>Ga0310810_10000372_pt1 | contig 46631 bp, 74 predicted proteins | sample NCmetagenome_FD_207641 | JGI IMG/M metagenome (GOLD analysis project Ga0310810, IMG submission 207641) | Soil microbial communities from experimental microcosm in Duke University, North Carolina, United States - NC | ecosystem: Engineered > Artificial ecosystem > Soil microcosm > Unclassified ...
ATGGGCTTGGGTATATCGTCACCCGTGAAGAACTGGACGACAACCTCTACAAGTCGCGTTCCTTCAAGCGCGGCAAGATGCTGACCTTCTCCTTCCGCACCACGAAGGAGATTGTCGCGGCGAACATTCTCAACCGCGCCTTCAACTCGTCCTACACGGGTGGCGACGGCATCGAACTGATCGCCACGACCCACACGTCCCTCGCTGGCACTTGGTCAAACAAGATCGCCACGGCGGCGGACCTGTCGGAAGCATCGCTGGAGGAAATTCTGGTGATGATCAGCCGCGCCACCAACACGCGCGGCCAGCCCATCGCCATTCGCGGCGACTGCCTGATCGTCCACCCCTCGGATGTGTTCAACGCCGAACGCATCATGAAGTCGGCGCTTCAGAACGACACCGCGAACAACGCCGTGAACGCCATCAAGTCGATGGGCCTGCTTCCCGGCGGCGTGAAGGTCAACCACTACCTGACCGACACGGACGCATGGTTCGTCAAGACGGACGTGCCGGACGGTCTGCGCGGCTTCAACCGCGTCGGGTTCGAGTTCACCCAGGACAACGACTTCGACACGATGAACGCGAAGGCCAAGGGCTACGAGCGGTATAGCTTCGGCTGGACCGACCCCCGTGGCCTGTATGGGTCGCCGGGCATCTAGTCCTTGCTTCTGTCCATATGAACAAGCAGGGGGCGGGTCATTCCGCCCCCTTTCCTGACGGACGGCTTAACGCCGCCGACACCCCCGTGTGACAGGAGAACACCATCATGGGATACACGACGTTCACCGGACCTTTGCGGTCCACTTCCGGCTTTCAGGTCATCACCCGTGCAAACGGGCAGGATACCGTCGTCGCAACCCTTGGCACCGGGTCGCCCCCTTCGGACATGGCCCCCGGTTCGGGCACTGCCGGGACGGGCACCATCATCAAGTCGTCCGTGACGCGCAACGGCAGCCTGATCGAGACGCGCATCGTCATCGACCTGACCGGCCTGAACGGCGGGGGCACTGCCGGGGACATCATCGGCGTGGATGCGACGGCAAACTGCCATTTCGGGCGCATCACGGCGGCGGTGAACGGCACGATCTACGCGGGCTTCATGCGCTGCCTTGAGGTGCCGACCGGATCAAACGCGGACGTGGACCTGTATTCGGCCACGGAAAGCACCGGCACGGAGGACGCGGCGGTGTCCGGCCTGACCGAAACGCTGCTGCTCAACGGCGGCACTTGGACGCTGGGTCTGTCGCAGGCGCTGACGGCGTATCCCGCCGCCAACGAATACCTGTATCTGACCAGCGGCACCGCCACGGCAGGGACGTTCACGGCGGGCATCTTTGAAATCATGCTGTTCGGTCAGTAATCACGGCGGGGGCGTTCGCGCCCCTTTCCGTCTGCGTTTGATTTGAACCGGGCGGGTCACTGCGTCTTCCAGCGTCCATCCATGAAAACGGCGGTGACGTATCACCCCGACAGGTATGCCAAACCGATCTGACCAATCCTTCAGGGAAAGACGTTCTCCAAAGGCTTCGTAAAGGCGCTGTCCCCGGTTCTGCATTTGCACTTGCGGCGTGGCCCATCGGCAGTTTTCGGGGCTGTATGGCCCGTCATTGTCAATCCGGTCTAGCGAAAGCCCTTCTTGCCATGTTGGCCCCATGTCGGCCAAGAAAACGGGAAATTCAGACCAGCGGTCGCAGACATAAATACCGCGCGCTCCATAGCGGGGATAGGCGGTGTGTTTGGGGCGGCGGCAACGGTCGTGCATGGCGAGCCATGTTCGATATAGGCGATGGTTAATCATTCCGTGCTTGCGTGCGCGGTCGCCAAGATTGGCGCGCCGGACGCAACCACAGTTCTGGCTGTCACCAGTTTTAAGTGACGCCCCAATGACGTGGCGTTTCTCGCCACAGTCACACCGGCAAATGTAGGCGGGCTGCTTGCTCTTGTCTTCGGCCCGCCGAAGCACCGTCCACATACCAATCTTCCGGCCCGTCAGGTCGATAAGTTTCCGGCCCATGCAAAACTCCACGGTTGTTTAAATGACATATGCACACGGCCAGTGGAATACAATATGCGACAGGTGCGGGTTTCGCTACAAATCCGTTCAACTGCGTTCGGAATGGACGGGCCTGAAAACCTGCTGCGGCGCGGGCACCAACAACTGCTGGGAAGCCCGCCACCCGCAGGACTTCATCCGTGGCAAGAAGGACGACCAAGCGCCCCCGTGGGTGCGGTCTGAGCCTTCGGACGACTTCATCACCCCCGGACCTGACGACTGGAGCAACTACTGATGGCCGTCACCGGGACCAAGACCGTGCGCGACATCGTGTCGAACGCCTTCAAACTCATCGGGGTTGTGGCGGAAGACGAGGCGATGACCGCCGACGAGGGGGAAACGGGCCTCTATTGGCTCGACGTGATGCTGAAGGACTGGCAGTCGCTCGGCTACAACCTCTGGACCTACACGGAACAGACCCTGACACTGACCACGGCGGCGTCCTACACGCTGAACCCCGTGCGCCCGATCCGCATCATCGACGCGCGGCTTGTCCGCAGCGGGCTGGAAACGCCCATGATGGCGATGACGCGGACGGAATACGACCTGCTGCCGAACAAGGCGTCCACGGGCCTGCCGACGACCTACTATTACGACCGGCAGCGCGAGGCGGCGTTGTTCTACGTCTGGCCGGTTCTGGCGACGGCGGACGGGTCCACGGTCAAGATCACCTACGAGCGCGAACTGGAGGACGTGACCAGCCTGAACGACACGCTGGACATGCCGGGGGAATGGTGGGCGGCGACGACCTACAACCTCGCGGCGATGCTGGCGGACGCCTACGAGCGGAACGTGCCGAAGGTGGACGCGCGGGCGGGGATGTTGCTTGAACGGGCGCTTGCGGGCGACCGCGAAGGTTCGGTATTCTTCACATGAAGGTCGAATTCACCGGCCAGTCCACGCGCGACAGCGACAACTGGCAGGCCAACCCGTCCCGGCTAGTGAACTGCTACCGCGAAGTTGTCCCGGCGGGCGGCAAGACCAACTACGTCATCAAGTCGGTGCCAGGTCTGACGGAATTTGCCGCCCTGACGGGCGTGTTTGTCCGGGTCCTGGCGGAAATCGGCGGGGAAGCCTACGCCTGCTGCGACAACAAGCTGACGAAAATCATGCCGGACGGGTCGGTTTCGACCCTCGGCGCGGTGGTGGACAGCGAAGAGGCGTCCATTGCCGGGAACAACGGCGACATCACGCTTTGCACGGGGACGAACTACTACCTTTGGGACGGGGCGAGCCTGACGCAGCCGACGCCGGGGGCGTTCAGCGAATTCGGGTCGCTTGATTACGTGGGCGGCTATACGGTCCTGACCGAAAAGGACGGCAACCGCTTCCAGTGGTCGGACCTCGCGGACGCATCGTCATTGCCGGGGTTGAACTTTTCCAGCGCGGACGGACGGGACGACCTCAACATCCGCTGCATGGGGCTGGGCGGGCAACTCTACATCTTCAAGGAGAAGTCTATCGAGGTCTGGTATCTGACCGGCAGCGCGGGCGCGGCGGCGTTCTCGCGGATCGCGGGCGGGGTGCTGGACCGGGGGCTGAAAGCCTTCAACCTGATTTCCAAGGTGCCGGGGGGCGGTGCCTTCTACGTGGGGTCCGACAACCGCGCGCACATCATCGGGCTGGATGCGCCGGTCTCCATCCCGGCGGTGGAAACCGCCATCGTGGAGTTGAACCCGGTCTACTGCCTGACCTACGAGGACGAAGGGCACACCTTCTGCGCCATCGTGTTCGAGAACGCCCCGGCGTGGGTCTACGACGTGGCGTCCGGGGAATGGCATGAGCGGGCGCAGGGCGCGGGGCTGGACCCTTGGGCGGCGTCCGTCGCGGCGAAGATATGGGGCAAGTGGTATGTCGGGCGCGACGGCGGCGGGGTCTACGAACTCGGCCGCACCAACCAGGACGGCGGCATCCCCCTTTGCCGTGAAATGGTGTCGCGGCCCATTTGGGCGGACGGCAAGCGGTTCACCATGTCTGACCTGGAGATATTCGCCCGCACGGGCTTTGCAAACGGCACGATAGAACTCAGCACGTCGCGGGACAACGGGCACACATGGACGGCCCCGAAGCCGAAGTCGTGGGCGGTGGGGGACTACAACAACCGCGTCATCTGGCGGCGTTTGGGGCAATTCCGGCAGGCGGTCGTCAAGCTGCGGATCACGGACCCGATTGAGTGCCCGATCAACGCGGAAGGGTCGGTGAATGTCGTCGCTTAAGCCGCTGCTGCCGACGCAGCCGGTGACGGCAAGCGGGCTGAAGCCGTCGCGGGAACTGGTGGAGGTCATCCAGCGCATCGTCAGCGGCGGCGGGGCCAGCGCGGGCAGTTGGGGGTCCATCGGCGGCACATTGTCCGACCAGACGGACCTACAGACCGCACTGGACGCCAAGCTGCCGCTTGCGGGCGGCACGATGACGGGGCGTCTGGTCACGGCGGCAAGCGGGGCCACGGCGGGCCTGAACATCGCCGTCGGGACCGTTCCCGGCGCGTTCACGGACGGGGACATCTGGATCACCGCGTCTTCGATGGGCTGGCGCATCAACGGCACCAGCTACAGCCCCGTGCAGTTGAACGGGTCGCAGACGATTACCGGCAAGAAGACCTTTGCCGCATCGACCACGGGCGGGGCGCTTCTGGCACTCACGTCCGGCGTGGACCCCACGACCCCGTCTAACGGGGATGCGTGGTATGACGGGACATCGTTCAAGTTCCGCACCGGGGGGGCAACGTCCTCCTTCAGCGGGGTCAATACGGGGGACCAGTTCGGGAACGTCACGGACCAGCGCCTGCTTGGACGCGCGGCGGGGTCGGCGGGCGCAGCGCAGGAGATAACGGTTGGTGACGGCTTCCGCCTCGCAAGCGGCGCACTGGACCATGACAGCTACTGGATACAGCTTTCGGCAGACTACACGCTGTCGAACAGCGGCAGCACGCAGAAACTGTTCAACACGACCGCGAACGGGTCCATCAGCCTTCCGACCGGCTTTTACCTGTTTCAGGCGCAAATCTTCATAAGCACTATGTCCGCGACCTCCGGCAACGCGGCCTTTGACCCGCTCGGCGCGGGGACGGCGGTCATCAGTTCAGCGCCCCCGCCTTTCATCTCCGGGTGGGGCTTCGACAACAACAACGCGACCGACAATACGACGACCTACACGGGCAGCATGTCAACCGTCCTCCCGCCCAGCATCAGCAACATGCTGACGGCGGGCACGGGAAGTCAGATGCAGGCAACGATTATGGGCCAGCTTCGCGTTACGACCACGGGGACGTTGATCCCGTCCATCAAGCTGACCACGGCGGCGGCGGCGGTCGCCAAGGCGGGCACGTATTTCCACATCCAGCGCATCGGCGCGTCCGGCACCTACAGCGCGGGCGGCTGGACCTAAACCCTCAATCTCGGGGACTTCGACATGATCGGTGCAATTCTTGGCGGTCTTGCCTCCATCATCGGGGGCAAGTCGGCGGCTGATGCGCAGAAGGCATCCGCCAACAAGTCGCTCAAGCTGCAAAAACAGGTCTACGAAAAGACCTATGCGGATTATTCGCCGTATCGGGACTTCGGGAAGAACGCGCTCGGTGCCTACAGCTACGAAATGGGGCTAGGCCCTAAACCGGCCAACTATACCGGCTTCACGGAAACCCCCGGCTACCAGTGGCAACTCGGCCAAGGGCAGGACGCGATCAACGCGCAGGCGGGGGCGCGCGGCGGTCTGGTCTCGGGGCGGACGCTGCAAGACCTCTCGACCTACAACCAGGGGCTTGCGAGCCAGGAATACAACAACTGGCTGGCCCGCATTGCCGGGGGCGTGGACACGGGCATGAACGCCAGCGGCGCGGCGGCGCAGGCGGGACAGTCCTACGCGAACGGCGCGGCGAACTCGCTGGCGGCGCGCGGCAACGCAAGCGCGGCGGGTTCTATCGGCATGGCGAACGCCTTCAACGACACCATTGGCAACATCGCTGGCCTGTCCATGTATCAGAAGGCTATGGGCCAGCCGGGAAGCAGCTTCGGCAACTGGTTGAGCGGTTTCTAAGATGCTTCAGAACGCCTTTGCCCTTGCCGGTCAGCAGATCGGCTTGGACGAAAACACCCAAGCGGCGGCGGTGCGGGACTACCTGCACAACGGGGGCGTCAACCTCGACCCGCAGACCTACGCATGGTGCGCGGCGTTCGTGAATGCCACCCTTCAGCAGTCCGGCATGAAGGGCACCGGGTCCAACATGGCGCGGTCGTTCCTCGAGTGGGGCCAGCCTACCGAAAACCCCGCGCAAGGCGACATTGCTGTGTTTCGCCGTCCCGGTGACGAGACCAACACCTTCGGCCATGTGGGCTTCTTCGCGGGCTTCAACCCGGACGGTTCCATCCGCGTGCTTGGCGGGAACCAAGGCGACAAGGTGTCCTATGGCAACTACAGCCGGGAAGACCTGCTGGGCTTCCGCCATGACGGGACGAACGCCCTTGGCCCGCAGCAGCCGCAGGCCCCGCAGAACGCGCTGCAATTCCAATATAAGGGCGGGATTGACCCGTCCCTGTTCGCCAACACCCTCGCCCCCATGACCAACGCCCTCGGTGGACCCTATGCTTGATCCCAGCATCATCCTGTCCGGTCGCACCGTTGATATGGTGGGGTCTATGGCGCGCGGCAACGCGCTCGCGCAGGGCGTCATGGAGACCAACCGCGCACGGGAGATGCAAGACCTCTACCGCACCCAAGGCGCGGGCATTGCGAACGGCGATCCGGGCGCGCTGAACGCGCTTGCGGCCTTCGACCCTATGGCGGCGCTGGATGTGCAAGGCACACGCTTGGGCATGGACGCCACCCGGCAGAACATGTCCATCCAATCGTCGCAGGAGGCCCGCGCGGCGGAAGCGGCAAAGCGTGACGCGGCGGAATACGCGGCCACCAAGTCGGCGCAGGAAGTCGCGGCGGCACAGACCCGCATTGCGGACGGCCTGAACGTCGCCCGCATGGCAAAGACGCCGGAAGAATGGGACGCGATGGCCCAGCGGTTCGGCGCGCCGGAACTGGTGGGCAAGTTTGACCAGCGAAACGAACTCGTCACCTACTACCAGACCTTCAACGAAGCCCTTGCGCCGATGGCGGCAAAGGACCGTTATCAGACGGTTGACGGGCGGCTTGTGGACATCGGCGCGGAAGGCGGTCCCAAGATTGTCGTTGACCAGCAGCCGAAGAATGACCCGCTGAGTGACGCCGCCAAGCTGAAGGCGGACCTTGACGCGGGGCGGCTGACGCCTGCGGACTATGAGGCCGAGCAGGCGCGCCGTGCGAAGTCTGGCGTCAACATCGACATGGGCGGCGGAACCGACAAGCAGGTCTTCGACGCCATGAACGAAAGCTATGCGGCGGCGAACGCGGCCATCACCGGCCTGAACAGCCTTGCCGAAGCCAAGAAGGCGGTTGACGCGGGCATCGTGTCCGGCACGGGCGCGGATTACGTGCTGGGGCTGCGGAAAGTCGGCCAACTGGTCGGCGTGGGCGATACTTCGGTCATCACCAACACGGAAACCTTCCGTTCCGCCATTGCCCCGCAGATCGCGGCCATGATGAAGGCGACGGTTGGGTCAACGCAGATTTCGAACGCTGACCGCGAGTTTGCCGAAAAGGCCGCGGGCGGGTCCATTGCCCTCGACGCCTCGTCCATCAAGCGCCTCATGGGCATCATGGAAAAGGCCGGTCGCGTCGTGGTCGAACGCCACCAGAAACGGCTGGACGAAGTGTATCCCGACACGCCGGACGGCAAGTATAAGCGGGAGCGGGCTATCTTTGGCGTGGACGCGCCCGCGTCTGGACCGACCGTTGTTGACGGATACCAGATTGAGGAAATGCCTTGATGGCTGACTTCCTCATCACCGCGCCCAACGGCAAGAAATACAAGGTCTCCGGCGAGACCAAGGAAGGCGCTGTAGCGGCATTGAAGAAGATGCTGGGCGATGCACCATCCGCGCCGTCTGATCCTGTCATCCGTAGCGGCCCTCAGGAAGGCCGTTTGCCGCCGCAAGACCAAGCCGCCGTCCCACTGGCCGACCCGGTGCGGTCGGAACTTGCCACGAACGGCCCTGGCCCCACCGGACGGATTGACCCGGCCCTATACGAAATGGGCGCAATCGGTCGGCGGACGCAGGGCGAAGTTGTATCGGCGCAGAACGAGTATCCGCAAGAACTCACGGATGCCACGGGGGCTAAGTGGTATCTCGACCCGCAAACCGGGCGCTATATGAACCGCGAAGTTACCGCGCAACTTATGGCGAAACCGACGCAACTTGAGGCGGCTGGCGCTGGTGCACTTCAAGGTCTGACGTTTGGGACGGGCGATGAAATCGCTGGCATGATTTCCGGGCCAGCAATGCGTGAGAAAATCCGCGCGGCCACCGATGTTGCAAGGCAAGAATTCCCCAAAACCAGCACTGCCGCAGAGATTGGCGCAGCCGCGTCTATCCCGTTCGGTGGCGGCGCTACAGCGCCCACGCTCATGGGTGCGACCAAGGCGGGGGCCGTTACGGGCGCTGTGACGGGCGGCTTGTATTCAGCGGCGTCCGAAGACGGCGGCGTGTTGCCCCGCCTTGAAGCGGGCCTGAAGGGTGCTGTGGCGGGTGGCATCATCGGGGCTGCTGCGCCGACGGTCATCAACTATGGTTCCAAGGCAGTCAGAACGCTGTTCGGGAAGTCTGCGGCTCGCCCCACCATTGAGAGCCTCAAAGCGGTCAAGTCTGCCGCCTACAAAGCCGTGGATGACCTCGGGGAAACCTTCTCGCCGGATGAAATGGCAACGCTTGCCGACCGGGTGAAGCAGTCGCTGGCGGATAGCAACTACGTTCAAGGCGTGGACCGCCAAACGGATGCAGTCGTCAGCATCCTCGACAACAAATCCACTCAGGAACTGTCGTTGGGGCAGTTGGACAAGCTGCGCCAGAACTTCTGGAAGCGCTACGAAGCCGCCAAGAATGAAACCGGAATTCTGGACGCCATCGACGCGATAGACGAACTGGTTTCGTCGCGGTCCTCGGCTTCGGAAGCAATGGACGCCGCCCGCCTTGCGAACGCGCGCTACAAGAAAGCCGAATTGCTCGACCGGGCATTCCAAAAGGCGCAGGACCAGACGGCAGCTACCGGATCAGGCGGAAACATCCTGAATAAGTATCGTCAGGCGGTCACGTCCATCATCAACAACCCCAAGACCGCCAAGTGGTTTTCCGCCGAGGAAATCGACGTGATGCGGAAATTCGTTGAGGGGTCAACCACGCAGAACCTTCTGCGCCGTGTCGGCAAACTGTCCCCCAGCGGCAACGGTCTCATGATGGCGCTGAACCTGGGGGCCGTGTCCGCAAATCCGGCCATGCTCGGCGTGACGGCCTTGGCGTCGGGCGCGAAGGCTATTTCTGACAGCGCCACGGAGCGCGGGGTTCAGGGACTTATCGGGATGGTGGGCGGCGGTGCGCCGAAGCCCGTTCCCACATTCAGCACCGGCAACAGCAACGCGCTTGCGCCGATAGCGGACCAACTTCAGGGCCGGTTCTGATCCCGCCCCATTAGACGATCCATTGACCTCTGGATGCGCCGATCCAAGCGGCGTTCATGCCACGCCCCAAGCGCGGCCAAAACGATGACGCCCAACAGGGCAAACCCCACAAGCATCCGCACATCCTAGCACCGGGGACGCCGCATGGCAAACCTTGCCAATATCCTTCCGCAAGTCATCAACGACGCCGACGGGAACCCCGTCCCCGGCGCGCTGGTCACGCTTTACGAAAGCGGCACGACGACGCTCAAGCAGCCCTATTCGGATAGCGCACTGTCGGTCGCCCTGTCGAACCCGCTGGTCGCGGACGCGAACGGCAAGCTGCCGGGGTTCTACCTTGCGGCGGGCGCGGTCAAGGCGGTCATCACGACTAGCACCGGGGCCACGCTCGACACGGTAGACCCGGCATTCGTGACCACGGACAGCGTGTCGGCGGCTTCGCAAATCACCTTTAGCCCCACGGTCGAAATCCCCGCCGACAACGTGCAGGACGCGATTGTTCTTGCGGCGGCATCGGCGGCGTCCGGCTACGCGACCTATGGCGTCGGCATCACCGGCAACGCGACCCTACTGGCGAACCTGGACGACACGGGCATAGGCGGCGGCGAATACCGCTTTGATGCCACCACGACCGGCACCTTCCCGGCGGGCGTTGTCGCCTCGACCACGGGCATCGTGAAGTTTGTTCGGCAGACGAGTTCGACGGCCAAGATGTTCCTCTATCCGGTTGGGTCGGATCGGGAATATGTGCGCCGCCTGACGAGTTCCGCCTATCAAAGCTGGCGCGAAAACATCACGTCCAACCAGACGCTCACGCGCGGCGATCTGGTCTACATGGGGGCGTCGTCCCCGTCCCGCCTTGCCGTTGGATCGGCGGGGCGCGTGCTTCGCAGTGACGGCACGGACCCCGGCTGGGGGTCGGCGTGGACGCTTTCCGCCACGTCCGCCACCACATCAGGGTCAACGGTCAACTTCTCCTCGATCCCGTCTTGGGTTCGCAAGATTATCGTGCATTTCAATGCCGTTTCCTGCACGGCTTCGGCCAACGTGGGCCTGCGGATTGGGACAAGCGGTTCGGCGGACACCACGGGATATTCAAACAACAGCTATCGCATTCGTGACGGTGCATCGCCGCTTCAGGCCACGCCCGCGCCGACGACCTATCTGTTCGTGGTCAACCACGCCGCTGGTTCGGACACCCTGTCGGCGGACGTGTTCCTGAATTTGACCGACACGTCCACAAACCGCTGGTCAATGTCGGTCGGCCCCGCCAGCCGCACGGGTTCTGATCTGTTCTTGGGCTACGGTTCAAAATCCCTCTCGGGCGCTCTCGATATTGTCCAGGTCTACACGGACGGGACGTTCGACGCCGGGTCTGTCTCCATCTCCTATAGCTGAGGTCGCGGCATGTTTCTTGGCTTTGACATCAGCGTAAAATGGCGGCAACCGGGGCTTGCGGGCTTCAAGTCGTCCGTTGCGTTCCCCATCGGCCAAGCAATCCCGAACGGCTACGCATCCAACAACACTGACCTGCCCTATGCGGCGGCGGCGGCGGAATTCGACGCCATCGTCACCGAAAGCCGCGCGTTGCCCAGCAGCGTCTGCACCATCACGAACTCGGGTGTGCTTCAAGCCGAACGGGTTTATTCGTTCACCTCGCTGAACACGGATGTCGCTGCGGCCTTCGCCCCCCTGCACACGCTGCACGTCCTGCACGACCCGACGCGCGAACCCGCCGCGCTCACGGTCTCGGCCACACCCGCCGCCACGAATTACTGGCAGACGGTGCTGACGCAGCGGGTGACGGCCTACAACAGCGGCGTCACCGGCTTCTCGACCCTCCCCGTCATTGAACTGTGCAACGAACAGGTCATTCCCGGCGGATACGCATCCTCAATCTTCAAGACGGCGGCGGCGGCGGATGGCACATGGTCGCTCGCGTCCGAGATAGGCGCGGCGGTTGTGCTTTATGACGCGATGGTCGCTCTCGGCCAGACGCACCGCTACGCCATCGGGGAAAGCCAACTGGAGGATGGCGGCATGGGGGTCGGCATTGATCCGGTCCCCGTGAACCACGGCATCAGCCGCGCCCGGAAGCGCGCGCAGATGGTCAAGTGGTGGCATGACTTCCTCGCCGCGCGACAGTTCCGCCCGATCATGCGGATGCAGGGTCATATCCAGGCCGAAGTGCCGTTCTACCAGTCCGAATTCGACTTTTTCGTGGACGAACTGGCGGGGATGCTGCGGATTGACATCGGCATCGGCGAACTGAACGTGACGTGGCAGAACAACGACCAGCTTTACGCCGACAGCCCGACCGACACCATCAAGCGCAACTACTCCGCAAGCCTGTGCGGTGTCATCGCGCGCGAAATCCACACGCGGGCGGGGCTTAACCACCTGATCGGGTGGACGGACGCCTCGTCGGACGGCCTTGACCGCATGACCATCATGGAAAGCGGCGCGCTGTCGGAACTCGGGCGCACGTTGCAATCCACCATGCGCACAGCCGTCACCGGCACCGCGCAGAAGCGCGCGCTTGCGCCCATTGCCTTCACCACGGCGGCGGAGGCGCAGGCCATCCCCTACTGGTCCGGCATTACGACGGTAAGCTGGGGCGCATACGGGACGGGCGGCGCAATGGCGCTCGACTTGGCGCGGTTCAAGGCGCGCACGGCGGACAACGGTTCGCCCGCAAAGGCCCCGACGCACAACGCCACGCTTGTCTGGCACGGGCGCATCAATGCCGCCGCGTCGGGGATGACGCTGTTCGAACTGAAGGACGGGTCAAGCAACGTTCTTGCGTCGGCACAGACGACCGTGGGCGGCACCATTTCCGTCACGCTTCAGGGCACGACGACGGACCTTGGCGCTTACGCGACGGGCGACCTCATCAAGATTGCCATCGACCAGAACGGCACGACGGCCATGCGCGCGGCGATGGGCCGCTATACGACCGCGACCGCGCTTGTGCAAAGCAGCGTTGCCAGCAAGTCCGCGCCCGCCGCCACGGACGCGGCGACGATGACATTCCCGGAAACGACCGGCAACGTCCGCACCTTCGCGGTGGCGATGTATTACGACACGTCGCGGCTTTCGACCGACGCCGCCCTGCTGGCAGAACTGAACCCGCGCCCGGAAAACTACCTGAACCCGACGCTTCTGGCCGCAAGGCCGGTTTCGCTGTCCATTTCGGGCACGACGGTGCCGGAAAACACCGCGCAGGGCACGACCGTAGGCGTTGCCACGCCGGTCAATTCGTCCAACCCCGGCGCGGTGCGGATCGTCTCGCAGACGCTGGCGGACGCGCTGGAAATGGCGTCTGACGGCCTGACTTACGTGGTCGGTTCCGGCTATGCGGCCTTGAACTACGAGGCTGTTCAGAGTTTCACCGCCACGTTCGAATTCGTCGATGATGTCGGCGTCCACCAAGCCACGCAAGCATTCACAATCACGGACGTGGTGGACGGCCCGACCACGGCGGGGGCGGCGCAGACGATTGCGGCGTTCGTCGGCACCCCGCGCCTTGGCACCGCCATAACGGGCGACTTGGACGACATCATCGTTTCCCCGTCCGGGCGTCCGCTTTCCTTCACCGTGACGCGCGGTTCCGTTGGGTCCGGCAATAGCTGGACATGGACGCCAGACGTGTTGGGGCCGATCACGCTGACCTTCAGCGCAACGGACGCGGATGGGCAGACGGTCATCGTTCCGTTTGACACGACCGTTCTTGCGGCGAACCAAGCACCTGTCGCGGGGAATGTCACCCTGACCGTCATCGTGCCGCCACCGCCTGCCGCCGTCGCGCCGTCGAACACCGCCGTCCCGGTCATCAGCGGCACACAGAAGGTCGGCAACACGCTTTCCACCACGTCCGGCACATGGACGGGCGATGCGCCGATCACCTTCACCTACAAATGGCAGCGGTCCAATGACGGATCGTCCGGCTGGGCCGATATTTCGGGCGCGACTGCGGCCACCTATGACCTCGTGGCGGCGGACGACCAGAAGTATGTGCGCTCGGTCGTGACGGGCACGAACGCGACCGGTAGCGCCACGGCGAACTCCGCCGCTTCGTCGCAAATCGTCTACGACGTGCCGACGAACACGGTTGCGCCGACGATCAGCGGCAACGCCACGGTCGGCCAGACGCTTACGGCGGTCGATGGCACCTTCACCCCGACCTCGACCATCACGCGCAAGTGGCAGAACTCGGCGGATGGATCGACCGGCTGGGCGGACATCGCGTCGGCAACAAGCGCGACCTATGTGCTTCAGGCGGGGGACCAGTCCAAATATGTGCGCTGCCTCGTTACGGCGACGAACTCGGGCGGGTCTGTCAGCACGGCGTCCAACGTCATCGGCGCGATTGCTGCCGCCCCGTCCGGTCTTGTGCTGCCTCCGACGCTTCTTGGAACGGCAGTATCACAGGCACTTGCGACGCAGTTTGAAACTGGGTCGTTCGCCACCAAGGACACGTCGATCCTTCTGATCGAAGTGCATACAGTCAACTCCGTCAGCACGACCCTCCCGACGACGTTCAACGACATCACCATCGGCGCGGCAGGCAGGGCGTTCGGCACCGGCACGTCGATTTCGATCACGCCGGTAAAGCAGAAGAACGCGTCTCGGATTAACACCCACGCCTTCATGCTGCTCGTTCCGGCTTCCGCATCTGGGCAGACGGTGCAGGTCCGCCTGACGGACGCCTCGCGCGGCACGGTTGTCAGGGTGTGGGAATACGACGGCGCGAACCGCACGTCGAACCCTGGCAATACGGCGCTGCCGACGCTCAACGGGTCGCAGACATCGACACCGTTCTCGTTCTCGACGGCAAACGCGGACAGCGCGGTGCACTACTGCGGCTGCAAAACCTACAGCGGCGTCACCATCACGATCACCGGCGCGACGGACATCGACCAGCGCACTTCAAGCGGCACGACAAGCTCGGAGGACATCGAAAGCTGGTCCGCCTACGAGGTCGCTGCGACGGCGGGAACCTACGGCATGACCGCTTCATGGAGCGGTTCGCAGAACCAAGCCGGTGTCGCAATCGAAATCAGGAAGGCATAGCGATGACGACGAAGCTGGAAGTGTGGGTCGAAAGTTCCGCCTCATGGCGGGGCCTGAAGCTGAATGCGGCGGGGGAACCCGTCTATGAGAGCAACGGCTCCAAGGTCGGGCAGGGGATGCGGATCACGCGCGTCGTGGACGTTCCGATCCCTCCGCCGCCTCCGCCCGTCAATCACCCGCCCGTCGCTGGCGACATCTCATTCGTGGGGACGATCAATGGCTGACTTCTTTGAGCAGTTCGGTTTGAACCTTCTCAGCCTGTCGTCGGACCCTGACCCCGGCGACACCTTCTCGATCTATCAGGCGGGCACGTCGGCAGGGTCTCTGGCCGCGCCTGTCTATCCGCAGACCTACAGCCTCTCGGTTGGGACGCTGACGCTGCTGTCCGCGAACGGCGACTTCAAGGTCACGCTCGCGAACAACAACTCGAACCCTGCCGATGGCGTGACGCAGGCGGTCGGGACAATCTACTTCAAGCTGATCGACAGCAACGGCGCGATTTCTGCGAACATCGGCCAAGCCACCATCAACCTGCGTTCGCAGTCCGGCGGAACCGCCCCGACGCCCGTGACTTCCGGCCTGCTGGCATGGTGGAAGCCGGACGCGGGCGTGACCCTTGCGGGGTCGAACGTCTCGCAATGGACCGACCAGCAAAGCAGCCGGTTGCTCACCGCAGTCGGTGCGCCGGTCATGACGACCGGGCCGTCTGGCGCGGCAATGGTGGCAATCAACAACAACGCGGGCTTCACCGGGACTAACCTATCCGGCCTGCCGACCGGGGCGGCGTCCCGCTCGATCCAGATGTTCTGGCGTCCGCGTGTGCCCTACTACGCGGGCGCGGGCTACGGGTCGAACGCGACCGATCAGGCGTTCACGAATGCCGTGGATGACGCGGGCGAAGTGACCTGCGACTTCCGCAACGGGCGGCTGGCTTCGGGTATGCGCCCGCTGAACCAGTATATCGCCACGACCGTCACCTATGACGGGACAACGGTGAAGGTCTACATCGGCGACGTGCTGGTGGCATCGCAGGCCAAGGTTCTCGCGACCGGCGCGTCCCTCATCAATATCTGCCGCACCTTCTCCGGCTTCACCACGCAAGCCGATGTGGGCGATGTGCTGATCTACGGGCGCGAACTGACGCTAGCCGATGTGGTCATCACCAACAACTACCTGCGGCAGAAGTTCGTCGGTTCGGCGTCGATCACGGACCCGACCTTCTCGGCGGCAACTGCTGTTGCTCAGACCTCCTTCACTGCGAACGTGACGGTTGGTGCGTCCTTTGGCGTCGTGGCATGGGCGGCGCGCACATCGTCCACCACGATGACCGAGGCTGAAATCCTCGCCGGAACGGGGGCCATTTCCTACGGGCTGGCTATCTCCAACGGCACCGGCACGGTCGCCATTCCGGTCACGGGCGGCGCGGCCTCGACGGCCTACTACGTCAATATCATCGTCTACGGTATCGCGGGCGGAAAATCGACCGTTGTGAAATCGTCCAGCGTGACGACAACGGCAGCGCCCGTTGCGAACCCGACGCTTTCCGCCGCCAGCCTGACATCGACCGGCCAGACCACGCTGGTCGGGTCTGTAACGACCGACCGGGGCAACGGCACACTTGAATATGGCCTGATGCTTTCGACGGCATTGGACCCGACCCTGACGCAGTTGGAAGCGGGCACGGACGGCAACGGCAACCCGCTGATCGGCGGGCTGCGGACGCAGGCCATCACGGCGTCGGGCGCGCAGGCCATCGCGATAACCGGCGCGACGGCGGCGACGACCTACAAGGTCGCATATGGACAGCGGGACGGCTCCAGCAACGGCTCCAACATCGTCACCGCATCCGCGACGACGGACGCCGCCACCGTCACCACGTCCCTGACGCCGGACTTCAGCTACACGACAATGGCGGCGGTCAAGGCGAAGCTGGCGGAATGGGCGGCGAACCCCGGCGGCACGGCCCCCACCGGCAAAACCCCGACGCAGACGCGCGTGGTCGCACTTTCGGCCCCCATCGGGTCCGGCGATACGCTTTCCGGTTATGACTTCTCCGCCATCACGGGCGGCGTCATTTTCCGGGGCACCGGACCCTATGGCTACAATTCATCGTATCCCTATGAACCCACTTGCGGGTCCGACATCAACGGCACCCTGACGGTCCAGAACTGCCGGAACCTTCAGGTCTACGGCATCACGGCGCGGAAGATGGTCGTCACGGGCTGCACCGGCTTCAAGCGCGACCGCGTGTCGATCCATTCCAAATGGTCAACGACGCGCTCGCAGCCGTCCGTCGCCGGTCCCGGCGTCGATTACACGAACTGCCCCGGTGTCGTTGACACGCGCTCGCATATCGGTGGGTTCAACACGCTGTCGGCCACGTTCCGCAACGGTTGCGACGACGGCGTGTTCGAAAAGTTCTATATCGAACAGTTTTCCAACGACATGTTCAAGTGCTTGCCGGGGTCAAGCACCTTGGCGCGCATCAAGGAACAGCGCGGCTGGGCAGGTCGCGACAACCTATCCAATACATCTGCGCATTCTGACTTCACCCAAAACCAGGCTGGTGTGACGCCCGATTACTACTTTTGGGGGAACTGCGCGATTGAGGGCGCAACGCTCAACGGCGTGTCGTTCCAAGGGGGCTTGTGGCAGTCGAACACGAACGTTTCCGACAACTGCATTGCATCGCAGAACATCCTTGCGATCCGGGGCCAAAATGCTCTGGCGACGGCGGCGGGCACCAACGACACCTGCTCTTACAATACCCTGCTGTATTCCGAACACGGCGCGCATGGGTCGGTGCAGCCTGCGGGCGAACTGGTCCCGAAAATCTCGGGCACATGGTCAACGCTGGAATACAACATCTCCTGCCGCGCGAACTCGGGCGGCTCGAACTCGGGCGGCACCGGCTCGATCATCATCACCTGCGGCGTAAACTTCAACACGGGCGGCGTTGCGACCCTCAATGAACTGATCCCACTGTTCCAAGGCTTCCCCGGCGAACAGACCTACATCGACACCGTGAAGCCGGTCGCTGGTGCGGTCACGCATTGGAACTACTCGGGCCAGAAGGTCGGCGCTTACCTGCGGGCGCAGGAAATCTTCCAGGACGGCATTCACCCCGGCAACGACGGCTGGCCGAACGCGGGCCGGTTCCGCGCGGAATACGACCCGAACAACACGCTGGGCATGTCCTACGATCCGGCGCTTGGCTTCGACTCGGACGGCAACGCGGCCACGGCTGCACCCACTTCGCTCACGATCAACAACCCGACGCTTCCGCTCTATGACCGCGACCCCTACGGCGTGGGCAGGGCGCGCATTACCTTCACGGGAACTCACAACAAGGACGGCTCCGCGCTTCGGATCAAGATTGTCAACAACGCGGACGCTTCCACGGTGGTCGATTGGGCCACCTTCACCGCCGGGGCGGGCGGCGCGTGGACGACGACGGTGGATGTCCCGCACGGCTGGATTGACCTGCGCGCCGTCGTGGACGCGGCGTCAAACGCCGCCGTCACGGCGACACAGACGCAAACCTTCCGCGTCGGCTATATCGTCGCCGTGCAAGGGCAGTCGCTTGTGCAGCGCCCGTTCACAAACGCGGCCTCGTCGGCGGCGCTTTCCGTTCCCGCAAAAACTCTTTGGGTCAAGCACAACAGCGCCAGCGGTTCGGCATCTGCTGCTCCGGTTGAGGTCAGCGGTTCAAGTATCCTGAACCTCCGCCGCATGGCCTGCACGGTCGCGGCACATTTCGACGCCCCTCTGATGATGGTGCAACTGTCTGAAAGCGGGACGGGTCTTGGCGAGACGGTAAACGCCGAAGAAGTCGCAGACCGCTCCTGGTATGGCACGGTCGAAACTCCGGTTCTCTACATCCGCAGCAACGGGTCCGATGTCGCGGCGATGCTTTGGCATTGGGCTGGCAACGATGCGACCAACGGGCAGACGCAATGGGAGCGGTGGGCTGCGCCTGCGTTGCTGAAGCAGCAACTAAACGGGCTCGGGCTTACGTCCGACGGCAGCGGCCTCCAGCCCTATACTTCCGGGTCGGTCGCTGCGGTTGCGAACCGTGGATATACGCCCGTGCACTTCTTCTGGGATTTGACCGGAAGCGGGCAGGGTTTGTTCAATCCAGCGCGCACCAAACTCGTGTCTTGGCACAACGCGGGCTGGTTCAACCCTCCTGGGACGAACGGTGGTTATGCCACCAACGACGTAGCGAAGTCGATTGAAGCCGATTACACGCGCCAAGCAATGAACGGGACGGCGATGGGGCAAATCTCGCTCAAGTCGGTTCCGGGATGGACGGGCCAGTATGAGTTCGGCGGTCACATCGCCATGCCCGGCGGAACGCACGTCGGCAGCAACACGGGCGAAGTCGATGGTGAAGCACTGGTCGCTGTCTACATGGCAATCGCTGCGGGCCGTGCGACAGGCGCGATGCTGTCCAAGGAGCCGCGCATCCTGTCGGTGACGGCTGGCAGCAACTACTGGGATGTCGTGGTGAACCTTCCGCACGGCGGCAACCTCTCGACGCCCTACGCAGAGTATCTGGCAGGTTCCTACGCAGGCTCGTTCGAGGCGACGAACTGGATTGCCCCCACGGCAACGAGCGAGGCGCAAATCCCTGCGCTCCACGCCGTTCAGGGCTTTGCGGTGTGGACCAGTGGCGTCGCTGACTGGGAGGGCTTCACGACAGCCATCACGGACGCCGGAAGCGGCACGGTTCCCAACAGGACGGGAACCATCCGTGTGACGCTAAATAGCGGCACCACGACGGGCAAGACGCTCTCCTTCGGCTATGCCTTCGCAGCGCACGTCAGAACCTTGGCTGACGCGAATGCCTCGCGTCCGCACACGCATCTGCCAATCGAAACCCGAACTCATGTTTCTGGCGCGGGCTACGGCTTCCCGGTCGTGCGGCACCAGAACGAGAAGTCGATAGCAATCTGGTGACGTATGCCGCGTATCGACCCAACCATATCGGCCGGAAACCTGCTCTCGATCGCGACAATCATCGTCGCGGTCGGGATTGCGTGGGGCCAACTGCGCTCGGAACAGGTCTATCAGCAGGACCAGATCAACGACATGAAGCGGGCGCGTGAAATTCGCATCGCGGCCACTGACCAGCACTTCCAGACCCTCGACGCTGCGGTCGCCGCCCTATCCATCCAGACCGCCCGCACCGACACCTCGCTCGGTGACATACGGGCGGGCATTGCGAGGATCGAAGCCAAGCTCAACAAGCTGGAGGAACGTCCGTGACGCCATACGAACTCGCACTGAAGGAAGTCGGTACTGTCGAGTGGGCCGAAGGCTCTAATCCGAAGGTCGTCGCCTATTACCGGGATGCCGGGCATTCAGAGGTCAAGGACGATGCGGTGGCGTGGTGTGCTGCCTTCGTCGGTGCGATGCTGAAGCGGGCAGGCTATCCGAACACGGGCTCTCTGGCGGCGCGGTCCTACCTGAACTGGGGCGAGGCGGTCGATCCGCAGAAGGCGCAACTCGGCGACATCTGCGTCTTCCAGCGCGGCGGCTCGACGTGGCAGGGGCATGTGGGCTTCTTCGCTGGCTGGGACAACGGCCGCATGAAAATCCTTGGCGGCAACCAGAAGGACAGCGTGAACGTCTCGCTCTACGGGACGGCGGCGCTGCTGGGCGTGAGGCGCGCAAAAGCCGTCGCTACAGCCCCGTCTCGTCCGAAGGCCACCGTTCCTCCTAAAACGCCGCAGTCGCCGTCTGTGCCCGTCCCCAAGGCGGCAATGGGCATCGGCGCGGCGGTGGCGGCTCTGCTGCTCGCGCTGACGCAGGCGGGGCATGATCTGATGGCGTGGATAGGAGGATGGTTCCAATGACCGACGAGCAAATCAAGCACATGGTTTCCCGCTTCCTTCAGTGGAAGCTGCCGGAGGATTTCAGCCCTGACGCCGGGATCTCGTTTCAGCGGGAATACAATGTCGAGTGGAACGCAAAGCGCGGCCTTCCTCCGTCTAGGAGCGAACCTGTCGGAACGAACCTTCTGACCTATACGCAGGCCGAAGCAATGGTGCGTCACATGCTGGAAGGAATGCCCGCATGATGGACGTGTCTTGCATCAACAGGGCAAAGCGCATCGCGGTTTTGGATGATGGGCAAACCCTCTCCATCGCCAACTTTTTGGACGCGGACGGCGATGAAACTGACGACGCCGATAGCGCCGTGGTCGGCATCGCCCCCGACAGCAATGGCAAGTGGTGGTCGATTGACCTGTCGCAATTCAGCGAAGTGGGGGCGAACTGATGAAACTGGTCGAAAACGCCCACATGGCATGGCGCTGGATAAGTGTGCAGGCTTTCGGACTGATCGCGCTCCTGCCTATCGTATGGGTCGCCCTGCCGCCGGAAGGGCAGGCGCTGGTGCCTGAGCAATATCGCCCGTGGGTCACGTCTGCCGTGGCGCTGGCGGGCCTTGCGGGGCGGCTGGTGAAGCAGAAGGGGGCGGAGTGATGGTGTCGTGGCTCATCGGATCGATCCTCCCGTCGATCCTGCCCTACGTCCTTGGCGCGCTGGCAATCGCAGGGGTGTGGCTGGGCGGCAGATCAAGCGGCAAGAAGGCGGTGCAGGCCGCGGCGGACAAGGAATACCGCAAGATGCGAAAGGAAATGGACGATGTGGAAAGCACTGGCAGCCTTAGTGCTGACGACGCTCGGAAGTGGCTGCATGAGCGTGGCAAATGACGCAGCGATCTGCGATGGGACGGCGGCAGCGACTACGGCTCACGCGGCGGCGCTTGCAACTGATGGCGGTCCTGCTTCAGTCGTCACGGGGCAGCGGCTGATTGCCCTGCTCGACGCCGGTTGTCATCGCTAGTCGTCTCGCCTTGATTTCCTTCTCGTTCAAGGTGAAGTAGGCCTGATAGAACGTAAGCCCGCCGACTGCTTCCCGCGCTTTCACGTTCAAATCCGCCGTCCTCTTAGGGCCTTCCGGCAGTTGATCGAACGCGGCTGACCATGCGTCCGCAAACGGCTTCAGCGCCTTTTCCAGCGCGGCAATGCGGTCAAGAAGCACACGATACTCGGTCAGCAATTCCGAACCGTCTTTCAGGGCATCCAAAAGCTTCTCGATCACTCCGTCTCTCCCTGCGGTTTGGGGGATTGTGGTGCAAGGGCGGCGACGGGCACCAGTGCGTTCATGTCATCCAGTGTGCCGCGATACACTCGCTGAAGTAGTCGCAGTTCTCGCACGGTTTGGTCGTGCTGGTCGCTTTCCCGCTTATAATCATCCCGCGCCTCGTCACGTTCCCCCTCTGCCGCCTCTACACGGGCAATCAGCGCGCGTATGGCGTCGGCGGATTGTGCGAACACGTTGACCGTTCCGCCGCAGCTTGCAGTTTCCAGCCGCGCCAGCAAATCCTCATACATCGTCAGTCTCCCAAGCGGATCAGCAGGGCGCGGGCTATCTTGGCGCATGGGCCGTCCGCGCGATACAGCATATCGCCAGCGTCATCCTTTTCCGCTATCTCCCGCAGACCCTCCTTCGCCGCCGCCAGCTTCTCGGTAAGGTCGGCTATGGTGGCGTCACGGGGGTCTGCGAAGCTGTCAATGCGAAGCTGCTCCAGATCGTCGGCAAACCATTCTTCGCGCTGCTTGTCGGTCATACTCATTCCCCGCCCTCCTTATGCGATAGGGCGGCGAGCGCCTTTGCTCCTTCCTCGCAGTCTTCCCAAGAGCCTTCCGCGCAGGAGCGGCACCATTGCATGTGTTCCAGCGCCTCTCGCAGCCTGTCCCTTTCCGCTACGACGGCGTCGTAGAGGTCGGCGGACACGAAGGGTTTCCAATCTGGTGCTTCATAGACGGTTGCAGCAGCAATCGCGTAGTCACCAAGCGGTTCTGGTTTGAAAAACTGAACCCATATCCGTTCCGGTGTCATTGCTTCTCTCCCAGTAGGGCGTCAAGCAGCGCAAGAAATTCTTGGTCGCGCAGGCGGTTATCCCAGGCGTCTAAGTCCTCCGGCTCCAAAAACGTCCTTGTGGCTATGGGAAAGCGCCTCCGTAGCATATCGGCGTGATCCACGCGCGCCGCCACCTTGTCTCGTAGTTCTTGTATGGTCATTGCTTCTCTCCCTGCACCCGTGCGCGGATGGCGGCTGCGATGGCTGCGCTGTTAAGTTCAGGGCCGTTGAAGTATCTGCCACCGTGCGCCCAAGCCTGCTTATCAGCCACCTTTGCACACGCTTCCCGTTCCTCCGCCCTTGCTGCCCTCTCACGTTCGCGGCTGGCGAGAAGGGCGCGGGCGAGGTCAGGGGCTGCGGCTATGAGGCGGGCGTCCTTATGCTTGGATAGGTTCTTTCCGCCCGTATCGGCTACCAGCACAAGGCCGGTTGATTGTGGCACGTCCCAAACGACTTGCTCGCTTTCGCCCTGAGCAATCCACGAATACCCCGTTTGCACCCGCCACTTCCCCGGCGTCGTGCCGTCCAGCAGCGCCCTCACTTCATCGTCTGTGGGTGTGGTCATGGCCCTAGCCTTTCACGCATTTTGCGATCTTCCGTCGGGAACGCCTCGGACAACTGGCGGCTAAGTCTGAAAAGGGCTTCCCGCTGCGGTTTCGTCGCCATGTCGGCTTTCCGCATCAGCCGCGTCTTGACTTCTTCCCATGCAAGCTGCCATTGGTCGTCGTCCATCATCCTTCTCCTTCGGGGTTAGTGCGGGTGTTCCGACCTGTAACGTAAGCCTTGGCTTGCAGCCGTAGACCGACTGGCAGCTTTTCGGCCGACTTAAGGACACGTCGGATTAAGTCGTCTGCGGTTTCAGAAAGTCGCCAGTCACTCATCGCATCCTCCTGTCCCCTATACGGGCGGTAAGCTGTGGAAGGGGGGCGGCGGCTATAAGGCGGGCGTTGGCCTCTTGCTCAACCATCGACTTGCCGCCGGGGGTTGCCATGAAGGCTACCCTATTCCAGTCGTAGTCGATGATGTGAATATTCCACTCATACCCCTCGCGCTCGTCATGGTCACATGCCCACGGTGGCGAACTAATGCCGTCGAGCAGTGCCCTCACTTCATCGTCTGTTGGGGCGGTCATCAGAAATGCCCCCGCGCCCTAGCCACCGCAGAACACCGCTTGCAGGCGTTCCCCAGCGGTAAATTGATGGTCATTCGATACGATCCGGCGAACCTGTCAGTGCCGCACAAGGGGGCGCTTAGATACCCGCTACGGACGATGTGTGCGTCGTCTTTGCCCTCACCCGGCTGATAGGCAAGGTGCAGCTTCAGACCCGCTGAAATCTGAGCGTAGATCACTCCTTGCACTCCTCTATCCTGACCCGCGCTATGCGGACGGTGCCGTTGGCGACAAAGAACGCCGCCCGATCTTTTCCCACAAGCTGACGCAAATTGGCGACCGCGCCCTCCTCCGTGAAGGACATCAACTGAAGGTCCAAAACGTCGCCCTTGTCCGCTTTCCAATGCGCCGCCCAGGCTTCAGTCATGTCCGGCTCCTTCCGTGGGGTTAGTGGTGCGGGTGGGGCGGTCGGGATCGCGTATAATGGTGCCGCATTCGTCCGCTATCCCGACTGCCGCGTGTGATGGCGCAAATCGACCAGATGCAGACCACCGAAGGGGCCAGACGTATTCGCACCACTCGCAAGCCCCGCCGTCGCATCGGTCATGCGCGTTTACACAGCGAACCTCTAAGCGCGTGTCTTGGCACTCACTCATCGTCATCCTCCAACCTGTCCCCTATACGTGCTGCAATCCATAGAAGGGCGTAGATGGCTAAGGGGGTGGCTATACCGGCAAGGTAGGCGGTCATGATGCCCCCCGAAGTTGGAACTTCGCCCGCAAGCCATTGATGCGTATGGGGGCTAAAAGTTGGATGGCAGGGCAGGAAAGGCGAAGGTTTTCCATTTACTTGGCTGTCCTTCTGGGCCCGCCATCCCGTTCGTGGGGTTCAACAAAACAATGGGTTTCCGAAGCAAGTTGGAACAACCCCATATCGAGTTGGAACAGGTCATTTGCCGTCATGGCTTGGCCTAGGTCTGTTCTTTGGCCTCATCGTCCAGTTCCCGGTATGCCCGCAAAACACGCGCCACACCGGGGATGATGTGGTCCCAAGCCGTTTGATTGAGGCACATCCCGGCGACTTGCAGAGCCTTCGCAGCCCGTGTCTCCATGTCATCGTCAGATGACAGCAACATGGTTTTCGGCTCCTTGGGTTCCTCGACAACTTCGGGGGGCTTGCGACCAAGCAGGCGGTCAAGAACGCTCACTTCCCATCCCCCTCTATCTGTGAGAGGGCGCGGGTGACGCGAGCAAGCGGATATGGTTCGTTGAAAGGTGAGCTGCGGAAGTCCATGTATTCCTTCGCGGCCTTCAACGCCTCCACCGCCACAGTCAGCTTGGACTGTAGGTCGAGGATGGCGGCGGATGCCTTAAGCATGGCGATCGATGGAACCAGGGCCTGTTGCCCTGACTGCAATTCTAGCGTTTGTGCCAGTTCGCTGTAGTCCTTCACTTCTCACCCTCCAACCCGCGCACCAGCGCCTTGATGGCCTCTATCCAAGCGGGGCGCACCCACAGTTCCAGGCGGACGTAGCCTTCTGCCTTCCTGCGGGCGCGTTCTGCTGCTTTGTATTCGGCGTTAGGCAACTTCATCTTCCGCATAGAGTGCCACGGCGGATCGCGGCATGTCGTCCAGAGCGGCAAGCGTTGCGATGATGTTGCGAAGGTCCATCAGCGTATCAATGGCCTCCAAAGCATCCCGCAAAACCTCTGCGGTCTTTGTGTTGTCGTGCAGTTCTGGAAACCGGATCGCCATGTCCACGGCAAGCCGTGTCGCCATGACCCTATCAAGGGGCTTTTTGAGTTTGGTTCGTGCCATCACGTCCTCCATTGCCTATGCGGCGGTTACTTGCGAACGGCGCGGAAAACGTTCCGCTTGTAGTCAATAAGTAATTCAAAGCGGGCTTTTATCGCGTCCCATTCCCAAGACTTCCATGACAAGCGAGGCGACCAGCCCATCTGCTTGCGCAGCTTTTGCTTTAGTTCGCCAACAGAACGGGCCGAAACTGTCACAGTGGCCTCCATTGCCTATGCCATCAACATAGGCTAAGTGTCCGGTCATGTCAACGGGTCGGGTGCGTTATTTTGCGAGAAATATCGCTCCCGTCCGTCCGGTCAGCCCGACATGATCACCCGCTTCTGGTCCGCCGTCTTGGCGTAGAACTCCGCCTCGCCTTCCTCGACGTGTCCAAGCCATGCCATTCGCGCGTCAGCACTGGCACCGGCTTCCTTCATTGACGCGGCGCGATACTTCCTGACCCCGTGGGCGGACTTCGCCACACCGGCTTTCCGCGCCGCTTCCGCGAACCACATGCTTGCCGCCTTCACCGAACGTGGTTTCCCATAGGCCGTGACGATCCAGGCAAGGTGCCTGACCTCCCGTGCCTCTAGCGCGGCCTTCAGCGCCCCCTGCCCGTCCGCCCATGCCGGTGCTGGCACTCGAACCGGAATGGCAACAGCCCCGTCCGTCTTTGCCTGCTTGAAGCGCAGCCATCCGTCTTTCCCGATCATGCCTTCGTGCATCCGCACCGCGTCACTCACCCTTGCCCCGGTGAAGTGCAGCACTTCGAAGAACAAACGTTGCGCCGTGTTCAGCCGCCAGTGTCGGCGGAAGGCCCGCACATCGTCCCGCGTCCACGCCTCGAACCCGTCCGACTTCGGCAAGTCTGGCTTCTTCACGGACAAGGCTACGTTCTCGTCCAGCACCCCCGCCCCATGCGCCCACCGGCACAGCCCCCGCCACGCCTTCAGGCGCTTCAGTGAGGCATGGGGATCAAGCCGTGCCATGTCCTTGCGGATCGCCTTGGCCGTCAGCTTCTCAATCGGATAGCCGCCGAACTCGGCCCGCATGTCGTCCAGGTGCTTCCACATGTAGAGCTTCGTTGCCTTCGCCAGCCCTTGAAAGGCAACAGACCGAAGGTAGCCATCTATCGCCTTGGCGGTGGACCCTGTGACCTTCGGCGGCTCTGATATTCCCGCTGCCTTCATGTAGGCTTGCAGGAACCTTGGATCGTTTGTCGGGTAGTCGGGAAGGGGTGTATTCTTTCCCCCCTTGGGGCGATAGTAGAAGCGCGGCCTGCCGCTGGGCCATGTGCCGGATTGGTTGAGATACTTCAGCCGGATCATTCCCGGAAGTGACCTTCCCATTCGTTGCCCCCATCATCGCCGTCTGTGGGAAGGCTAGACGCGAAGGCGTCGAGGGAAAAGCGGTCGTATAGGCGACGGCCCCCAAGAACGCGGCGGGGCAGGTTCAGCTTTGCCAGGGTCGTTTCCGAAACGCCAAGGTAAGCCGCTGCTTGTGCGGCCCCCAACAGACGCGGCGGGAACGATAGGTCAGTCATGTTCAATCCTTGTAGGGGTCGAACTCGTTTGCGCCCGCCATAATCACGCCGAAAGGTCGCAGAGTGTGGACGATCTCAATGGTGTTCCTATGCTCGTGCAGAACGTCAGGAAGGCGACGATATGCTTGCGGGGCTTCGTCTAGGTCAGCGCCAATCAAAGAAACGCCACGGTCACGTAACCACTGTTGCCATTCGTCATGGCGAACTTTCCCCGGCATCCTAATTTTCCTCCCGGTGTCAGGGTCTTTCTGAAATCGGCCACGGGCTTCTGTTCTGGACATGACGCGCCCCGCCCCATGGACTGTTGAATAGAGCGCAGCCTTGCTTTCTTCGTTATCCACGCCGCGCAATATTACAGCATCGTCACCCATGCTTCCGCCGACAAAGCTAAGCTGTCCGGGGAATGCAGGTGTTGCACCTTTGCGAACTACCCACATGTCCTTGCCTTTGTGGGTCTCGCGCCAACAAAAATTGTGGTGGTTATGGACGCGTTCAGTGACCGCCCCGCCGATGATCTGGCGAACACGTTCAACGACCCATTCACGTCCCGCATAAGCATACAATCCGCCCAATTCTATGCCAGCAAGATAGCCGCGCCCTAGATCGCTATCCACGTCAAGAAGCGCTGGCGGATCAAGCATGGTGTCTTTTGCGCCTGCTAGTTTCAGGTATTTCGTGGTTGTGCCGTGACCGAGGCCGCGCGACCCAAAATGAACTCCAATCCACGTCCATCCGGATTGGTCTTCAAATAGATCGACGTAGTGATTTCCGGAACCAACGGTCCCAAGTTGAGCGCGCGCTTTCTGCTTCAGTTCCTCAACGTCTGCGGCTTTCCAAAGGTCGCTGTCAAACAGGTCATGGTCAACACGTTCATCGTTAACCCTGCCAACTCCAAAGCTGACAACTTTAGAAATATCGGATAGAATAGTTGCGACGTTGGGCCTTACTTCTGAGGCTGGAACATCCAGCCGGACGGCCATGTTGCCGCAGGCAATGTCAAACCCGACGCCGCTAATAGATATGTGGTCTGTGTATCCGACTACGCCGCCAATCGGGTGGTTGTAGCCCATGTGTCCGTCGGCGCAGAGGACTCCAGCCGCCGCCGATCCCGTCGCCATGCAGGTGTCCATCTGTTTCAGCGTGTTCTCGTCGTGATGACCATAAACCTTCATCGTCTCTCTCCGTTTACCAACGGCGGCAGGAGTCCCGTCATCATAAGATGCCCCCTGCCGCCGCACCGCCCACCACGGGCGGATTAGTCTAATTGCGGCCTGATTTTCCATGCATAGTTGGCATACCACCACGCGGCCTTTACCTCTCTTTCAGCATTCTCCCCGTCGCCTTTTATCATTCGTCCTTGAGAGATGCAGGCTGGCAAAGCTGCACAGAAAACGGCGTCAAGGAACGCGCGTCGGTCTTGCATTCTGTGGTCAAACATTTCCTGATGCCAAAGTCGCACCCGTTCATCCTCTTGAGCCGTTCGGCGCTTCCCTGCGTTGTATCCCTTTTGGTATGCGCTCTTTTCCGCTGGCGTCATCTTGGCACAACCTCTCCCGATACCTTCTTCTTGAACCGCGACCGTTTGCTTCCGGCCAGCGTCGAACGGGGCTTCCACAGCCCCAAGTGCTTTGCCCGCACCCGCGCATCCTTGGACTTCTGCGCCACGTCGTCGGCGGTCTTGGCCCGGTGCGCGTCACGCAAGGCGGGGGCAAGGTTGGCTTCTCTGTTTTCGCCCCCGTTCACCAGCGCAAGAACGTGGTCGCAGTCCCACGCCTCGCCGGGGCGTATCTTGCGCCCGGTGATGTGGCAGACGCCGCCAGCACGTTCAAAGACGCGGGCCTTCACCCGTGGCGGGATGGGGCTATCCGGGGTCGCGCCGATCCATTCAGGGACTTCGCGCGTCATTCTGCGGCCTCCAGAATGGCGCGTCCAATTAGTTCAGGAATCGCAGGCACAACAGCATTGCCTAGGGCTGCAAGTCGGTGTGTCCTATCGGGAACCCCATGAGCCACTCGACCCACGTTGGGTTCAGATGCCCACTCCCAGCCGATGCTTGCATTGCGTGATCCAGCCTGTCGTTTTCCCGCGACTTGCCATTCTTCCGGGTCAACGAGGCGGGGCTGCTGCCCTTGGACATTGAAGCCGTCGGCGTGGGCCAGATGCTGCGCCCAACTACCGTCTCCAAGTTTGGAAAGCGGCCCGGCGCCCATGCCGACTGTGGCGTGATAGTCGCCGCCATTGCGCTGCATGAGCGTGGGGTTGGCCACATCATTTGACCAAGAACCGCCAACCGCAAATCCGATTGATGCTTGCGGCCGTCCGGTTTCCGCCAATATGTTCCGTTGAAATCCTTGAGTCCAGGTTGCATCGGCGCTTGCGTTTTCGCTGGGGTAGGCCAGCAACCAGACGCGTTCTCTGCGATGGGGAGCGCCCAAGGCTGACGCCGGTATGTTTTCCCATTCCGCATCATACCCGCACTCGGCCAAGTCTCCGAGAACTCGGCCAAACCATCCGCCTCGCCGTTCAGCCGGGCCACTAAGCAATGCTGCGACGTTCTCCACGATGACGTAGCGGGGTCGTAACTCGCCAACCAATCGGACGATTTCGGACCAGAGGCCGGAACGGGTTCCTTCGCCCATTCCCCTTTGCTTTCCCGCCACGCTAAGGTCTTGGCACGGAAACCCCCCGGTGATGACATCAACGGCAATTCCGTCTCGAGCCAGAACGTCTGCTGTGAGGGTTCTAACGTCATTGTAGATCGGCACTCCCGGCCAATGCTTCGCCAAAACCTTGCGGGGGAATTCTTCTATTTCGCAGAAGGCAACAGTTTCAAATCCGCCCGTCCGTTCCAATCCTAGACTAAATCCGCCGATGCCGGAAAACAAATCAAGAACACGCAACTTCATTCTGCGGCCTCCGCGTCGGCCCAAATGTCCACGCCCTGCTCGGCGCAATAACTCTCAATGAACGTCTGCATGTCCGCCATTTCGCGGCGGGATAGCTTGCTGGACCGGAAGCCCTGCGGGAAAAACCCTTGCCCGTTCAGGTCAGGCAGGAACGGCGTTTCCCGTCCCATTGCCCGCATGAAGATGCACTTCCACGCTTCCGCGTCCCATGCGCGACCGCCGAGGGTCATCCGCTGCGATACACGCTCAAGCAACGGCCAGAGGCGGCTGTTCTGCGCCAGCGAACGGGTCGGCCCCTTGAACTCGACGCGGGTTCCGTCCGGTAGGGACTTGACCCATGCCACCGCCATTTCGCGATCCACAACGTTGCGGAGGGTGATTTCGGCGCGGTCGGTCATTGCGCCTCCAGTGCCGCCACAAGCGCGGCCTTGTCCGTGGGGTTGATGGTCAGGCTGTCCAAGACCATGCCCACCGGGACAGCGTTATGCAGTTCCGCCGCCAAGCGATCGGCATAGTCCTCCCGGTAGGCGTCACAGCCGCCGAGAAGCAGAAGGAAGGCGGCTGTGCGCTTCATGGTCAAAACGGGATTTCGTCGTCATAGCTGGACGCGCCAGCCTTCGCCGGTTCACGCGGGCGCTCCTCGCGTTCTTCGCGCTTCTCGCCCCCGCCTTGCAGCGTCACGTTGTCGGCGCGAACGGTCAGGTATGTTTTCCCCTCATGTTCGCGCTTCCCGAAGTCACCGGACACGACGACGCGGGTTCCCTTTGTGAGATACTGCGACAGGGTTTCGCCCCGGCTTCCCCACATGGACACGTCGAACCAGATGGTTTCCTTGTCCTTGCGGCTGCGGTCTTCCACGGCGACGGAAAATCCGGTGATCTTGTCCCCGTTTCCTGTGGTTCGCACTACGGCGTCCTTGCCGATGTTCCCGGCGATGACGATGTTTTTCATCAGGCATGTTCCTTTTGTGAGAATGCCGCTTTGCGCGCGTCCTTCGCGGCCATCACGCGCTTGTCGGCCTGCACGGGGCGAGAAAGCCCCTTCCAGACGCGGGAAAGGTCGTCCAAGTCGAACGTGCTTTCGATGACGGCCTGTGCGTCGTTGCAGGCGCGTTCGTGGGCCAGTTCGGCGGCGTCCTCGACCGCGCGGCGGTTGTCCTTGCTGTCGGGGTCGTCCGTGCTGTCATCAATCGCCAGCAGGCCGCAGAGGGCGTATTTGCGGGCGTAGGACGAACAAGCGCCGGTGATCTGCGCGTCGTCCATGCCCTTCTTCTGTAGGGCGTGCATGGCCGCGCCTTGGGCCTCACCGATGATCTTGTCGTTATGCAGCAACGTTGCGGTTGCCACCAAGAACAGCCGGTCGCCGACAAGCGTGATGGTGTCCGTCATGACCAGCGACACGCCTTCCGGCGCAATCTCCTTGAACGCCCGAAGGATGCTTTCGGTGTTGCGGTATTTGTAGCCGCCGAAGGTGTTGTCCTTGTCCTTCGGCGCTTTCAGCTTTGCTTGGATTTCAGCGAGCATCAGACAGCCCTTTTCTCTTGCCGCTCGATTGCCCCATCCGGCACCCGAGGCGCGCGTTTGACGTATTCATCAAGGAAGGTGCGGAGCGGTTCAGGGTCATTGACCCAAACCCACCGCGCGCAAGCGGTGTAGTCGGTCACTTCCCGCACGGTGAAAGTCCGCAGGCCCTTGACCGTCTCGACCTCCTTTGCGGCCAGCACAGCGGCGCGAGCGGCATCAGCGGCGGCGGCGGCTTCGCGCTGCGCCTCCAGATCGGCGGCGCTGGCAAGCGCGGCGGCAATGCGGGCGCGTTCCATAGCTTCCCGCGCTTCCCGTTCCTTGGCGCGGCGTTCGGCTTCCCGTTCTTCGGCCAGCTTGCGCTTGAAGTCCTCGACCGTCTTGGCGAGGCCCTTCTTCATGCGCTCCAGATCGGCCAGGAACGGCTTCCACCGTTCAACCACGGCGTCACACGCGGCCTTGTGCGGGCGGTATTCGTCTTCCTTCGCGTCCTTGGCTTCCTTCTCCACGTCCTTGACGGATGCCAGAAGGTTGTCCACGGCCTTCATCTGGCCTTCGTTTTCGACGGGGGTTCCGTCCAGCCAGTTGGCGACTTCCACGAACAGGCCGTCATGTTCCGACTGGATTATCTCCATCGGGTCCGGCGGGTTGTTGTGGCCGATTGCGGCGGGGGCGTTCATCTTGCGTATTCCCTAGCCATGCGGGCGAAGTCCAAGGCGTGACGCCGTGCAACAAAGGCCATGAGGCGGCGTCCGTCGCGGCGGGCTTCCAGATACCGCTTGATCCACATGTCCCTGCTTCTGATGGCGATGCCGTGCATCCAGCTTTCCACGGTCATTTGCGGATACCCCATGCGATGAACTGACTGACCCATCCGGCGCTGTAGGCTGCGCGGATAACGTCATCGACGGTCTGGTGAAGCGCCTTGATGGCTTCGTAGCGTTCGCCAGCAAGGCGGTTGCGTTCTTCGCCGGCTTGCAGGCGCGAGGTCATGTATGCCGCGTCCGCCCGGTCAAACACTGCCTTGGCGCGCGCAAGGTCGGTCATGGCAGCGCCCCCTGTGCCCATGCCGTGTAGGCGACGAAAGCGCCCAGCATCAGGGCAACGCCGGTCCAGTAGGCCAGCGCATCCCATGCCTTGCGGGGCTTGGGTGCGGCGGGGCGGATGATGGCGGTGCCGATGGCGTCTTCGAACGTGCGGTCGTTGACGGCGGCGATGTGGGCGAGCCGTTCGGCCTCGGCCTTTTCGGCGCGCTCGTCCGCTTCGTCCATGAGGTCGGCAACACGAATGGTCATCACAGCCGCCCCGCGTCTTGCAGGCGGGCATCGGCCTGCGCCTGATTGATGGCGATGGCCTGTGCGTCGGCGGGTTCGGGCTCGACGCTGTGGAATTCGTCCCATGCTTCCTTCATGGCCTCGGCAAGGCGAAGGTCCATGAAGATGGAAATGCGGTTGCCTTTAGCATCCGTGAAGGAAAGCGTCCCGCGCGGTTCCATGCCGCTAAGGCCGTTGGCCTCGCACACGGACACGTCATGGAAGTGGGTCATCGTGGTCATTGCATCATTCCTCGGGTTGAAGAGGTGTCCCCGGCGATGAAGCTGCCTGTTCACCGCCGGGGACGGGCCGCGCGCTTGCACCGTTGTGATGGGGAGACAGGCGGGCGCGCGGATGGGTGTTCACGGAAGCGGCCTCCCTTGCCGTTCGCGCCAAGCGCGATAGTCCGGGTCGTCAATGGTTTCGTGCGGCGGCTCCGGGTCATCCACGTCGGGCGGGTCCGGGTCGTCCGGCGGGTCCGGGTTCACATGCGGCGGGCGCTCGGCCACGGTGCGGTCATTGGTGCCCCGTTCGCAGGACAGAAACGGGACGTGCCCGCTTTCGTCCTGACAGGGCGGGACGTATTGCCCGCAGGCGGCAAGGATCAGGGGAAGGGCAAGAAGGGGGCGCATCAGTGTGCCGCCTCCCAGCGCGCGTCTTCCTGACGGTCGCGCCACTCGTCGGGGTCGAAGGCGTCCGGCGGTTCAAGCCCGTCGCGGACCCGTTCCTCCATCGCCTCGACCGCCGCCTTGCCGATCATGTCGATCAGCATGGTGCGGTTGACCTTCAACTTGCCGATGGTCAGGCGGTAGAATTCAACCGCCCATTCGTCGCAGTCCCATTCGCAGTCGAAGTCGGCATCGGTCTCAAAGGTGTTCCCCTCCAGTTCGATGCTGATGTCATGGCTTTGCAGGCTCATATGCAGTCTCCCGAATTGATCTGCGTCAGGGCTCTGCACGTTGGCGTTGTGCTATCTGACGATCATCTTGGGAACGACTATGCACTAGGTGAATTTGCACGTCAACGGAAAAATACATGTGGTGAATTTGTGTCCGAGGCGCTAGAACCTTGTGCAGGGAAACGGACTGGGAGACGGCATCGAAGCGGGCGACTTCACAGAATCGCCGGGTTCATGCTATGTTCTATCTTTGAAGCCGGGGAACTCGAATGCCGCAAGACTTCGCGCGCGGGCTGGCAACGCTGACAGACGCGCAACTACTGGTTTTTCTTCGCTTGATTACGTCCGGGATGCCGTCGCAAGGGCTTCGGCCCATGCTTTCTGCGCATCAGGGGGAAGCCGACGAAAGGCCCGCACAAGCTGTGCTTCAAGGGCAGATCGGTCGTCCGCGAATATCTCAGCCAAGCTGACGCCCAGCGCGTCGGCACACTTCTTGTAGGTCTCCAGGCGCGCCGTGACGTGGCCCTGTTCGGCCCGCGTAATCGTCGGCTGTGACACCCCTACCATCTCAGCCAATTCGGCCTGCGTAAGGCCGCGTTCTTCTCTGAGCCGTGCAAGGTTCATACCCGCAAAGTAAGCGATTGCCGGGTCCGCTCGCAAATCCACCGGATGCATAGCTGGCGCTTGACCTCTCAATTCACTTAGTGAATAATGGGCGCATGATGACACTGTGCGAATACCTTTCTTCACGCGGGATGCGTCAGGACGAGTTTGCGCGGGCGCTCGGCGTCAGCCAGCCGACCATTTCGCGCTTGGCGACCAAGAAGGGGGCAAGGAACAACCCGTCCCTTGATTTGGCCGCGAAGATTGAACAAGCGACCGGCGGCGCGGTTCCCGTCACGATCTGGCCCCCGTTCAAATATTTCGCGGAACGGGCCGAGGCGGCTGAATGATGGGGGCGCAGGCAATCTCTATTTCCAATGGCGTAACGTTGACGCCCGATGGCTTGCCTGTTGCCACCCAAAGTGGGGCTTCCACTTCGTTCCGTCAACTTGGCGAAAAGTGCAAGCAGCGCACCGAACCGCTGAACGCACCGTTTCCCATCCCGGACCAGCGCGGGGCCTCGCTGGTAGGCTCGATCTACCTCCCTGGACTTAACCCCGGCGCTTCACGGCGTCGGGGCTTTTCCATTCAGGCCGCGCGCGCTTCGGCGCGTTTGCTTTCAGGCGACCGGGGGTGCCGTCTGCGGCCCGTTAAGCACCCCACCCACCGCGCAAGCGAGCCGGGGGGCCTTTGCCCTTTGGGCCTTCCGGTGCTTGCGGGGGTGCGCCCATGACCGAGCCCGCGCCCCGCAAACGGCGGTCCAAGGCCCAGTTCCCGTGGGCCACGATGCAAGTGGGCGAAACCTTCTTTGTTCCGAACAAGCCGTCAAACCGCCTAGGCGGCGCAATCAAGGCCGAAGGTCAGCGGTGGGGGCGGTCGTTCACCGCGCGCGGCGTCGATGGCGGCGCACAGGTCACAAGGATCAAGTGATGCGGGACGCGCTTGTGGATTGCCTTATGGCGGCGGGGGCGGGCTTGGTGGCAGGCGGTCTGGTCCTGCTGGTCAGCAGCCACTCCGCAAAGGCGCATTCCTTCTACGATCCGAAGTGTTGCAGCGGGACCGACTGCGCGCCCGTGTCGGAAGTGAACCTGAAGCCCGTAAAGGGCGGCTGGCGTCTGCACATCGCCCCCGGCGAACACCCGACCGTCAAGCAGGTGATCGACGTTCTGATCCCCTACGGCGACCCGAAAATCCACCCGTCGCCGGACGGTCAGCCCCACGCCTGCGTAGGCCCGAACACGCAGGTCATCTTCTGCATCTATGTGCCGGACTTCGGATCATGAGCGTGCCCACAATCCTCGGCGTGTCCTTCGCAATGGCGGACGGCAAGCGCGTCCAGCGGATGCAATGCGTCTCCTGTCCTGAATTTTATGACACGTCGATCAAGGGCCAGCCCTTCCCGGAAGACGCGATTTTCCGGTTTGCGCGGAACCACGGCTGGCTTCCCGCAAGGAACGGCAAGCACGTCTGCCCCAAGTGCCAGGAGAAGAAAGCTATGCCCAGCGACACGCCGCGCGAAATGACCCCCGCCGACAAGCGGGCGATCTTCCGCGAGATTGATGGCTGCTACGACGAAAAGCGCGGGCGGTATGTGGACGATTGGACCGATCAGGCCATCGCCACCAAGCTGGCAATGCCGCGCAAGTGGGTGACGGACGTTCGGGAGGAGAACTTCGGCCCGTCCGGCGAAAACACCGAACTTGAGCGGGTCGTCACGCTTCTGTCGCGGATCGACGGGGATGTGCGGGCCGCGATTGACAAGTGCATGACCGCCGCCGCCGAGGCGGAAAAGCTGGGCGTCGAAGTCACGGAAGCCAAGGAGCGCGTTGAGCAACTTCGCCGCGCCTTTGGCCCGCATCGGGTGACGGCATGACGCCCTACGAAAAGGTGCTTCGCGCCGAACGCCTTGCGGGCAAGCCGTGGGATGCGCTGGACGACATTCCGCTGATCCGGTTCGAGACGGAACTGGACGGCTTTCTGGCGGCGCTTTCCGAGCAAGGGCGGCTGACGCCCGAAATACAGCAAGCCGCCGCACGTCGGCGCGCTGAAATCCAGACAAGGGGCAGGACATGAGGACGCTTATTTGGCGCATCTGGTGGCGTTTCTTCGGATGGCGGATCGTCACCAAGTCCGAGATTGACGAGGCGAAAGCGGCGCTTCGCGAATACCTGATTGCGGAAATCGCCCGCCGCCGCAAAGCGCACCAGCGCGTGTCCGACCTTCAGCGCCAGCTTGTCCGCGTCACCGCCGAACTGGCCGCGATGAAGTGAGGGCGGATATGACCGTCACCCTTCCGTGGTTCTATCCGAACCTCTCCCCTAACGACCGCGCGCACTGGGCAGTGAAGGCCAAGAACTTCGCCGCCTACAAGAACGCTTGCGCTTGGGAAAGCCGCGCGCAGGGCATCGGCCCGTGGGTTCGCACTGGCCCTGTCCTCATCAGCATCACGTTCTGCCCGCCGGATCGCCGCCGCAGAGATTTGGACAACATGGTTTCCAGCAGCAAAGCGCTAGGCGACGGTCTCGCCCTTGCCCTTGGCGTCGATGACAGCCGCTTCGTCCCCACCTACCGCATGGGCGAACCACGCAAGGGCGGCGCCGTGCTGGTGGAGGTGGGATGATGCAGGACCGCCTCCGCTGTTGGCACCCCGGCTGCACCCGCTGGGTTCCCAAGACGACCCCGCGCAGCTTCTGCCAGCTTCACAAGCCGAAGCCCCTGCCGCCGCACGTCAAGCGCGTTGCCGTGCCCGCCCACTTTCCGGTCGCATCAAGCACCGAAACACCGATGGCTCATATCAGCCTGCCGCGCGCACCCTGGGAGTGACACAGCATGGGCCTCGCCTACTTTCCCATGTATCCCGCCGACTTTGAGGCCGACACGTCGCACCTGACGCTTGAGGAGGACGGGGCATACAACCGCCTTCTGCGCCTCATGTGGATGACGCCGGGGTGTTCCCTTCCTGACGATGACGCATGGCTTGCGCGCCGCCTTCGCGTCTCTCCTGAGACGATGGCGAAGGTGGTTCGCCCGCTTATCGGTGAGTTCATGCAGACGAAGAACGGGCGCGTATTCAGCGCACGTTTGCAGCGCGAATTCAAAAAGGCAGACGAAACCTCAACGGCCCGTTCGCGCGCCGGAAAACGCGGCGGTCGGCCAAAAGCTATTGAAAATAAACAGCAAGATGAAAAGCCGGGCTTTTCGGATGGTAAAGCCGGGCTTTCTGACACGCGCGCGTTACCAGAGCCAGAACCAGAAGATACACAAGCTATCGCTTGTGACGCTGACGCGTCGCCAGCGGCTTCGCCTTCGGAGGTTTTCACGAAGGAAGTCTTCGACCGCGCCGTTGCCTTCCTTGGCAAGAGTGGAACGCCGGAACGCCAAGCCCGGTCCCTCGTCGGGAAGTGGCGCAAGGAATTCCCTGAAAAAGAAATCTTCAACGCTTTTGCCGCCGCCGGTCGTGAGGGGGTGACCGACCCCGTGCCCTGGATAACCGCGCGGCTTGCCGCCCTTCGCCCCGCCCCGATCACGTTTGACATGTCCCAAATCGAGAACATGCAATGACCCGGAACGAAGCAATCGCCGAAGAACTCCGCCGCTGGCTTGAGCGGTATTCGCCGCCCCTGTCGCTCAGGGCAAACCCCCGCGCCATGCAGGACGAAACGACCGCGCTTCTGAAAATCCTCGTCCGCAAAGCCCCGAACGAAGGCTACCTGCAATGGTGCCAAGACGTTTTCGAGGAATGCTCCAAGCTGATGAAGACGCGGGCTTGGCCCACGGTAAACGAACTCGGGTCGGCCTGTTCTGCGATGGCAAGGCGCGGCGGGAATATCCCGAATGCGCTTTGGGAAATGGACCCGCTTGCACTTGCGGCGCGCCGCATCAAGTCGGGCGAACCTGTCGGCGACGGATACATCTACGGCCACCTAGCGCATCAGCTTCTGACCGCCGGAATGGTCACGGAAGACGACCTGAAGCCCTACCGCTCGGGGCTTTTCTTCATGATGAAGGACGCTTGGGGGCTGGAGGCGGCGCGCGAGAAGGAACTTGATCTTCAGCGCCGCCACGCCGCTGCGGCTGATTATGCGCAGGTGGCGGCATGACCCTTCTCGTCACGGACTACGGCATAGACGACAGCGGCTATCAGGCGGAAGCGGTCACAAACCTTCGCCTGATTGTCGCGGCAACCGCCACAAAGCACGGGGTCGAACCGAAGGACGTGTTCGGCCATTCCCGCCGCGCGCCGATAGCCCGCGCCCGTCAGGAGGTCATGTATCGCGCCCGCCTCATGGGTAAAAGCCTGACCGAAATCGGCAAGCTGCTCCGCCGCGACCACACGACCATCATGCACGGCATCGCCGCCCACATGAAGCGCGAGGGGATTAGCGCATGACCGCCCCCCTGAAACGCCCTGACGGCGCGTCAACCCTCATGCGCCGCCTGATGGTCAGCGCCGAGATCGCCGCTGAAGGCTGGTGGGAACACCCGCCGATGACGCCGGAGGCTATCAGCGCCTGCCTGCACGAAGCAGCCGCCGCCTATGACGCGGAATGCGGCATCGTCGGCCCTGTCGCGCATGTCCCGCTGAAAGGGGAAATCGGTTGAACGCCATGACCTACAGCATCGGCCAAGTGGTCCCCGTCACGCGGCGTCGCGGCATCCTTGGCGAGGAGTTGGACGCCCCCGTCTGGTATGCCCCCATCGTCAAGGCGCAAGACATGCGGGACTTCCGCGACGATATGCGGGCACTGGGGCAATTCGCGTTCTACCCCTCCATGCTCAACCGCCAGCGCATTCGTGGCAAGCTGATCGAAACCGAAAGGCCCATCGTCACCGGCCACGTCTACACCCGCTTCACCCGCCGCCCGAATTGGGACGTGATGAAGTTCGAGCGCCGCATGATCCTTGGCGCGTCCCATGTCAACGGCTGGCCCGTCGCCATCCACCCCGACACCATCCGCCACCTTCAGGGCATGACCGTCGCCGCCGAACGCCTGGAAGCCGCCAAGCGCGACATGATCCGCATTCGCGAAGGGGACCGGGTGCGCATCACCAAAGGCCCGCTGTCCGGCATGTCCGGCGACGTGGAACGCACTAGCGACGGCAGCGTATGGCTTAACATGATCGAAGGTGGCATCATGGGAAAGAACCGCATCGAGGTCAGCAAGACCCTCGTTGTGCGCGAAGTCACCGACGAAGAACGCGCCGCGCTGATCGCAAAGGCGGCGGAGTTGGATATGGGAGAAGAATGATGGAGTGGCGGGACATATCAACCGCACCGAAGGACGGAACGTGGATATTGGCTTACCAGCCTTGTGAATGGGGGCCGAGCGTCCAAGTTGTTCGCTGGGGCCATCCCCAATGGGGGTATCCAGACGATGATATGACTTGGGTGACTATTGATCTTGGACCAAATCCTGACACGATGGAATTGCGAGACGCAACCCATTGGATGCCGCTGCCGGACGGGCCGACACAACCCATATTGCCACAGCCCTGATACATCGCTATCCTTCGCGCCACGCGCCGAGGTATGCCGGACAACACGAAATCGCCGGTAACCCATAAGCCGCCGTTCAGGTTCGCCCCGCATAGCGGCGACCGCCCCTGCGTAAGCCATTCCCGCGACGAGGCACGCCTCTAGCATCCCCACGGTTCCGGCTGTGGGGCTTCCCCATTGCAACACCAGACGGTGACTTCGCATGTCCACCACCCTTTCCATTCCCGCCCGCAATGCCAGCGCGGTCACAGCATCAGACAGCACAGCCCTGTCCGGTGTTCGTGGCGTCTACGTAGGCGGCGCAGGCAACCTCGCCGTCCGCTTCATAGGCGGCGCAACCGTCACCCTCGCCGCCGTTCCCGCCGGAACGCTGCTGCCGCTCATGGTGGATCGCATCATGTCCACCAACACGACAGCAACCGACATCGTGGCGCTTTACTGATGACTGAAAACACTCCCGTTTCAGATAAGCCGTGGCTGTGGAAGCCCGGCCAAACGGGAAACCCCGGCGGTCGTCCGAAGGGCATCGCCGCGAAAGCCCGCGAACACACAGACAAGGCGGTCGAGGTTCTCGTCGCCGGAATGAACGATGAAGACGCGCGGGTTCGCATCGCCGCTGCGCGCGAAATCCTTGATCGCGGATATGGCAAAGCAGTCGCGGTAACGGCGGACCTGTCCAACAAACTGGACGATCTGGATGACGATGCCCTTGACGCTGCCATTGATGCCATCCGCGAAGCTATCCGAGGTGCTAACGCGCCTGGAGGCGGAGAAGGACAGACGCGAGCGCACTAACCGGCTCGCGCATTATCGGCCTTACCCCAAGCAGCTTGAGTTCTACGCGACCGGCACAACGTCGCGGGAACGCCTGCTGATGGCGGCGAACCAAGTGGGCAAGTCTTACTGCGGCGCGTTCGAGGTGGCCTACCATCTCACGGGCCGCTATCCCGACTGGTGGCCCGGTAAGCGGTTCAACCGCCCTGTCAACTGGTGGGCGGCGTCTGACACGTCTGAGACCACGCGGGACACGGTGCAGCGCAACCTTGTTGGCCCGCCGCAGATACAGAGCGAATGGGGAACGGCTGCGATCCCTGCTGACTGCATCCTGGACCATTCCCGCCGCATGGGCGTGGCGGACGCCTTGGACACCATCACGGTAAAGCATGTGTCCGGCGGATACTCGACCTTGGGCTTCAAGTCCTACGACCAAGGGCGGCAGAAGTGGCAGGGCACCGTCAAGGACGGCATCTGGATGGACGAGGAGCCGCCGCTCGACATCTACACCGAAGCGTTAACGCGCACGAACACAGTGCCGGACGCGACCATCATGCTGACCTTCACGCCGCTTCTCGGGATGTCGGAGGTCGTGCACATGTTCTTGGACAGTGAATGACCCGCAGCGTCACGCGGATGACGATAGACGACGCTGAGCACCTTTCGCCGGAGCGCCGCGCTGAAATCATCGCATCCTACCCGCCGCATGAAGTGGAAGCGCGGACCAAAGGCATTCCCGTTCTTGGGTCGGGCCGCATCTTCCCGGTTACGGAGGAAAGCCTGTCGGTCGAAGCGTTCCCGATCCCCCGGCATTGGGCGCTGATAGGCGGTCTGGACTTCGGCTGGGACCATCCGACCGCCGCTGTCACGCTGGCGCACGACCGGGACGCGGATGTTCTGTATGTCTGCACCGCCTACAAGCGCCGTCAGGCCACGCCGCTCGAACACGCGGCGGCGCTGAAGCCTTGGGGCGGCTTTCCGTGGGCATGGCCGCATGACGGCCTGCATTCGATGAAGAACGGCGGCGCGTCGTTCAAGGAACAGTATTCGGACGCGGGCCTGACGATGCTGGCGCAACACGCCACGCACCCGGACGGCGGTTATGGGGTCGAGGCGGGCATCAGCCAGATGCTGCTGCGGATGCAGACCGGGCGGTTCAAGGTGTTTGCGCACCTGACCGACTGGTGGTCGGAATTCCGTCTCTATCACCGCAAGGACGGACTGATCGTCAAGGAACGTGACGACATCATGGATGCGACCCGCACGGCGGTCATGATGCTGCGGTTCGCGGAGCCGCCGGAAATCTACGAAGGCGACTGGTGGTCAGGCGGTCACGGCTACAGGGGCCGATCGGACGCAACGGGGTATTGAAGCTTGGAAACACTGCTTGCCCTGTTGGGTGTGGACAACATCGCGGACATTCTCCCGCAGGAAAGGCTTGACGCCATTTCCAATGAGGCGCTGCGCGACCACGACATCGACTGGGAGTCGATGAAGGACTGGCGCACGAAGATGCAGAAGGGCATCGACCTTGCGTCACTGGTGAAGGAAGAAAAAACCTACCCGTTCGAGAAGGCGTCGAACGTCCGCTATCCGCTCATCACGACGGCGGCGCTTCAGTTCAACGCGCGGGCCTATCCGGCGGTGGTTCCGGCGACGGAGCCTGTCAAGACGAAGGTGTATGGGCGGGACGAAGGCGGCGGCAAGGCGGCGCGGGCCGAGCGCGTGTCGCAGCACATGTCTTGGCAACTGTCGGCGCAGGTTGAGGAATGGGAGGAAACCGTTGACGAACTGCTGACGGTGCTTCCCATCGTCGGCACGGTCGTCAAGAAGATATGGCACGACCCTGTTATTGGCCGTGCGCGTTGCCGGAACATCAAGCCCGCCGCGTTCGTCATCAATGCCTCGGCGCAGACGCTGGAAGACGCCCCGCGCGTTGGGGAAATCCTGTCGCTCTATCCGGTGGAGATAAAGACCCGCCGCCTGTCCGGCATCTTCCGGGATGTGGACTACGTGGAGGACACCGGGGACGACAAGGAAAAGGTGCAGGAGTTCATCGAACAGCACCGCCGGATTGATCTGGACGAGGACGGCTACCCGGAACCCTACATCGTCACGGTTCACAAGAAGTCGCAGAAGGTCGCGCGCATTGTCGCGGACTTCACGGAAAGCGACATCGTGGCGGCGGGCGGGCGCATCCTTCAAATCCGGCGCGGGTCGTATTTCGTGCCGTATCACTTCCTGCCGCCGATCAACGGGGGCTTCTTCGGGACGGGCCTTGGCTTCCTGCTGGGGGACATTTCGGAGGCCATCAACACCATCATCAACATGCTGGTGGACGCGGGCCACATGGCCTCGCGCGGCGGCGGCTTCATCGGGTCGGAATTCCGCATCAAGGGCGGGGCGGAGCAGTTCCGTCCGGGCGAATGGCGGCTGACGCAAAGCCGTGGCGCGGACGTGAAGAACGCCATCGTGCCGCTGACCTTCCCCGGCCCTGACGCCACGCTGTTCGCCCTGCTGGGGCTGCTGATCGACGCGGGCAAGGAAGTGGCGTCCGTGAAGGACATTCTCACCGGGGACGTGGGCGGCAAGCAGATGACGGCCACCACGACGATGGCCCTGATCGAACAGGGGCTGGCCGTGTTCACCGCCGCCTACAAGCGGATTTTCCGGTCGCTGAAGCGCGAGTTCAAGCTGTTCGCGCAGATCAACGCGCAGACGGTTTCGATTGAGGCTTACAGCGCCTTCCATGACCTGAAGCACCCGGAAACGGGTGAGGTCGTCCCGATTGATCCGAAGTCCGACTATTCGATGGCGGACATGGACATTGAACCCGTGGCCGACCCGGCGTCCGTGACGCGGATGCAGGAGGCGGCCAAGGCGCAGATCGTCATGCAGCTCGCCGAAATGGGGCTGGTTGACCGGAACGAGGCGGCAGAGCGGGTGCTTCAGTCCGCCAACATACCGGAGACGGAGGCTCTGCTTCCGAAGCCGGACCCGATGCAGCAGATGATGATGCAGGCGCAGGCGCAGGCCGCGCAGGCGGACTTGGTGCTGAAGGCGGTGGCGATTGAACAGGCCCGCGCGGAAGTCGAACGGACCCGCTCGGAGACGCTGAAGAACGTGACGGATGCGGCCTCGGCTGAACATTCGGCGCGTCTTGATGAACTGGCACTGATGCTCAAGGCGGTAAGCGATGGACTTAAACAATCTGTCGGATCGGGACCTGGCCGAATGGCGGGTTCACCCGGTAACGGCGGCGGTGGCAACGGCCCTGCGGTCCATGTTGCAGGCCCAGCGATCATCGGCGACCCGCGCCTATTGGGCGGGCAACCCGTGGCCGGAGGCGGACAGGGCGGCGGTTTTGCGATGTGAGGCACTGGTCGAAGACATGTTCGAAGCCAGCGCGGAAGACTTCAAGAAGGCGATGGAGATGATGAATGAACACTAGCGGGATTTCCTGCTTGGAATTCAACGTCCTGGTCAAACAGGACGAGGTTGAGACGAAGACCAAGGGCGGGCTGATGAAGCCCGACGACATCGTGGACCGGGAAAAGCACAGCCAGACGATGGGCTACATCGTGGACGTGTCGCCCCTTGCGTTCAACGAGGACATTTTCCCGCCGGGGATGGAAAGGCCGAAGCCGGGGGACCGGATCGCCTTTGCCCGTCATGCGGGCGTGTTCATCACCGGGCTGGACGGCAAGGAATACCGGGTCGTCAAGGACAAAGATGTGGTTGCGAGGATCGGATGACAGACGAAACCATCGAGCAGCTTCCGCAGGAAGAAGGGCAGCAGCCCGCGCCTGCGGTTGAGACGAACGACGAGGCTGCGGCGGCGGCTGAGGCCGAAGCGGCGGCGGAAGCCCGGAAGTATGGGTGGAAGCCGAAGGAAGAATTCAACCTCGCCCCGGAAGGCTGGGTGGACGCCAAGCGGTTCCTTGAACTGCCGTCCACGATGGTCAAGCAGCTTCGCGACCAGAAGCGCGACCTCGACCGGCAACTGAAGGAACGCGACGAACGGCTTGAACGCATCGGCGGCGTGACGCAGCAGGCCATCGAACGGGTGCGCCAGCAGGAGCGCCAGCAATACGAGGCCAAGATCGCCGAATTCGAGCGCGCCAAGCGGGAAGCGGCGGAACTTGGGGACGTGACCAAGTATGACCAGCTTTCCGAGCAGCAGCGTTCGGTGAAGCCCCCGGCCCCGATTGCGGCCCCGGTAGCGGCACCGGCGAACGAGGTGCAGGAGTATCTGAAGACGACCAAGTGGGCGGCGGACCCGGCGGCAATGACGCTGGCGCGCGGCCTGATCGACAGCGACCCGGCGGCGCTCACGCTGCCCCCCTTGCGGCAGGTGCAATGGGCGGAACGGAAGCTGAAGGAATACTACCCGGACTACTTCGACACGCCCGCCGCGACCGCTACGGCAACGGTTCCGGGCAAGGCGCGGGTGGACGCCGGGGGCCTTGGGGTCATCACGCAGAAGCGCGGGCGCACGGCGGACGATCTGCCCGCTGACGCCCGTTCGGTGGGCCAGTCCTTCGTGAAGGACGGCCTTTTCAAGACATTGGACGAATACGCGGCCGCGTATTTCGAGCAGGGAGCCTGAACATGGCGCGCGAAGAAATCACCACGGAACGTCGTCGCCGGAATTCGGACGGGCTGCAAGGCTTTCGTGGCCGTCTTAGCCTGAACGACGAACACCTCGACACGGAGAACTTCACCTATCGCTGGGTGAACGACAACGGGACGAGGATTTACGACCTGACCCAACGCGACGACTGGGAAGTTGTCGTGGACCGGGAGGGAAAGCTGAAAACCGATGGCGCAGGCATGGGCGCAGAGACATCCGTGCCGGTAGGACTTGGCGAGCAGGGAAAGGCGCTGAAAGCCGTCCTTCTCCGCAAGCCGAAGAAATACCACGAAGACGATGAACGCGCCAAACAGTCGCGAATTGATGCACTCGAAGCCAGCCTGAAGACCGGGGCGGTCCCCGGCCAGGAGGCGGGCGGGCGGGCCTATGTGCCGCAAGGTGGTATCACCTTCGACCACGGGTCGCGCAAGTAACATCAACCCTTGTCAGGAGTGAGCCATCATGGCTAACACCAACGCTGCGAGTGGGCTTCGCCCCATTCGTTACCTCAGCGGTGCACCCTACAGCGGCGCGGCGAACAAGTATTGCATCCCCGCGTCTGACGGCACCGCTGTTTACATCGGGGGGCTTGTGAAGCCCGCCGGTTCTGCTGACGCGGACGGCATCATGACCGTGACCGGCAACGTCTCGACGGGCAACGCCGTCGTCGGCGTCGTGGTCGGGTTCGTGCCAGAAACCGCGCAGTCCACGATCTACCGTGAGGCATCGACCCTGCGGTATGTGTGGGTTGCGGACGACCCGAACCTGATCTTTGCCGCGCAGGAAGATGCGGTCGGCGGGGCGCTTGCCGTTACGGCGGTGGGCAACTCGGCGGACCTCATTTCCTTCACGACGGGCTCCACGGTCACGGGCCGTTCGTCCATGCAGGTGGACACCTCGACGGCCACGGCCTCCGGTGACGGCACCGAGGACGTGCTGATCGTCGGGTTCGTGCAGCGGGTGGACAACGAAGTTGGCGTTGCGAACGCCAAGGTTCTCGTCCGCCTCAACAACCACTTCTACATCGACGGCCAGGCCGGCGCGTAAGGGGGACATGAAATGAGCGTCATCACAACCGGCGCACATCCCAAGGCCCTTTGGCCCGGTGTGCACAAGTTCGTCATGGGCGAATACAGCCAGTATCCGACCGAATACGACCAGATTTTCGACATGGAAAATTCCTCGATGGCTTACGAGGAAGATGTCGAGACCTATGGTTTTGGCCTCGCGCAGGTCAAGTCGGAAGGCGGCGGCGTTGCCTATGACAGCCACAACCAGGGCTTCACGAAGCGTTACACCCACGTCGCCTATGGGCTTGGGTATATCGTCACCCGTGAAGAACTGGACGACAACCTCTACAAGTCGCGTTCCTTCAAGCGCGGCAAGATGCTGACCTTCTCCTTCCGCACCACGAAGGAGATTGTCGCGGCGAACAT
>Ga0310810_10000373_pt1 | contig 46607 bp, 39 predicted proteins | sample NCmetagenome_FD_207641 | JGI IMG/M metagenome (GOLD analysis project Ga0310810, IMG submission 207641) | Soil microbial communities from experimental microcosm in Duke University, North Carolina, United States - NC | ecosystem: Engineered > Artificial ecosystem > Soil microcosm > Unclassified ...
CTGCTTAGGACCGACTCTCTGTGGTACATCTTTGCAGTTGTTCTGTTCACCAGGCTCATCGAGTCAATTCCCTACTGGCGTTTTCACGATCAAATTCTGGATTTCAGGAACCGGCAAAGGGAAGCTGCGGCGGCCGCCACCGCAAGTGAAAACTAGTGTTCGCGTTATTGCTAATCCTTGAATAGATTATCGAACGCTCTTCGCGCCGCGTCAGGAGTTGACGCGACACCGGTCGAGGTTTGCTTCTCTACCCGAACGCTGATCGCGAAGAATTTGCAGTCATTGCGGACGTCTTTTCTCGCGATCCGCTCAGGAACCGGCTGCATGCACTCAAACCGCTTCGAGGGATCGAAGTAGGTGCACTGCTTGCAGGAGTGGAGTTCGAAACCGCACTTTGGGCATTGTCCCAAAGGCTCGGAAAGTGAGCTGAGAAGAGTTCCACACTGGCCACATCGAGAAACCTCATGCGTGCCCGTCATGTGGACCGGACGGGGCCCGAATGTGTCTTTGCGGACCGGCTTTTGCGGAGAGGACTTCTGACGGTCTTCGCCGCTGTCCTGATATCCGTGCTGGCGGTATTTGCGGTCGGACACAGGCTCTCCGGGAATGCAGTTTCGGAACGGAACATTCTCTCGCCGGAAGCACGAGAGCACAAGGGCTTACTCAATTGTATTTCGCCAAAACGGGTGCTACCATCCGAGTGTTGCAGTCATTGTAGTTGGAGGTCATCTATGTCGGAGCGAGGAAGTGGCGGCGGCATACTCTGGTTCTTAACCGGACTCGGCATCGGAGCAGTGGTAGGAATTCTGTATGCTCCGCAGTCGGGCAGCGAAACCCGAGAAATTCTGATGTCGAAGGCGGAAGAAGGCCGCGATTTCGTTCGCCGGCGGGCGAAAGACGCGCGTGTGCAGGCTGAGCAATGGGCGGAGAAGGGCAAACAGGTTTACAACGAGCAACGGGACCAGATTCGCTCCGCCGTTGACGCCGGGAGGCAGGCCTATCGTGAGAAGACGGCTGCCGGAATCAAGAGTGACGGAGAGAACGTTTAATCACAGCGTCTAGTCTTATATGGATAACACTGCACTCACAATTTTCGTCGCGGTGACGGCAGTAGCGTTCGTGCTGCAATTGGGAGTTATCGTTGCAATGTTTCTTGCCTTGCGCAAGACCAGTGCAAAACTGGAATCCCTTGCTGAAGAAGTGAAAACCAAGGCCCTTCCGACGGCCGAACTGGCGCAACAGATGATTACCGACCTTCGCCCGAAGATCAGCACTGTCCTCGACAATGTAGTCGTCTCGACCACCGTGCTCCGCAATCAGATGGAGCGCATGGATGCGACGCTCACCGACATTATCGACCGCACCCGCCTGCAAGTGATTCGCGCCGACGAATTCGTCAATCACACCATGGATAAGCTGGAAGAGACGCGCGAGGCCGTGAGCCGCACAGTGGTATCTCCGGTAAAGCATATCTCTGGACTTATGCACGGTGTGACCGCAGGGCTAGAAGCGTTCTTTGCGCGCAAGCGTGGCCGCGAATCCGGCAGCGTGCAGCAGGATGAGATGTTCATTTAGCTTCTTAGTCCTGAATGCCTCCCTACATTTATGGCGTTGTGGTCATCGGGATCATCGCCTGGTTCATTCCCTTCGTTTTAGCCCACCGAAAAACCACCTCAGCCAGCACTGTCGATAAGCGCTCGCGCTGGGGAATGTTGCTGCAATTAGCTGCATTCACGCTGCTGTGGCAGGGGCATTTCTGGACGCGGCAACTGGCTGCCTGGCGCTTGATCGTTTGCCTTGTCTGTTTTGGGTTTGCGACTCTGCTGTCATGGACTTCCGCACGGGCACTTGGGCGTGAACTGCGAATTGACGCAGCCCTCGGCGACGACCATCAACTGATTCGTTCAGGCCCGTACGCCGTGGTGCGAAATCCGATTTACACGTCGATGTTGCTGGTAGACTGCGCAATCGCGGTCGTGATCACGCCCTGGCAATTGTTCATTCCCAGCTTATTACTGTTCATTCTTGGAACGGAAATTCGCGTGCGAACAGAAGAGATGCTGCTGAGCGGTAGATTCGGCGAGGAATTCAGGAATTATAAGTACCGCGTTCCGGCGTACCTTCCCTTCCTCTACTGAATGCCACTCTGGACGCGGCCAGCCTGATAGGTCTCGATCAGTTCGCGAATGCGGACGGCGTCGGCTTTGCGATGGCCGTGGCTGGTGATGGGATCGGCGCCGCCAGTCGAATCGATGCGAATTTCGGACCAGATCACACCGGTGCGAATCTCGACGGACGCTACTTGCGAAATCGCGATGCTCTCGTCAGTCGTCCCGAACAGACGCGGCTTGACCCGGCTGACGTGAAGCGGGCTGACAACGATGCGGGTGGGAAAGATGAGATTGCCTCGCGTCCAGCGACTGGCCTTGAAGGTTTCGCCGGGCGCGGTTTGATTTCCTGGCTGCGTTGTCATGATTGAGTCATTGAATCATTGCCGGGGCAGTTTTTTCAATGCTTCAATTAGCAAGTTCGGAGAGTCCTTGAGCAGACTTGAACAAGTCCGTAAGCTAACTGCGAGGGTGTTGGGTTCGGAGGAGAGGGACGCGCCATGATCTAGTGCCGTTAAAGCATCACAAGATGTGGCGAAATGCGGTGATTAGGGCGATGCGGTCCAGCGCTGCCGATCAAGATCTTGTCCAGAATGCTCGGACAAGAATTTCCGAGCCACACGGTCTGTAGTGATGCAGCGTTGCGAGGTCTCCCTTATGCCCTACAGTCCCGCGGTGCGGTGGCGGATGCCCATGATTTTGAAATCGACCAACTCGCCGGGGGAGGGATGTTGGTATCCCGCCTGCTTTACCTTCTCAATAAACGCAGAGTCGATGTGGTGGATGCGGAAGTTGATGAGGTCGTCGGCTGCGAGGGCGCTGTATCCGGACTTGGAGAGATCCTGAATCTGGTCGGGGTTGACGTTGAAAATCCGGAAGCTGACGAGATGATCGGCGTCGACTCCCTTGAAGCCCAGGCTGGCCATCTGGTGAACGAACTCGGGGCTGACGCCGTGGATCTTGAATGCGATCAGCTGGTCGGCGCTCAAATTGGTGTAACCTGCGCGCGACATTTCCTGCGCGAACTCCGGCGTCACCTGATGAATGCGCATGGCCACCATCTTGTCTATGGCTAGGCCGGGAAAAGCTGCACGCGTTTGCCTGATGTACTCGGGCGTGACGTGGAAGATGCGGTACTGCACCAGGTCGTCGAGCGACGGGCTGCTTACGCCAACCGCTTTCAGGCCGTCGACCTGCTCGCGATCAACGTTGAAGATGCGGCCTGCAATGACCTTATCGAGGTCGGGGTCGAAGCCCAGGCCGCGAAGCTCCTTGATATAGGCGCGGGTCACGTCCAGAGCGGCGAGCACGAAGGCCTTGCTGTCGGTGTCGGAGAAGCCCATCTGCTTCAAGTCGGCGAGGAATTGCTGGTTGGCCGCGAAAGTGAATTCACCGTAGCCGACACCTGCGTTGAACGTGCCGTCGAAGTCGAAAGTGCCGGCTTCGCGCGCGAGGCGAAACTTTACCGGGACGTGCGAGCCGTTGATTGCGGCGGGATCGAGACCCGCTACAGCGCTTGGGCTGAGTGGGCGATCGATTCCGCCGTTTTCTCGAGAGCAGGTGAAGCGGAATTGCAGCAGGCTGGGATTCTCGCTCGAAGGTTCAGCGGTCCAGGTTCCTCGGTCCTTGCAGTCGGCGATGGCGGCAGCGGTGAGAAGCAGGATGGCAGCGATTTTGAGCAGGGGTTTCATCGCGAATCTCCGTGAGTGTGGTAGACCGGGGTTAGACGGGCGAGGGTGGAGGGGGTCAACAAGGGAGGGCTCACCGTCAAGGATGATTTCCCCAGTTTTGGAGGCCTAGTTGGCGGTCAGGGATTTGTATTGGTCCTCGGTGAGCGGGACTACGCTGAGGCGTCCCTGGCGGACGAGGGGGGAATCGGCGAAGAGTTTGTTGGCTTTTACGGTGGCGAGACTTACCGGCGTGACCGGCTTCCCTGCTTTGATTTTTACGCGCGGGTTTTTGGCGTCGGGGGCGTCGACGGAAACTACCGTGGCGGTGCCGACGGCGCTCTTGACGTCGGCGGTTTCGTAGATGACTAGTTTGTCGCCGGATTTCATGCCGCGAAGATTTTTCAGGGCGACGGGATTGGAGATGCCGTCCCAGATGGTTTCTTTGTCGCGCTCGAGGTTGGCAAAGGAATATTCGGAGGGCTCGGTCTTGAGGAGGTAGGGCATGGGGAGATTGTAGCTGAGGAGCAGTTGCCAGCTGCCAGCCTTCAGTTTTTCACTAACCGGTGGCGGTTGGAAGCTGATCGGTCAGGCGGGTTTTCTTTCGAGCGATTCAATATCCCAGCCTGCAAGCCTGCATCCGGCTTCAAATGTGCTTTGCGCAAAATCGAGAATCTCGGCGCGGGGAGAGTTGGACCGACGGACGTCGTCGTACATCAGCAGGTATTCGTGCACTTTGCTTTCGTAGAAAGCAGACGGCGGATGAACTTTTTGCCCAGCATAGTCGGCGGGCTGGGGCGCGAAATAGGCGTAGAATGCCGGGCCTTTCACATCGCCTCCGCCTGGCCACCAGCCGATGCTGCTGCACTCATGCGAATAGGCCTCAGAGGTGATGACGCCTTTTCGCGCAGGAGCGCGGCGGCCGCTGAACCGGGTACAAGCGAGATCGAAGCTTCCCCAGAAAAAATGAACGGGACTGGACTTCCCTATCGAGCGGGCGCGAAATTCCTGAAAGACCGAGTCGATCGAAAGCAATATGCGCCAGAAGCGGGCTGCATATTCGCGGTCATACGATGCGTGGGTCTCGTCTTGATCTAAAGGAATTGGATTGGGAATTTCTTGCGGTTTGGGATTGATCTTTACGTCGATGCCGGAGTTCGCGAGCATTGCGAAGGTTTCACGATAGAATGCTGCGACCGATTTCGGTTCGAGAGCGATGGAACGCTCCGGCCCATCAGAAGTTTGCAGAACCAGCCGGTGCGCGATGAAATCAAATTGCAGTTCGAATTTTCGGTCTTTGTAAGGAATTGGCGAAGTGGTCAAGCCACGGGTATTGACGTACAACGCCACGTTCCACCAGTGATTTTGCAAGGGAGCGAGCCCCAGGCGAATCTTGCCGACGATCTGGGTCCACATATGCAGGGTATGGTAGGTGTCTTGCCATTCTTCGAGCGGGAGGGACGGCCAATCACGATTCGCTTCGGGCATAAGTCAGATTATGCGCCGACGGAACCCTGCTTGTCTCCCGGCGTTTCTCTATAAAGAGGTGTTCACGGTACGAGGGACTTCACTTGATTGCGCCCTGAATCCTTGGCGTGGTAGAGCGCAGCGTCGGCTGACTGGAGCAGTTGTCCGGATGAAATATTTCCGACCGCGCTGGCGGCCACACCAACGCTTACGGTCACGTCGATCGAACCTCGCTGGACGCGGATGGGATGGTCTGACACATGTGAGCGAACCCGTTCCGCGAGCTCTTGACAGGCCGCAAGATCGCAGCCTGGTGCAACCACGAGAAACTCTTCGCCGCCGTATCGGCCCAAGGAGTCATAGCTCCGGAGGACTTGAGTAATTTCATTTACGAGTTCTTTCAGCACAGCGTCGCCGACCGCGTGTCCGTGGGAGTCGTTGATGGTTTTGAAGCGGTCGACATCGATCATCATGACGCCGACCGAAGAGCGCTCGCGTTGCGCGCGCAGCAGTTCGCGGTCGAGAATGCCCAGAATACCCGCATGGTTCCAGACGGATGTGAGTCCGTCGTGAGTTGCCTCGCGACGCAATGCCTCCTGTGCGGTCAGGAGCCGCTTTTGCGTCAAGAGAAGGCGGGCGCTGGAACACGCGAATGAAAGCAACAGGATGGCAGCGGCCAGCGAACCTCTTTCCTCGGCGATGCGGAGCGACATCAGGACGATCAAAACCGGAAAGATTAAAGCAAATAACTGTGTGAGCAACTGGTTCCGCGCGGCGGAGCGGAAGTTTTCGTCTGCTTTGTTTTCTTCGGAAGGAATCCATGTCGCGGATGCGACGAGCGGGACCACCAGCACGCCGCTCCAAAGCAGGTCGAACCAGGCGCCGGTGCGCAATGAGTTACCAGGGCCGTAATAGTAGAAAACGTCTACGCTGCAAGAGACCAGCATGTAGATGCCCATGCGGCGAAGAAAAGATTTGGCTCCCGCGGATGTGGCTAGTGCTGACCGGAAGAAGAACGCACCGGTGAGGAGAACGTTGTAAATGATGTAAGGAATGCGGAGATTGCCAGCGAGGTCGCCGCCATCTTGAAAGCGCGAAGGCAATACAAAATAAAAATAAGCGGCCAGCAGAAACAGGATCCCCTGAACGAAATCCAGGCCGGTAAGGGGGTCGAAGTGTTCGGCACTCGATTCGGGGTCAAGCAGAAGGGTCATTCCCAGCGCAACCGACCAAAAGCTAAAGAAGAGCGTGACCCACAGTGGCAGAGTGGCTTCCCCGATCAGGTCTTGGGACACCGACAGGAATTGAGCGGAAGCGAGCAGTAAATAAGCTGCCGCCGCGATGCTCCAATAGCGGCGCTCCACGCCTTTGGAAAGAGCGGCGGCACGGGCCGTGACCGCGACCAGAATCGCTCCCAGGGTGAGTTGTATGAAGTCGGACCCCAGCGCTCCGCGAGGCGTAGTACCCCATAGTCCGATCACAGCGACATGGGCCAGCCACAGCGCTATGGCGAGCGCGATAAAGAGTTCGGGCGCACGTCTCCTCATAGAGTTAACAGACTAGTATCAGCCAATTCTTGCGTACGCCGGGGTTACCTAAGTCACCAGCAACGAAGTACCACCAAGAACGCCGCCCGCCGGCGGTTACTTTGGGGGAGATGTCATCTCCATGGCCCAGATAGCTGCTGGGCGCATGTACATTGACGGGCGATAGTGGCCGGTGATGTCCCAGGCTTCGGGAGTGCGGAACCAGTAGCCCTGAGTTTCGTAGGTTGTGTGAAAGACGCCCCAGGCAGTGCGGTAGGCTTCGTCTTTGAGACCGTCGCTGAGCATGAGTGCAGCGACCGCGAAGGTTGTGCCAGTCCAGACTTCTTTGACCTGTTCGTTGATGTCCAGGAGATGACCGTCAGCTCCGATGCCGTTGACTGCGCCCATTTCTCCGTTCGCGAACTTCATCACGTTGGTGTCGTAGATTTTCTTAAGCGCTTTGACCTGCATTTCGCGGGGGACCAGATCGCCGAGGCCGGTCATGTTGGCATACCACTGGCCGGCGAGCTGGTCGGCCTGGACGTCGTCGCGGTATTCGCTTTTGGTGTCGTAGCGGAAGTAGTCGCCGTTCCAGAGTTTTTCCACGTAAGTTTTCTGGCCTTTAGCGAACCAGTCGTGATATTTCGCGGCCGCGGGTTTGTCGGCTAACGCTTTTGCGATTTCTTCGGCGGCCCGCAGTGATGCGAGCCAGAGTCCGCTGCAATACGAGCCTTCGCCGTGGACGATCCAGTTGTCGTAGGTCTGGTCGGGATAGTCGTCGTCTTCGAGGAGGCCGTCGCCGGAGAGATCGTAGCGGTGAAGATATTCGAGGGCCTGCTGCATGGCTGGCCAGGTGCGGCGGAGGAATGTTACATCTTTCTTGCCGGTGAAGACGTAGTCTTTGTAGATCATCAAGACGAATTTGCTGTTGACGTCTTTCCAGTTATTCGAATCCTGATAGCCGTAGCCGTTGGGAAGTTTGAAGGGATCTTCCTGGGGAACTCCGAGATCGTGGGGTACCGCGCCTTTGGCTTTGCGCTGTCGAAATACCAGTGACTTCGTTTCCTGCGATTTCCACGTCCACAGATATTTTCCGGTGAGATCCTCGGCCACGGTATCGGCGAACTGGCGCATGGACTGTTTGTCGAGCTCGGGCCAGAATTTTACGAGCGGCATATTGCCGTAGAAGAGGACATCGAGTGAGGAGTAGAAGGGGTAATCGAAGCACTCCATATAAGAGAAGGTGTGCGGGGTGGTGGCTGGAGAACCGACGGGGCGTCCCCAGAAGGAGCCGTTGTCGGCTAGAACGTAAAGCTCGTTGAACAGTTCGCCGCGGTACCACTCGGGCTTGGCTTCATCCTTTATGTAGGGTGATTGCCAGGCGTCGATCTGATTGCTCCAGGTGGTGGAATTCTGCAGGCCGTCTTTGGCGATCTTCCAGGCGTTGGCGCCGGTGGTGCCGTAAAAGTCCGTGTAGTGGCGATACCATTTACGGCCGCCGCCGAACTGGACGACGGGCATGTCCCAGGAGATGGTCATGGGGACGGTACGCTTCTCACCGGGGCGCAAGGTGAAGCGAACCGCAATAGCGGCGGAGAGCGATTCGTCGCTGCTGACCCAGACGTTGTTGTCGTTGGCAAGGCGGCCATCTTTGGAGAATGGGCGCCAGATCTCCTGGCCGCTTTCCGGCACAAAAGTTGTTTGGTAAGTAATCTCGACACCGGGAGATTCGACCGAAGCAATCGCCCAGGTGCCGTCCCAGTCTTCCTGCACTCCGTGCGGGCGCACGCGATCGAAGACGACTCCCTTCACGTGGCCATTGACGCCGGCTTCATCAACAAAACGATTGCGATTGCCGACGTTGATGGCGTGTTTCATGTCGCGCTGGAAATTGCCAAACCAACCGAGCATGTTGGTCCAGGAAAGAAGGATGGAAACTGTGACTGGTTTGTCGGTGGGATTTTCGGCATGCCAGCGATACACAGCGACGGGAAAGCTGGTCTCGCGGTAGTTGTCTGGAAGCACGGGCGAGAACTGCTCGAGCACTACGTGGGCAGGAAATTTCTCCCAGCGATAGTCGTACCACGATTTGGGATAGAGGGCGTAATAGTCGCCTGCGCCCTCGGGATAATCCCACTTCCATGAACTTAGTTGTCCGTTGTCGGGATGGGCGGCGGTAAGCGCCTGGGCGACTGGTTCACCGCCTTCGGATTTCTGGTACATGGCGAACTGGTTGGACCAGACGGTCTGATATTTGTGAACGCCACCTTTAATGTGCCAGCGCGCGAAGTCGCCGCGGTAGGTGCGGGAGAAGGTGCCGGCGCCAAATCCGCCGACGGGAGCGCCTTGCCAATAGCCGTCGTCGATGATTCCATCTTTGGCGAGCTCGGGTTTGCGGCCTCCGGGATTGTCGAGGGGCTGGCCGATGCCGCGATGCCAGGCGGTTTTTGGAATGGAGTCGCCGGCGAAAAGAAATACGTTTGCGAGAAGAACCAGGCAAGCGCAGCACAGCCGAGCAGATATTTTCATTAAAAGAGCCCCTCCGGAGTGGAAAGGACAAAATAGCGTAGAAAAACGATTTTGTAAACGTGCGACGAGAAAGCGCCTTCCGCGAGTAGATGCACGGCTGAGTAAGTTGGTCTGTTTGCTGCTGCGGAGAAGATCTTCAGCCACGATTGTGTTCGAAAGAGGCTGTCGTCAACGCTGAGCTGGTTACGCTCTCGCAACAAGACAACTTTCTTATTCGGGCAGTGTTTTGGATGGTCAAACCGCAGGCATTCTGTCCATGCCTGGGGTCATCATATTTTTGATTGCTATAATGACCTTCGCCGTCCGATTTCTTCTCTCACCCACTCAACCGCAGAGGAATCTTGAAAGCAAAGACGCGCCGAAAGACTGCGGCATCCCGTCCTCCCGCAAGCAACCCGCTGACCGAGCTTGCTATGCGCGCTTGTCTCGTCGCCAGCGATGCTGCTTTCAACATCAAAGATTTCCTGGCCAACGGCTCCCGGATGGCGCTGCTGGCGGTGCGCGACTGCGAAAAGGAACTCGACCGCATCGAAAGTCAGATCGACGAGCGACTTCCGGCGGCGCTTTCCGAGGTCAGCGAGGCAGAAGCGCGCGAGTTGCTGGCCTGTCTGCGCTTCAGCACCGATCTGGAGCGGATCGGCGATCTGCTTTGGGGCGTGGGCCAACGTGTTGACGCGCTGCCGGCAAAATTGTCTACCGCGGACCTGCAGCAACTGCTCGGAATGGCTGAGATATTAGAGAAGATGCTGCAACAGATTCGCGAAGGCTTCAGCCGCCGTGAGGTTGCACTCGCTCGCGAGGTCCTGCACGCCGACCGCGAAATTGATCAGGTGCATCGGGCTTTGTTTCGCCGTCATCTTCAGTCCAACGAAATCCAGCACAGCGCCGAAGTCCTTCTGATGGCGCAAGCGCTCGAACGCGCCGGAGACCACGCCACCAATCTCGCCGAAGAGCTTTTCCGCCTAATCGAAGGCCGCAGCATGCGCCACCCGCCTAAGCGGCAGGTGAAGGATTAGCAAGTATTCAGCACTTAGCACTTGGTCAGTCGAGATCGAATGGTATCGACACCCGTCCCGAGTGCTAATTGCCACTGCTAACAGGATTCGCTCAATCAGAGTGAACTGCCGCATCGCGGCAATATACGCAATCCTCTCCAAGATATAATGATTAGTGGCCTCAACCGTCAGTTCATCCCCGGTTGAAATCAAGAACGGTGTTGCTCCGCTGCGCGCGGGCCAGGGGCATTCCTTTTTTCTCCGCCGCCTGCATTCGCTGACTGGGATCGTTCCCATCGGCTTATTTCTGATCGAACACTTTGTCTCGAATGCGTTTGCCACCAAGGGTCCGGGCGCCTACACAAAGCAAGTCGAATTCCTGAGCGGAGTTCCATTCGTATTTTTACTGGAGCTTTTCGGGATTTGGATTCCCATCGGATACCACGCGCTCTACGGCTTCTACATCTGGTTTCGCGGCGAGGGCAATGTGGCCGAGTATCCGTGGGCGGGCAACTGGATGTACTCTGCGCAGCGCTGGACCGGCGCTGTCGCGTTTTTCTACATGGTCTGGCACACCTGGCGCCTGCGGTTCAGCGGCGTGCACATTCTGACTTATCCGGCTTCGGCCTTCGGCAAAGTTCAGAATGAGCTCATTCATCCCTGGGCCTTGGCGTTTTACGCTGTAGGAATTGTTTGCGCGTCCTGGCATTTCGCATACGGCCTGTGGTTGTTCGCGGCGAAATGGGGAATCACGCAGGGGCCGATTGCCCGCCGCCGCTTTGGATATGTATGTTTCGCAATCGCAGTTGGATTCATCGTGGTCGGGTTCATAACGTTAACTGTATTTAGAGCAACTCCGCAGCAGCCATTTCAGCCAACAACGGGAGCAGAGACAGACTCATACACGATGCGTTGAAGTGCTCTGTGAAACTCTGTGTCCTCTGTGGTTCAAGATTTGATTAATCACAGAGGACACGGAGGCGCACGGAGGAACACCTCGAAATAGATGGCAGCTTATCCCAAAATTGTCGTGGTCGGTGGCGGCCTTGCCGGGCTTGCCGCGGTCATCAAGATCGCCGAGATGGGCGGGCACGTCGATCTCTTTTCCGTCGTGCCGGTCAAGCGTTCGCACTCAGTATGCGCGCAGGGTGGGATCAATGCTGCGAAGAACCTGAAGGGCGAAGGCGACTCCTGCTGGCAGCACTTCGACGATACAGTTTACGGCGGCGACTTTCTCGCCAATCAACCCCCGGTCAAAGCCATGTGTGAAGCCGCTCCGGGAATCATTGATCTGCTCGATCGCATGGGCGTGCCATTCAATCGCACACCGGAAGGGCTGCTGGATTTTCGCCGGTTTGGCGGGACCCTGCATCATCGAACAGCGTTTGCCGGTGCAACCACTGGTCAGCAACTTCTGTACGCGCTCGATGAGCAGGTGCGTCGCTACGAATCCGAAGGTAAGGTCACGAAATACGAGTCGTGGGAATTTCTGTCCTCCGTACTCGATTCGCAGCGCATCTGCCGCGGAATCTGCGCCATGGATTTGCGGACCATGGAGGTTCGCACCTTCCCTGCCGACGCGATCATCATCGCGACTGGTGGCATCGGCGCAATTTTCGGCAAGAGCACGAACTCGGTTGTATGCACGGGATCGGCGCAGTCAGCGCTCTACCAGCAGGGATGCTATTACGCCAATGGCGAGTTCATTCAAGTCCATCCCACCTCGATTCCCGGCGAAGACAAGCTGCGCCTGATGTCAGAATCGGCGCGCGGAGAAGGCGGACGCGTCTGGGTTCCCAAAACGCAAGGGGACAAAAGAGAGCCGAAGGCGATCCCAGAAAAAGAGCGATGGTATTTCCTCGAAGAGTGGTATCCCAAATACGGCAATCTTGTGCCGCGCGATGTCGCGACCCGCGCCATCTTCAAAGTTGTGTTCGAGCACAACCTCGGCATTGACGGCAAGCCGATGGTCTATCTTGACCTGACGCACGTCGATCGCGCCACGCTCGACCGCAAGCTGGAAGGCATTCTTGAAATTTACGAGAAATTCGTCGGGGATGACCCGCGCACCACACCGATGAAGATCTTCCCCGGCATGCACTACACCATGGGCGGGCTGTGGGTGGATTTCAGTCAGGCCACGAACATTCCAGGCATCTTCGCCGCCGGAGAGTGCGAGTACCAATACCACGGCGCAAACCGACTGGGCGCCAATTCGCTGGTCTCCTGCATCTTCGGCGGATTTACCGCCGGTCCGAACTCAATGCGCTACGCAAAAAGCCAGCAAGCCGCAACCGGCAACGGCCATTTCGAGAACGAGCGCAAGCGTCAGGAAGAAATCAACGCGCGTCTGATGAAGTCGGAAGGGACCGAGAATCCCTTTCGGCTTTGGCGCGAACTCGGCGAACTGATGACCAAAGACTGCACTGTCATCCGCTACAACAAGAACCTGGAGCAGACCGACTCCAAGCTGGTTGAATTTCTCGAGCGTTTCCAGCGGATCAACCTGAGCGATCGCTCAATGTGGGCCAACACTTCGTTCGCATTCACACGCCAGCTTTACAACATGCTGCAACTGTCGCGAGTGATCGCTCAAGGCGCGCGAATGCGTGACGAGTCTCGAGGCGCGCACTACAAACCCGACTTCCCCGACCGCGACGACAAGAATTGGCTGAAGACCACGAAGGCCTACTTCGCTCCCGATGCGGATGAGCCGAAATTCGAGTTCGAGTCTGTGGATGTGAGTTTGATTCCACCGCGGGCGAGGAAGTATTGAAGACGTTCAGATAAGTGTCGCGCCAGCAGGAATCTCGCCACGCTGGAACGAGTCTCGGTGTTCCTTGCTTCCCAATCCATCTCGAAGTGCACCCAACCAGCTTCTTTGGACAAAATTCCTAACCTCCAAGGCCCGGTTGCGCGCTCTCCAAATTGCCACAAAATTGTGTATCCGTCTTCATTACTAAAACCTTCACCATCGGCCTGAAGAATGCCTCCAGCACGGTTCCACACGGCTCTATAGAGGCTATGAAGCGGTGTCCAACCATCGTTAACATCGGTGCCGTGTAGCAACTGAAACGCGTAAATTACCTTTACAGTGGGCAAATACGCGTGGAGCCAAGCGACGGCTGAATCGGGTTTGTAGTGACCAACTTCTTCGATAAATTCCTCTAATTCGTCGGCTCCAAGCTGACCCAGTGCTACCGGATTTTTCTCGATCACCGCAATCTCATCCCCAGACTGATGTTTGAGAACCAATTGTCGCCATCCTTTGTCAGCGTCTCCATCAGTTTCGAGTAATGCTGGTCGAGCCGCATCACGAAGATCCGCAATGGGAAGATCACTGAGATTCGTACCGAGGATGCGAATGAAATAGCCCATTACCGTTTATTACACAGACACGCACTCACGAATTTCCGCTTCACTCAGCGTGTGGTCCGACGCCTTCGCCCGCTGAAAGATTCGCTCCACCACTCCGTCGTTCGCCGCAATTCCGTGCCGCTCGAGCCAATACAGCACATTCGATTTTCCGCTCATGGGGCCGATGTCGATGACCTGCTCCAGGCCAAACAGATGCGCAGGAACTCCGGAATAGACGGTGTTCGCAAGTTCGGTGTCATTCTTCTTGAGCGCTTTGATGACCGCAGCCGCATGCACTCCGGTCGCCGTACGAAAAGCGTCTTCCCCCACCACCGGATAATTCGGTGGAATCGGAACTCCTGTGGCAGTCGAGACGGCCTCGCAGTACTCGTGCAGCTTAGTCAAATCCTGCTGGTCCCAGGGAACGACACCCATCAGCTTTAGATTGACCAGCATCTGGTCCATCTGCGCGTTGCCGACGCGCTCCCCGGTTCCGATAGCACACGCGTGAACGCAATCCGCGCCGGCAGCCAGCGCGGCCATGGAGTTGGCAATCCCGAATCCGCGGTCGCAGTGACCGTGCCAATCCACCCGAATCTTCTCGCCCGAAGGTTTCACCACTTCATCGAGAACGAATTTGATCAGCGCATAAGCGCCCATCGGCGTTGCGTGCCCGGCGGTGTCGCAGATGACGATCGCTCGCGCACCGCAGTTGATCGCCGTCGAATACAGGCGCTTGACCATCTCCGGATCGCAGCGCGTCGTGTCCTCAGTCACGTACATCGAATCCAGCCCCAGACTCACTGCAAATTTCACCGCCTTCTCTGTGGTTTGCAGAAGAAAATCTTCCGTCCAGTTTTCCGTGTACCGGCGAATGGGGCTTGAACCAATGAACGTTGCGGCTTCAATCTTCAGTCCCGTACGCTGAACAATTTCAGCGATCGGACGAATGTCACTTTCAAGCGTGCGTGCCGCGCAATTTGCCTTGATCCGCAGCCGGCTGTTGACGATCGCGCGCGCCAGAGCTTCAACATGCTCAACCGCACGCGGCCCTGCGCCGGGCAGACCCAAATCGAGCGCGTTGATTCCGAGCGCCTCCATCAAGTGCAGGATCTGAATCTTTTCGTCTATCGACGGATCCCGCACGGATGGCGACTGCAGCCCGTCGCGCAGAGTTTCGTCATTGAGAAGAACCGGGCCTTTGGGTATGAGATTCAGCGGCAGCGCTGTGTTCCAGTCGTAAATGAGATCAGAGGCGTTCATACTTCTCTAATTCTAATCCCGGCCCTGTTTTGGAATTCTCATTCACGCCGATGTGATCCAGCGATGAGCCCTGTGAAGACGCTGACACAGTATTCAACACAGGGTCCCTCGACTACGCGTCGCGTTTCACGCGCCGCTTCGCTCGAGATGACATCGTTTAGCGGCTCGCTGGAGACGATTGGCTCCGACCCGCGCGGATACACCGGATGAATCTGCCTTCTTTGGTATTCTCGACGAGGCGGTTTATGCGTCTCTTTGTTGCGCTCGACATTGACGATGACATTCGCAGCCGCATAGAAAAGTTTGCTGACGATCTGCGACCACAAGCTCCCGCAGTGCGATGGGTTAAGCTTGAGTCCCTTCACATCACTTTGAAGTTCATCGGAGAGAAACCCGATCCCTTGGTGAAACAGATCGAACAAACATTAAGTTCTATCTCGATCGCTCCATTTCAGATCACGTTCGCCGGTTCGGGCTTCTTTCCGACGGCAAGAGCTGCGCGCGTTTTCTGGGTCGGCATCGCAGCGGAGTCAGGCCTCGCCCAGCTCGCAACCAGGATCGAAGACGCCCTCGTTGATGTTGGTATCCCCAAAGAGGAACGCGCATTCAGCCCGCACCTCACCCTCGCACGCTCCAGCGGAGGTTCCGGCGACCCGGGTTGGCGGAAAGGTGACAAACCCAATCGCCAGTTCGCGGTGCTAAAGCGTCACTTGGAAGACTCGCCCGCGCCGGAGTTTGGTACTATGACGGCCCGAGAGTTCTTTCTGTACAGAAGTCAGCTGTCAAGTAAAGGATCAACGTACACGAAGATCGCTCGCTTCGAACTTTCCTGAACATGCAAGACATTCTGATCATTGCTGCCATCGGATATTTCCTAGGGTCGATTCCATTTGGATATCTGCTGGTCAAAGCTTTCCGCGGGACCGACGTGCGGACGACAGGAAGCGGCAACATTGGCGCCACCAACGTGGCCAGAATGTCGAAGGGACTCGGCATCGTGACGTTGTTTCTTGACGCAGCCAAAGGACTGGGCGCCGTGCTGATTGCATCGGTCCTGTTCCCCGGGAATGCCGTGCTTCCATATGTCGCAGGCTTTGCCGCGGTGGCCGGTCACGTGTTTTCGATCTGGCTGCGGTTCAAGGGAGGAAAAGGCGTCGCCACCGGCCTCGGCGCATTCATGCTGCTGACTCCAAAAGCGATCGGAGTAGCTCTGGTAGTTTTCCTGCTGGTACTTGCGGTCTTTCGATTTGTTGCTCTCGGCTCGGTTGTGGCTAGTACGACGCTGCCGTTCTCGGCTCTACTGCTTCGAGAAGGCGAGAGGCCAACCGGAATCGCGCTGCTTGCGGCAACCGCCTTTCTGATCATCATCAAGCACCGCACGAACATCGCCCGCATGTTGAACCATACCGAATCCAAGTTCCTCGACTGAAGCGTATGAGCCGAATTGCAATTATTGGCGCGGGCGCATGGGGCACGGCGATCTCAATCGTCCTTGGACGAAAGCAGCGCCACCAAGTTCAATTGTGGGCCTATGAAGAAGAGGTGCGGCATGGCATTGAGAAAAGCCGGGTCAACAGCCTCTTCCTTCCGGACTGCAAAATACCCGAGTCGGTGGAGGTCACAGGAAATCTGGCCGATACCGTGGCCGATGCAGAGATCCTCGTAAGCGCAATGCCCTCACAACACTGCCGGCGCCTGTTCGCAAGCATCACGTCACTGGCAAAACCGGATGCACTCATCGTGAGCGCCACCAAGGGCCTGGAGCAGAACACATTTCTTCGGATGACCGAGGTGATCGAGTTCGTAACTGGATCACGACACCTTGGTGCTCTGAGCGGGCCCAGTTTCGCGTCCGAAGTTGCGCGCGGCGATCCAACCGCGATCACCATCGCTTCCGCTGACTCAATTCTTGCTACAACCGTTCAGCGCGAGTTCAGCGACGCCGCGTTTCGTGTCTATACCAATGACGACGTTACCGGAGTCGAACTGGGTGGCGCGCTGAAAAATGTCATCGCCATCGCCGCAGGGGTCTGCGACGGTATCGGACTTGGCCACAATTCCATCGCGGGGCTGATCACCCGCGGCCTGGCGGAAATAACGCGCCTGGCGGTTGCTTGCGGCGCACGCCCGGAAACAATGTCAGGCTTAGCCGGACTAGGTGACCTGGTGCTTACCTGTACCGGAGGCTTATCGCGAAACCGAACCGTCGGCGTCGAACTCGGACGCGGCCGAAAACTTCCTGAGATCATTGCCGGCATGCACGGCATGGTCGCCGAAGGTGTTTATACCTCCGACGCCGCTCTACAACTGGCTCATCAGCACAAAGTTGAAATGCCCATCACCGAGCAAATGCACGCCATCCTGAACCAGGGTAAGTCTCCCCGTGAAGCCATACAGGAATTAATGAGCAGAAGCGCCAAAAGCGAGATTCAACTCACAAGCAGTTAGCGTCAGCCTGCGCACTTTCGATGGTACTTTCGTAATCCAATCCAGCCCTAGGGCGGTCTCCACCGCCGTAATCGCGGCCTAAAATCTTTCAGGGGACTATTACGCACGGTTCCCTGCACGTTCGATGGAGCCGAGCCACTTTGGCCAGCAAATTCCTGCCAACCCGGATACCGATTCTGTATCTCATTCTCAGTGTGCTTGCGCTCATCAGCGTTGTGCCCATGCTTTTCTACGCGTGGCAGGTGCAGTCCAACAACCGCGAGCGGCTGATCACAAACGAGCGCCTGCTGCAAAACTCGGTAACCAGGTCAATCGCCGACGATATCTCGCAGCACCAGGAATCGTTCCGCCTGATGCAAAACAATCTCGCTTCCGCCTTGAAAATCGCCAGTGGCGGCGACCTCACAGGCGAACACGTGCAGGCGCCGGAATTGCGCGCTCTGCTGGAAGATTTCGTTTCTTCGTCCGGAAATCTGGACTATGCGACGCTGCTGAATTCAGAGGGAAAAGGAATTTCCGCTGGGAGAATTGAACCGGATGCATTTCTGCAACGCGAACTCGAACAGGCCTATGCCGCCGCCCGAGATTCCCGGGCCTACAATGGCCAGCCGCTCGTTGTCGGAAACGGCAAGTCTTCGCATACCGTAATGCTGGTCAGCACGCAGGTTACGTATCAGGACCGGTTTCTCGGAATGGTTGCGTCCGTAGTGGATCTCGATTTCCTGATCCGGCGATTGCGCGAAATCGATCGCGGGGGCCTCACGCCCTACGTGGTCGACAGTCAGGGACGCCTGGTTGCCGGCTCTGATCCCGAGTATGCGACCGGCCAGGACATGAGCAATATCGAGATCGTCCACAACTTCGTGGAGCAGGGCGGCAAGGCACAAATGGTTGCCGCTACCAGCGAGTTCACCGTAGGCAAAGGCAAGCACCGCACTCTGATGCTGGGTACGTATAGCCCCGTGACCAACCTGAACTGGGCAGTGATAGTTCAGAAACCGGCGCGCGAGGCTTACAGCACAGTCTTTGAGATGCAGAAATGGGCGTGGATCCTCGCGTTGACCACGATCGTGGTCAGCATCGGCGTTGGTATTGTTGCAGCCCGCCGCATCAGCAACCCGCTTGAAGTCTTGACGGAAACCAGCCATGCGATTGCGCGCGGTGATTTCACGCAGCGGGTTCAACTGAAGAGCCGTACCGAGATCGGCGAACTCGCTGAAACCTTCAATTTCATGTCGCAGGAACTCGAACATTTCGTCGAGGACCTCAAGCACGCCGCTGCCGAAAACCGCGAGCTGTTTCTGAATTCGATTCAAATGCTCGCCGGCGCGGTTGACGAAAAGGACCCATACACTCGCGGACACTCCGATCGCGTCACCAAGTATTCCGTCCTGATCGCGAAAGAAATGGGAATGCCGGACGAGTTTCTGGAAGTCGTGCGTGTGTCTGCTCAACTGCACGACGTAGGCAAAATCGGAATTGAAGACCGCATTCTGAAAAAACCAGGCGCGCTCACCGCGGAAGAATTTGAAATCATGAAGACGCACACAACCAAGGGTGCGAACATTTTGCGATCGGTAGCGCAATTGAAGGAAATGATCCCGGGAATCGAACTGCATCACGAGTCTCTGGACGGCCGCGGTTATCCCCATGGCATAAAAGGTGACACTATACCGCTGCTTCCGAGAATCATCGCAGTGGCCGACACATTCGATGCGCTCACTACGAACCGTCCTTATCAGCAGGCCCACGATTCGGAAGACGCGCTGCGTATCATTCACTCCATCGCCGGGAAGCGCCTCGATCCCAAAGCGGTAGCGGCGCTGGACGCTATTTACCAGCGCGGCGAGATTCGCGTTCCACGCACAGTACCGCTCATGGCGAAAACGGCGGCTGCTTCCTCAGTACCCGCCAGCGTTGCTTTCCAGCGGCCCAATGACGGCGGGCTGGATATGGATCGCACATAAATCCATCCGATTTGGCTTATCTCTTTTTTCGATTTGCTAAACATGAGGCGAGAAGCAGGTGCCGGAGCTCAAACGCGTCCGGCTCCTGCTCGAAAATGGGTGGGAATATTGAGGGCACCTTTCATATGCATAGAGAATAGGCCCACATACAAACATGAACAATCCTGCCAAGCATGTAGTTCGTTACAGGACTCTCCTGTAGCGTAGATACTCGCACAATCGATTTTGCACACCTACCCAGCATGCGTAAACCGCTTTACCGCGTCGAACGCCGAAGGTGCGGCCGGACACAGAAAAATTTTCCTGGCTCGTGCAAAAAACTCTCAGTGGGGTCGAAAAAGCATACGGGGTGCGGATTTTGACGCAACCTTTTGCACATCCGGCGATACAGCAAAGGATCATGGTGCCTACAGAGCTATCCCGATAGACCATTTCCCGGTTCGACTCTAGTCTCATTTCAGTTCTTTGGTAAAAGCCGCTTGGTTGGGAATACCCAACGTGATTGGATTGAAAGGAGACCACAAGTGACCACCGACACCACCGCACGACTCGAAACAGATCTCCAGCTAGTTAAACGCGCACAAGAAGGTGATGCTGAGGCATTCGCTTCTTTATTTCATGCTCACAAAGCCAGAATTCATTCCGTTTGCTTGCGGATGACCAACAATACAGCCGAAGCTGAGGACTTGACCCAGGATGCATTCCTGCAGGTTTTCCGCAAGCTCGCGACGTTTCGCGGTGACTCAGCCTTGTCAACCTGGTTGTACCGCATCGCTGTTAATACAGTGTTAATGCACTTCCGCAAAAAGGCATTGCGGCAGGTCTCGCTGGATGAACCGTATAGCCAGGACGCAAAAGTTGTCCGTCGTGAATACGGCAGCCGGGATGACCGTCTGACAGGCTGCGTAGACCGAATCGCATTGGCACGCGCAATCAAAGAACTACCCGATGGCTACCGCACCATCTTCTTGTTGCACGAAGTCGAAGGCTACGAGCACCAGGAGATCGCGGAATTGCTTGACTGCTCGGTTGGAAACTCGAAATCCCAACTGCACAAGGCGAAACTGCGTATCCGTGAACTGCTTGGCCAGGGACGTACACAGAGTGGCAGCAATCGTACAGTTCGCTCACGTTCCCGCCGCAATTCTACAAATTGGGGACAGGACGGGATACCAGTCGAAATGCCGAGTCCGGTGTTTTCGGCTGATTTCGCGCCTTTCACAGCAACTGCCGCTTAAGGCCGGGGTTCAGACTGGGGTAGCTTAGTGTGTGCTGTGCTGCAACGAACTGAAACAATGGGGAATACGGTGCATATAGGAGTGATCGTTAGCCTGGCAGAAGAACGCCAGAAAAAAGAAGATACAACCTTCGGGCGGAAGTACTCGCGAGACGGCTTTTTCCCAGGTTCCAGCCGCGGACGACTAGAGATCCTCGGCCGGAGCCTGCTCGACCGCACAATCGACAAAGTGAGGCAACTCCCTTCCGCTTCGATACGCGTGATACCCGAACCTCCAGTTTCAACTGCGCTTTTGCCTGCACGCTCCGCAAAACCGAGCAACTTCATCACCGCGTGGGAAGATGCGATCGCTCAACACCTGCAGGAGGGTGCTGACCAGTTACTTCTTCTGCGCACGGGGACGTATTACGATCTCGAATACCAGGATCTGCTGCGCTTTCATAGCGATCGTGGGGCGCCGCTTACCCAGGCTTACGGCACTTCAGGGGCTCTGGATCTAGCGGTGGTCGATGCAGATTGCCTGCGAAACGCAGATTCTCCTTTTAGGAAAGCTCTTAGCTCACTGATGCCTGAGCAAGAACGTTATTACTACGACGGATATGCAAATTCCGTCAAAGATCCACATGATCTGAGAAGATTAGCGGAGGACGGCCTGCACGGAAGGTGCGACCTCAATCCAATTGGTGAAGAAATTTCTCCGGGAATTTGGATAGGGGAAGGCGTACATTTGCACCCGTCTTTGAGGGTTGAGGGTCCCGCTTTCATCGGCGCAAGGACGCGAATCGCAGAAAACTGCACGGTCACCGGATCGAGTTCGATCGAACGTGACTGTGAAATTGACTGCGGAACGGATGTGCATCAGTCCTGCATTCTGCCGGGCTCTTACATTGGAATCGGTCTGGACCTGAATCGAACGGTGGTCAGCGAACGAAAATTGTTTCATCTCGACCGCGACCTGCTCATGGATATCGACGACGACCGGCTGATTGGCGTCACGAAGATAGCAATGTCGGCTGTGGCCGCGCGTGGGTTTGGTCATGCGTAATCAATGGTTCACAATTCGTAAACCTGTGGCCGATAAATTGCATCTCTATAGAGCAAGCGCCGCTAGCAAGTCCCGTCATGCCTGGATTTTAAGTCCTCGCAGAATTTGCTGGACCCAAGGAAGGTGACATGGAAACCGCGTCCGCGATAATGGTAAAACTGCCAGAAGTTTTCGGCGTAAAAGAGGCACGAAAACTGAGGCGGGAATTAAAAAATAAATTGACGAGCGAACGACCCTGTGTAGTTGTGGATTTGTCGCGGGTGAAGAAGATTGGCTTGCGAGGACTCGAAGGGTTGCTGGGCTGCATGGACGAGATCGCCAGGCAAGACGGCTCGCTTCAGCTGGGGGGAATGTCTCCCGAGGCTGAGACTATGCTGGAGCTGACCCGCATGAGCGGGTTGTTCCAGAAATTTCCAGCCGCGCAGCCGAGCGTGGCTCCGCTCGTGGTTACGGAAACAGTTGCCGAAACCGAGCAGGCTCCGTCCACGGCGGTTGTACAGCCAGTGGCGGCCTGAGCCGATGCGAGAAAGGGGAGGCCGTATGCCGCAGACTTGGTCGCGAGCAATCAGCTTTGCACTGGTGTTAGCGGTTGGCAGCGCAGGTGCTCAAGCCTGGGCGCAAGACGATACACGTGGCCCAGCGTCATCAATGGTCGCCGCTGCAGAGTTACCTGATAGTCCAGGTGCCGTGAGCGCACAGTCAAGTTCTGCGCCTCAAACGAGCCCTGCGCCGCAAAGTACTCCCCCCTCAAGTACGAAACAAGAGCAACCCCAAGCGGAGCCGAACGGGACAGCGGTCGCACCGCAGCCGCAGGTGAGCGGCGGTGCCGCATCGAAACCTGCTGGAGCTGCGATCGCTCCTCCAAAACAGCGGCGGACCAGGTCGCTTTTGATCAAGTTTGGTTTTATCGCTGGAGCCGGTGCCGCTTTGGGTACAGTGGTTGCGCTTTCAGCCGCCAGCCCGGGGCGTGTTCCGGGGTCACACTAAATTCATGTCCACTTCGCGCGATTTGTCCGAGGGCTATGTTGAAACCATTTGTAATCACATTTTCAGGGATTGACGGGGCTGGTAAGACTACACAGATCGACAAACTGAGCAGCTACCTCGAGAGCTCCGGAATACCCGTTCAAAAGCTTACGTTGTGGGACAACGTCGCCCTTTTCCGGTCCGCGCGCTCCGGCTTCAGCCGCGCTGTGCTGCAGAGTGACACTGGTGTGGGCATGCCAGGCCGTCCGGCGGAGCGCAGAGACAAGAACGCGCAAAACGGTTTTCTGCTGGTGGGCCGGTTCCTTTTGTACATCCTGGACCTCATCAGCCTGCGCAAAATCGTTCGAAAGGCGCCCCGCGTGATGGGGGGAGTCATAATTTTCGACCGCTATATCTACGATCAACTCGCGGCGCTTCCCATAGAGAACTGGCTAGTCCGAGCCTATGTGAAGATGCTACTCCCGTTCATTCCCAAACCTGACATTGGCTATGTTCTGGACGCAGAGCCGGAGATCGCACGTGCGCGCAAGCCGGAATATCCGCTGGATTTCATGCACCGCTATCGCGGTTCCTTCCTTCGCTTAGGCAAGCTGGCAGGGCTCAAGGTCATTTCAGCAGGCACGCCCGAGGATGTTCATCTCGCCGTCCTTCGGCAGTTGACCAAGTATGCTCCCACGCCGTCTGCCCAGCCTGAGATTGACACTGAATTGGTCGCATAACCTGAGCTTCGGCGCTGTTTTTTCAAAGATTCCTCACCTTCTAGCTGAATCTGCGGTTTTCAACCGGAGCCGTCCAACACCTTTGAGTTCAAATACATCCAATAGCTGCAATCTTTTCCCAGGACCCCTTAATGAGTCATAGCTCACGAACCAAGCTCGGACTGGCGATTCCAACACTCAACGAAGCAGGCAATATGCGCCCCCTCCTCGAGGGACTAGGCGTCAGCCTGGCGCGGGTGCCTATCGATTATGAGTTAATCGTAGTTGATGACGACAGCAGCGACGGCACCGCAGATGTTGCGCGCGAATACGCGAAGCAGGACCCACGAGTCAGGGTATTTGTGCGCCGGGGCCAGCGTGGGCTTGCAGGCGCGGTGCTCCACGGCTGGGCGCAGACCGATGCCGATCTTCTGGGCGTGATCGACGCGGATCTTCAGCATCCGCCACAAGTCTTGCCAAAATTGATTGAGCCGGTCATGAATGGGAACGATATTGCCATTGCCAGCCGCTACGTCAGCGGCGAGGACAATGGCTTGGGCGACTGGAACAAACTGCGGGCTTTCATCTCGCGCGCCGGGACCTTGGTAACCGCTCCGTTGCAAAAGAAGAAAAACATGAACGTGAAAGATCCGCTCTCAGGGTTCTTCGTGCTCCGGCGCGAATGTATAGAGGGAGTTGATCTGCAGCCGGAGGGTTTCAAGCTTTTGCTTGATATTCTCGTTCGAGGCCGGGTGCAACGGCCGGTCGAAGTTCCCTTCCATTTCGGCCTCCGCCACGCCGGAAAAAGCAAGGCCGACTTCCGGGTTGCGTTTGCGTATTTGAATCTGCTTGGAAAGCTTTCGCGGCACGCGCTCTTCAAGACGGGGCAAAGATGAAAATATGCCTGGTAACGTCGTTCCCGCCAAGCCGTGATGCGTTGAACGAATACGGCTTTCACATCGCCAATGAACTGCGGCGCATGCCCGAAATCGAGCTGGTCATTCTGGGGGACGACCACTCCTCGCCCCAGCCTGAACTCGATGATTACAAAGTAGTTCGATGCTGGAAATTCAACAGTCTCAATAATCCCCTGCGGCTGCTGCAGGCCATCGGACGCGAGCGGCCCGACGTAGTTTGGTTCAATCTTGGGTTTGCCAGCTTCGGCGGTAATGCTCTTCCCGCGTTTGTCGGAATTACGATTCCGTTATTCAGCAGACTGAAGGGTCCTTACACCCACGTCACATTGCATCAGCTGATGGAAACGGTGGATCTTAAGGATGCGGGAATCCGCTTTCCGCTGCTCTATAAGATCGGCGGCTTTATCGCCACCCAGATTCTCCTTTTTTCGGATTCTGTCTCCGTCACGCTGCCGGCATATCGGAATGTTCTGGTTGAGAAGTATGGGCGTGGTTCGATTTATGTGCGGCGGCATGGCAGCTTCGCCTCGCGACCGGAATATCCTGATTTCAGTCAGCGCGGTAATCCCGAACATCGCATTCTGGCGTTCGGAAAATGGGGGACCTACAAAAGGCTCGAACCCATCCTTGAAGCCTTTGACATGGTGATCAAGGAGGTGCCTCAGGCGCGCCTGGTGATTGCCGGCACCGACCACCCCAAAACTCCGGGTTACCTGCAGTCGATCCAGGAAAAAATGGGCGGCCGCACAGACGTCCATTTCGCCGGGTACGTTGAAGAGGAGGACATTCCGAGGCTTTTCCAACGCTCCACACTCACCGTCCTGCCTTATACCTCATCGGCAGGATCGAGCGGAATTGCCCATCTCGCCAGCACTTACGGCGTTCCTATCGTCTCGTCCGACATCGCGGACTGCAGGCGCCTGGCTCAGGAAGAAGGGCTGGCCATGGACTTCTTCACGCCCGGAAATACGTTGGAGATGGCGCGCAGTATCGTTGATCTGTTACAGAACCACAATCGGCAGGTTGAGATGGCGCTGCAAAATATGGGTGCCGCGCTGCGCATGAGCATGCCCGAGATTATTCGTGAATATCTGCGGACGTTTGAACTCCGCAAGCAAATCGAAGACTTGCGCTCGCTTTCGATGGCGCGCAGGCTGCCACGATGGTTGCCCATGCGCGACGCTCTCGTCAGGAGAAGCACGCGCAAAATGCTGCGTCGGCCAGGTACCTCTCGGACTATCGCCACCCCGGGCTTGCTCTCGCGATCAAACTCGGCCCCTCCGCTGACGTCCTCAGGAGCCGGAGAGCGCCTGAAGACCGGCACCGACTAAAAAACCGACCCTCAAACAGAAGTCAGATCACTGCGGCGGGCGAGGCACCGTGTTTTCCACAGGCGCATTGTCTACAGGCGGGCGGGGTACGTTGGGCTTAGCCGCGGGTTTATCCGGGTTAGGAGTGGTCACAGGCGTGTTGTCACGCCGCCTGAGCACAATGGGTTCATTCCTCCGGCGCTTCGCTTCGGCCAACGCTTGCAGACTCGTCTCGGTGGCCTGGGTATTTGTTTCGGCAACTGATCCGACCGCCTGGCCTACCATGTCATGGTGGCTGGCCATGCTAACAGGTGCACCGGCGTCACCTGCGCTTCGTGCGCGCGTGTAGAACTCATTGGCGGTTTCCGGATCGTGAAACGCCTCCTCCAGATACCCCATGTTATTCAGAGAAAAGGCGCTGTACGGGTCGAGCTTGTACGCCTGTTGAAAGAAATTCAGGGCCTTGTCCGGCTGGTTATGGTTAAGTGCAGCCACGCCCTCTACGTTCAGCCGCGCAGCTTTGTCTTGCGCGCTTTGCTCGGAGGTCAACCGCGCACGCACGGCAGCGGCGTTATTGCCGGCGACCTCGCTGATTGGCTTACCGCGCCAATGCTGATCGAGCGCGACCACGACGGGATCGGAAGAACGGGCAGAGGCAGCCTGACTGTAGTACCGTAACGCCGAATCAAGGTCTCCTTGTCCTTCCATGGCAAAGCCCAGGTTGTTCAATGTGAATGGGTTGTTGGGAGCCAGCTTCAGGGTTTCCTGCAGTACGTCTTCCGCTTCCTGATTACGGCCCTGGGCCAGTAGTGTCATGGCCTGCAAATTGCCGTGGTTGACCCTTAGCTCCAAGTTCCCATAAGCCTGAGTCACTTCGCTGAACCGGTGTCCTTCCAGGCTCTTGGCCGTGGCAGCCGCTATCGTCGTTTCCGAATTGTTTTCCTTCGCTGCCAGTTGGTAGTAGCGCAGCGCGCGATCGACTTTCCCGCGCAGCTCAGAGACATACCCCAGATTATTCAGGGTAAAAGGATCGTCAGGGTCAATCAGATAGGCGCGATAAAATAGCTTCTCGGCGTTGTCCAACTTGTGTTTCTTCAAGGCGTTGACGCCATCCTGATTGAGTTTTTGCACAGGCGTCGGCGAACTGCGCTTCGGTAACCTGATCCGTAATGACTGGCCCAAGGCTAGAGACCCGGCCAACACCGGAATTAGGAGGCAGAAGTTGACGATGCATAGTTTCATGGTTTTTGGAGTCTTGGCTGCGTATTCTTGGATGCTACTTAGGTTCCTGGCGTTGATGCTAAAGTCATCTAAACCTATGAGCTATCGCCGCTTCGGCGTCCGTAGCATGTCCAAATCGGGCCACACAGAATAGGAAATCTGCATCCAAATGATGCACACTAATTTATGCGAATTCTGCCGCGGTTCCTTTGCGTTGGAGTGGTTGTAGCTTCGGCCCTGTCGATTCAGGCCCAAAATCAGTCTGCAACCAGGCCTGAGCCGCCAACCCCCGACCCTGTAGTTCCGGAAGCTGTGATGCCGGGCATGACGCCGCCCGCGGCAACGCCGGCTCAGCCAAACCAGCCGCACAAGTACGATCCACTGCTGGATTTGCCGCCCCTCCCGCCGGGCAAGGTCACTCTGATCGGAGGAACGGTCACCAGCCTCGACCAAGTTCTGAACCAATTGAAGCTGCAGCCTTTTGGCACCAAGAAAGAGATGCGGGTGCACCTGGATACGCGGACCCGGTTCTTCCGGGACGGCGCGCCCATCAGCGAGCGGGACATCAAGGAAGGGCAACGAGTTTATCTCGATACCATGCTCAACGGGGACAGGGTTTTCGCCAAGACGATCTGGATCCGCAGCTCAATGGAGGAAGGCAGCAGCCGCGGACAGATTACCGAGGTTGACCCGCAACGAAATAGTTTGACGGTACGGGACGAACTGACCGACCAAACCGTCAAGCTGCAGATTTCTTCCCATACCGTGATACGCAAAGGCACGCAACCGGGCGCAGTGAGTGATCTTTCGCCGGGCGCTTTGGTGAGTCTGAGTTTTGGCTCGCAACGCGACGTTCGCGAGATCGACCTTCTTGCCACCCCGGGAAGCGTCTTCACATTTGCCGGGCAGATTACTTATCTGGACGTCTCGCGCAAGCTGATTGCGATTGCAAATTTGAGTGACAAAAAAAGTTACGACATTTACGTGGACGCGATCGCACCGAGCCAGCTGCGGCAACTTCGCGAAGGCGTGAACGTAAATATTTCCGCCGTCTTTGATGGATCTCGCTACGCGGCGAGATCGGTGGATTTTCAATCTGCCAGCAATCCGAAAAAATAAATGCCTGCGATTGCTTAACTGGGAACAAGTGGGGTGGTTTTCGCCTGCTTGAGGACAGCGTCCATCGTCTTGCGGTGCTTGAAGTGATAGGAAAACCCATTGCTCGCGTAACGGAACAGGGTTGAAGGATTGGTCTGGTACCAGCAGCACTCTTCCATGCGCGGTGAGAATCCGCAAAAGAAACGAAAACGCTTGTGGACGCTGTCAGGCGAGGCCAGCGCCGCCGCAGTCATGCGGTGATTGCCCTCAATGATGGTAAGCGCCGAGTCGTCATCAATCGCAATCAGGATCACCGACGGAAACTGCACGTTTTCCGCCACCTCAATTCCCAACGACCTGAGCTTGGTGATAAAGCGGTCCTGCGAATGGGTCAGCATGCGGGAGCGAATGCGCGCCGCTATCTCGAACAGCCAGAAACCGTGGCCGCCGTATCGCAGCCACTGATTTCGGGCAAAAACCCGGGTGCGTCGGATGTCCTGGGGCGAGAGTTCAACCTCCCACCATTCCGTGTCGTTGGGCAGCTCGCGCCAGAGCCGGCCGCGCCGTCTATCCAGCAGGGCGCGTCGATAGGTATTTTCCTGGTCGTTGTTCAAATCCGGTTGGGCGACCAGCTTTGAAAAAAGCTCGCGATATCCCAGGAACTCGTGGTGCTGATGAAATTCGCCTCGCAGGAACTCCGCAATCACCTCATCGTCGCCGATTTTTCTGATTCGTTTGAGCCCAGTCGGTTCAGCCGGCCTGTTATCCAGCGATCCTGCTCGCGCGAAAGGAATTGCAACAAGCAGCAAGAGGAAGAGCATTAAAACCAGCTGCACGACGATCACCTGTGACAGGGTCCGGTGGTAAAGATAAATTCCCGTGATGATTGCGCCGCTGAAAACCAATTGCAGCCAGCTCACATTGCCAATTTTGCGTGAGATTTCGTAGGTCATCAGGACCACGGCCAGGGAATACACCGCTGTGGTCACGATATAGAGCACCAGCAGCGAAGAGTAAAAGCCGCGGCCGGCCGCCGGAAAGCCCGCACCCAGCAGGATATGCCACAGGTTGCTGGGAGCCAGCCACGCGCCCAGGGTGAAAACCGTAGCAATTAGCAGAACCAGGCCAAGCGCTGTACTCAATACCGCCCGCCCGCCGACTTCGTCAGAACGGGCGCGAGCGGACAGCGGAAACATGCTGCTTACGACGGACCATGAGAGTATGTAAACCAGCCTGCCGATCAGAGCTACAGCGGCGTAGGTTCCTGCTTCCGTCGCACTAAAAAAGTGCTTCACCAACAGAATATCGAGGTTGTTGATGATGACCTGTCCCACGAAAAAAATCAGGGCCTGAATGCCTTCATCCAGACTGGTTCTGAAAAGTGGCTTGGGGGCCGATTCGACAGTTATGTGGCGCTTCTGAGGCGCTGCGACGAAATAAGCTGCGACCAAAGAGGCACTCATGGCTGCGACCACGCCGGCAACACTAAATCCGGCCCACATCAGCAGCACCGCGCCGACCAGCTTGATTACAACTTCCAAGGCGAGATTGGTTGCAAGTGCACGGAAATCACAGAGTCCTTGCAGCAGCCCGCGGCGCACCCCCAGCGGGATGTAAAAAACGATGCCGACCGCGATCACGCGAACGAATACATTGGTCGGCAGATTCAGGTAACGGCTGATCTCCGGGCTCAGAATCATCAGCACGAGCCCGATACTGGCGCTGTAAATCCACGAGCGCCGGTGCAGGTGGCTGTAAATCAATCCCTGCTCGACCTTCGAGTTGCTGCGTGCCACAAGCTTGGAGCAGACCAGCTGAAACGAAAGCGTCACAGATGACAACAACATCAGAATTGTGTAGGTGACACTGGCGTGCCCGAACAGACTCGCGCCGAGTTTGTGAGCGACGGCGAAGTTGTAAATCAGGTTCATGCCGCCGACAAAACCTGACCCGAACAGCATGATGGCGCTGCCGCTGAGGACCCGCGCTCTCAGGCGTCGCGGCGCAGTTGGTGGGTTTGTCGGAGGATTGGTAACCGTCGTGGACATGGCTTTGCCAGAGATCTCGTTTCCCGAGGGCCGGTCCTGTTCCACGCCTGTGCCCATTTAGAACAGATTAATCCGTATGATGGGCAGAATTGTGTTCCGGTTGGTACCGTTAAAGTTATAGAAGGATTGCTGTTCGATCCCAACGGAAATCCGCAACGGATACGTAACGGGCACTTCGCCAATGCCATCGTTCATCGGGCGCTGGAAGCCCTTGACCCAGGACACCATCACCTCGTTGGTGACGTTGTCATAAAGGCTCAATCCCTCACCCCGCGACCAGGTGCCGTCGGCATGAACCGCCCAATGGGAAGCCAAGGGTCGCCAATCCACCCGATATCCCGGCCGTATGGCCTGCGCAATGGCGAAATCTGTGTCCTGGACGCGCCACGACCGTATGTACTCCCCAAGACCAGCCACCGTCCATGCCGATCCAATTTTCCGCTCAACCCCGGCATACATGGTTGTCGTGAAAAACTCGCGAATCAGCGGCCGGAACAGAACGTCGCGACCCTGATAACCGGTCAGGAACGAGGTCTTGCCCCACGGCCTTCCCACCTGGAACTCAAGCGACGCAGCAAACTCACGGGAATGCAGATTCTCTTCGGTAAATGGTCCCGCCTCATGGATCGCGCTTCCGCTCACCGAAACCCAATTGGCAAACGATCCCGTATACAGATACACAAATTGCCGGAAAAGATTTTGGTTCATCTGTATCGGTGACGCGGAGTCCCGGCGGATGGTGAACTGCACGCCAGGATTCAGGCTCACTGCCGTGCCGAACAGGTGAAAAACGGGATTGATTCCGCTATTAAACGTGGTGTCGTAGGTATTGCGGTACTGCACCAGCACCGTACAACTCGAAGGCACTGTGCACGTCGGCGATGTGGGCGTACCGATCGGGCCCTGGGGAAACGATATGTTTCCGCGAGCGTTTCGTTCTGCAAACATGCCGCTGATAGTCGGCCAACCACCAAAATGCAGTCGATAACGGGCCGAGCCGATCGTCTCAATTGAGGATCGAGGCGGCAGTAACGCCGAGTTCGGCGCCAGGTTCCTGAGCCGGAAGTCCAGCTGATAAATGTTGATGTCTTCAAGTACGGGGGCAAGCGAGAATTCCGGCCCGGCGCTCACGTTTTCGGTGATCTGCCGGCCCTCGTGTTCCGCCAAGCGGAGCTCCGTGGCTTGCGCATAGTCATTGCCACCCATGACCTGATTGGCGCGCGCAAACATGCTTAAGGCGTGACCGCTCTCGTGCTCCTGCTCATAAAGATTTCCCATCGCCAGCAGGTAGTCGTAGTCCTGCGCCGCATCGGGATTCTTTCCGACCTCCGCAAGCAGGGCTGCCGCCTGTTTGGTATTTCCCAGCGCAATCTCGGTGTTGGCCATGCCAAGATTGACCATCTCCGGGTCGGCGTCCTCAGCTTGTGCGCGGTCGAAGTATCTTCTGGCCAGGTCGTAATCATTGACCGAAACGAAAATTCTGCCCGCGTCGATCAGATTTTCAGGAGTTACCGCGTTCCCTTCCCCTACGCGTGACTCAGCCATGGCAAATGCGACCTGGTCCTTCGCATCGGTGCGGCGGCCAGACTGAACGAACAATCGCGCCAGCGCCAGTCGCACTTCTACACGGTCCGAGCCGGGAGCATCGAGCGCCCTTGCATAGCGCACCATGGCGGCTTTCTCGTCACCCATAATCATGAGTGCTTCGCCTGTGGCCATCAAAACTCTGGCGTCATTGCCGTTCTTTTCCGCATTCGTAATCGCCTGGTAGGCGTTCTGTTTGTCTTTGAGCCGCGCATAGTCTCGCGCCATGGCCGCGTACAGCAGCGAAGGCTCGGTGGCGACGGGAACGCCTTTCTTCAAGACATCCAAAGAGTCGCCATAACGCCGCAGTCGATAGAGGGCCTCGGCCAGCGCGAGATAGACACGCGGATCGTTGGGCGCCAACTGCAACGCAGCGCGGTATTCGCGCTCGGCATCGCGGAAGAGCATCTGCTGCCGGTAGCCCTCCGCGCGCGCCAGGTGAATGGCGGCAGAGTCTTTCATCACGCTTGCCGCCTGGTCGGCTTCGTGGATGGCTGGCTTGGCGCGATGGAGTTGCAAATCCGCAAACGCCAAACCCAAATGCGCCTCGCCATAATTAGGTTTCAATTTCAACGCTGCTTCGAAATCGGCTATGGCCTTGCTCGCCTCGCGCAGATCGTTACGTACAAAACCGCGGTTCACGTAAGCGGTGGCATCGTTCGGTTCGATTTCCAGCGAACGGGTGAAATCAGCCTCGGCATCTTTGGGCTGCCCCTTGTGTGAGTGGACATAACCGGCGACCAGCGGCAGGTCCTTGTCCTTGGGCATCTCCGGTTCGTAACGCTGCACGATCGCGTATGCATCATCAAACCGGTTCAGATAGAGCAGGTCGTAGGCGAGATATACCGGGGCCTCAGGATCCTTCGGCAGCTTTTCAAGCACTTTGTAGCCGAGGTCGGCTGCGGCCTGATACTCGTGCGTAAACGTCAAATATCGCTGGCGCTCGCGCATCACCTGGGGCGTGTCATTCACCACCGCGATTTCCGCGGCTTTGTCTATCCAGACTTTGGCGCCCGGCAGGTTGTGAGCTTCAATCGAAGAGTTGATTGCCGCGGCGTAGATCATGGGGTGTTGCGGGGCAAGTTCAACCGCGCGTTCATAGCGCGCTTGCGCGCGGTCAAACTGTTTGTTTGCCGTGTACAGGTCACCCAATGCGAAATGCGGAACGAAATCCTTCGGATACAGTTCCGCCAGCTTCAGGAAATATTTTTCCGCAGAAGCAGGATCATGCAGGTCGCGTGACAAGTAGCCCATGGCGGTGAGCGCCGCATGGTTCGTGGGATCGTTCTGCAGCGACTCTTTGTACTGTTCCAGGGCTTCCTCCTGGCGCCCGGTCTTCCACAGCAAGTTCGCGTAATTGAGCCGGATGTTCAGGCTCTTCGGCGCCAGCGACATCGCTTCCTTCAGATCTTTTTCGGCAGAAGCCGGATCGTTGAAGCCAGCTTCAATCAGCGCTCGAAGTCGCAGATATTCCGGACGCATTTGCGGATCAGGATTCTGGACGCGGTCGAGCGAGGCTTTTGCCGCCGTCAACTCGGATTCCGATCCATCAGTATTTTCGGTTCGCCGATAAATTTCAGACAGGCTCAAATGCAGGCCCACGGGGTAGAGAGGACCTTCCCGGACCGATTCGGGCAGGTTCTGCAGTGCCAGCTTGTACTCGCTGATCGCCTGATCGTTGTGCTCTTCAATCGTGTACATTTGCCCGCGAATGGCGTGCAGACGATAGCTGTTCGGGTTGGCAGACTCAGCGCGTTTCAGGAACTCTTCGGCTTTTTCAAAGGCAGCCACATTCACTTGCGCCTGCGCCGCGCTCAACTGCAACTCGGTGTCCTTTGGAAACCTGCTCGCAGCTTTGTTGTAGGTTTCCGCAGCTTCTTTCTTTTTTCCCGCTAAGCCATACGTGTAGGCAAGTTCAGGAAGCGCTTGCGGATTTTTGGCAACCGCCTTCTGCAAAGTCGCGATCGATTCGTCGAACTTTCCATTGTCGCGATAGAACGCTCCCACCGCCCGAAGCACGTTGGGATCGTTGGGAGCGCGGCTCTGGGCGCGGTCCAGATATTGCTTTGAAGCCTCGGGTTGATCTGTCTTCTGGTACGCCCTGGCGATCAGCAGGTCGGTGCGTGCGCTTGCCTGCACTGCATCGGCCCGCTTCAACAGATCAAGAGCGGTCTTGGGGTCGCTCTGCAACGCGAGTTCACCGGAGAGTTGAAGGTCAGTAGCGCTCTTGGGATTCGCAGCCAGGACCTTTTTAAGCAAGTCCTGCGCCTCGGTCGTGCGGCCCATCTTGGCGTAGGTCTGTGCCTCGCCTGATAGTCCCTGGATGGAGCTTGGATTTCTCTGCAGTCCCTTTTCATAACCCTGCAGTGACAGGTTATAGTCCGCGCCCAGGCGGGCTGCATATCCGAGCAAGAACCACAGCTCGGCGTTTTGTGGAGCGGAGTTGGCCGCGCGGGTTGCCGCCGCAATCGCGGACTTGTAATCGCCCTTTTTCAGCGCCTGATCGACAGCGCGGGCATCCCGAGCAGTTTCAATGCCTGCTCCCCATCCAATACCTTTTTCGCCCTTTTTCTTGGGCGCGTTTCCTTTTGCTTTGGGTTTTTGGGTCTTTTTACCGGAAGATTGGGGTGTAACTTCGAATGTCTGCGCATGCAAGCGGGCTCCGCCCAAAGAGCAAAGCAACACGAGCGTCGGCAGAAGGCATTTTGCTGTGCGCATAGGTGCGATATAGCGGCGGCGTCTCCAACTCGTATCTCCCCGAATCCCCGAAAACTTTCGCCGCGCCGTCATCGCATCTGATGCGATCTAAGGTAAGCTGGTTGGATTCCCCACAAGTTTGAAATCGTGCAAACCTACTTGTAACAGCAGCTTGCGAAAAAAGCATGGGTGTTGTTGCAAGACTTGGGCGCGCTATCGCAGCAAGTCACGATAGCACACCCCGATAGCAAACCTTAGGCGGCCTAAGTGAATCAAAACGGTCAATCAAATGCTCATGGGGAGGGAAGGAATCACCGTGCCATCGAGCTTTTTTTCCCGCCCAATTCCACTGCGGGTAATTTTATTCGTGACTTTGGCAATTCATGGCCCTTTACTGGCCCTGCAACTGCCATTGACTAACTCCTACGACGCGAACTTCCACGTGTTTTTTGCGTCGCACTACGCTCACCATTGGTTCGATCCCTGGAATACCAAGTGGTTTGCAGGCTTCTCCCAGACGACATATCCGCCTCTGGCTCACCAGTGGATCGCCGCTCTGTCCTACATTGTAGGACTGCATGCGGGTTACCTGCTGGTTCAACTTGTCGGCGTGATCTTGACTCCGGTGGGAGTTTACCGGTTTGCCCAGTTGTGGGTCAGCGAACGCGCCGCAAGTTACGCAGCGCTGTTCAGCGTGTTCGTCGGCTCTATGGTTTTCCTGGTTTATTCCGCAGGACAGTTGCCGACCACGCTTTCGGCGCCACTCTACCTGTTGGCGCTGCCCTACTTCTATGACTGGTCGCGAACGTCTGATTTCCGAGGATTGGTCAAGGGAATCGTCCTGGTCCTTGCCGCCGGCGCAGTTCATCACGTGACACTGATTTTCGGATCGCTGCTCTTCGCAGTTCCGGTGCTGTGGCTAGCGATTGCCGATCGAGGCGACGAGCGCAATTCGGTCGCGGTAGTCGTTCGCGCGCTGATCTTTGGAGGTATCTGCGGGGTGGGTCTGGCGATCGTGCTGGCTCCATACTGGATTGCGATCATCAAGCACCCGATCGAGCAGATGCCGATCCCGCACGCCAGCCGCTCGAACCTTTTGCTGAATCTGACCTATCTCACCAATTACTTCTTTGTCCCGTATGGACTGCTGCTCGTTGCTCTCCCGTTCGCCGCATTTTATGGGGCGGCACGGCAAAGGCTTCGTCCCTTGCTGCTGGGCTTCTGGTTGACGTTCATCTTCGGACTCGGCGGAACCACTCCACTTCCCAGGCTTCTGTTGGGCGAGAAGTACTTCAACATTTTGACCTTCGAACGCTTCACTTTGTGGGCGGTTCTGATGCTCCTGCCGCTGGTGGGCGGCGTCGCCGAGGTGGCTATTGACCGTTATGGACGAAAGGCAGCCATCGGGTTTGCCGTTTCGGCTTTAATTACGCTTCTGCTGCCGATGGGCTGGATGGCGGTCACGCCGTTCTCGGCGAATGCGAACATCAACGTGGATGCCGTTGACGCGTTTTTGAACCGCGACGGTCATGATCGATATCGCTATCTGACTCTGGGCTTCGGTAACGCCCTGCCCAAGGTTTCGACTTACACCGACGCGAACAGCGTTGACGGCGAATATAACTCGGCTCGATTGCTGCCTGAATTCACGCACTACGGGACCGCGCAGCTGACCAGTGCGAAATACTTCGGCACCTCCGGAATGCAGGCGTTGCGCATGATGCTCCGTCACGCCAGCCATTACGGCCTTAAGTACATCTTCATCCGCGACCCGTATTATGAGCCGCTGGTAAGTTTCGCGGGTTGGCGCAAAGTAGAAACGTACGATTCGGGAATTATCTCGGTCTGGTCGAAAGAGGATGTGCCTCCAGCCAAGCCCATTCCTTCTGACGCTATGCCGACTGCTCTCGAGGGATTGCTCTGGGGCACGCTGCCGATCGCAAGCAGCATTCTCGCGATCTTATTCGCCTTTCTGATTCCCGACCGCGCGCGAGTGCGCTCGGAGATCCTAGTTCCCTTCCCCGAGCCCGAAATGCAGGACGACCTAGTTCGGGAGGCGCACTAATGAGACGCACTCTACCGATCGTTCTGGGAGTAGTCACGATCGTCCTGATAATTCTGGCCTGGTTCCAATCCGGCGGGGTTGAAAGGCGAACGCTGCTCTCGGCAAGCACTCCGGAACAAGCCGTCCGGCTCATGCTTTCGCAGATTCAGTCGCACAATTTCGATGCCGCCTATAACCGCCTGGCAAACCGAAATGATGTGGACAAGAACACCTTCATCCGCGAATTCACCGGGAGCTACGGCAGCCTGCTGACAATCGGCGCTCTCGAAGGCTTCGATGTGGCAATCCTGCATGCCACCGACGACCAGGCCACCGCACGCGCCAAACTTCACTACACCACAGGTGTAGGCCCGCTGGATGACACGCGCGACCTGAATGTGCAGCGAAACGGCGAGACGTGGAGAGTCGTTTGGCCGGTCGACACGCGCGCCAAGCTCGCGCCGCAGGTGATTCCGGTGAATTACCTGCGCTGGGACGTCGTCAACCGCGGCCCGAGCGATGACTGGGGTGCGCAGAACGTGGACAGCCCGCAGGTTCGCATCGTGTCCATGAACGCGATCCAACGCCCCGATGCGGTGGTGCTGGTGGGCGAAGTCGTAAACGAGGACTCAGTCCCCGCCTACGTGAACGTGGGCGCAACCCTGCTCGGCGCCAATGACGAAGAGATCGCAGAAGAAAGCAGCTTCGACAAGATTGCTCACACCCTGCTTCCGCGGCAGGTGTCGCCCTATCGCATCGATTTTCCCAATATGCGTCTGGATCAGGTCAAGAATGTCCGCATGGATGCGAAGGCGCTCTTGATAGCGGCCAGCGCCGACCCCGTCATTGCGGTTGATCAGCAGAAACTGGAGACCGACCCGCTAGGCAAGAAGATCCTCACCGGGCAATTGAGGAACGAGAGCGGCCAAATCGTGAGCATCCCGCATGTTATTGCCGCCTACTACGACAACACCGGCAAAGTGATTTGGGTCTCTGACGGGTATGTGGCGCAAGCTCTTCTGCCGCAAATGCCGGTTTCGTTTGCAGTCGACCTTCCGCCTGATATCGCCAAGAACGTGCAGACCTACCGGGTAATCGTGAATCACTACGAACAGACAACTTGATTATGCGAGCGGCATTCACAGTTCCGATGTTGCTGGTGGCGGCGTTTGCCGGTGCGGCGGAAATCCACGCGCCGGCGCAGATCACCGCCGGGAATCCGATTACGATTCAAACCAGCGGATCAGGAGACGCGACGTTCTATCTGATCGGTCAAACCCAGGCCAGCAAGCGCAAGGTGCAGGCCGGAACTGACATCAAAGTGGATTCGCTTGAACTGGAGCGGGCCGGTATTTACGCCGCGATCCTGTGCGCGTCCGACGGATGCAGTTCGGCGAATTTCGCAGTAAACCCTGCAGCGCCGAATCGGCTGAGCTTCCTGGTGCACCCCTCTCGCGTGCCGGTAGATAGTCCGAACCGCATCAGCGCGGTCGCCGTCGTTCAGGACAATTTTCACAACATCGTGCTCAAGCCGGAGCCGGTGAAGTTCAGCGTAATGCCGGAAGACGGCAAAGAAGTTTCAGCAACCCGGCCGTCCGAAAATGGCGTGGCCTGGGTACGGCTCAGCTCTGCCAAGAAAGAAGGGCCCGCTCGCCTGGGCGCCGCTATTGGGCATGCGAATGAAGTGCGGGTGGTGCGCCAGATCGCGGCTGAAGCCTGTAACTTACGCATCAAGGCAAGCCGAACCAAGAAGGATTTTCTCATCGAGACCGATCCGGTGAAGGACTGTTCCGGCAACTCGGTTCCTGATGGAACGGTCGTCAGCTTCACGAAAGTTGACAGCGCCGGCAAAGCAAACGTTGATGTGCCAATCAAGCGGGGAGTCGCGAAGGTTGAATTGCCTGTTCAAGGCCGAGGAAAGATCACCGTCGCATCCGGCGTAGTGACAGGAAACGAACTGGAACTTGGCGGTGGCCAATGATGCGAAGCGAAGCTACGCGCAGCGTACGTTTCGGCCTCATTGCCTTCTTTGCAGTGTCGTTCGTCTGCCTGCTTGTTGTCCGCGAGCTGCAGGTCTCCGCCAAAGAAAGCGTGCCCCGAGTCCAGTTGCACGCCGACAACCTTGGCCCGCGAGAGATTGAAGACCTCACAGCCAAGAGCGTTCCGCGCGATTATGCGCTGGCATGGCAAACATTGGAGCAAGCGCTGGCTGAGAACCGTCCGGGCTTGCTTGATGCGTATTTCACCGGATTTGCGAAACAGGACCTGGTCCAGCGGGTGAACGGCCAAATTAAGTCGGGACTACGTACGCGCTACCAGGACGGCGGGCATAAGCTGGAAGGCGTTTTTTATTCGCCCGCAGGCGATGTGATGCAACTGCGCGATCATGCAAAACTGGATGTTGAAGTTCGAGACGGCGACAAAGTCATCTACCAGGAATCTTTGAACGTGGAATACACGGTGATGATGACACCTGGCGCAGACCGCTGGCTGGTGCGCGAGCTGCAAGCTTCCGCCAAGAAACCTTAGTTCAGGTACAGCATCTACTTGAGGCCGCTTGCCACATCAAAGTAAAGGGGAGGGGTGTTGTGTTGAATATGCGGCGATCCTGGTCTGTTGTGCTGGCTATCGGTACAGCCTTGCTTATAGCCGAGACGATCGGCTGTTCGCATGGCGTCCGCCAGCGCGCCAGTGGACCGTTGCCGCCATTGCAGGTCCCCTCGCGAATCATTGCCGATTACCAGCCCTGGTTCGGCGACAGGAAACACATCGACGTCGGCTATTCGACCATGGACGCCAATGTGCTCCGCAACCAGATCCAGCGCGCCAAGAACATGGGTCTCTATGGATTCGCAGCTGACTGGTATGGCGATCGACGGCCGTTTGAAGACCGCAGCTATGCCCTGCTGCAGCGCGTTGCCGCGGAAAACAATTTCAAAGTTTGTCTGATGTACGACGAAGTGCCTGAAGATAACGGCACCGCAACCGACGACGCGTTACGCTCGTTTGAAAAGGCCTATCGCAATTACATCGGGCCAGAAGCTCCCAACCGCGACGCGTACATCACCTATCAGGGACGTCCGCTGATATTCATCTTCCCAAAACGCGGGCGAACGAACTGGGATGTTGTCCGGGAAGCTGTGAATCGCTGGGAAAATCCGCCGATTCTTATCTACAAGGACGAACCGCCGCAGCAGTACGCGCACGACTTCGACGGGTTCTATCCATGGGTCCATCCCAGCCACAAGCAACCGCCGGACCCGCACGACTGGGGCCAGGTGTATCTCGAAACTTTCTACAAGCGAATGGGACAGCGGCCGGGAAAAATTATCGTTGGCGGCATCTGGCCCGGCTTTGACGATCGAAAAGCCTCGTGGAGCTTGAACCGCCGCATGGACCGCCGTTGCGGGCAAACGTTTGAAGACACGCTTAAAGAATTCCATCGTTACAATGATCCCGAACGCCCCATGCCTTTCGTGATGCTGGCGACGTGGAACGATTACGAAGAGGGCACGCAGATAGAGACCGGCATCTCCGACTGCAAGAACTCGAACCAGGTAGCACAACAACAGCACCAGCAGGAGCCGCCGCCTTCGCCACAGTGACGCCCCACACTAAGGCGATCGATGAGCAATGACCAACTCTGCTGCGGGTGTGCCACATCCAACTGAATCGCGCTCGTATTCGCCGCCGCGGGGCTTCTCTGTGAAAAATCAAGCATCCGACAACCGTGACATCGATCTGCTCTCGCAGCTGGTCTTCCGCGGCTACGGGGAAGACGTTTCCTCGCCTTTTACCAGCCTCGGCGAATTTGAGGCCGAGCAACTCCCAACGAGCCCTGAGGAATTTCGTTCCCTGCTTAAGTTGGCCGATAGTCATCATGTGAGCGTGCGCGCGCTTCGCGTACTCTCCGGCATCGCTGCTAAAAACGGCGCCGCCGATCTTCGGCACTGGTGCGAGAGCGCGCTTACGGCCGAGCAGGCGCGAATCGCGAACGCGGCTGAGTGGCTGAAGATAATCGTGCGGTGCCTCGAGGACTCCGGCTGTCCGGTCTGCGTGATCAAGTCGCTGGACCACTGGCCCGATCTCGGTTCCGACCTTGATCTATATACCAGCGGCTCGCCGGCGCAGGTTACTCGTATCATGCGGCAGAAGTTGAATGCCGAGGAAGAGCACCGCAGCTGGGGAGACAAGCTCGCCAACAAATGGAATTTCTGCGTCCCCGGTCTGCCCGAACTCGTTGAAATCCACGTGCAATATCTCGGACAGACCGGCGAACAAAAACTCATGGCGCGGCGTGTACTGGAACGCGGCGTCATGAAGACCGTTGATGGTCACTCATTTCCGGTGCCGGCCCCAGAGGAACGCGTTCTGATCTCCACGTTGCAACGCATGTATCGTCACTTCTACTTTCGCTTGTGCGATATGGCGGACATGGCCGCGCTCATCAATTCTCAATCGGTGGATTTCTCAGAGCTTCAACAAGGCGCGAAACTGGGTAACATCTGGCCCGGAGTCGCAAGCTTCCTGGTAATCGTCTCCGAATACGCAAAACGATACGGACATTTCATCCAACTGCCTTCCGACGTCGTCGAGGCTGCGTACTCGCCGGATCTGCGAGTCCAGTTCCGCAATGGTTTTCTACGGGTTCCCATGGGGCCAGCGGCTGCGCTCTATGGTTCACAGTTGTTCGGTGCCGGCAGGCACCGCGACGTGCGCGCGATCGCGCGTTTGCCACTTCTTCCGCCACTTGCAGTCTCCGCTTTGCTCGCCTACCGATTCACAGGCAGCGACAAAGGAATCTGGTAACTGCTAGGCGCAAACCATACGTAAGATACAGCAACTACCGGATGGTTGCTCCACCGGGTGATCCTGTAAGTTATTGATTAGTAGATAGTTGCGGTCGCGCCACGAGCCACTTAAAGCCTCTTCACGCTTGCCTGTGACTTGGACCAAGCTCCTGGCTTTGACTCCCGCGCGATTCTGTAAAGGCCAACCTATGAGAATTGCCCAGGTCGCCCCGCTATACGAAAGTGTCCCCCCAAAACTTTATGGTGGGACTGAAAGAGTGGTGTCGTGGCTCACGGAAGAACTGGTCGAGATGGGACACGACGTGACACTATTTGCGAGCGCCGATTCGATGACCACGGCGCAGCTGGTGGATATATGTCCGGAGGCGTTGCGGCTTTCGCCGGAGTCGGTGGATTATCTCGCGCACCACATCGTTCTGCTCGAGCGCGTGCTCAAGCTTAAGGACGAATTCGACATCATTCATTTTCACATCGACTACTTGCACTTCCCTTTCAGCCGGCGCGAAGGCTACACGCATGTGACGACTTTGCATGGCAGGCTCGATCTCCCCGATCTCGTGCCCTTGTATGAAGTTTTTGATGACATGCCCGTTATTTCGATTTCCGACTCCCAGCGCGATCCCTTGCCACACCTCAATTGGCAAGCAACCGTGCACCACGGGCTGCCCAAGGACAGTTACACATTTCAGCGTGGCAAGGGGAAGTATCTCGCGTTCTTAGGCAGGACCTCCCCGGAAAAAGGTTTGGATCAAGCCATCGAGATCGCTCGCGCGACGGATATGCCGTTAAAAATCGCTGCGAAGATAGACCGTGCCGATCAGGAATATTTTGACAGCTGCATCCGGCCGCTGCTGGATGGTCCCGGTGTTGAATTTGTAGGCGAGGTAGGGTTTCCGGAAAAAAATGATTTCCTGGGAAATGCCGCGGCCTTGTTGTTTCCGATCTGTTGGCCGGAGCCGTTTGGCTTGGTCATGATCGAGGCCATGGCCTGTGGCACGCCGGTAATCGCTTATCCGCTTGGCTCGGTCCCTGAAGTCATTCGCGATGGTATCAACGGTTATATCGTGCCTGACCTTGACAGCGCCGTGCGGGCCGTGAAAAAAGTGGATAATCTCGATCGAAAAAAGGTTAGAAAATACTTCGAGCAGCATTTTACAGCTGATCGAATGGCAAAAGAATATGTTGCCGTTTACGAACGGCTGGCCAGCCGGAAGAAATTGCCGGCATCGAGTGGAGTTCTCAATTGGATGAAGGTAACGTCACCCAGCAATACTACATAGCTACCAAGTCACCCCCGCGAGACGACCGTGTAAGGGTTTTGAAGTACGGCTCGATGTTTGCGGTCTTCGATCGGCTTGGAAATATTCAACCCAGCGGATTAGGCGAGCACGGCCTGTTCTGCGACGGCACTCGTCACCTTTCTCAACTAGTGGTGCGTCTTTGGGACGCACCGCCACTTCTTCTCAGTTCAACTGTCGAACACAATAACCTTGTGTTCACCGCCGATCTGGCTAATCTCGACGTGTCGCGCGGCGATTCCGTCGCGATCCACCGTGGCACACTGCATCTGTTGCGCTCAAGGTTTCTGTGGCGCAACACAGCTTACGAAGAACTGAGAGTGGTGAACTACGGCATGAACACACTCAGTGTGCCTGTGAGTGTGGCTTTCGAGGCCGATTTCGCCGACATCTTCGAGGTACGCGGCACCCATCGCGCAAGGCGCGGCCAGTATCGTGAGCCGCAGATCGGACCCGATTGCGTGGTCCTGGGCTATGAAGGGCTGGATGGAGTGACCCGGCGGACGCGAGTTCAGCTCGATCCCGCTCCACACTCCGTGAATGCTGGTGAGGTCAAGTTTGCTCTGGAGTTGAAACCGAAAGCTACGGTTGAGTTCAAGCTGCAGACCTCGTGCGAGAACGGCAAAGATCGCAGCCGCAGTACTTCCTATTCACAGGCCTTACGTCGAGCGAATACCGAAATGCACGTCGCGACACATTCTTTCCCGCGCCTGACCAGTTCTAACTCGCGCTTCAACGACTGGATCCGGCGCTCCGCCGATGACGTGGAGATGATGACCATCGGCAACCGTGAGATCAATTACCCCTACGCCGGAGTGCCATGGTTCAGTACCGTGTTCGGCAGAGACGGGATCATCACTGCGATGCAGACGCTGTGGATGGAGCCGACACTAGCCGAAGGCGTGTTGAAGTTTTTGGCTGAAACGCAGGCTACCAAGGTGGATCGCGAAAGCGAAGCGGAGCCTGGCAAGATTCTGCATGAGCTCCGTCACGGTGAGATGGCAAACCTTCGCGAAATCCCATTCGCGCGATACTACGGTACGGTAGACGCCACACCGCTGTACCTGATGCTCGCGGGGGCCTATTACGAGCGCACTGGAAACCGCAAACTGATCCAGGATATCTGGCCGAATATTCAGGCTGCTCTGAAATGGATAGACGAATACGGAGACGTAGACGGCGATGGCTTTGTGGAGTACGCCGCGCACGGGAAGAAAGGTCTGATTCAACAAGGCTGGAAGGACTCGAATGATTCCGTATTCCATGCCGACGGCGCCATCGCCGAACCTCCCATCGCGCTTTGTGAAGTGCAAGCCTACGTTTATGCCGCGAAGCTGGCAGCTGCGCGCCTCAGCCACGCCCTTGGAGATGACGTTAGCCGGGCCCGGCTCGAATACGAGGCAGCGGAATTGCGAAAAAAGTTTGAAGACGCATTCTGGTGCGACGACCTCGGGGTTTACGCACTGGCACTGGACGGGAAAAAGCGCCCCTGCCGGGTTCGCGCCTCCAATGCAGGACATTGCCTGTTCGGAGGAATTGCAACTTCCGCACACGCGAAGCGGATGGCGAATTGTTTTTTTGAACCGCAATTCTTCAGCGGATGGGGGGTTCGCACCCTGGCAACGGGAGAGGCGCGTTACAACCCCCTTTCGTATCACAACGGGTCAGTGTGGCCCCATGACAATGCCATGATCGCAAAAGGGCTGGCTGCCTACGGATATAAAAACCTCGCCGGCAAGATTCTGCTCGCCCTGCTCGACGCCAGCAGCTCCATGGAATTGCATCGCCTGCCTGAGCTGTTTTGCGGTCTGAGCCGCGAGGAACCGGGAGAGGGGCCGGTTTTGTACCCGGTGGCATGTTCACCGCAGGCCTGGGCGGCCGCAGCACCCTTTCTGCTAATTCAGGCTTGCCTGGGAGTGAAGCTGGAGGGTGCGGAGAAGCGCGTGGTTTTCGATCGGCCCTGTCTTCCCGAGGGCATCCCTCACCTCTCCATTCACGGCCTGAGCATCGGCGACGCCTCCGTCGACCTGATGTTCGAGCGTCAGGCCGACACCGTGCGCGTACAGGTGCTTGAAAAACAAGGCGAAATCGACGTTGTCGCCAGCCTTTAACGCTCCAGCTAAAGCTCATTTTGCGGCTATGTACAGTCTTCACTCGATTTGCGGAATAAGGACTCGCGGAATAGGCTTTAACAGACGACTTTGCATCCAAATTGAAGCAAAAATCGGAAGACGAACGCGCAACGAGGTGAAATGATGAAACGCGAAGCAAGGGGAGTCACAAAGTTTCTTACGGCACTGGGCGCTGCACTGCTAGTCTTGAGCAGCATCACCTGGGCCGCGGACGACGATAAGTCCGATATCGAAAAGCGAATTCAAAACGCCGCCACCGTCCTTGACGAAATCATGTCGGTCAAAGACAAAGCCATTCCTGACAAGATCATGAGCGACGCAGAATGTATCGCCGTCGTACCTTCCATGGTGAAGATCGCCATCGGCATTGGCGGCAACCACGGCAAGGGCGTTGCCACTTGCAAGACGCCGAATGGCTGGAGCGCTCCTGCTCCGTTCTCGATCACCGGCGGAAGCTGGGGACTTCAGATCGGTGCGCAGGGCGTTGATCTGGTCATGCTGGTCATGAACCAGAAAGGCATGGATGCACTCCTTTCAAGCAAATTCAAAGTAGGCGCAGATGCATCGGCCGCTGCCGGTCCGGTCGGCCGACAAGCCGCAGCTGACACCGACTGGAAGATGAAAGCCGAAGTGCTGACTTACTCACGCGCGCGCGGTGTGTTTGCTGGAATTGATTTGAACGGCTCACGCATTGCCCAGGACAAAGATGAAACCCGCATCCTGTTCGGCAAGATGGTTCCATTTGCCGACATCCTTGGCGGGAAAGTCGAGGCTCCATCCGGAAGCCAGCCTTTCCTCTCAGCTGTGAAGAAGTACACCGCTCTCACCCAAACGGGAAGCGTGACTGAGCCTGCGCCCGCAACGCAGAGTGCGCAGTAACAACGTATTGAGGCCGTAAGCAGGGCCGGCGAATGCCGGCCCCTTTTTTGTCCAGTTGCTGCCGCAACTCCCGCTTCTACAACCGAGATAATCATTTAAACCATCCAAGCCGCTCATGGCAGAGCCACACGCTAATCAGCCTGTTAGCTCATCGGTCACCTCAGCGGTCCCCGTGTACCTCGACCCCGAACCGGAGGCGCTGTACCGCGCAGTGCTGGCTGCACTGAATGAACAGCACGTCCCGTATGCGGTGGCAGGGGCGGTCGCTCTTCAGAAATACACCGGCATTTGGCGAGCGACAAAAGACCTGGATCTCTTCCTTGAGCCCCGCTACGTTGAAACCTCTCTTGCGCATTTGCAGGAGCGCGGCTTCCGTTGCGAGACGCTGGATCCGGTGTGGCTGGCAAAGGCCCACCGTGGGGATTATTTCGTCGACCTGATTTCCGGCATGAGCAATGGCGTCATCATGGTGGATGAAAGCTGGATGAAGCGCGCGCAACCGGCGATCGTCGTGGGCATCCAGACAACCATCATCTCTCCCGAAGATTTGATTGCTTCGAAATTGTTCGTCACTCGCAGGGAGCGTTTCGACGGCGCCGACATAGCGCACATCATCTACCGTACTCAAGGCTGCCTGGAGTGGCGTCGCATTCTCGAACTGGCAGGTGAACACTGGGAAATTCTGCTGTGGGCCCTGATGCTCTTTCGCTACGTCTACCCGGCTCACAGTGATTATGTTCCAGCAAGTCTCTGGGACGAATTGCTGTCTCGCTATACACAACTGATACAGCGTGCGGACCCGAATGCCCCTTTCCGCGGAAGCCTGGTGGATGAAAATATGTTTTCGGTCGATATGAAGGACTGGGGGCTGCCAGATCTGCAGGCTGGTTTTCGCGCGAAGCGCTTATCCAAGCAACCGGAAGGCGGTGAGGCTAGGCCGGCCGAAGGCTCGCCATTAGATACGCAGGTCCAGGGCATATGAGAATCGCAGCCACCGCCGACCTTCATTTCACGCCGCAACGGCTGAGTGCGCTCCACGATCAGTTGAACCGCGTTCGCGACGAAGCCGACGTGTTCGTCGTAGCCGGTGATCTCACCAACTATGGGCGGCCAGATGAAATGGAGCCGCTCCTGAACGTGATCGTGAGGCTGCGCCTGCCCACGATCGTCGTCCTGGGAAACCATGATTACGAAAGCGGGCAGCAAGCCGACCTGATGCGCATGATGACGCAGGAGGGCGTCAAGGTGCTTGACGGCAGCGCTTACGAGCGCGA
>Ga0310810_10000374_pt1 | contig 46502 bp, 47 predicted proteins | sample NCmetagenome_FD_207641 | JGI IMG/M metagenome (GOLD analysis project Ga0310810, IMG submission 207641) | Soil microbial communities from experimental microcosm in Duke University, North Carolina, United States - NC | ecosystem: Engineered > Artificial ecosystem > Soil microcosm > Unclassified ...
ATGTCTTCCATGCGCCGTTTGAAAGCTTTGCCGTTTTCGTCCGTGCAGAGGGTCTTGACCGCATCGCGGACGATCGCCGCCAACCGCTCTTCTTTCTGGATCGGATTCAGCACCAGCCGGCTCGCCTGCGCTTCGTGCAGTTGTGCAAGCATGGCTTGCAACCAGTCGTCCATCAAAATCCAGTAGCGCAGTTCCGGCTCATCCAGGAGGCGTCGGGATAATTCGCGCCACGCGCCTTCGCGAACCTGCTCGGCATCTAGTTTCTTGTAGATCGGATGGATTTGTTCTTTGGGTTTGCCGGTCCCGAGGATTGAGCGAATCTCGTGGAAATTCTCCAACCCTGTCTGCCCGCGCGCTTTCGCCTTCTCATAGCCTTCGTAGATGATCTGATCGGCGAACTCCCACGGGATCGAAATCATCGTGACGCCGTGCTGATCCTTGATCTCGTCGGCCATCCGTCGGAGGTCTTTCCGCCGCGCGTGCATGCCACCCACGCGCAGCATTCCCTCGCGGTCGTGGAGCATCGCCTGGATCACCTGCAAACCATGGCTCGGCTGCGTCTTGGCAATCCAGATCAGCCGTCCACCGCCGCCGTCCACCGCCGACATGTACGCTTCCACGTCGGCGCTGCGTTCGAAAATCGGCGCCGGCTTGCGGTCTACCGATTCCTGCTGCGGTACGTTCAAGCCCTTTTGCGCGAGCTTGAAGCGCGCGCGCTTGATCTCTTTCTTGATTTCCTTGTCGGTGGTCCGAGCATCGAGCTCGGTGAGCGCTTCCACCGCTGCCGTGTCGAAGATCTTGCCGAGAGAAAAAACCACGGCGAGATCCGTGGCGCGATCCTTGCCGAACTGGCTTTTCAACTGAGGCACGCGCTCCTGCGTGGGCGCATCGGTATCGACGCCCGCTTGCCCGAGCGCAGCGAGGCCGGCTTTGATCTCCTCTTCGTGGGATTTGTGCTTCGCCAAAGAAGAATTCCTTCGAGCGGGATCTCTACAGTTTGGAGAGATCGGTGACTTTTCCGCGCCTTCCGGCGTGGTAGAAATTCGGCCACTCTTCCACTTGAGCATCGTGATAATTATCGCGATACCACTTAGCGATTTCTCCCGCCGGCGCGAACCAGACTTTGGCGTGGCTCTTAGCGTACCGGATGAATTCTCTCAACAGCAGCGCGCGAAACGGTCGGCCACCCACGAACGGATGATTGCCCCACATCATGAATTTGGGATCCCGCGCCCCTTCTTCGTACAAGCAATCAAAACAATCCTTCCACATCTGCAAAAGATCACGCGGCGTGCGCCCGGCGCGCTGATAGCTCGAGTAATCGTTCAAATCCTGAAAATACGACAGCACCGTCAATTCTTTATTCTTCACTTTCAACGTGTAGGGAGTCTCCTGGTGCTGCGGATCCATCCAATAGGTGTAGCCCAGTTCGAGAATCACTTCGGGGGTCACCGCGCTCGGCGCCACGCCAGTGGAAAGATAGCCCACCGGCGCCTTGCCCACGACCTTTTTCACAGCGTCGACCGTCTTTTGTAGATCCCTTTTTTCCTTCTCGCGCTTTTTCATGTAGCTGTAATCGTGAATCCAGGTCTCGGTGCCGACTTCGTGGCCCTGTTCGACGATCTCTTTGAAAATCTCCGGATAGTTCTGCACGGTGATGCCGGTCGGGTAAAAACTCGTCTGGATTTTCTCGCTTTCGAAGATCTCCAGCATCCGATAGATGCCGACCCGCTCGCCGAATTCGCGATCGGTGAGAATCGCCAGGTTGCGTTTGGTGACCGCGTTGCGCGGGAAACTCCGCCGATTCTCCTGCTGCAGCGTATTCGGCCCGCCGAGATCTTCGGGCCAGGTCTCGAAGGCGACGCACGGCGTGATCGCGATGCGCGCGCCATCGGGCCATTGAATCGGCTTCCGTTTCGGTTTGACTTTCATGTTGCCTCCCTCAGCACAAGGAAAATTTTGCTTCTTCATGCCACAGTTCCTACGGCTTTCCAACCGCACGAATAAAATTTAGAGCGATAAATCAGAGTTCCAGTGTTAAGGAATGGCCAACTCAGCGATTTTTTCGCGGCTCTGCGTGTGTTGCCGGAGCTACCGGCCTTGACTTGCGCAGGGATGCCGGTTAATTGAAATGATCGATTCTCATTCAGGAGGAGACAGTATGGCAGACGGGAAAATGATCGAATGTCGCATCGACAACGGCATTGCAGTTCTGGAAATCAACCGGCCCCCGGTCAACAGTTACACTACCGAGTTGCTGAAGGAATTGGATGCGGCGATCCTCGATGCGCGCTTCGACGACAATGTCCATGCCATCGTTATCACCGGCAAAGTGGAAAAGTTTTTCTCCGCCGGCGCCGATATCAACATGCTCTCCAAGCAATCCCTCGGGTTCAAGAATAATTTTGCGCTGCACGGCCACGAAGTGCTGATGCGCTTGGAAAACACGCCGAAGATCGTGATCGCCGCAATCAACGGCCACGCCGTCGGCGGGGGTTTGGAAATCGCCATGGCCTGCGATATCCGCATCGCCAAGAAGGAAGGCGGCCGCGTGGGTCTCGCGGAAATCAATCTCGGCGTCATGCCCGGCATGGGCGGCACTCAGCGCCTACCGCGTCTGGTCGGCAAAGCGCGCGCCATGGAGCTCTGCGCCACAGGTAAAACCATCGCTTTCGAAGAAGCGCTGGAAATGGGCCTGGTGCATTACATTTATGAAAAAGACGGCTTCATGGATCAGGTGATGGACTACGCCAAACAGTTCGTCGTGCCAAACAAAAGCAGCTTGGCGGTGGGCAAGGTCAAGCGCGCCATCACCACCGGTCTGGAATTGTCTCTGCCGGACGGCCTCGCCTTCGAGCGCGAACTTCTCGCGCAGACCTTCGGCAGCGAAGACGGCCAGGAAGGCGTCAAAGCCTATCTCGAAAAACGCACCGCGCAGTTCAAAGGAAAATAAACCAATGCAAAGTTAAAAGTAAAAAGGCAAAAGTCCGATTCTTCCACCTCGTAATTTTTTACTTTTTCCTTTTAATTTTTTACTATTTTTGGAGGTTAACTGATGGCCAAGATGTTCATCGGCGGCGAGTCCGTCGATTCCGTAACGAGAAATACCGCGGAGGTCCGCAACCCTGCAACCGGCGCGACAGTCGACACTGTTCCGCAGGGCAACGACAAGGACGTGCAGCAGGCGATCCAGGCGGCCGAAGAGGCGTTTAAGGTCTGGTCGGATGTCTCGCCCGAAGATCGCGGCGTGGCGCTGATGAACGCCGGAGAGCTGATCAAGAAGAACGGCGGCGAGATCGCGCAGCTGCTGACCCAGGAACAAGGCAAGACGTTGTTCGAAGCCGGCTTGGAGATTCACCATCTGGTACACGGCTTGGAATTTTACGCGGGCTTGGCCTCCAAAGTTCGCGGCTCTCACGTGCCGCTGCCGCAGAAAGGCGCTTACGGCATGGTCGTGCGCCAGCCGATCGGCGTGTGCGGCGGCATCGTGCCGTGGAATTTTCCGCTGACTTTGATGGGAACTAAACTCGGCCCAGCGCTTGCGGCCGGCAACACGATCATCATCAAGCCCGCCAGCACCACGCCGCTTGCGACAATCAAAGTGATCGAGCTGATCGCACAGGCGACCTTCGGCGAAGGCAAGGCGCAGAAGTCTTTGCCCAAGGGAACGGTCAACATCGTCACCGGCCCGGGCGGCAGCGTCGGTGAAGAGCTTTTGCGCAACCCGCGCATCCGCCGCATCGCGTTCACCGGCTCGACGCCGGTGGGCCGCCACGTCATGGAAGTCGCCGGCCGCGAGATCAAGCGGGTGACTTTGGAATTGGGCGGAAGCGATCCGATGATCGTCATGGAAGACGCCAATCTGGATCTCGCCGTCAAGATGGCCGACGTGGGCCGTTACTTCAATTGCGGTCAGATGTGTCTCGGCGTGAAGCGCCTGTTCTTGCAGGAATCCATCGCCGATAATTTCCTCGGTGGCCTGGTGGAAATTCTCAAAAAGAAAACCGTCGGCAACGGCATGAGCAAGGAAACCCGCATGGGGCCGATCCACGTCGGCTCGCAGCGCCAGGAAGTTGAAGAGCAGGTCGAAGACGCCAAGGCGCGCGGCGGCAAAGTGCTGTTCGGCGGGGAGCGGCCGAAAGGCGGCGACTTCGACAAGGGCTTTTACTACCTGCCGACGTTGATGAGCAACGTGCCCGACGACGCGCGCATGACCAAAGAAGAAGTCTTCGGTCCAGCCCTACCCGTTTATACTTTCAAAACGCTCGACGAGGCGTTGGAGAAATCGAACGCTTCCGAGTTTGGATTGGGCTCATCGATCTGGACGCGCAATCTCCTGCACGCCAACAAGGCCATCGAAAAACTCCAGGCCGGCAACGTGTGGGTGAATTCACTTCACTATGGTTACGACGAGCTTCCCTTCGGCGGCGTGAAATCCAGCGGCGTCGGCCGCGAACACGGCCCCGAAGCTCTGGATTATTATCTCGAGCCCAAAGGCGTGGTTGTCGTCAACGTTTAACAATGAATCCTGTAGGGGCGGACCTGTGTGTCCGCCCCCGACCAAGGGGCGACCACATAGGATCGCCCCTACAAATGCTCGCCCTTCCGATTTGACAACCAAAGCAGATTTCCACTACGTTGTCGTCAATTCGACATTCCAACGGAGGTGCTCATGTTTGCACAGATGCGGCATATGGCGATCGTGACCAGCAACGCCAACAACGAAGGCGATTTTTATCGGGATGTATTCGGTATGCGGCGCTCAGAGATGAAGCGCGTCGGTGGCGCGGTGGTGGTGGGCGACGGCTACGTAGGTTTGAATCTCAATCCGCGCGCGCCAGGCCGGCAGGCGGGCTTCGATCACTTCGGTTTTGAAGTGCAGGACGTCGAAGTCGTGTTTGCGCGCCTGAAGGAGAAGTATCCCAAAATTCAGGTGCTCAACCGCCCTAGCAATCGCCCCTTCGCAGGTATCAGCACCCATGATCCGGCGGGCAACGTCTTCGATCTGTCGCAGTTGAACATGGAAAACCGCCGCGACATCTACACGGACAAAGTGGAAGACCGCAAACGGCGCATCGGCCACTTCGGTCTGCGCTGTGTCGAGCCCGATCAGTGCGGCGAATTCTATCGCGATGTCTTTGAATTGACCGAGCTGGAAAAGCCGGCCGGTGATCCCAACCACTATCTGTCTGACGGCAAAGTGACTCTCGCGGTCATGCCCTGGAAAATTTCCGACTTTTCCGGTTCAGGCATCGAGCGCCCGGCGCTCGACCACATCGGCTTCAAGGTTGAAAGCATGACCGCTTTCAAAGCCGATCTGGAAAAACACTCTCACCTCTTCGAGGCTACGAAGGAAGACCGTCCCGAGAAAAGCCCGGAGCGTGAAGTCAGACAGAATCTCCTGAGGAGCTGTTGCTTCGGCCAGTTTCAGCTCGCCGATCCCGACGGCGTGTTGATAGACGTATCTGAAAATTAGATTCCATCAGGCGTAAGTCCTAAGGGGTGGGGTGTGATCTCGGTTCACACCTCGCCCCTTACCCTTCACCCCTAACCCCTCACGGCCGAATTACCCCTTACCTTTCTTTTGCTCCATCGTCCCGCGCCCAGACCGAGCGCGATCAGGCCGACAAAATAAGCGAACGCCGGGATCATCGCCTTCACCGGCGGCTCTAATGCCGTCGCCGAAATAATTTTTTCACTCTGACGCGGTGGCTTTCCAGCCTGCTCGGCGAGCGCGCTGACACGATACTCGGCACCGTCGGTAAATTCGAACTTCATTGCAAAGTCACCGGCGATCGGAACGCGTTCCATCTCGAACGCGGTTTTTCCTTTCTCCAGATGAACGATCCTGAGGGACAGTGCTTCAACTGGACCGTCGCCGGCGACACCCGAAGGCGTATGCCAGCGCACCAGCGCCGGAGTTCCGACGGTCGTGGGCCCGATCTCCAGAGCCGTTTCCTCGTTGTCCGAAGCCTTTTCATTCTCCGTAAAACCGTCGGAAACTAGAAGGAGCCCCAGCGCAAGCGCTACCGCGGCGGTAGGCATGCGCGTAAAAATTCGTCCCGCAACGAAACCCAAACAGAACAACGCCGCCGAGAACGCCGCCAGAGTGGCCCATTTCTCCTCCCGTTCGCGGATTGTGAAAGTGAATTCCTTGCTGGTTTTTTTCCCTTCCGGAGTTTCGACATCGACACCGAGGCGGTATTCGCCGCGGATCGGAAACAGATATTTCCAGTTGGCTCGGCCCTGCCGCAGCTCCAGGCGCATCTCCTGTAAACGCGAGCCTTCCACCCAAGGAAAGTCCGTGGAGAAAAAATGTCCCGACTTCGGCGCATCGAGACGGACATCCACCGTTCCTTGGCGGATCGGGCGCCCATCACTGCCTGTGATCAGCAACGACATGGTCGCCGGATCGGCGTAGGGCCGAAGGTGCTCGATCCGCGGCGTTGTCTTGAAAAGTATTTCGAGGTCTTCCGCGCGGGCGCCCGCGGCGAAAACCAGAACGGCTGCAATCAGAAGAGCCGCTTTGGCGAGATGGCTCAGTGACAAGGAACTACGGCCAGGGCGTGACGCGCGTTGTGCAAGGTATCGTGCACTGCGGGGTAACTCGCGCCGAGAGCGACAAAGAGAGTCGTCCCGCACACAAATAGAAAAATCGCGGATTTAGTCAGAAAGGAACTCCGCTCCGAAACTCCGAGCCCCAGCCAACCAGCGAAGGTTTTTTCCATACTTGGGTTCTCCCGCAATCCTCAATTGCATACTCGTACGAACGGACGGTCGCTGTCAAGCGATCGCGCGGCTGTTGCGTTTCCGCGCCCGCTTTCATATGCCTGTAAAAAATTCGCCGAGATGAGGAGGTGGCTATGCCCGTCGTTCATATCTACATGTATGCTGGAAGAACGAAGGAACAGAAAACCGAAATGGTAAAGCGCATCTCAAAGGACTTTCAGGAAGTCATGAACGTCAAGCCCGAGTCGCTGAACGTGCTGTTTCACGACATGGAAAGGAGCGACTGGGGCATCAACGGTGCTCTCGCATCGGAAACGCCGCCCAAGTAGCGCCTGAGTGGCGCGCGGAAAAATATCATGACTATCAAGATCGGCTTCATCGGCTCTAGCGCACCACAAAGTCCGCATCATGAAAGCTTCAAGCGTTTCATTCCGCCGGAAATCGAATTTGCCTTTGTTCAGGAAGCCGGCGTGAAGACCTCGCTCTACGATGCCCGAGGCAAAGTCGATGCGCTCATCGCGCAAGCTGGCGCGTTGGTCGAAGCGCGCGGCTGGGACGGTCTCATCATCAGCGGTGCCCCCAAGGAAGCACTCAATCCCGGCATGTGGGAGCGTGTTTCCGGCGCGTTGAAGATTCCTGTCGCGTTGGCGCTCCGATCTTCGGTCGCCGCGCTGAAAGCATTCGGCGCGCGCCGCATTCTTCTGATGACACCGGTGGACGATCAGCTCAAGCAGCTCTACCACGACTATCTCGCCGATTTCGGCATCGACTCACTTTACCCGCCGCAATCTCTCCGCGCCCACACCGACGCGCAAAAGCTCTCCTCGGATGAAGTCGAAGCCATGACTCGGAGCGCCCTCGCGAAATACCCTGTCATAGACGCGATCTACTTTCAGGGAGCGCTCCTCGATCCGATTCCGATCCTGGCGAAACTGGAATCGAACCTCCACCTGCCCATCGTCGCGAGCAACCCGGCGATGTTGTGGGTGATCCTGTCAAAGCTCGGTCTGCATTATCGAATTCCCGGCTACGGTCGTCTCTTGTCCGAATGGCCAGCATTGCCCGCGGGCTCTTTCTGAACCGTCTTCATGCGCACCCTCCGCCTCGCCTATCGCGACCATGACCGCACTCCCGTCATCTCCTGCATCCAGGCGATGGCGGAGCGTTATTACGATATCCACGTCGAGATCGTACACATCGATCCTCAAGCGGAATTCGAAGCCGCGATCTTCGACGGTGCTGCCGATGTTATCATCGAACATTTCGAGTATCTCCATGCCGAGGCGGCGCGCGGAAAGAAGGTCACATTTTTCTGCGCGCCGCAGATTCACCGGGGCTTGAAGCTGGTCGTGCCACGGGGATTCCATTCGTTCGACGATCTCAAGAATAAAACCATGGCCGTGCGCGACCTCGGCCGCCCCCATACGATCACGCTCTGGCTGAGAAAGATGGGTCTGGAAGATAGCGTAAGGACCGTCATCTTCACGGATCGTGAAGTCGGCCGCTGGAAACAGTGGCGCAAAGTTCTGAGCGGCGAATGCGCCGCCTGTTTCGTCTCCCCACTTTACCTTCCCGACGCGCTGGCCGCAGGCTTGAAGGTTTTTCCGGCGGAAGAAGCCGAGATCGTCAGCAACTTTGCCCAGGCCTGCCTCTCGAGCTTCGCAGCCTCCAACCCGGCGCTCATGCAAGATTATCTCAAAGGTATCGTCCACGCCCTCGGGTTATTGATCTATCGAAGAGAAGAAGCCATCGAGATCTCCGCAGGTGAACCGATACGTTTAATGAAAATCACCGACCCGGCAGAGCTGCGCCGGCAAGTCGACTCCATGGTGGAACCGCTGCGGCTAAGACCGTATCCGACGGTCGACGCGATTTTGCACACAAATGAGATTGCCGCTCAAGAATACGGCGCTGCTGTCGACAATCCACTGATGCTTTGGGATCTGCACTGGCTAAAAGAACTGGACGACGAGGGCTTTATCGACAGGCTGGTCGCCGATCTTTCGACGAGACCTGCGTAGGGCGCCCACCCACTTTGTGTCGCTGTGGTTACATCATTCTAAATGAAAAGACTACTGATCGTCTTTCACTCCAAAACCGGCGGCACCCTGCAGATGGCTCAAGCCGCTTTGCGCGGCGCCCAGAGCGAGCCGGATGTGGATCCAAACCTCGTTCACGCCGCCGAAGCTGGCCCGGACGATCTACTCGCAGCCGACGGATATATTTTTGCCACTCCGGAAAATCTCGCGATGATGTCCGGCATGATGAAAGACTTCTTCGACCGCACCTACTATTCCGTCTTGGACCAAATCGTCGGCCGGCCGTACGCAATCTTGATCTGCGCCGGCAGCGACGGCGAAAACGCGGCCCGGCAGATTCAACGCATCGCCACCGGCTGGCGCCTAAAAACGATGGCCGAACCGATCATCGTTTGCACTCACGCGCAAACGCCGGACGCGATCCTTGCCCCCAAGCAAATCGGCGACTTTGATCTACAACGCTGCGAAGAAATCGGCGCCGCGTTAGCTGCCGGACTTAGCCTCGGTATCTATTAGCCGCACGCAATTCATTTTGGACAGCATTATTCCTGCAACTTGTCGCTAAATTGGTACATGCGGGCGGCGTTTACCACACCTGCCCGGCTGCAGGCCCCCATCTATAAATGCTTTAGGAGTACCAACCGCCCCCATGCGGAACTGGCACCACTCGTGCAGGTTCATGACGACAATAGCGTGTTTAGCACTTTAAACTTGACGGAGGCCGCATGGACACAAATACGTTCAAAGGTGGTTGGCATCAGTTCAAAGGCGAGCTCAAGAAGAAATGGGGAGAGCTGACCGACGATGATCTTCTCGAGTGCGAAGGCAACTACGAAAAGTTTCTAGGCGTGGTTCAAAAACGATACGGCGACAAACGAGATCAGGTCGAGCAATGGACTAATGATTGGTATTCCGCTCAGGAGCAAGAAGAAATCCGCCGGAGACAGGCGACGACCTCACGCAATCAGGCATGAGTTAATAGTCGGATTTATTTAGATGCCGGTTCGCTCGCCCGCGAAAGAGTCGAGGTCAGGATTTTCACGTTCTCGCTTTTCTCGATGTAGCGGACGAACAGATATTTATTCTCTTGCGAGTCTAGCGCCGCGGCCGGCACGTCTCCCGCGCCCGGCTCGACCTTTGCCAAGATGAAGTAAAGATCGCTTGCTTTCAGCGCGCGGGTGAACGTTTCTGTGAATTCCGCTACCGTCTTTGCGGTGGCTACGTTCACAATGCCGCAGCCGCGCGCCACCGCAGCCAAATCGGCCGAACCCGCGGTGGCCGTCGGCGCGCCGCGGGAAGACTCGTAGCATTCATTATCAAAGACAATGTGGATCAGGTTTTTCGGGTGCTGATTGGCGATAGTCGCCAGGCTTCCGAGATTGAGGAGCAGAGAACCATCGCCGTCAAAGGCCACGACTTTGCGGTGCGGCAGCGCCAGGGCCAAGCCAAGCGCCATGGACGACGTGAGCCCCAAGTTCTGCAGATGGTAATTTCCGTGATGCGGTCTCAGCGACTGCCACTCGTGGCGCACCGCTCCCAGATTGGTAACCACCAGTTCGTCACCGAATTGCGGCGCGATCGCGCGCAGACATTCGTATCTTTTCATCTCTACCTCAGCGCTTGCTTGTTCAACACGATCGCGGTGGGCCGGCGTGAAGATCGAGCAAGCATTTGACTGTCGCGAATCGTCGAGCGAATTTCTTCGAAGCGGCCGACTTTTTCATAGACGATGTGTATCGCCTGCAGCACCGGTTCGGTGAGCGCGCCGACCGTGGCATGACCGGCATTTTCTTCTCCTACCCCGCCACTATGTCCGATCAGTAACAGCACCGGAATGCCCGGATGGATACAGACGGTTGCCAAAGCATTCGTCGACAGCAAGAATCCCGCGTTCATCATCACCATCGCCGGCTTTTTCCCGCCCAAGTAGGCGCCTGCGCAGACGCCGATTCCCTCTTCTTCGCGGGTCACCGGCACGTGATGGATCGCCTTGTCCTCGCCCAGAGCCATCACCAAGTCGTGGAGATTGGCTTCGGTCAGAGTCGCGACAAAATCGACGCCGGCTTCCTTGAGCGACTCGACGATCTCGGCCGCCACTTCTCGTTTCATGGATCCTCCAGAGTGCGCAACTCCTTATTGCGGAGACACCGCTGCCAGTCAGGGACTTCGGAAAAATATCACTTTATTCGAGATGACAAGCGTCTATAAGTGTCATTCCGAGCGAAGTGAGGAATCTTTCCTCCGCCGACTGGCACTAGATCATTACCGTCCACTTCTTGACAGGTACCGACCGCCTCCATATGGTGCCGAGCATGAAAAAACTCGGTCTAACCGTGCTGCTCTTGTTTCTTACAGCGGCTTCAGCCGGAGCACAAACTCGCACCAAGCTGCATGTCATCTATCCTGCCATCAGCGGCATCAACGCGCCGCTCTGGTACGCAACCGAGCAGCATATCTTTCAAAAATACGGACTGGACGTCGAGCTGATCTACATTCCCACCGCGCTGCAAGTTACCCGAGTGGTCCTGACCGGCGAGTCCGAGATCGCTTTCTCGGGTGGCGCACCGGTCGTAAGCGCCGTGTTGAGCGGCGCGGATCTGGTTTTTATCGGCGGCGTCGCCAACGTGCCGGCTTTTTACATGATGGCGTTGCCGGAAATCAAAAGCATCGGCGATCTCAAAGGCAAAACCGTCGGCGTCACCCGCTTCGGCTCGTCGACCGACTTCGCGCTTCGCTATCTCATCCAGAAAAACGGTTTCAATCCCGACAAGGACCTCAACATTCTCCAACTAGGCGGCATGCCCGAACTCGCCGCGGCGCTATCAAAACGATTGATCGTCGCCGCGCCACTCTCGGCGCCCACGCATATCCGAGCGCGCGCCGCCGGCGCTCAGCCACTTCTCGATATGGCCAAAGCCGGCGTCTACTTTCCGCACACCGCGGTCATCACCCGGCGAGCGTACTTGAAAACCAACCGCGAAACCGCGCTGAATTTTTTCCGCGGCTATTCCGAAGGGCTGCAACGATTCACTCAAGATCGAAACACCGCGAAGAAGATCATCCAGAAATACACCCGCGACACGGCCGAAGACATCATCGAAGCGACGTACCAATACGCGGTCGACTACGTCGTCCGCCCGCCCTATCCCAATCGCGAAGGCATCGTCGAAACGCTCAAGCTGAGCCCGAATGCCGAAGCGAAAAAGGCTAACCCGGATAGTTTCCTCGATGCGAGCATCGTCAAGACGCTCGACGACCAAGGATTTCTCCGTCAGATCGGCATGCAGAAGTAGCTAACGCTCGGCAAAGCCTCTGGATTTAGCTGGACTGCGGAGAGAGGCTGTCACTTCGACCCAAGGGAGAAGTCCTTCTTCCTCCCTCTCGATCGGCAATTTGAATCTCGAATCCTACCTACGGATGTACCGTTTCTAAAAACCAATCCGTGGGAATCTCGCGGCCCAATCCTTTGGCCCTCGCGTCGTCGAAGATCGACTTGCCGAGCGCGGCGAATTGAATGCCGAGGCCGATATTGTTGTTGAAGCAGGTGGTCTCGTCGGCCGATCGGCGTCCCGGCTGCTTTCCCGCCACGACATCCTTCAGCTCCGGAGCGCCAAGCCAGAACGGCTCCTTCGGCGCGGCGGCCCGGGCCTTGCCGCCATCGGTCAATAAATCAATCGGATCGTGCGCCTCTACCCGCTCGTCGTTGAATCCTGTGATGTAGTTATCCGGCGCCCATTTTTTGGTGTGAATGACTAGCCGGTCGAACTTGCGCAGGGTTTCATCGCCAAGCTCGGTGATTTTCACGCAAGTCACATGCATGCCAGGGCGAAGCCACTCCGGCGGGACGACCCGAGAGACGGAATTGGTCGCCGCGACGAGAATGTCCGAGTGCGCCGCCACCGATTCACCGGAAACCGCCGGATCGACGGAAACCCCGAGCTCTTTCTCCACTTCGGCGGCGAATCTCTCGCGGTTGGCCTGGGTCGGACTGTGAACCAGGATTTTCTTGATCGCGCGAACACCGCACATCGCCTTCGCGTGCGCGCGCGCCTGCCAACCTGACCCGAGAATGCCGAGTACCGCGGCATCCTCCCGCGCCAGAAACCGCGCCGCCAGCGCGCTGCTTGCGGCCACGCGAATACCCTGAATAATCCCGTCGGGAAAAATCGCCAATGGCTCGCCCGTCTCGGCAGAAAACAACAGCACAAGACCGACCCACTTGTTGCCCGGCGCGGCAGGCACTTTGTCTTTAATAATACGGCCGCCCTTGTCTTGCCACTTAATCACGTCCGAATTGAGCCGAAGCGCCACGACCTTTTCACGCGACAGCCCGCCTTCCATGGTCTTGAAGCAGTAGACTCCATCACTGGTCGTCGCCGGTAGATAGAGATCGCTGCGCGGACGGTTGACCGCGATGCCTTCGGATAATTCCTGGTAGGCTGTTTCGAGGTGGCGGAGACAATTTTCCATGGTCAGCAGTTGGGCGACATCTTCATTGCTCAAAATGATCATCGGCAGCTTTCTCCTTTTTTGTGCTCGTGAACTCTTCCCGGATAAGTATCAGGCTCGCGAGCCGCCGTTCCAGCGGAGCAGGTTTAAGAACTCGCGCCGCGTCTTCGGTCCGTAGGTTCGATAGTGCGGCTCAGGCTTCTCGCGATACGCGTAGCGCTCCCGCGCGATCGCATCGGCCCGCGTGTGTTTTCTCACTTCTTCGGCACTGATGCCATATACCCGCGCCGCATTTAGACCAAAAATCTTCGCACGCTGCGCCGGCGTGATTTCAGAGTAGCCGTACATGGAGCGCAGCTCAGGTGCAATCTGGAAGGTGCGAAACGCCTGGATTTGATCCTGCGGCGAACCGTACCAGATCGAGTCCGTGCCCCAGAGCACGTTGTTTTCGCCGCAATACTTGATCAGCTTACCGAGCGCGTGCGCCGCGCCGGTCGGATCGCGCATGAGGAAACGCCACGTGCTCCCCAACTCGGCGTAGACGTTGCTGTTAGGTTTAACGCCGTTTTCCACCAGCGAGCGAATCAAAGTATCGATACCGTCGCTTGCGCCGCGCCCGGTAAAAGCGAGCTCCGGAACACCGGTGACGAAGCCGGAGTGATAGATCAGAAAATTTACATCGGAAAAGCGCTTTGCAACGACGCCGATGTCATTGCACTGGCTGTGCTCGTAGGACTGTCTGCCGAACGGTAAGCCCTTGTGCACGCAGATAATCTTCACGCCGAGCGAGCGAGCTTTCTCGATAAACCGCAGACCCACGTCGTCGGACAGAAAAAATCCTCTGCCGTCGAGTCCCCACTGCGTGTAGCACTTCCACGCGGAGACCCTCCAGCGCTCTTTCAATTCGTCCATGGATTCGAGATCGCCGGGCTGGTTCGGATTGACCCGGCCGTGGATTAACAACCGGTGCGATCCTTCCATGCGGTCCACGATGCGTCGCACGGCGTCGGCCGCCTGGATCGTCAGCGGCTCATCGTCACGACGCGACGGCACGAACGAAAGCACCATCATGTCCGTGTCGCTATCGAGAAAAACATCCTTGACGAATTCGCCCGGACCGAGGCAGTTGAGATGACTCAGTCGTCCCGGCTTCGCGGCGAGGCCGCACGCAGTCTTCGGCGACCACTTGAACGCGTCGGCAGGTGCTGTTTTCGTCCAGGCACCCGTGGGATCGACGAAATGGCCCTGCACGTCGAAGAGGAACTCTCCCCTGCCGCCCACACGCGCTTGTGCGATTTCTCGATCCAATGCGGCTTCAGGTTCGATGTCGAAAAAGCCGCCGCGCTTTCCGAGCGCCGCATGGGCTGCATTGAAGGCGAGCAACGTGCTCGCCGCGCCGCACGCTGAAATCAGAAAATTGCGCCGGCTCATGCCCAGACGCCTGGCATTCGAGCTCGCGGCCTCGTGCGCCAAATAATTGCCCGCGCGATTCTCCGGCGCGAGCGGCACCGGCGTGAATTCTCCATTGGAAGTAGTGTCGATTTTGATCGGCAGGCGCCGACCGTCGGAATCCAAATCGCTCCGCGATTTCATGGGCGGAGTATAAACGAAGATTTAGGCGCGTGCGAGCAACGTTGCCGGGGCTTTATAGTTGTTCGCTTTCGGGGGCATCGCTCACTTCGTTCGAGGTGCTGTCGTTCCGAGTGACGGACTGTGTAGGAGCCTTTTCGGAGCCCTTCGACGGCGCTCAGGGCGAATGGATAAGTGCTCGATTTCCGGTTAAAGCGCGCCGTTCGTGGTGAGCCCAGTCGAACCATGAACGGTATTTTCACACAGTCTCCGAAGCGAAGAGTCTTTCTCAACGCACCGACTCATAGCCGATTAAAATCGGTCATCGTGGTTCGACAAATTTTTCACCGATGCGCCAATGTGCTATGAACGGAGCTCGCCCGGAGGAACGATGGAGCAGCGCATCAGTCTTGTCACCCTCGGCGTCGCTGATTTACAGCGCGCTGTGTCATTTTACGAAAACGCGTTGGCCTGGAAAGCGCAAGCGAGTCCGGCCGGCGTGATTTTCTTCGATTTGAACGGCCTTGTATTCGCGCTCTGGCCGCACGCGGATATGGCTCAAGACCTCGGTCTCGGCGCGGAAAGTCTTCCCGCCTACCGCGGCTCTGCCCTCGCCTACAACGCGCGCAGTGAAACCGAGGTCGACGCGGTCTTCGAGCGGTTGAAGGCTCATGGCGCCAATATTCTCAAGCCGCCGCACAAAACATTTTGGGGCGGTTACTCCGGTTACTTGTGCGATCCCGACGGCCACGTTTGGGAAGTGGCCCACAATCCTTTCTGGACGGTGCGCGCCGACGGGCGGGTTTCGATGAAGCAGGAGTAACTCATCCACCGCCGCGTTACTCAATCGCGAGGAGGTTTCCTCATGCAATTGCTGCTGCAATTATTTTTCGTTCTCGCGATCCTGGCAGGTGATTCGCCGCATGCCTTCGCCGCGACCAAGCTCACCATCGGCCATTCCACGATCAATCCTCGGGTCTCACCTTTGTGGATCGCGCAAGAAAAAGGCTATTTCCAGAAATATGGCATCGATGCGACTTCGGTTTTCGTCCGCAACACGCCGCTGATGATCGCCGGCATGAAAGCCGGGACGATCCCGATCGCCTACGGCGGCGGCAGCGGTATTCTCGGCGCTTCGGTGACGGAGTCGGACCTGCGCGTGCTCGCGACGTTCACCGGGAAAATGACTAACAATGTGGTGGCGCGGCCGGGTATCAAAACCGCCAAGGATCTGCGCGGCAAGATTCTCGGCATCCAGGGCGTGGGCGGCACCAACTGGCTCGCGGCGCTCCTCTGGCTCGAGCATCTCGGTCTCGACTTGAAACGCGACAACATAATTCTGCAAGGCACCGGAGAGCAGGTCGTGCGCGCCCAGGCGCTCGAGTCCGGCAAAGTCGACGCCGCGGTAATCGACATGGCCTTCAGCAAGAAGCTCGAAGAACGCGGCTTCAACGTTCTGGGCGACTCGCAGAAGACCGAGATCCCATTCACCGGCGTGGATATCGTCACCACCCGTGGCTTCATCGCCGAGCAATCGCCGCTGATTGAAAATATGCTCAAGGCTTTGCTGGAAAGCCTGGCCTACATGATCGCGCCGAAAAATCACGGTGCCGTGATCGAACTGATCGCGAAGAAACTTCGTCTCAAGGACTCAGTCACCGCCGAGGAAGGCTACCAGGACACGATCCGCAGCATGGCGCGCAAACCCTACCCCGCTGTAGAGGGCATGCGCAACGTACAGCGTCTTCTGAAGATGCAAAACCCGCGTATCGCCGACGTCCACATCGACGATCTGGTCGACAGCCACTTTATTCGCAGATTGGACGAGAGCGGTTTTTTTGAACGCCTTTACGGAGCCGCCGGAAGATAGGCACCTGCGAAAGATAAACAATGACCAACGCTTCCGTCCAAATCACGGATTGGGGCGCGCTCCACCGGCAATCTCTTACCGCCGAAATTCTCCGGAGCGGCCGTCGCCGCGCCACCATTCTGGCCTGTCTTTTCTTGTTCGCCGCCTGCGTCTACACCTTTTTCGCTTTTACCCCGGGTCTTTTTCCACCTGAATTTCACGCGAGATTTCGCGCCCAATGGCCGTGGATGTTCACGCTCTACATGGCCGTCACCGCCTACGAACTGGGCCTGCGCGCGGGCATCGACTGGTTGATCGCACACCGGCGCGAGCCCAACGACCTTCACCGTTTTTTGAATGCTTTGATCGAAATCTCTATTCCCACCGTGATGATGTTCATGGCGGTCACGCTCATAGGTCCGCGAGATGCGCTCGGCTCCCCGGCCTTCTTGCTCTATTTCTTTTTTATTTTGCTTTCAATTCTCCAATTGGACCCAAGACTTTGTCTTTTCACCGGCCTGGTCGCAGCCCTACAAAATTTTCTTTTCGCCCACTTCGTGATCCAACGATTGGCCGACGAAGCAGGGTCAACGATTTCGCGCACCCTGCCTTATCATCTCAGCCGCTCCTTGATTCTCTTTGTCGCCGGCGTCGTGGCCGCGCTGATCGCGCGCGAGATCCTGCGTCAAGTCGAGCGCTCGCTACGAACTGTCCAGGAGCGAGACCAAGCCATTCGGATTTTTGGTCAACACGTTTCACCCCAGATTGCCGATAAACTGTTGCGCCAGCCTATGGAAAATATCGGCGAGTTGCGTCACGTGTGCGTGATGTTTCTCGACATCCGCAACTTCAGCAACTTTGCCGCTGGCGCGCGTCCCGAAGCAGTGATGGCGTATCTGAACGTCTTGTTCGACTTCATGATCGACACCGTCAACGAGCACCACGGCATCGTCAACAAGTTTCTCGGCGACGGCTTTATGGCGGTCTTCGGTGCCCCCGTCGACGACGCAGACCAATGTGTCCATGCGGTAGATGCGTCACTGGAAATTCTCGCGCGCCTCGATCGCCTCAACGCCGCCGGCGAGATTCATCCAACCCGTGTCGGCATCGGTTTGCACACGGGCGAAGCGGTCACCGGCAATGTTGGCTCCAACCAACGCAAGGAATACACGATCATCGGCGACGTGGTGAATATGGCGTCGAGGATAGAGCAGGCGACCAAGGACTACAGCGCGCGGCTTCGGATCTCCGATGCCGTACGCCAAAACCTCGACGGGAGATTGGCGGTCGAAGACCTGGGTGAGACAACTTTCAAAGGACAGACCCACCCGGCGCGCATTTTTAAAATTGCGTAATCCCGGAGCTTAGGAGTCAAAAGCGCAACCAAGAGTGAGGATTTTTGATCGCGTCTTGCGCGCCATGAATTTTTCCGCATACTGTGCCGAAGAAACCCGGCTGATATGCCAAGCGCCATGAAAAATTCCATTTCGAAGAGAGACCAGACCTCTGCCGCGCGCACATCGCTCGACAAATGGGGTTATCCGAGCGGCATGGTTTGGTGCCCGATGAAAATGAGCGGCATGGCACTGATGAAGTGCGCCGAGCTTCAACGACAGCTTGGCTGTGGTAGCACCAAGCAGTTGCGCACGATTGCCCGCGCGCGGCCCGACCAGGTGCCTTGCTCTTGGCCGTGGCTGCGACGCGGCCGTGAATGTCCGCAGCGAGCCGACGATAAGGAAGTGCGCGAGCTAAGACTGGCGTTGAGCCCGCTCAAACTCGTCGAGAAAAGCAGGAAGAATCCCCGCGCCTATCGCTGCTCGGGTTGCGGCGATCAGAAGGCCTTTGGCGCCCGTCTGTGCCGCCGCTGCTGGCGCAATTCGCTCGCGAAGCGTCGAGCAGACGGCGCAAAACGATTCAAGCAACGATAAAGAATTAGGACACCGCCCGGAAGCTCCGGATTCCGGCGTGCGCCGGAATGACGGCAGAGTACGAATCGACTTCAAGGCGAAAATTTCGCGAGGTATCATTCCGATCGTCTTGAGCAGAAGTCGAAGGACTCCTCAGGCCTTCTAGCGGAACTGTTGCCCAGCCCGACACTGACCGGATTTCAGAGCGCGCAATTATCTGGCTTCAGCACTTCCGGCAGATGAGATCGCCCTTGGGAAACGGCAGGAGCACTGAGTCGACCCGTGTATCGCTCCGCGCGCGCTCGATCAGCGCGCTTTGCACGCGCGGCGAGGTCACGTTGTCGACGACCAGCCAACCGCCGGGAACCAGGCGCGGCACAATCAATTCGTAAATTTTCGCATTGTTCTCCGGCGGCTCGATGTCGGAAAAACAAAACGCGAGGTTGTCAGCACGCGCCGCGTACTCGAAGGCATCGCCGTGAAACACTTCGACTGAACCTTGCGCGCCGGCACGAGCGACGTTCTCACGGGCCAAAGCGACTTTGTTTTCGTCGAGATCCACCGTGGTGAGCTTCACACCTTTGATGCGCGCCGCCAGTGACAGCCAGAGGCTCGAGTAGCCGCCGCTGCTGCCGAGCTCGAGAAAGGCACCGGCAGGCGCCGCTATCGCCAGGAGCGACAGGATGCGCGCGACATCGGCGTCGACGCTGCGCAGCGAACGTTGGTCGCGCGCGAGCTGTTCCTCCATCGTGCGCATGACCTCTTGCATGTTAGCTGAAATATCATGAAACACGGGCGCCCTCCGCGATGTTTTCGAACGGCACGCTGCGCCGGTTGATTTGCTCCTCGACGTCGGCGGGATAGAGATTTTCTTTGAGCATAGCGAAATCGCCGTAAGCACCGTGCACCGGGCCGAGCAAATTGCGTTCGGCGAGAAGTCCGCCTTTGCGCGTGCCGAACTTGGGCAGCCGGTCGCGATACTTCTGATAAAGTTCGTACCAGGTGCGGGTCATTAGAATGTAATAATCCAACGGCACCGGCGGCTGCTCCGCTTCCTTGCACAGCGCCGTCGCGGGTTCACGCCGCCATTGCTGCGGCCGCGGGAAAATGCCGCGCGCCATCAGATAATCAAAACCATCAGTCGTTGACTTGACCGCGTCAGTCACCGAAGTGTAGCCGTGCGGCCGCGCCATTTCGATGCCGGAGACAAAGCTCGGCTGGACCATGCCGTTGCCAAACACCTCCACCGCGTCTTCCATCCAACGCACCCAGTTATCCCAGCCGACGCGCTCGGCCTTGCCGGGATTGATCCATGGGAACAGCTTCTTGTCCCAGATTTCCATGTTGAAGTGGATATGATCGGCGCCGGCGTCTTTGTAGCGCTGTACCTCTTCGCGCGGCCGGGCGTTGACTTCGAAAGTGATGCGCGGGTTGGTCGAGATGTTTTTGATTGCGCGAATGTACTGTTCGTAGAAGTCCACCTCGCTCTTGCCGTGCAAGGTTTTCGTGATCGTGCCTCCGCTCAGGACGAAGTTTTGCCCCGCGCCGATGTTTTTCGCGTCATTGGCGACGTGCTCGCATACCTTGACCACGTCGGCCACCGACTTCACTGGAGCTTTCAAGGTGAAATCGCGGGAAAGCTTCATCTGACGCGCGTTCTCGTTGATATCACAGAATTTGCATTCTTCCTTGGCGCCCCAGTACTGGCAGTTGCGGAAGATCGTGATGAAAGAGCCGAAGGCGACGATCTCGTGATAGGGCGTGCCATCGGGCAGGTTCTTGAAGTAGTAATCCGGCGTCTTGGGAATCCTTACGTGCGCGACCACTTCGCCGTCCACCGTCAAGACCGTCCGCCCGTCGACGACATCGATCAAATAGGGTGAATTGGGCGACAAGGAGGTCTGGATCGCCACTGGGCGCATGGCGTGCGGCCCGTTGATGAGCACGAAATGCTCCGGCACGCGCCGATGCTCGCCGCGCTTCAACTCGGACATGGGCACGAGATCGTACGAAAACAGACGATAGGACTTGACCAGCGCGCCTTCCGATGCATCGAGCGCGGCATCGCTGAACCAGTGGCCGAGGCTCAGCATGTGCTGCTTGACGATGGTTTCTTTCGGAACGTCGGGATATTTTTTGAAATAGCCCTCGAGGATGTCCAGATTGGACTTCGTCGCCGTCGCATTCTTGGCCATTTCGACTCCTTCGCTCCGCGATCCTTATTGCAACAAGCTGTGGGCAAACTTCAGCGCGGGTTTGCGAACCTTTTCCAGTTTTTCTTCCGACTGATTTTCAACCTGCCAGAACTCGGTTGGCGACATGACATCCTTCGCCGCGATGGTGCCAATTTCCCGAAGCCAGCGGGTATCGATATCGAGACGCCGCGTCGCCTGGCCCAGGGCGCGCGCCATTATTTCCTGACCTTCGCGGCTGAGCAGCCAATTAACAAAAACTTTGGTGCTGTTCGGATGCGCCGGCGCTTTGATCACGGCAAGGTTGCCGCTGCCGCCGGTGCCGAAGGTTCCTTCTTTGACGGTCGGAAGTGACTTCACCGGCAAGCCTGCTTTCAAAAACGGGGCATAGGAATAATACGTGTTGCCGATCATGATCGCCACGCGCCCCTTCGCCAGGCTTTCCGAAAGCACACGCTGATCGCGGCCCAGATATAAATCCTGCGCGGCGAGTTGTTTGAGATATTCCTCGCCTTTGACCTGCCACATGTACGACCAGTTGGAGTCTCCCCCTCCCGGCGTACGCGGATCGAGATAGCCGATTTTTCCCTTCCACTTAGGATTCAGGAAATCGTCGAGCGAGCGAATCTCGTTGGGCTTCACCAGGTCGGTATTATACCAGATGCTTTCCGGCAAATAGGCCTGGAACATGTAGATGAATCGCTTGGCGCTGTCGACCCAGAGATGGCCACCCCACCATTGTTTTGGATCTTTGACTTCAGGCAACACGAGCCACGGCTCGATCGCGTCGATGATCCCTTCATCTAGCATGCCGGAGACAATCGAAGACGAGCCGCCGATGTGCAGATCGAAATGGCGCACGCCGGCTTTGAATTCATCCGCCATGCGGCGCACGCCGGAGCTGCCGCGCGAGGTGAAAACTTCCACCTCGATGCCGTAGCGCTTTCGGAAGTTCTCTTCTAGCTGTCTTTTAACCTCAGCGCTGGCCGGCACGGATATCGTGACTTTGCCTTCTTTGCGCGCCGCCTCGACAATCTTGTCCCAGTCTTGTCCGGCGGTCTTGCTTGGCTGGCTAGACGCTGCCGGAGCGAATGCCACAAGGCCGCTCAGCAGTATGAAAATTCTCGTGAATTTGATGTGTGCGCGCAAGGCTGGATGCCGACTATGAAAATTGTGATTCGGACCAGGTTCTTCCCTTAAAGACAAAGGTGCCGTATGTCAAGCATCGCCCAGGGAATGCGCACCGCCGAAAAACCAGCATGGAATAAAAAAGGGAGGCTTGACGCCTCCCCTTTTTCTGGTTGCGGTTTTGGCAACTTTGCTCAGTGCACGTTGATCTCGATCTGCCGCGGCTTGGCCTTTTCGACCTTGGGCACGCGGATTTCGAGAACGCCGTCTTTGTAGGCGGCTTCGATGCCGTCCTGCTTGACGGTTTCCGGCAGCGAGAACGAGCGCCAAAACTTAGCGCTGACCCGCTCCACGTGGCGGTACTCGACACCCTCGGCCGGCTTTTCGGACTTCCGCTCGCCCGAAAGAACGAGCGTACCGTCCTTGACCTCGACCTTGATATCTTCCCGCTTCATGCCTGGAAGCTCGGCGTGAATTACATACGCGTCCTTGCTCTCCAGCACGTCGACGGCGGGATGCCACCTCGAGCCGTTCTGAGTCGCGGCCCGGCCGAAACCGTCGTCCAACAGATCGTTGAACATCGAGCTAAAATTGCCCAGACCCGCAAATGGTTCCCATCTTACTAATTCCATAGTAGTTATCCTCCTTGACCAGGAAATTAAGCATCGCATCTTGGGTGGTCAACGGCTTGACAACGAGGCTTGTCATGGTTATCCGCGCGCCACTCTTAAGATCGGCTTCAAGTCAGGATTCGGTACCGGGGGAGACATGGCAACAGCAGAGAAAACTATCTATGAATGGGACAAAAATCCGCGGATGCCCGTGCCGGTACCGCCGCCCGGGAGTTGTGACTGCCAGTTTCACATCTACGGTGACCCGGCTGATTTCCCGCCCCGCAGCAATGCGCCCTACCCGCCGATAACCAGCGCGGCGTTTGGCCAAGCGCAACGGATGCACAAAGCGATCGGCTTCGATCGCGGCGTGATCGTTCACAGCGCTATCTACGGCAGCGATCATCGGCTGCTGCTCCACGCGCTGGAAGGTCTCAACGATCGCGACTGCTACCGCGGCATCGGCATCTTGGATGCCAAAGTCTCGGATGCGGAGACAGCGCGTCTACACGCCGCCGGCGTGCGCGGCGCGCGCTTCAACTTCGTGCGCTTTTTCGCCATGGAGCAGCGCGAAGCGGAAGTGCGGCGCGCGATGGCGCGATTGCGCGAGCTCGGCTGGCATGCGCGGCTCCATGTGAATGGCGAGGACCTGCTCGCAAACTCGGACCTCCTGCGCTCGGTCAAAGACGTGCCGATGGTCATCGACCACTTCGGTCACGTCGGCTTCGAGGGCGGCATGGACCGGCCGGTCATTCGTTGGGTGCTCGACACGCTCAAGCATGAAAACTGGTGGGTGATGATTTCCAACGGCAATCGGGATTCGAAAATGGACGCCGGGTGGGACGACGCGGTCCCCTACGGAAAAGCATTCATCGAGGCGGCGCCCGACCGCATCGTCTGGGGCACCGACTGGCCGCACCCGCAATGGACCAAGCGGATGATGAACGATGCCGAGGAAGTCGAGCTACTCTATCGCTACGTCGACAACGACAACGCGCTACTGCAAAAAATTCTTGTCGACAATCCGGCTCGGTTGCACGGCTTCAATAGGTAAGCCCCTGGCCAAAAAAAGTTAGCTCACAGCGGTAGTCAATCCATAAAATCGCGCTGCGTTGGCACGCAAGATCGCCTGCTTTGCGGACGCGGAGATTTCTTCACGCTCCGAAAGCTCGCGAATCTCTTTTCGCACGGTGTGGACGTTGACCTCGTGCGGGAAGTCGGAGGAAAACATGAACGCCCCCTCGCCCGCCACTTTGATCGCATAGCCAAGATCGTTCTCGCCACCTTCGATACCCACCACCAACCGCCCCGACTCGACCAGCGCGCGAACGTAGTCCGTGACCGTCTGCCCCTCCGGCAAATGCAAAAGCTCGCCGCGCGGGTTGATCGGGGTACCCGCTTCGAAGGAGCGCGATAGGCGTTCGAGAGCCATCAGGAACCAGAGCGGGCCGCCTTCCAGATAGGCCACGCGCAGGCCGGCATAGCGATCGAAGAGGTTGTTCAAAACCATCTCCGCCAGCGCGATGGCAAGCGACATCGGATGGCCGATGGCGTTGGCGCCGGTGGAGATATTCATCGTTTCCATGCCGAGATCCCAGTGTCCGCCACCATGCACGACAACGGGACAACCCAGCCGTGCCGCTTCGGCGCAGACCGGCCAATACGGTTTCGCGCCAAGATTTAAATGCACGCCCGTCGCTGGGAAAAGCACGGCGCACATGCCGAGCTCGGTATACGCATGACGCAGCTCCTCGAGCGCGGCATCGGCATCGTGCATCGGAATGATCGCCACGCCTTTAAAGCGCCGATCGCGGCGCAGATAAGTTTCAGCGAGCCAATCGTTGTAAGCGCGCGCCGCGCCCACCGCGTAGTCGCGATCGACGATGCGTCCGATGCGCTGGCCCGCGGTGGGAAAAAGCACCGCGTAGTCGATGCCCACCTGGTCCATGAAATTGCTCCAGCCCGCCGGGCCGGGATTTTCAAACCGCCCTTCCGCGTTGGTGGCGAAAGCGCCGGGCGGCGTGCGCGTGAGTGAATATTGAATGTGGCTGTTCAGCGGAAACACACCGCTGCGCAGCCGCGCGCCGGCAGCGTTGTAAGGAAAATGCTTGGCGATCCCGTCGCCGTCCTCGAAAATATGCCCGTCGCCGTCGATGATTTTTGTCTGAGTCATGGTCTTCTCCTGTTTCCAACAACGTTGCCGCGCCGAGACTCGCTGCCAATATTATTGCGCGGCTTCCTGCTGATAACACCCGGCTGCGAAACCTGTCAACTTGAGTGGACGCGACGGCACAGCGTGGCGAGCATCCGAGCATTTGAATTTGCCCGCCGTACAAAGAAGCGCTATGGTCCAGTCAAATCGCCGATCAGGAGGATTGATTATGGCCGAAGCCAATCCGAATTATGCAACGCCCAGCAGCGTTCGTTCGATAACTTCCTACCCCGCCCGCCGCGGTTACAAACAAGCCGTCGATCCCGCGGTCGATCACGTCGTCGGAGTGGAGGACGCCATCGACATTCATTGCCACGCCCATGAAGGACAGCAGGATGCGCTCGGGGTTGCCAAGCTCGCTTCGAAGAGCGGCATGAAAGGGATTCTTTACAAGACCATCGTCGGCCGCAAAGATCCCGCGGCCACGGTCAGCGGCGTGCGCAATGCGCTCGAATCCTGGTGCGCGGAAAACAAATTGAAGTCGACGCACCTGTGGCCCGGCTGCTCGGTGACCCAGGGGTTTCTTTCGAAAATCGAGCCGGCCTGGTGCGCGAAAAATTTGAAAGCCGGTGTGGTCGGCCTGTGGATGCCTAACAACACTTCGGCGAACACACTTTCCATCGTCGGCGGCAAACCGAGTTCCTGGGATCCCAGCGCCGACCCGAAGGCCCACACCGAACCGCTTTCGTGGGCCGACTCGCTCAAATACGGCCATTATCTGCTCGACGACAAAGGCCGGCTGCTGCCAGAGATCGAAGAGATTTTTCGCTTGGCGCACGACAACAACGCGGCGATTTTCTTCGGTCATCCGACGAAACCGGAGTTCAAGGCGATGGTGGAATACAGCCAGAAGATCGGCTTCAAGCGCGGCGTCGTCGATCATCCGTTCAGTCCGTTCGTCAATCTGACCATCGAAGAAATGAAAGACGCGGCCAACGCCGGCCTCTGGCTCAACTTCACCTTCGACGAGCTGTCGCCCCTCCTGGGCATCGACCCGGCGAACATGTACAAAGCGATCCGCACCGCCGGCGTCGAACACTGCACGCTGTCCTCTGATGCCGGCGAGCCGCTCTTTCCCAACTCGGTGGAATCGTTGCGTCTGCTGCGCGGCTACATGTCCGCCTTCGGCTGCAGCGCGGACGAGATCTACACCATGTCGACGGTGAATCCCGCCTTCATCGTCGGATTGAGTCTGGAGACCAAGCAGCGCGCCAGCGCCTAGAAGCCAGGACTGGATTTGCATTCAAGCCGTTCCCGCTCCAATTAGAGCGGGAACGGCTTTTTTGTGTGGAATTTCTGTCGAGAGCTGGAAAGCAAAAATGGCAGTCGAAGTCTGCGAGCCTCAATCAAAATTCCATGCCGATGCCGCTTTTACGCGCTAACGAATAGATCTTGCTTGCCACTGCCACATCCGCGATACCTTGCCCCGCATTGTTCTTAAAAAGCGTGATTTGATCTGCTTGGGTTCTGCCGGAGATCCTTTCATTCAATAGCTCGCCAAGTTCACCAACCTTTTCCCAGCTCAAAAATCCCGCTTTCACCGGATCGAACAAATCTCCCTGCTCGTCCTGGATCGCTTGCTCCCGGGAATTGACCACAATCACGTCGCTCCGCCTGATCATGGCATCGTCGAGCTCGCGCCGTGTAGCAGCGGCGACTCCGGCGCGCACCAAACCGACGTTGCCGCCCATGATCGAAGTCACGTGGGCGTCCGGCCGAACCCATTCACCGCTGAAGACCGGAACGTTGGAGTTCGTGGCGGTCAGCAGCACATCGGCCGACTCCACAACCTCTTTTGCGTTTTCCGCGGGGCGGACTTCGCAAGACACCAGTTTCTCCATGGTGCCGCAAAACTCGCGGCGGGTCGACTCGGTTCGACAAAACACCTTGACCACATCGAACCGCCGAACTTTCGACAAGGCCAACAAATGGTACTTCGCTTCGCCGCCGGCGCCGAGAATGCCCAAAATTTTGGAATTCTGGCGCGCCAGATGCCGCGTGCCCACGGCGCTGGTGGCCGCCGTGCGGATCGGCGTCGGCCGCTCGGCCGGCAGTTCCTTGAGGGCGAACCGGCCGACCAGGATCGCCATCAGCGAGGCATCGTTGACATCGAAAAGCACCGTCACTGGCCCGCCCATGTTGTGATAGGTCTGCACGTTTTTGCCGACAGCCACGTGTTCCGAATGAGCCAAGAGTCCGATGGCGCCAAGGGACGGAATACCGCCGGGATGGACACTCACGCGCACGCCACTGGGCGTCATAATGCGCTTGCGCGGCGTGTTGAGCTCCGAGCTTTGCCCCCATTCGCGAAAACCGGCTTCCACGGCATCGATGGCTTCTTCCATCGTCAGCAATCCATTGACATCTTCGGCGCGAATCAACAGCGGCATGAAATCTCCTCAAAAATTATAGAGGAAGCCTTATACCACCGGGCTCGCGTTGACAACGAACCACGGCGCAACTATTTTGCGTGAAATCCCGAAATCGAGGTTCCACATGCGACAGCTCGGAATTTTTTTCTTGGCGACAATCCTTACCTGGCTATTCGTTTGGAACCGACCGCTCTCGGCTCAGACCGTAGACATCGATGCGGCCCGGAAAGAAGGCAAGGTGGTCGTCTACGCCGCGGTTCCGCCACAGACCATGAAGGTCATCAACGAGCCGTTTGAGAAGAAGTACGGCATTCGCGTCGAATACTGGCGCGCGTCGACGACAGGTATACTCGAGCGCGCTCTGAACGAATGGCGCGTCGGCAAGCCCGGCTTCGACGTGATCGAAGGAAACAAAGGTCCGCAGCTCATTCTCAAAACCGAAGGCGTATTCGACAAGTTCGTGCCGCCGTCCGCGGCCAAATTCCCGAAGCAATTTCTCGAAGCCGACGGAATTCTCATGCCGTGGCGTTTCAATCCGATTAGCATCATGGTCAACACCGATCTCGTCAAAAAAGACGAGTTGCCGAAGACTCTAAATGATCTCTTGCTGCCGCGCTGGAAAGGAAAAATCACGATTCCCGACCCTTCGCGCCACACCACCACCGCGCAGTTCCTCGCGGACCTGGACAATTACGACGGCATCAAATGGCGCGACTTCGCCAAAGCGCTGGCCCAGCAGCAACCGTTGATGGTCGAGTCCTTCGCTCCCATCGTCAATACGGTCGTGCGCGGCGAAGCGGCTTTGGGAATCACTTACTTAAAATATGTGGGACAGTACAAAGGTCCGATCGACTACGTACGGCTGAACAAGTATCTCGCTGATACCAATTATCTAGGAGTCAGCAAACGGGCGGTCAATTCGCACGCGGGCAGACTGTACATCGATTACATCTGCTCGCCGGAGGGACAAAAAGCCATGGCCGGTACCGGCGAGTTTGTGCTCGCGCCCCAGATCGCGCCGGCGATTCCAGGCGCCGGAGACGTCGCTCAACGCACCATCTTCATGGAAGAGCCCAGCGCCGAGGAGTTCAAGAAACTGCGCGACGAAATGCGCCAGATTTTTCTGCCGAAATAGGAGATTCTAGCTGCCGATCGACGCGATTGGCATCATCGCGTTGAGGCAACCGTGCCGATGCTGATATCGCGCGATCCCTACCGGTACACATCCCTTTCGGCCTGCTCGCGCTCGTATTGTTCTCGCTTTTGCCTGAGCCGTTCCATCAGGCGGTCCTTCTCGCTCTGCCTTTCCAACCTTCTCTGCTCCTGCGGATCGTCGCTTCGTTGCGGCGGTGGCGGCGGCAAGTCCCGCGGCGGGTTCGCCGGTTTGTTGCCGAAGATTCCGTCGAGAATATTACCGAACCAATCCTTTGCGGCATCGAAGATCGGCGTAAAAATCGACTCCGTCGGCCGCGCGAACGGGAACTGCACACTCGGATCGACGAGATGCTGCGCCAACGCCAGCTGGAAGAAATCGCCGATCACCGGGAGCGCGCTGTGCGCGCCTTCGCCCCAATAACCGCTGCGCATAGTTACCCGCGCGTCATTGAAGCCGACCCACGCGCCGGCAACCAGGCGCGGGTGCATCAGAATAAACCAGCCGTCGGTATTTTTCTGCGTCGTGCCGGTCTTTCCCGCCAAGTCGCCGTGCAGCCCGTAAACCGCACGCACCGCCTGGCCGGTGCCCTTGTCCACGGCGCCACGCAGCATGTTGATCAGATCACCAACGATCTGCTTCGAAAGCACGGGCTCGCTTTCGCTCGTAAAACGCGCCAGCATATGGCCGTTCTTGTCGGTCACGCGGGTCACGTAGATGGGCGGATGGTACTCGCCGATGCCGGCGATGGTGCTGTACGCGCTGACCATCTCAAGAAGAGTTACCGGGCTGGTGCCGAGCGCGAGCGACGGAACTTCTTCGAGCTTGCTCTGCTTAACCCCCATCCGGCGCGCCAGCTCGGCGGTGCGGTGCGCACCGATCTCCTGCATCACCTGAGCGGTAATGGTGTTTTTCGAATAGACCAGTCCGTCGCGCGCGGTCATGCGCTCGCCGGTCGGCGGCGATTGATCACTCGGCCGCCACACGCTTCCATCCGGCAGGGAAATCTCCACGACCCGATCGGTAAAACGTTTGTCCGGCGACATGCCTTGCTCGAGGGCCGCGCCGTAGACGAACGCCTTGAAGGTCGAGCCCGGCTGACGGCGCGCGGCCGCCACGTGATCGAACTGATCGGTTTTGAAGTCGCGGCTGCCGACCCATGCTTTGATGTGACCGGACAGCGGATCGATCGCCACGAAGCCTGCCTGCAGCCGACTTTTGTCGACGGTAAGTTTGGCTATGAAGTCACGGTTGTGCTTCAGATCGTCCAGCGCCTGGTCCGGCGCCGTACCGCCCTCGACCGCACTTCGGTAAGCGGGTGATTCGCGAATGAATGTCTCGAGCAAATCCGCTTTGCTCTTCCAGAAATACGCAAAGGGCTGGACCCGCCGGCGCATCTCGAGGTACGGACCGGCGCTGGCCGACAACAGTTGATTTGAGGCGGAAGCCCATTCGACGTCGGCAATCGCCTGAAGCATTTCCAACTCGCGGTTGACGGCACGGAGGGCCGCCGCCTGCACCCGCGAGTCGATGGTCGTGTAGACGACCAGTCCGTCGGCGTAGATGTTTAGGTCGTTGCGGTCCGCCCAATCGATCAGCCACTTGCGCACCTGCAAAGCGAGATGAGGCGCTGGCCCCAGGGGATCAGGCTGGCGCTCGAAGTCGAGGTGAATCGGGCGATTCTTGAGCCGCTCGAAATCCGCCGCGCTCAGCACTCCGTGCCTCACCATCTGCGCAAGCACCACATTGCGACGTTTGAGCGCGCGCTCGGGGTTGAGCACCGGATTGTAATAGCTCGTGCCCTTCAACATGGCGATCAGAGTCGCGCTTTCCAGCACGTTGAGCTTTTGCGCCGGCTTGTCGAAGTAAGTCCGCGCCGCCATCTCGATGCCAAAAGCGTTGTAGAGAAACGGAATCGTATTGAGATAGGTCTCGAGGATTTCCTTCTTGGTGTAGGCGTATTCGATCTTGAGCGCGGTAATCGTCTCCTTGATCTTGCGCGTGAGCGTGCGCTGGCGACCAATTTCCTCCGGATAGAGGTTGCGCGCGAGCTGTTGAGTCAAAGTCGAGCCGCCCTCCGGATTGCCGGTAAAGATGCCCAGCAGGCCGGAAATGCTGCGCAGCACGTCGACGCCGTGATGTTGGTAAAAACGGTGGTCTTCGGTGGCGAGGAGCGCGTTGACAACCTGCGGCGAGATGCGGTTCAATCCGACCCACTCGCGGTTCATCGGCTTGAAGGTGGCGAGACGTTTGCCGTCCGACGACATCAGCACACTCGGCTGATCGATTTTCGCCTTGCGCAGATCGGCGATGCTCGGCGTGAACGGAATCAGCAGCGCCGCATAGAGACCCAGCAGCGCCATGGCGCAGGCTGCGACCGCTGCCACTGCTTTGGTAGCAGCGAAGATTCGCGCGCGGCGACTTGCGCGCGAGTCGAGCGCTCCGGCGAAATAGCCGGTAAAACGGCGCCCAAGACGCGGAAGCCAGTCTGGTAGACGTGCCATCTTAACTGTATTCCACAAACGGTCGCGCGCCGCGCGCCCACCTGTTAGACGATCCGCGCACGCCCGGCGTTAATCATTCCACCAATCATTCTACGCGACGCATGGCAAAACTGAAGGGCGCTGTTTTTTGCGGGGCAAATGGCCGCGTCGGCCTTTGCTTTGGCGACGATTCACGATATATCCGGCGAGATGGAATTCGGCGTTTTTGATCATTTGGATCGAAGCCCTCTGCCACTCCACGAGTTTTACGAAACGCGCCTGCAGATCATCGAGGCCTACGAGCGCGCCGGCTTTTACGCCTATCATGTCGCCGAGCATCACTCGACGCCTATCGGCATGGCGCCGTCTCCGAGCGTTTTTCTGGCAGCGATCGCCCAGCGCACAAGGAAAATTCGTTTCGGCCCGATGGTGTACGCGCTGCCGCTCTATCACCCGCTTCGCCTCCTCGAAGAGATTTGTATGCTCGATCAACTCAGCCATGGCCGGCTCGAAATCGGCTTCGGCCGCGGCGCCTCGCAGATCGAAGTCTCTTTCTACGGCCAGGATCCGGCCAAAACCCAGGATATTTACACCGAAGCGCGCGCGCTGATTCTCAAAGGCCTGACGGAAAAGACTCTCACCTTCGAAGGCAAACATTTTTCCTTCAAAGACATTCCGGTGGAACTCGAGCCGTTTCAAAAACCCCATCCGCCCATGTGGTACGGCGTCCATTCGGTCGACAGCGCGGCGCGCGCGGCTGCACAGGGCCTGAACATGATTAGTCTCGACAGCGCCCGCGACACGCGAGCCTTCAACGAAAAATACCGCCAGGTCTGGAATGAAACCCGCGGCAACACTCCCTTGCCGAAGCTCGGCATCAGTCGCTTCGTGGTGATCGCCGAGAACCGCGAACGCGCCTTGGCGAGCGCGCGCCGTGCCTACCCCATCTGGCATCGTCACTTCAATTATCTCTACACGCTGCGCGGCGGCGGTCCAGTGCATTCGCGTCCCGCGGAGTTCGACAAGATCATGGAAGAAGGCCGCGCCATCGCCGGCGATCCGGAATCGGTAGCGCAATTCTTCGAATCGCAGGTGGCGGAGACCCAGTCAAACTATGTGGTCGGCCAGTTCGCCTTCGGCGACCTTTCGCTCGAAGAGTCGCTTCGGTCCATCGACCTGTTCAGCCGCCGCGTCATGCCGCGCCTGAAGCAAACGAACTAGGAGGAAGAAATTCATGGAAAAAATCGGCTTCGTCGGCACCGGCGCCATGGGCACGGCTCTCCTGTCACGCTTGAAACTCGCCGGCGGCAGCGCCCTGGCTTATGATATCGCGCCGGCGGCTCTGGACGCCGCGCGCAAAGAAGGCGCGGAAGCCGCCTCCTCCGCCAAAGCCGTCGCGCAGAACTGCACGATGATCGACGTAGTTGTGCGCACGGATCAGGACGTGCTTGATTGCATGCTCGGCGCCGACGGCCTTCTGGAAGGGGCAGCACCCGGCGCTCTGATTCTGCTTCACAGTACGATTCGCCCGGCGACCACCAAGCGCATCGCGTTGCTGGCCGCCGATAAGCGGGTCAACGTGATCGACGCCTGCATGGCCGCTGTTCCTCACGTCGTGCGCGAAGGCGGCCTGACATTTCTGGTCGGCGGTCAGAAAGCCTTCTTCGACCGCGCCAAGCCGCATCTGTTGAAAATGGCCAAGGACGCTGTCCACATGGGCCCGCTCGGCTGCGGCAATGTAACGAAACTTTTCAAGAACATGGTCACCGCCTCGGAATCGCTGGTCGTTTACGAAGCCTTACAGATCGCCAAAGCCGGCGGGGTAAGCTTCAAGGCCGCGCTCGACGTGATGCAGAAAACCAAATCGCAGCACGTCCTCGACCGCTGGCAGGGACGCTACGACATCGCCGGCGGCGAGCTGAAGTTCCATCCCGGCAGCAATCTCTACGACAAAGACCTGCCGCTCGCTGCGGAAGTCGGCAAAGCGCTGGGCGCGGAAATCCCCGTCGTCGAAGCGCTCTCCCAACTGGGAATCAAGCTCAACGGCGGCAAAGTAAGCATCTGACAAAGGCAAAAGGATGAAGGATAAAGGATAAGTAAGAGGATCCGATTTTATTTTTTATCCCTTATCCTTCATCCTTCCAAAATCGTGCATACCAAAACCTACCGCAACCATCGGGTAGAGATGGAGTCCGAGCAAACTAAATCGGGCGAGTGGACGGCGCGCGCGACCATCGTGCTCGTTCACGCCGAAAAGACAAAACGAATTCCCATCTTCGGCCGACGCCGCGCCACCTTCGACACCCAGCGACAGGCAGATACCTACGCTTTCGAGTTGGCCAAGCTTTGGATCGACGGTCGTCTCTGGGGCGCCAACGGTCATGGTTGAAGAAGTTTGAGAGGAGCACGCATGGAGATCGCTGACGCACAAAAATTTCTTCAGCAAAACCACCGTGCCTGCATCGCTGTCCGCCAAAAGGACGGCTGGCCGCAGATGACCTTCGTGACGCCCGGCATCGATCCCGAGGGCCGGGTGATTATCACGTCGCGCGGCACGACGCACAAAGTCAGACATCTGCACCGCGATCCGCGGGTATCGATGCTCATTTTCGGCGAACAATTCAGTGGCTCTAAGTTCGTGCAGATTCACGGCTCCGCCGAGATCCTCGAGCAGCCCGCGGCCATCGAGTGGCTAATCTTCTGGTATCGCCAGGTGCGCGGCGAGCACAAAAACTGGGAAGCTTACAAAAAACAGATGGGCGAAGAGAAACGCGTAATCATCCGCGTCGCCATCGAGAAGGTCGGCCCGCAAAGCATCAAGAGGATTTAGGCGCCAGCCTCCACCCGCAACCGCGCGCGATCGTGCGGCTGCTCGAGATCGCTCATGTCCGGACCGATCGGCACGATGCCGGTGGGGTTTACGTTGCGCTGAGAGTAGTAACCCGCCTTTGTTTTCTCCAGATCGAACGTCTCTTTGATACCCGGCCACTGATACAACTCGCGCAGATAGTTGCGCAGGTTCGGATAATCCTGCACACGGCGTAGGTTGCACTTGAAATGGCCGTGATAGACCGGATCGAAACGTAGTAATGTCGGAAACGCGCGCCAGTCTGCTTCCGTAATGCGCCCGCCGGTCAGGTAGCGTCGCTCGCCCAGCCACTGCTCCATCTGATCCAAGCAGACGAAAACTTTCTTCACCGCTTCGTCGTACGCTTCCTGGCTCCGCGCAAAGCCAGCGCGGTAAACGCCGTTGTTGAAATGGCTGTAAACGAACTCGTTGATCCGGTCGATCTCCGCGCGTAAATCCGGCGGATAGAAATCGTAGGCTGCATCCGTGTGCGCGGCGAAGGCGGAGTTGAACATGCGGATGATCTCGGAGGACTCGTTGTTGACGATGATACGGCGCTCGCGGTCCCATAGCGTCGGCACGGTGACTTTCCCCGTGTAGTCGCGATCGGCGGCAGCATAGACTTGATGCAGGCGGAAAATCCCGTCGGATTCCGGCTCGAAGTCGTCGATGGTGTCCGAGTAAGCCCAACCGGCTGTCTTCGGCTTGTCCGCCAGTGACATGGAAACAATCCCATCGAGCTTTTTCAGCTTACGAAAAATGATCGTTCGATGCGCCCACGGACAGTTGTACGAGACAAACAGATGATAGCGGCCGGGCTCGGCCTTGAAACCGCCACTGCCCGACGGACCTGCGCTGCCATCGGCCGTGACCCAATTGCGGAACTGAGAGTCGGCGCGCACAAAGGCGCCGCGCACGTCGGCGGTGATCCGATCATCGTCCACCCATTTGCCGTTCATCATGTGGCCCATGGCGTCATCTCCTTAGGTCGGATTCTCTCTATCAAATTTACAACCCAAACCAAAAACCCCCAACTTGGACTCAACGCGTGAGAGGAAAACTTCCGCGTTGACACCGCGCCGCCGCTTTTGCGATAAGCTGTAACCCGGACCAACGGAGCAATCATGGAAACAGTCGGTTTCATCGGCTTGGGCAACATGGGCGGGCCGGTCGCCGGGCATATCCAGCGCGCCGGTTTCCCCATGATCGTGTTCGACCTGCGCGAAGAAGCGACCCGACCGTTCGAAGAGCGCGGCGCGCGCGTGGCCGAATCCGTCGGAGATTTGGCGCGGCAAAGCGATGTAATTTTAACTGCGCTGCCGATGCCGCGCGACGTCGAACAAGTCGCAAGAGAAATTGTCGCCGGCGTCAAACCCGATGCGATCTACATCGACATCTCCACGAGTCCGCCTGCGCTCATCCGCACCCTCGCGCCGGTCTTCGAGCAAAAGGGCGCGCATGTGCTCGACGCGCCGGTGGCTTCGGGGCAACCGGGCGCGGCGCGCGGCATTCATGAAGTGATGGTCGGCGGTGATCGTGATATCTTCGAGCGCGCCGAATCCGTCTTCCAAGCTTTCGGGGACCAAGTGACTTATGCCGGCCCCCTGGGCTCAGGCTGCATCTGTAAACTCGTCCATCAAATGATCAACAGCACGGTTTCTCAGGCTATCGCCGAAGGACTGACGCTCGGCGCCAAGGCAGGTGTGGATGTAAAGACACTCTGAGAATGCGTGCGCCGAGGCATGGTCGGGCGCATGCACGTGCTTCACGCACAAGTGCCGCAGAACGTCTTCCGCAACGATTTTGCAACGGACACTTTTCCGCTCACGCTTCTGCGCAAGGACGTGGGCCTGGCGACGGCTCTGGGACGCGAAACCAACGTGCCGCTGCCTCTCGCAACCATCGCCGAGCAAAATCTTGTGGCGGCGCTGAACCGTGGCTGGGGCGATCTCGCGGCTTACACGGTGCCATTCCGGCTTCAGGAAGAAGCTGCTCAGGTGGAACTGCGAGCAGCCGGCGTCGACCCGCAAAAGGCCGCTAAATATATTTCAACCCATCCGGATGAATGACTTCAACCTATTCAAATCGTCGGCGCGAAGACGAATCGGATAATTGGCACACAATTCGAGGTGCGCTATGTCGAACAGCGGCTTCAAAGTTTTGGACAGCGACATGCATATTCTCGAACCGCCGGATCTGTGGCAGCGGTTTATCGACAAGAAATTCCGCCATCTCGCTCCGATCGGCACCACCGATCATGTGCGCGACTTGCGTCTGATCGGGCCCGACGGCCGCGCCTGGGGCCGGCCGCTCGATCCGCCGGCCGGGACTCTCCCGCCGCCGGGGCACATTTTTCACAAGAACCAGAAACTCTTCAAAACTCACAACGAGCGCGGCTGGTCGCCCCAGGTACAGATCGAGGCCATGGCCGAGGAAGGGGTCGATCTGGCAATTCTGTATCCGAGCCGCGGCCTCAATGTGCTCAGCATCCCGGATCTCGACCGCGCATTCGCCGCCGCCCTGGCGCGCGCATACAACGACTGGCTTTACGAATTTTGCCAGGCCGATCCGCAGAAGCTCATCGGCGCCGGCATGATCTCGTCGTTTCATATCGACGACGCCATCGCCGAGACGCGCCGGTGCATTGAACAACTGGGCTTTCGCGGGATTTTTCTCCGCGCCAATATCGTCAACGGACACAACTGGCATGACGAATTTTACGAGCCGCTCTGGTCGGCCCTCGAAGATCTCGGCGCGCCTCTCGGCTTCCACGAGTCGAACACCTCGGCGGCGCGCCAGGTGGGCGATCAGTTCGGCTACGACTTTATGCTGCGCCACACCTACGCGCACCCCGTGGAGCAAATGCTTGCAATCGGCAGTTTTTGCGGCGGCGGAGTGTTGGAACGCCACCCTAAGCTGCGCGTGGCATTTCTTGAGGGCAACTGCGGCTGGCTGCCGTTTCTGATGTGGCGCCTCGACGAGCACTGGGAACTCTACGGCGATCAATGGGCACCGGCGCTCACGAACCCGCCGAGTTACTATTTCAAGTGCCAGTGTTATGCGTCAGTGGAATGCGACGAGGAGCCGGCTAAATACGCCGTCGATTTTCTCGGCAACGAACGCCTGGTTTTCTCCACCGACTTTCCCCACGTGGACACGAAATATCCCAAAGCCGTGGAGCGCTTTCTTCAGCTGCCGCTCACCGATGACGACAAGCGAAAAATCCTGTGGGACAATTGCGCGGCTTATTACGGACTGGTCGGCATATGAGAATCGCACTGAACATTCTGTGCGCGGCAACGCTGCTGCGTTTGGCGTGCTTCAATCTCGGTAACGTCCGCGCAGCGGACACGCCAGCGAAAGTTCGCATTGGCTACCCGTCGGCCGCGGTTTCGACTTTGCCCTTCGATATCGCGCGTGAGAAAGGCTTCTATCAAAAGGCGGGTTTAGACGTCGAAGCAATCCAGATGCGCAGCGCCATTGGGCCGCAGGCGGTCTTGAACGGCAACATCAATTTCTTCACTTCGCCGCAAGCCGGCATCAACGCTGCGGTCGCGGGTATGCCGCTGGTGGTCGTGCTTTCGCTCTACCGTGACACTCCGTGGGTGCTGGTCACCACCAAGGAAATTGCCAAAGCGCAGGACTTGGTTGGAAAAAAAATCGCGATCTCGGACATCCGCTCTTCTCCGTATTATTTTGCCCGCGCAGGTTTCAGGAAACTCGGTCTGGACGAGAAACATATCGCTTTCCTAACCACCGGCGGCACCTCCAACAGCTTCGCTGCTCTGGCGACGAATCAAGTCGCCGGTGCGGTGTTGAGCCCACCCTTCGATGAGAAGGCGGTGTCGGCGGGCTACAAGAAGTTTCTCTTCCTCGGCGACCTCGCCGACATTCCCTATGTTGGCCTGTTTACGTCCCAGGCGGAAGTTCGCACCCATCGGGAACTCATCAAGAAAACCGTCGGGGCAGTCATGGAAGCGGTCGCATGGCAGCGTACCAACCGCGCCGAGACCGCACACATGATCGCGTTGCGTTTCAAGATCGAGCCGAGCGAAGCAGAGCGGTCCTACGAAACCATGATCGGCATCCTCTCGCCCGACGGGTCGATGGATGGAAAAAAACTGCGTGGCTATTTGAACCTCCTCCGCGAGGAACGGCCGCTGTCGGAAAATTTCGCGGTCGAAAAGCTCACGGACTTCTCGATGTTGCCCTTACCGCGGTAGTCTGCTGTAATGAGCTTGTGCGAACGATGAAAGCGCTTGCAATTGCGTTTGTTTTTTCGCTGCTGTGCTCGGTTCCCGTTTTAGCCGCGCCCGACCAGCTCGAGGAAATTCTCAAGGAACAAACCAAGGCGCGGCAGGAAGAAAAAGCGAAGGAGATTGAGCGCCAGGAACAGATCGAGAACCTCAAACGAGACAGTGACCTCAACCAGTCACAGCAGAAGTTGGATCAACTCAAGCAGTCGCGACCCGAGCCAACCCGGCGCGCGCCACAAGCCGCCGAGACCCAGCGCCAGCTGGATCAGCTGAAGAACGACCAACAATTACAGCGTCTGCAGAATGATCAACAGATCAATCGGATTCAACGCGAAGCGGATCCGTTGCGCCAACAGCAACAAATTGAGGGCCTGCAGCGCCAGCAGCGTATCGATTCGTTGCAGGACCAGATTCGGCGCAACCAGGTGCAGCAGGATCTCAACCGCCAGTTACAGCACCAGAACCTGCCCCACTGAGTTTTTCCTACTCAGCGCAGTTTTTCTTTCAGCCACTCGATGATCGCCGCTTGCGCGTCGCCTCCGCCCATGTGGCCGGCTCGGTAAAAGCGCGCAGTTTTGGGACTTCCGTGTTCCACCAGGAGGTGCATGTCGTCGATGGGAAAAACACTGTCGTCGATGCCATTGACACAAAGCAGCGGGGCGCATGGACGGTCAAGGATGCCTTGATCGAGGAGCGAAAGACGCGGCGCGTACTCGATCCACTCTTCCGCGGTGGAGCGGCCCAAGGCGCAAGCCAGAGTCTCAGCCAACTCGAAGGGATATTCGCCGCGTTGGGCTTTGAGGATCCAATCTTTTTGAAATGCAAAGTGCGCTGGACCGCCTTGATTCACCGCAGCGCAGAGGCGCGCCGCGTGAGTGTGCGCAAGCTTGGTCGCCCAGTAGCCGCCGGTGCTGCCACCGTGAATGCCGACACGACCGCCGTCCAGATCCGTGCGCGCCTCGAGGTAATCGAAGATCGCATCCCATAACCGCTCCGCGTCTTCCGAGCCGGCAAGCGGCGCATCGGCGACCCCGGGCATATCCACCGCCAGCGTCGCCACGCCGGCTCGCAGATACGCTTCGCTCGAGCGCTCTTCTTTAAACGCATCGATGCCGCCCCAGACGACAACCACGGGTGGGCGAGAAATATCCTTGGGCCTTCGCAACAAACCGATGGACGCCTTGCCTTCCCCCGTCCGACCGTCAAACGGCATTTCGATCCGTTCCACCGGCGGGTCGAAATAACGCGCCGCCTTGAGAAACAATTCCTGCGACCTTCGATATGCCGTCAGCTTGCCTGGAGAATTCGGCGCCGGATAGCGCGCCACGTGGTAGCAATCGGTAGGCGATCAAATATTCGCGATGCGCCGTCTCGGCGTCGCCTTCCGCTTCCGCTTTGGCTGCCCGTTCTTCGTGCGGAGCGGCCAGCGCACCGAATGCATGAGCCCAGGCATCACGTTCAAGGGAGCGCAGGCTCTCGATCACCGGCACCACTTCATTGAAGATCGTGTAGAGAAATGGATTACGGTTTTCCCGCGCACGCTCAAGCAACTCGCGTTTCACTTCGTCCATCGGCCGCGCTTCCAGCGCGTTTTCTCTATTCGCCATGAGTCTTCCTCCTCAAAGCCCGTCATTGCACCGACGATAAATCAAACCACCACGCGCGAGTCAATTGCGCCGCTGTGAATATTCCGTCGAATGATTTGACACAGCCGCGCTTTCTATAGCAGTAATGCCCTTGATGGGTTTCGACCGAAACAACCCGGTCGCCGTGGCAAGTCGGAATGCGGCGGTCGCCGGCGCCGAAACATTGCCTCCGTTCGGCGTGTCCGCGACTCGCGATCTCGGCGCGCGCCTCTTCCCCCCTTTGCTCGCGGTCGCGAGCGTGATCGGTATCTGGTGGGCGCTTTATCTGATCTATCCGCGCCTGCTCCCGAGCCCGCTCAGCACCGTGGCCGAAGCCGTTCGTCTGGTGACGGACGGCACTTTCTTTTTTCACATGTACCAGAGTCTGCGCCGGGTTTTTGTCGGCGCGCTGGCCGCGATGTTCTTCAGCGTCGGCGTGGGAATCTACATGGGCACGGTGGTGATGGGCGAGCGCTTTTTTCAGCCGCTGGTCGTGCTCGGCCTGACGATTCCCGGACTCATGTGGGCGCTGATCGCGGTCATGCTCTTTGGCATCAACGAGTTCTCGCCCTACTTCGCCGTGACCGTGACGATTTTTCCCATGCTGGTGATCAACATCTGGGCCGGAGTCAAGTCGCTCGACAAAGATCTGATCGACATGAGTCACGTCTTTCATTTCACCAAGCGGATGAAGATCACGCAGGTGATCCTGCCGCAGCTCGTGCCTAACATTTTCGCGGCGACCCGCTACGGCCTGGGCCTTGCGTGGAAGGTCGTCGTGGTGGTTGAAATGTTCGGCACCAGCAATGGCGTCGGCTACCAGGTGATGAAGTCCTACCAGGTCTTCAACATGGAAGGTGTTATCGCTTGGACGCTCACCTTCGTCGTCGCGATGATCGTCATCGAATACGGCATCATCAACTTCGCCGAACGCCGTCTCACTGCTTGGCGGCCGAAAATCGACGTGTGGAGGCGCTGATTGGCAAAGCTGCTCGTCAGAGACGCGGAAAAATGGTTTCGCCGTGAAAATGGCGAGCCCCTGAAAGTCATCGATCGGCTTTCCTTCGAAGCGCGCGAAGGCGCTGTCACGGTTTTGATCGGCCCGTCGGGCTGCGGCAAATCGACCCTGTTGAATTCCGTTGTCGGTCTCGAAAAACTCGACCGTGGCGACCTTCTGTTTCTCGACGATGGCACGAGTCGCGAGCGTCCGCTCATCGGCTACGTGTTCCAAAGCCCGCGTCTGCTACCCTGGAAAACCGTCGCCGAGAACATCGGCCTCGCGCTCGAGGGCGCGGGGATCCCCCGGGCCGAGCGCGCTCCACGCGTAGAGCGTTACTTGAAGCTCGTCCATCTGGAAGAGTACACGCACCAGTTTCCCCTCTATCTCTCCGGCGGCCAGCGCCAACGCGTCGGCCTGGCGCGCGCTCTTGCGGTGGAATCGGACATCGTTCTGATGGACGAACCATTCGCCAGTGTGGACGAGCTGACCGCCCGAAGGCTCAGACAGACCACCCGCGGCCTTTGCGAGCAACTGCGCCGCACCGTCCTTTTTGTGACCCACAACCTTGCCGAAGCCGCTTACATGAGCGACTTCGTGGTCACCTTGACATCCAGACCAGCGCGGCTCGACGCCTATGTCGTCAATCCGCTGCCTTCACCGCGCCAATGGGGAGCGGATGTTTACAATTTCGCCGCTGAGCTCGAAACCAAAGTGAGCCTTAAGGAGGACGAAGCATCATGAAAACGGTACGGAATCTTTCGCTGACTCTTCTCCTCGCGTGCTGTCTTGCTGTCCCCACCCAAGCGGGCCAGGCCCCGACTGCGATCAACATCGCCACCAGCGCGGCCGGCCAGTCCGGCTACATTGCGGCGTTGATCGAGAACAAAAAGCTCGATCTGAAGCACGGCATCAAGATCACCAATATGATGATGGACTTTACCGAGGCGGCCAATGCGGTGAAGCTCGGCCGCACCACGGCAAGCTCCATGCAGCCGAGCACCGCGGTGAACCTGGTCAAAAGCGGAACGGACATCCGCCTGATTCAGGCGCAGATATGGTCGGGCAATTCCTGGGTAGTGCGAAAAGGTGCGCCCTACAAATCCTTCGCCGATCTCAAAGACAAGAAAATCGGCAACTTCGCGCGGGTCACCGGCGCCTACTTTTTCTCCGCGGTGATCGCCAAGGAGCAGAAGCTCGACATCGAGAAGGATTTTCAGAATGTGCCGGCCGAAACCGGCGCGCTGATCGCGCTACTGGAACGTGGCGAAGTCGAGGCGATCAACATGTTCGAGCCGCACGTGACCCGCCTGGTCATGTCCGGCAAATATCGCGTGCTCACCGACTTCGATATCGAGCTGGAAAACATCTTCGGCGCACCGCCGCTCAAATCGACGGTCGGCATGCTCAAGGAAACCGTGGAAAAACAGCCGGCGCTGGTCAAGGCGATCCGCGGCGCCTACGGCGACGCAATCCAGATGATCAAAGCCGGCCAGGATGAGGATTTTTTCAAATCCAAGGCGAAGGAATTATTCAATCTCAGCACGCCGGAGGAAGTCGCTGCGGGACTGAAGCAGAACAAAGCGAATTTCGCCGACAAATGGGGCGACGCCTTTTTTCAGTCGCAGAACAAGATTCTGCAGTCCGGAATTTCCCTGGGCCTTTTGCCCAACATCGGCGATCTGAACAATCTCTGGATAAAATAATCGGCTTCGCGCCTTGCCACGAGCAACCCGGCGGAACTATCTCAGCGCAAACAGAGAATACGTGCACGACTAGCCGACGAATCGCTTGAATCTCGCTTAAGACGCTGCCGATCGCTCGGCTAAAACCTGTTTTCTCACCCAGGCCGCCACGTCGCCGCGGCGCGCCAGCCACACATCTTTGTGGCTGGTCGCATAAGAAACGATCTGCTCGAAAGTATCGATCAGCGGTATCCGCGAGCTCAAATACGCGTGTGAGATCACGTTCATCATCGTCGGATTCTCGGGGCCGATCTTGTAGCGGTAGTCGAATTCATCCTTAAATTTTTCGAAGAACTCCTGTCGCGTGCCCTCTTCCTGCATTCGATGATCATTGATCGTGTACTGATGGGGAAACTCGATCAGCAACTTGTCCTTGACCCAGATCGGGTAAGGCATTTCGTCGTCGTGGAAATCGCAGTGATACTCCAGACCGGCTTCGAGCAGAAGCTCAGGCGTGTTGTCGGTGGGGCGCACGCCCGGCGATGACCAGCCGGTCGGCCGCTCGCCGGTGACTTTGACGATCGCGTCGACGGTCTTGAGAATATTCTCCCGTTCCTGCTCGCGTGTCAGCATGTAAAGTCGCTCGCCCTGATCCCAGCCATGCGCGACCATCTCGTGGCCGCGCGAGTGCGCATACTTCACCAGCTCGGGATAATAAACACACGAGAGGCCGTTTAAGGGCATGCTCACTTTCAAGTTGTACTTGTCGCAAATATCGAGCAGGCGTCGCAGGCCGATTTTCGGACCGAAATCGCGAAAGGTTTCCGTAGACCAGTCCCACTTCCAAAGCGCGTCCTTGGGCAAGGGCGACTGCAATGCGCCTCCGCTCGATGGCTTCGAGCGATCCCAAGTTTCGAAGGCGATCCCGAGGACAAAAGCGAGACGGGCGTTGTTCGGCCACTTGATCGACGTTTCAGCCATGACAATCCTTTCGAAATCGAGAAATGATTTCTCACAAGAAGCGGTCGCGTGGGACCGCGGCGCGCTGGAAGTGAAGATATCAACCGCGAATTTGGATTGTCAATCGAAGGGACGATGCGCGAGAGAAAGATGCGCAGCCCGCATTTAGGCGAGGGTGAGCGAACAACGGACAGCGCCGGGCTCGAAGAGCAAACTAGCCCGGCACGTTGCTGATTTGGTGCGCATGGCGTGCCCAAGTCACAAAAACGGTCGGTTCGCTCGGCGGCGGTAGATGCGTGCGATTACTGCGACGCATGTACATCTTGACCCAGTAATCGTAGAAATACTCCAGATCCTGTTTAGCTTGCTCCAGCCGTCCATCGACGCTCTCGTACGCAACGGTCACCCATTTGTCGCGCAACGAAATGGCGGACAATCTCGCGGCGTCGCGATAATCGAGATAAGAACCGGCGCCGCGCAGAATCTGCGAGATGCTGTAGGGATCCGGCATCTTGTTGGGGTCCTGCCGTTTCCCTTTGCCGCGGGCGTCAAACTGATTGATGTCCTCCGGCGAAAAGGTCAAGTCCATTTGGTCTTGCGAATACGTGAGTGTGGTTCGCGGCATAGTTCCGTGAAACAAGTCGCGCAGGAATCGCGAAAACGTAAACTTGATCCGCTCTGTCGTGACGGCTCTTCCGGTAACCACGTACAGGCCGCTTTTCAGCTCGAGATCAAAAGCTGAAAACTGAAATTTCTCCAGGGCCTGGCCAAGGGCACGCAGTTCCTTGGCGAAATCCCGCATGTCGCTACGCGCGTCCGGATCACGACGCGTTTCGTCTGATTTTTTTTCCACAGCGTGGGCGATATTTGGTTTCATATCGGTCTCCGAGCCTGGTGTTTTCCAATTTCTTCGCTTTCGGCAGCTCGGCTGTCATGGCGCGTACCAGAATGGAACGGCCTGGACCCGTGGCTTTCCGTCCTCTCCTCGCAGAGAGTTCGGCTTTTCAGGCGAGCACTTGGTGGCTTTTCGCCACTGCGGCGTTGTTAGAGCAACGTCGGTGCCATGACCAAAACTTCCCCAAACTGCTTTGTTTTTAGCGTGTAATCTTTCGGGACAGAAAAGTGTCTGACAGGACTGGCAAACAGCGCAGGTCAGGGAAGGCAAACAGCCGCGTGCCGCGGCAGCACATATCCGAAGGTTTACCTAAGAAGAATTGCGGGATGAAAAAATCTAACCAGCGTCCGCGGCTTCAGCGGTCAAGGCAGGTTTGTGCAGCCCATCAAGTAGCGGTCACATTCGCGCGCCGCGCCACGCCCTTCGTTGATCGCCCAGACCACGAGGCTTTGGCCGCGCCGGCAGTCACCGGCGGCAAAAATTCCTGGCACATTGGTCGCAAAGCGGCCGTGCTCAGCTTTGGCGTTGGATCGTGGGTCACGCTCGACGCCGAGCTGGTGCAGCACGGGATCCTCCGGTCCGAGAAAACCCATCGCGAGCAAAACCAGATCGGCCAGCAGAACCTTATCCGAATTCGGTACCCGTTTCGGAATGAACGCGCCCTGTTCGTTGCGCGCCCACTCGACGTCGTAGATGTGGAGCTCTTTCACCCGGCCGTTGGGATCGCCGACAAATTTTTCGCCGGTGGTTAAATAAACCCGCGGGTCGGCGCCGAAGCGCGCCGCCGCTTCTTCCTGGCCGTAATCCAGTTTGTACACCTTGGGCCACTCCGGCCATGGGTTGTCGGCCTGTCGTGCGTCTGCCGGCCGCGGCAAGATTTCCAGCTGCACTAGACTACGGCAGCCGTGGCGCATCGCCGTGCCAACGCAATCGGTGCCGGTGTCGCCGCCGCCGATCACGATCACGTGCTTGTCTTTCGCCGAGATAAAATTTCCGTCCACGTGTTTCGAGTCGAGCAGGCTCTTGGTGTTGGCGCGGAGAAACTCCATCGCCATATAAATGCCTTGAAGCTCGCGTCCGGGAATCGGCAGATCCCGCGCCTTCGTCGCACCGGTGCACAAGACCACCGCATCGAATTTTTGCTTGAGTTCTGCCGCCGGCAGATCGACGCCGAGGTGAGCGTTGGTAACGAACTCCACGCCCTCGGCGGCCATCAGGTCGATGCGCCGCTGCACGATGCCTTTGTCGAGCTTCATGTTCGGGATGCCGTACATGAGCAGGCCGCCGATGCGGTCGGCGCGCTCATAGACAGTCACCAGGTGACCAGCGCGATTGAGCTGCGCGGCGCACGCCAAGCCGGAGGGACCGGAGCCGATCACGGCGACCTTTTTTCCCGTGCGTTTCACGGGCGCCTCGGGCTGTACCCATCCCTGTGCAAAGCCGTTGTCGATGATCGCGGCCTCGATGTTTTTGATCGTCACCGGAAGTTCGTTCAATCCGAGGACGCAGGAGCCTTCGCAGGGCGCCGGGCAAACCCGGCCGGTGAATTCGGGAAAATTGTTGGTCTTGTGCAGGCGCTCGAGGGATTCTTTCCAAAGTCCGCGGTAGACGAGATCGTTCCATTCCGGAATCAAATTGTTGATCGGGCAGCCCGATGCCATGCCGCTGATCAATTGTCCGGTATGGCAAAACGGAATGCCGCAATCCATGCAGCGCGCGCCCTGGCGACGGAGTTTCTCCTCGGAAAAATGCTCGTGAAACTCGCCCCAGTCCTTGGTCCGCTCCAGCGGCGAGCGATCGCTCGGTAGTTCCCGCTCGTATTCCATAAATCCCGTCGGCTTACCCATCTCCTGCCCTTTTCTCGATCGTAGCGATCCACTCGCGCAAACCGCGAATATCTTCTCTCCTCCGCTTTAAAACCTGACCGGGCTTCAACCTCAGCGCGGAACTCGGCAGCTCAGTTGCCGCTGACCCGCGCCGCGTCGTTTTTGTTGGCCTCGAACGCAGCCATCAGGGCTTCCTCGCCCACCAGCCCCTTTGCCTCCGCCTTGGCCAATTCCTCGAGCACGCGCTGGTAATCGCGCGGCATCACTTTAACGAATTTCACAGCGGTCTCCTGCCATAACGCCAGCAGCTGCCAGGCGCGTGCGCTACGCGTGTAGATTGCGTGGCGCTTGAGCATTTCTTCGACTTCCTGCAGATCGCGGTCGACTAAGCGCTCCAAGGAAACTGTTTCGAAGTTGCAGCGGTTCTTGAACGTGCCGTCCTCGTCGAGCACGTAGGCGATGCCGCCGGACATGCCGGCGGCAAAATTGCGCCCGGTCTTGCCGATTACAACCACCCGCCCGCCAGTCATGTATTCGCAAGCGTGATCGCCGACGCCTTCCACCACAGCGCGCGCGCCGCTGTTGCGCACGCAGAAGCGCTCCCCGGACATACCGCGGATGTATGCCTCGCCGTTGGTCGCGCCGTAAAAGGCCACGTTGCCGACGATGATGTTTTCTTCCGGCACGAAGGTCGAGCCTTCGGGCGGATACAGAACA
>Ga0310810_10000376_pt1 | contig 46394 bp, 38 predicted proteins | sample NCmetagenome_FD_207641 | JGI IMG/M metagenome (GOLD analysis project Ga0310810, IMG submission 207641) | Soil microbial communities from experimental microcosm in Duke University, North Carolina, United States - NC | ecosystem: Engineered > Artificial ecosystem > Soil microcosm > Unclassified ...
GGAGATCCCGCTGATCTGGATCAAGGACTGGGACTTCGACTGGCAGGAGCAGTACCGCTACAAGCAGATCGTGCGGCTCCCCAAGGGGGCCGAGCTGAACATGATCTGGACCTACGACAACAGCTCGAGCAATCCGAGGAACCCGTCGAACCCGCCCAAGCGCGTCCACTTCGGCGAGCAGACCGAGGACGAGATGGCGATGGCGTTCCTGCAGGTGGCGACGCTGAACCAGGGCGATGCCCTGAAGCTCTACCTGGCGATGCTCGCCAAGCGGAAGGGGAAATAAGAGAATCCCGCCGTCCCGCCGGCCGAGGTTTCTGCATTGGAACCGGTTTGTACTATCGGTATAGTGCGCCCATGTCCGAGGGGGGCGATTCCCGAATCGAGGTCCTGGACGGCGACGGCTTCGTCGAAACCAGGTTCCTGGGAATCTATTCGATCGAGAAGTTCGGCGAGCAGATGAAAGCCTCGGCCCGGGCCTGCATCGACCGGAAATGCGTTCGCCTCCTCGTGGACATCACCACGCTCGCGGAGTACTACCCCACGACTCTCGAGCGCTACAAGATCGGCAGCATGGGGGCGGCCGTAAGCAGCGGGCTGGCGAAGGTCTCCGTGATCGGCACCTGGGAGCAGATCGGCCGGGATCAGTTCGCCAGCGTGGTCGCCCGGAACAAGGGGTTGCCCGTGAGCGTGTTCCTGAACCGCGACGAGGCGATCGCCTGGCTCCTCGCTCCCGTCGAGCAACTGCTCTAGGATCGCCGAGGCCGGAGCCCTGCCAGCAGCAGGACGAGCAGGAGCCCGTCGAGGCCCAGCGCGCCGCAGCCCGACCACGAACTCCCGGAGCCGGTCGCCTGACGGCTCGACGACGTGGCGAAGAAGCCGACGCCGACGTCGCCCATCGCCATCGTCGAGGCGCGGACCAGGTCCTCGGCGGGCTGGCGGACGTGGGACATCAGCGGCACCCAGGAATGCGTGTCCACGTCGTCGAAACGGAAGATCGTCAGCTCGACGCTCTTCGCCGCCGCGCGACTGACGCCGGCGCTCGCCAGAGCCTGCTCGACGCTGAGGGTCGGCACGTAAAGGCAGAGCCTCGCGGGCGACGTCAGCACGTCGGATCCCAGGTCGAGCTTCCGGAAGAAGCCCGGCACGAACGTGATCCCCTGGAAGCGAGTCTCGACCGGATGGGGATCCTCGCCCTGCCGCTCGATGCGGCATCTCGCGTAGTTCGAGCCCGGGGTCGAGTGCGCCGTGAACTCAATGCGGGTGTCCTGGGAGATTTCGGCGCGATCCGGGCGGTTGGGCTCGACCGTATGGATCAGCACCTGGGGAATCCCGTCGTCATCCGCCGTTTCGTCGTCGTCGGAGACCAGAAGAGGATCCACCTTCACGGTAACCGACTGGATCGGCCAGGACGTCGACGTGGATCCATTGGTGCCGACGACCACGGCCTGAAGGTCGTAGGAGCCCGGCGCGACCTTCTTGGAGTTCCAGGGGGTGCTGAGGGCGGTCGCCGGCGGCGGAACCACCTTGGCAATCGTCGTCCAGGCCGTCGTTCCCGAGCGCCGGTACTGGAAGGTGACGGACGCGATGTTGTTCGCGGGGGATCCACGGGCGCTGAGCGTCACGTGGTTTCCGCCGACGACCCGTCCGTTCGCCGGTTGCACCATCCAGACTTCCACGGGGGGCGTCCCCTGCGTCACCGTGACTCGGAAGGACGCCGTCACGGTCTCGCCGTAGCTGGTTCCCGCCGCGACCTTGACGGTGTAGATGCCAGGGTACTGGTATTGGTATTGGCCGGCGCTGTTGGCACTCAGTTGATTGAGCGCCGTGAAGTCCTCGACGTAGTCGCGGAAGCCGTCGCCATCAAAGTCCCACGCGACCTGGGTGATCGTCGCGTTCTCATGCGCGCTCGATCCCGCATACGCGGACACCGAGAAGTTCGCCACGTGTCCGACCCGGACCGTCGCTGCGGCAGGAACTGTCAGCGACGACGGATGGGTAAAAGAGGCGATCCCCGCAGGGTAGGCCGGCCCCGAACCCGTGAACTCGACACCGACCAAGACATATGGAGACGATGTCGACGTGCCGTTGCTCAGGGTCGCCGTCACCCTGGCCATAAACCACTTACCGGTGTAGGCGTGGGAGGCCGACAATCCTGCCGGTCCCGTCGCTGTCGTCGTTCCGTCCCCCCAGTCCCAGAGGTAGCTGGTCGCTAAGATTCCGGCAGGGAAGAACCGCGTTACGGAAAACGTCGCCGGGATCCCCGGCTGGACGGTCTTTGGCCCGGACTCCAAGAGCTGAAAGACCGTCACGGGGAGGCTCGCGCTTCCCGTGGAACCGATGTCGTCGACCACCGTGACCTTCAACATATAGAGGCCGGCGAGCGGGTAGGTGAAGGACTGGGTGTCCGACGCGGCGTTGCTTGCCTGTACCTTGTCCACGACCCCGTCGCCGTTGAAATCCCAGCGATACGCGACGATGGTTCTTCCCGGGTCGGCCGTCGCGGTTGCCTTCAGGCTAAACGCCTGATTGCGGATGGGCCAGGTGTCGCCTTCGATGAGGGGGGCCACCGTTGCCGTCGGGGGCAGGAAGGCCTGCACGTGGAACGTCGCGAAGCCGGCCAGGCCGAAACTGTCGACGGCCGTGACCTTGACCGCGTAGTTGCCTCGTACGGGATAGACGAAGGTGGCGTTGGAAGTCGGACCCCCGGGGGTCGTCACCTCGGCGACTCCGTCTCCCTGGAACTCCCACTGATAGCTGACGATGACGAGTCCGGGTGACGCGACGGCCGTCGCCGAGAACGTCGTCGGCACGCCGACGCACACGTTGCGCGGGTCGCTCCCGACGATGTTTACCGTCGGAGGGACGGGGGGCGGGTAAACGGTGATGGGCACGTCGTAGTCGGTCGGCGCCCCGGTGTTCGTGGCGAAGATCCGGACCCGCGCGACGTAGTCGCCCTCGCGCTGGTAGGTGAAGCTCACGTCGGAGGGCGACTCGCTCGTGAAGTCCGGGATGAAGTCGCCGCCGGCGATGTAATTGAACTGCCACTGATACAGCGACCCGCTCGTGATGTTGGGCTGGAAGGCGGCCGTGAACGGCGCAAACCCCGTCGGCGCGACGGCGCTCGGGACCGGCGGACTCTGGCTCAGGGCGGGAGAAAGGATCGCCAAGGACAATAGGACCAACGCAAGGGCGAGCCTCGCCGGCGGGATCTTCATCGAACGTCCATCCCTTTCGAACGTGCGTTCAGGACTCGAGAGAGGAGCAGGACGAGCAGGAGCCCGTCGAGGCCAAGTGCGCCGCAGCCCGACCACGACCCTCCCGAGTTCGCGGCCTCGCGGCCCAGCAGCGCCGAGGGCTGGAAGCCCACGCCCAAGTCGCCCATCGCCACCATCGAGGCTCGCACCAGAGCCTCGCTCGGCTGGCGGACGTGGGAGAAGAGCGGGACCCAGGAATGCGTCTCGACGTCGTCGAAGCGGTAGATCGTGAGGTCCAGGTCCTTCGCCGACGCGCGGTTGATGGACGCTTCCGCCAGCGCCTGATCCACGCTGGCATTGGGGACGTAGAAGCAGACCCGGGCGGACGACGTCAGCGAGTCCGATCCCAGGTCGAGCCGCCGGAACAGGCCCGGCACGAACACGATCCCCTGGAAGCGCGTCTCGACCGGGTGCGGGTCCGCTCCGATCCGCTCGATGCGGAAGCGGGCATAGTTGCTGCCCGTCGCGGTGGTGGAATGCGGGGGGAACTCGATGCGGGTGTCCTGGGAGATTTCGCTTCGATCCACCCGGTTGGGGTCCACCGTCTGGATCCGGACCAGCGGGATCCCGTTGTCGTCGGCCGTCTCGTCGTCGTCGGAAGCGACGTTGGGGTCGATCTTGACGGTCACGGGCTGGATGGACCAGGACGCGGACGACGACCCGTCCACGCCGGCGACGACCGCCTGGAGTTCGTACGTCCCTTTCGGGAGGGCCTTGGCGTTCCACGCGGTGCTCAGGGCGCTGGCCGGGGGAGGGACGACTTTCGCGATGGTCTTCCACGCGGACGCTCCCTTTGCGCGGTACTGGAACGTCAGCGAGGAAATGTTATTGGCGGGGGAACCTCGGGCGCTCAACGTGACGTGGTTCCCGCCGACCGTTTTTCCGTCGGCCGGCTGCACCAGCCAGCAGTCGACGGGCGGCGTGCCTTGGGTCACCGTGACCTTGAAGACGCCCGACAACGTCTGGCCGTAGGTGGTGCCCGCGACGACTTTTACGGTGTAGACCCCCGGATACTGGTACTGATACGTCGCCGTGCTCGTGGCCTGGAGCAGCTTGGCGGCCGTGAAGTCTTCGATGTAGTCGCGAATGCCGTCGCCGTCGAAATCCCAGGCCACCTGGGTGAGCGCCGCGTTGCCGTTCGGCCCCGAACCCGCGTAGGCGAGCGCCGAGAAACTCGTCGGGTGTCCGACGCGGACGCTCGTGTCCGCCGGCGGGGCCACGCTTGCGGGGGTCACGAGGGAGGCGATCGGCAAGGGGACGGTCTCAAAGGGATAAAGGTTGAGCACGTGGACCGTGAACTCCGGGGACGTGATCGCCGAGCCGTCGCTGAGATGCGCCGTCACCCGGAGGAAATGGGTGCCGGCGTCATCCCAGGCATGCGAGATCGTATTCCCGGCAGGTCCGGTGTTCGCCGTCGTTCCGTCTCCGAAGTCCCAGGTGTAGCTGAGCACGGTCGGGCCGGGCGCGGGAGGGAAGTAGGTGGTCGCGACCAGGGGATACGGAATGGTTCGCGTGGGCCGATCGCTGCTGCCGGCGCTTTCGAGCAGGAGGTACACCGGCACCGCCAGAGTGGCCGTTCCCGGAATCCCGACATCGTCGATTGCCGTCACTCTCGCGAGGTAGACCTGGGAAAGCGGGAAGGTGAATGATTGGTAATTGCCGCCGCTGCCTGGCTGGACCAGGTCGATGACGCCGTCGCCGTCGAAGTCCCAATCGTATTCTACGATGGTCCTTCCGCTGTCCGCAGTCGCGGTGGCCCAGAGGCTGTACGGCTGACCTCGCGCCGCATAGTAGTTGGGGTCCTTGGTCCCCGGGTACACCCCCACCGTCGGGGGCAGGATGACCTGGGTCGTGAACGTGGCGAAGCCCGCGAGTCCGTAGATGTCGATGGCGGTGACCTTGACGGTGTAGGTCCCCGTCGCGGCGTAGGTGAACGTAGCGGAGGACGTGGGCCCGCCTGCCGTCGCGATCTCGGTCCCGCTCGCGCCCAGGAACTCCCAGTGGTAGCTCGCGATTGTCAACCCGGGGGACGCCAGCGCCTTCGCGGAAAACGTCGCCGGCACCCCGGTCCCGGCATAGTGAGGGTCGCTCCCGACGATGCTCACCTTGGGCGGCACCGGGGGCGGATAGACGGTGATGGGCACATCGTAGTCGGTGGGGAGGCCGCTGGCCGTGTCGAAGATCCGCACCCGGGTCACATAGTCGCCTTTGCGCTGGTAAGTGAAATTGATTGAGGTGGGCGTCTCGCTCGTGTAATCGGGGACGAACTCGGCCCCGGCCTCGTAGTTGAACTGCCACTGGTAAAGCGAACCGCTGTTGATGTTGGGCTGGAAGCTCGCCGTGAACGGGGCGAAACCGACCGACGGACTCGCCGTGGGCACCGGCGGGCTTTGACTCAGGGCCGGAGAGAGGATTGCCAGGGTCAGCAGCAAGAGAGCGAGCACGAGCCTCGTCGCCCGCGTCTTCATCGGACGTCCGAACCCTTCGCGCGCCGTCGGAGCTGCGCGAGGAGCAGGGCCAGCAGGAGCCCGTCGACCCCGAGGGCGCCGCAGCCGGCCCAAGAGCCCGAGCCGGCCGCTTCACGACTCGCCACCGCGTCGGCGCTGAAGCCGACGCCCAGGTCGCCCATCGCCACCGTCGACGCGCGCACCAGTTCCTCGCTGGGCTGGCGCACGTGCGCGAAGAGCGGTACCCAGGAGTGAGTCGTCACATCGTCGAAGCGGAAGATCGTCAAGTCCAGGTCTTTGGCGGACGCACGGTTGAGCGACGCCTGGGCCAGCGCCTGGTCCACGTTGGCAGGCGGGACGTACAGGCTGAGCCGGGCCGGCGAGGTGAGCGCGTCGGATCCCAGGTCGAGTCTCCGGAAGAGGCCTGGGACGAAGATGATTCCCTGGAAGCGGGTCTCGACCGGATGAGGATCTGCCGCGAGCCGCTCGATCCGGCAGCGGGCATAACTGGATCCCGTCGCCGTGGTCGAGTGGGGAGGAAACTCGATGCGGGTATCCTGGGAGATTTCGCTGCGGTCTCCTCGATTGGGATCCACCACATGGATCCGCACTTGAGGGATCCCGCTGTCGTCCGCCGTTTCATCCTCGTCCGCCGTCGCCGACGGATCCACCCGGACGGTGACGGGCTGGATGGTCCACGACGCGGCCGTAGATCCGCTCAGCCCGGCGACCACCGCCTGGAGGTCGTAGTTCCCGCGCGGCAGCAGGCGGGTATTCCAGGGCGTGCTCAGCGCGGTTGCCGGCGGCGGGACGACCTTGGCGATCGTCTTCCAGGTCGTCGTTCCCTGGAGCCGATACTGGAACGTGATCGACGCGATCTGATTGCCGGGCGAGCCCCGCGCGCTGAGCGTGACGTGGTTCCCGCCGACGACTTTCCCATTCCTGGGCTGCACCATCCAGGCTTCGACGGGCGGTGTCCCCTGCGCCACGGTGACGTGGAAGACACCCGAAACCGTCTGTCCGTACGTGGTCCCGGCCACGACCTTCACGGTGTAGACGCCGGGGTACTGGTATTGATAGGTCGTGGTGCTCGTCGCCTGCAGCAGCTTGGCCGCCGTGAAGTCCTCGATGTAATCCCGGATCCCGTCGCCGTCGAAGTCCCAGGCCACCTGCGTGAGGGCGGCGTTGCCGTTCGGGCCCGATCCCGCATACGCCAGCGCCGAGAAGGTCAGTTCCCGTCCGACGCGAGTCGTCAGGTCGGCCGGGGCGTTGACGTGGGCGGCGATCGAGAGCGACGCGATCGTCGGCGGGAAGTCGTCCGCGAGAATGGTCCGTTGCGTCCCGAAGACGGCGATCGGAGAGGTGTCCGAACTGCCGTCGCTGAAATGCGCCGTGACGGTGGCTACGAACCATGAGGAGGTGGTGAAAACGTGCGTCGTCGGGTTTCCGGCGGGCCCCGTCGAGGACGTCGTTCCGTCTCCGAAGACCCAGTCATAGCCCGTCACCGACGCGGCAGGGTCCTGATAGGTCGTCGCGGTGAACGTGGAGGGGCTCCCCGCGAACGCGGCATCCACCCTGAGCTCGACCAGGAAGACCCGGAGCCCGTACGTGACCGTGCCCGGAATGCCCGCATCGTCCACCACGGTGACGCGCGCGGTGAAGACTCCGGCGAGGGGATAGGTGAAGGACTGCGTATCGGTCGCCGCGCTGCTCGGTTGGACGAGATCGATAACCCCGTCGCCGTCGAAGTCCCAGCGATACTCGGCGATGGAGCGGCCGGCATCCGCCGTCGCCGTGGCGGTCATGGTGAAGGGGAGGTCGCGGAAGGCGACGCCGTTGGTCGGCGTCGTGGCCGTGCCCCGCTTGATGGAAGCCAATAGTTCCTTCCCTCCGCCGCCGGCGCTGCCTCCGGTGACGGTGACCGTTGGGGGATGAATCACCTGGACGGTGAAGGTCGCGAAGCCGGCGAGGCCGAAACTGTCGATGGCCGTCACCTTGACGGTGTAGGTTCCCGTGGCGGCGTAGGTGAAGCTTGCCGACGACGTCGGGCCTCCAGGGGTGGTCGCCGTGGTGGTTCCATCCCCGAGGAATTCCCAGTGGTAGCTCGCGATCACGAGGCCCGGCGAAACGATCGCGGTCGCGGAGAACGTCGCCGGCACGCCGACGCCGGCGTAATGCGGGTCGCTCCCCACGATGCTCACTTTCGGCGGGACCGGGGGAGGATAAACGGTGATGGGGACGTCGTAGTCGGCCGGCAATCCGCTGTCGGTGTCGTAGATGCGCACCCGGGCCACGTAGTCGCCTTTGCGCTGGTACGTGAAGCTCACATCCGTGGGCGCTTCGCTGCTGTAATCCGGCACGAAGTCGCCGCCCGCCACGTAGTTGAACTGCCACTGGTAGAGCGAGCCGCTCGTGATGTTGGGCTGGAACGTCGCCGTGAACGGCGCGAAGCCCGTCGACTCGACGGCACTCGGGACGGGCGGGCTCTGGCTCAGGACCGGAGAGAGGAGCGCCACGGATAACAACACCAGAGAAAGTGCGGCCTTGGCGGCCCCCGGGATCCTCATCGGACTTCCGTCCCTTCCGAACGTCCGTTCAAAACTCTGGGAAAGCGCAAAGTATATTAAGGGAAACCCTGATCGTCCAGCCCCCTGGCGTCAGGAATCCCCTCATTCGACGTTCTAAATCCTTGTCCATTGCAGCGTGTCGAGCATAAAATCCGCCGGTCTTATGGCCACCCTACCGCCCGATCAGCTGCGCCTGGGTCGATCCTGCGTCGGCGCCGGACTGATCACGACGCAGCAGCTGGACGCCCTCGTCGAGGACCTGTCCCGCTCTGCTGCGCCGGACCTCGCGGCCGAGCTCGTCCGCCGCGGCTGGGTCCGCGCGGAAGCCCTGCGGGAGCTGAGCGACGGGCCGCCTCCGTCCATCACGAACGCGTTTCCGTCAGAGACGGCGACCGGACCGACCGGCACCATCGCGCTGCCGCCGGAGTCGACTTCCGCGCAGACCGGCCCCACCGGCACCATCGCGTTCCCGTCGACGGCGATCGCTCCGACGGGTCCGACGGGGACCATCGCGTTCCCGTCCCCGAGCCAGGCCCCGACGGTGCCGGCCCATCCCGCGCCCGGCGGCGAAGACGTCCCCGCGGAGGCCGAGGAAGCCGGCCGCTCGGAGCGGAACCGCTTCGGCAAGTACGTCCTGGTGAAGGTCCTCGGCTCCGGCGGCATGGCCGTCGTGCACAAGGCCTGGGACACGCTGCTCCATCAGTGGGTCGCGCTCAAGTTCATCAAGACGGATGAGATCGCGCTCTCGGAGGCGGAGGACCGGCAGGAGCTGGTGAACGCCTTCATGGCGGAGGCGCGCCTCGCGGTGAAGCTGAATCACCCCAACATCGCCCGCGTCTACGAGCTGGGGCAGATCGGCGACCGCTACTACATGAGCCAGTTCTACATCGACGGTCCTTCGCTCCACGAGGTGATCCACGGGACGAAGGGAAGGAGCCAGGAAAGCCAGTTCTACAGCAACCCGCAGCGCTACGTCGGCCTCCTGCGCGACATCGCCGCCGCGATGGCCTATGCGCACGGCCTGACGCCCCCGCTGATCCACCGGGACCTCAAGCCCGCCAACGTGATGCTCGACTCGTCGGGCCGCGCCTACATCGTGGACTTCGGACTGGCCAAGGAGCTCAAGGCGGGGCAGACCTCGGTCTCGGGCTTCGTGAAAGGCACCCCGAAGTACATGGCGCCCGAGCAGGCCGAGGGACGCAGCCGCGAGATGGACGGACGCACGGACATCTGGGCGATCGGCGTGATCCTCTACGAGATGCTCACCGGTCGGGCGCCCTTCGAGCACGAGAACCTCCACCGGCTCCTCTCGATGATCGTCACCGACGAGGCGACCTGGCCGCGCCACGTCGTCGGAAGCCGCGTGGCGCAGGTGGCGGCCGGGACCGCGGGGAACGTCGACGTGCCGCGCGACCTCGAGGTCATCGCGATGAAGTGCCTCCAGAAGGACCGCCGGCACCGCTACCAGACCGCGGGGGAACTCGTCGCCGACCTCGACCGCTTCCTGAAGGGCGAGCAGGTGGCGCTCCCGCAGCACTCGGCCTACTGGTTCCTCGACCGGATGGGCCGCAAGGCCCGGAAGCACCGCTGGTCGATCGTCCCGGCCGTCGTGGCGGGACTGGCGCTCGCGGCAGCGCTGCTGCTCTGGGGCCGCGGCGCCTCCGAGGCGCCGGGATCCATCCCGGCCATCCGCTGGGAGGAAGCGTCCCGGGTCCGCGACCGCTTCCTGAAGAATCCGTCGGAAGAGACGCTCGCGCCGCTCGTCGCGCTGCTCGGCTCCGCCGAAGCGCCGCTCGTGCCGACGGCGCGGCAGGGCCTCGGGCCGTGGTGGATCGACTTCGTACAGACCCGCGAGGCCGCCGCTCGGAGCCTCCACGGCGGGGGGACGCCGCGGCCCGAGTGGCTGGACGAGTCGACGCGGAGCCGGGCGCGCCTGCTTCTCGCCGACCTGGCCTTCGCGCGCTCCGTCGATGCGCGGCGCGATGCGCTCGGCGTGGCCGGGCACGACGTCTCGGAGGCCGAGATGCTGCTGAAGCAGCTGCTCGCCTGGAAGGGGACCTTCACGCTGGCGGTCGACGTGCATCCGTGGGCGACGTTCCGGCTCCGGATCGACGAGCGCGCGATCGAGAGGGACGCGTCGCGGCAGGAAGACGCGACGCCGGCGCGCATCGGCGGCCTCCCGGTGGGGAGCGTGGTGCTGCAATTTTCGCGCGGCGGCTCCTCGGGCTCGGTCACGGTGCCCGAGGAGCGGCTGCGGCACGGCGCGGTGTTGAGAGTATGGGGAACACTGCAGGATCTTCACGTCGCGATTGATTGAGGACACGATGAAAAACGCATGGGCCGTGGGCGTCTTCCTGGTGCTGTCGTCGGCGCCCGCATGGGCCCAGGACTTCCAGGTGGGCAGCCGGGCCAAGGGCATGGGCGGAAGCTACACATCGTTTGACGAGGACCCGGTCTCGATCTGGCTCAATCCCGCCGGCATCGCGGGCGCCCCGTCGCGCCTGGCCATCGACTACCAGACGTTCACGCAGTTCGAGCTCAAGGATACGGGCACGAGCCTGGGCACCGTGGGCAAGGCGCAGTACGGCCTGCTGGAGCCGCCGATCGTCCCGTCGTTCCTGGGCTTCACGACCCCGATCTCGTCGGACGACCACTGGGCCGTGGAGTTCGGCATCGCGGTGGTGCGCCCCTTCCAGAACCGCCTGACGTACCTCAACGGCGCCGTCCGGGTCCAGACCGAGCAGCAGTTCACGCGCTTCCGCGCCGCCTTCGCGGCGGAGTGGCGGCCGCAGGAGAGCGGCCTCTTCCACTCCGTGGCCGCCGGCGTCGGGCTCGACCTGGGCTACACCCAGTACGAAGAGAACGACGACGCCGGCGCGCTCGACCGCCGCGACAACGAGACCGCGTTCGGCTACGGCGCGGGCCTTCTCGTCGGCATCTTCACGAACCAGAAGGACTTCTCCGTCGACTTCGGCGTCGCCTACCAGTCGGCGATCCACTACAACTTCAAGATCGACGACCAGTTCTTCCCGGTCTGGGACTGGCCGGCGATGCTGAACCTGGGCTTCTGCGTCAAGTTCCTCGACAAGATGGACCTGCGCCTCACGGCGGACGTCCAGTTCATCTTCTGGGACGCCGCGACCGAGAACGACCAGACCGGCGCGGGCCGCAACTTCAGCAACTCCGCAAACTGGTCCTTCGGCGCCGAGTACTACCTGCGGGTGAGCCAGACCGTGAGCCTGCTGCCGCGCGCCGGCTTCCGCATCTACAACGCGCCCTGGGGCAACCTCAAGCCGCCGCCCGCGATCGGCCAGAACATCCTCTCGATCGACGCCAAGAAGGGCCGCTACGAGATCGCCACGCTGGGCGGCAGCCTCCAGTGGGTGACCGACAACAAGGTCCGGGCCTTCGACCTGGGCGTCGAGCTCTTCGGCCCGACGACGAACTTCTCCATCGGGTACCGGCATGATTTCTAGCGCGGCGGCCGTCGCGGTCCTCCTCCTCCTGCGCGCCCAGAGCGGCGAGCAGCTCGTCGAGAGCTACCGCAAGGCGGCCGAGCAGGCGTCCCGCGGCGCCTTCGCCGAGGCGATCAAGGTCTGCGAGGAGCTCGTCAAGGCGAAGGCCGACAAGGAAGGCGTCCTCCGGGTGCGCGTCGGCGCGGGCCTCGAGGACCGCGAGTTCGAGCCGCGCCGCCTGGCGGGCGACTGCAGCGCGCAGCTCGCGCGGGCGACGGCCGACGGCGACGAGCGCCTCAAGTGGCTCGGGGAAGCGGTGCGCTGGTACCAGGCGTCGAGCGAGCTCGGATTGTCCAAGGCGGGGCCGCTGCTCGAGAAGTCCCGCGCGGAGCTCGCGCGAGTCCGCAAGGACGTCGAGGCCGCGCGCCTCGACGACGCCGAGCGGGGCCGCCTGACGGCGCTCAAGGCCTCCGTATCGAAACGGATCGCCGAGCGCTCCTTCCGGCCGGCGCTTGCCGAGATCGACCAGGCCCGGGCCGCTCTGCCCGCCCAGGCCAAGGCCCTCGACCTGCTCAAGGACGATGTGGAGTCCTCGTTCCTTCGCTGGCAGGAAGGCATGCTCGAGGACCTGCGCCGCGACCTGGCGTCGTTCGCGCCCGATCGGGTGCGGTCGGACGCCGCAAAGACGATCGAGCGCTTCCTCCGCTACTTGGTGCCGCCCGAGCGGCTCCTGGCTTCGAAGGTCGACCCGGCGCTGCTTTGGGCGGAGAAGCTGCTGAAGGTCCTGGAGACGCCCGGCGGGGAAGACGACGTGGCGGACGAGGCGCTGCGTCACGGCTTCGCCTTCTTCCGCGCCGCCGAGGGGCTGCTGCTGGAGCGCCTGGCGGCGGCCGTGAAGGATCCGGGCGGCGAGCTCGACGCGCGCTGGTCCGCCGTGTCGAAGGCGGAGGGGGCCTTCGCGGCGGCGGCGAAGCGCGCGCGCGAGCGGGTCGCGCAGGCGAAGGCCGACGACTTCGTCCGTTGGCAGCGGGAGGAACTGGCCGCCCTGGAGACCCGCGTGGCGCTCGTCCGGCGGAGCCTTCCCGAACGGGACGCGCCCCGGGCCGTGGACGCCTGTCTGGCGCGGCTCGACGGCGCGTCCATCCTCACGGACGCGCGGCCGGACGGCTACGCGGCGGTCGTGGAGGAGCTGGAGGGCCTGCTCCCGCGCGCGGGGGCGGACCCGCAGCTCTCGGCCCGCATCAAGGCGGGCCAGGCGGTCGCCCGGGCCCACGAGCTCTTCCTGAGGGGGTCGTCCCGCGAGGACGTGCTGCAGCAATGCCGGGAGCGCCTCCAGGCGGCGCTGGCGGCGGACCCCGCCGCGCTGAAGCCATGGAAGGAGCGCGTGTCGCCGCGCGTCTCCTGGGTGCTAGACCAGATCCGCTGAGACCGACAACTGCGGCCGCTCGAGACCCGTATTGCTGAAGAAGAATCAACCAAGGAGAATCCATGATTGCTCGACGGAGTCTGCTGGTGGTGCTGGGGATCCTGACGGCGGTGGCGGCGGGCTGCAGCACGAGCGGCGGCGGCGACTGCTGCGGCGGGAGCTCGCGCGGCGTCGTGCGCCACGTCGTGCTCTTCAAGTTCAAGGACGGCACCTCCTCCGAGAAGGTCCAGGCCATCGAGGCGAAGTTCCGCGACCTCAAGGCGAAGATTCCGCAGATCCAGGACTTCGAGTGGGGGACGAACGTCAGCCCCGAGAACCACGCGCAGGGCTTCACGCACTGCTTCCTGCTGACGTTCCGCGACGCCGCGGGCCGGGACGCCTACCTCCCGCATCCTGCGCACAAGGAGTTCGGCGCGCAGCTCGGGCCGATCCTGGACAAGGTGCTCGTCGTGGATTACGTCTCGAAGGACTGATCACTTCAGCGACGAGAGGTACTCCAGCAGGTCGGCGGCTTCCTCCGCGCTGAGGTCCTGCAGCAGGAAGTCCGGCATCATCGACTTCTGCTGGACGACCATCTTCTGGATCGACGCGGCGGCGAGAGGGATCGTCTTGTCGGCGTCCCGGAGCACGAGCCGCTCGGGTGTTCGCTCCACGACGACGCCGCTGTAGACGGCGCCGTCGCCGGTCTGGATCAGCACGGCGGCGAACTTCGGTTCGATCTCTTTGGAGGGGTCCAGGATCGATTCGAGGAGCTTCCGTCGCTCGTATTTCGCCCCGATCTTTCCCAGGTCGGGCCCCAGCTTTTCGTCGCCGCTCCCGAAGCGGTGGCAGGCGCGGCACTGGAGTCCCGATTCGACGATCATCTGCCGGCCCTTCTCGGCGTTCCCCCGGAGGGCGAGGATCACCTGCGGATCGACGCTGGTGCCGAGTCGCTTCTTCGCCGTGCCCGGAGGCGCGAAGGGTTCGAAGAGATCTCGGACCAGCGGGTTCGGATGAGCCAGTCCGCGCTCGACAAGGTCGCCTCGCGTCGAACGGTCCAGTCGTCCCAGCGTCTGGAGCGCGTCGAGCGCTCCGGTCGTCGGCGACGCCGCGGCAGCGGCCGACCGCGGGTCGGGCGGCGCGGGCAGGCCCTCGATCCAGCGGGCCAGCATCGTCACGCCCGCCCGGTCCACGACCTCGGACCCCAGGTGGGGCATCCGGCCGCGGCCCAGTTTCGAGACGCGGTAGAGCAGCACCGAGCGCCCCGGGTCTCCGCCGCAGACGACGTACGGCGACTCGAGATCGAAGGTCCCGAGCTTCGGCCGGACGTTGATGTAGTCAGAGCCTCCCCGACGCTGCCAGTTCGGGACGTAGCGCAGGAAGTTGATCAGCGCCGCGCCGCCCGCGCCGAAGCGGTGGCAGTGGGAGCAGTTGACGTGCAGATACGAGCGCGCCCGTTCCTCGAGGGGCTGCCCCCGGTCGTAGGGATCGACGAGCGGGCGGCGCCGCGCCGGCTCGACGGGCGGGAAGAGCCCGAGGTGGCGAAGGGTCCGGATCTGCTCGTCCGACGCCCCGGGATAACTCGCCCGACGCTTCAGCTGGAGCGTGTCCATGGTCAGGGCGAAGCCGGGCCAGCGGTTGTGACACGTCATGCAGGCGGTGCGGGACTGCACGACCCAGCGGGTCTGGCGCCCGCCGACGGCGGCGGTCGCCGTCGCGCCCGCGGGAGGCACCAGGTCGGCGTCGGTCTGCGCCTCGTTCCACAGGTACGCGTAGGCGTTCCAGCGGCTGCCGTCGAAGTGGAGGATCTGCGTCTCGACCCGGCGGCCCCCGATCGCGAGCGTCTTCGCCAGCACGCTGTTCGCCGGCCACTTCCATTCCTCCTCTGAGCCTTCGATCCGGGCATCGCCCGGGACCGCGAGGTAGCGCCGGGCGTCGGCGCCGTCGGACCACATGGGCGCGTTGATCTCGTAGGGCAGCACCCCCGGCGCCGGCAGCTGGGAGCCCGTGTCGGAGAACAGGCCGGTCCCGCTCAAGGTCCTAGGGAAGCGCGCGGCGGCGGCCGACGCGTCGTTCTTCTCGAGGCGGTGGACGCCGCCCCCTTCGTAATCGAGGTAGAGCAGGTCGCCGTCGGCGTCTTCGGCCCAGCCGACGATGCGTTCGTCCGTCACCGCGAGGGTCCGTCGATCGCCGAGCGCCTTGCCGTCCCAGGCGTTCGCCCAGATGCGCCGCGTCTCCCAGTCGCCGTAGACATACGAGCCGCGGAGCTCCGGGAACTGCCGGCCGCGGTAGACGAAGCCGCCGGTGATGGACTGTCCTTCGGGGTGGGGGATCGCGTGGAGCGGCGGCGTGATCGGGGAAGGGCCGCGCGCGTCGTCGACGTTGACCGGCTGAGGTCCCTCGGCGAGGCTCCAGCCGTAATTGCCGCCGCGTTCCACTCGAAAAATGAGCTCCCACTTCTCCCAGCCGACGTCGCCCACCCAGAGGTCGCCGCTCGCGCGGTCGAAGGTCATCCGCCAGGGATTGCGGAGGCCGTAGGCCCAGATCTCGGGACGGGCGCCTCGGATGTCGACGAAGGGGTTGTCGGGAGGGATCGCGTACGCGCGGCCCGGCGCCGGGTGATCCACGTCGAGACGCAGGATCGACGAGAGCAGGTCGCGGATGTCCTGTCCGGTGTGCAGGGCGTCCGGGGGATTGGGATTCGATCCGTCGCCGGTGCTGACGTAAAGGAACCCGTCAGGCCCGAACTTGAGCGTGCAGCCGCAATGGCCGCCCCCCAGCCATTCGACCAGCACCTGCTCGCTCTCGGGAATCGCACGCGGCGGATCGTCGGCGGTCGCGGTGAACCGCGAGACGCGGCATCCGTTGGGGAGGTTCTTGCCGTCGACGACGTGGGCCAGGGTGTACATCACGAAGAAAACCCGGTTCGTGGCGAAGCCGGGGTGGAACGTGAGGGCGAGCGATTCGGAGGCGCCCTTGCAGTCGGGGATCTTGTCCAGGCCTCGGGCGTCGCGTTTCAGGTCCAGGAAGAGGTCGGCTTTGGCGGCGTCGCCGCGCGCCGGGAACGAATGGACCTTCCCGAACTGCTCCAGGACAAAGAGGCGGCCGCTCCCGGGCGCGAACGCGAGATCGACCGGACGCTCGAACTTCAGCCGGGGGAAGACCCTGGCGGAGCGGAAGGGGGGCGGCGGGTCGGGCGTCCCGATCAGCGCGGATCTGGTCCAGGGGACGCGCTCGGGGATCCCGTACGGGGGCTCCTTGAGGGTGAGCGCCACCGCGCTCGCGAAGAGGATCGCGAGGACGGCGAGCAGGGGAAGTTTCACGAAGGTCACTCTCTTAGGGTGCATGTTCGGGGCTCATTTCCGACATAAAGACGCAACGGGTTCTCAGGCTGTCCCGATGCTATCATGTTCAAGATCGGCGGAAGGGAGGACGGGGTCCCATGGCGACTGAGGCGCAGCGACATTCGGGCTACCTGGTGCCGCAGGAGCCTGAGGTCTACTATCCCTGGTTCGACTTCCTCCGCATCACGCTCGCGCTGGGCGTCTTCTGCGCGCACGCCGGCGTCCCCTGCCCGGCCAGCTTCGGTAACGCCTGCGTCCAGGTCTTCTTCGCGCTCAGCGGCTTCCTGATCGGCGGCATCCTCTGCCGCACGGAGCAGGCGCAACTGCCCCGCTTCTACTTCAACCGCGTCACGCGCATATGGATCCCCTACGCGATCGCGATCCTGCTCCTGCTGGCCATGACCGTCGTCAAGGGCCAGAAGGTCGACCTCAAGATGACGGAGTTCTTCGTCTACATGGCGACCTTCGTCTACAACTACTTCGGGCCGCCGCAGCTGGCGACGGCCCGCGAGCGGATGCCGCTCGAGGGCACGGGCAACCATTTCTGGTCGATCTGCGTCGAGGAGCAGTTCTACCTGATCGCGCCCTTCATCGTCGTCCTGCTGCCTCGGGTCCGCGTGGCGCTGCTGGTCCTCGTCTGGGCCCTCAACTTCTGGAAGCCGCACGACTTTGCCGGGATCGCGCTGGGCGTGCTGCTGGCCCTCTCGCTTCGGCACTACGGCGAGTGGTACCTGAAGCGGGCCGCCGTCGTCGTGCTGGCCCTTCTCTGCGGCGGCCTCGTCGTCGCGACCATGAAGAACTGGGTCCCCTATCCGGCCGCGGCCCCGATCGCTTCGGTGGCGGTGGTGGCGCTGCTCGCCCGGAGGGGCTCCCCGCTGCCGTTCGGAAAGCTCCTCGGCGGCATCTCCTACCCGTTCTACCTGAACCACGGGGTGGGCCTGCTGCTGCGCAAATCGATGGCGCGGCACCTGAGCCTGCCGGTGTGGGGGACCTTCATCGCGGCGCTGGCGATCTCGTTCTCGTTCAACTGGGCGCACTACTGGTTCGTGGACCGCACGGTGCACGCGAAGCGCGGCGGCTGGTACACGCCGGCCCGCGGCCGGGCCTGCTTCATCGGCGGGGTCGTGATCACCGTCCTCGGCCTCGCCGCCGCCTGGGCCTTCCACCGCTGGCCGCCGCGTTAGCGCTTCTCCCGCTCGGGCGCGTCGATGAAGCGCCAGCCCCGCAGGAAGGCGAGGAGGTCCGACATCCCCTCGACCGTCACGTTCTTCTCGAGGCCTTCGGGCATCAGCGAGACGCCGCTCGACTTCATCTCCTCGATGTCCTGCCGGAGCACCACGTCCTCCTGGCCCTCGCCGCGGCGGAGGGTGAGGCTCGACGCCGTCTGTGCCGCGATGAAGCCGGAGACCACGGCGCCGCTCTTGGTCTTCACCACGAAAGTGGCGTAGTTGTTGTCGATCACCCGGCTGGGATCCAGGATGTCGACGAGCAGCTGCTCGGGCGCCTTGAAGATGGCGTCCGAGATGTCCGGGCCCACGAGGGTGCCGATGCCCGCGATCTTGTGGCAGGCCGAGCAATTGGTCTTGAAGATCTCGCGGCCGCGCTTGGGGTCGCCTTCCTTCGCCAGCGCCGCCTTGTAGCGCTCGATCACCTTCTGCCGTTCCTCGGGAAGATTGCTCTGGATGAGCTTCTTCGCGCGGTCGCGGATGGCGACGTCGCCGTAGCCCTGGAGCTGCTTGAGCAGCGAGGCCCCCAATTCTCCCGGCGTCATGCGGCCGCCTTCGATCTCGTCCAGCAGGGCGCTGAGCCGCTCGGGGCGGCGGGACATCGCCTCGAGGATCTCGCGGCGAAGCGCCGGGAGCGCCTTCTTCCAGGCGCCCATCAGCAGCTTCGGCACATCGGGCACCGGATGCCCCGAGAGGGCCGCCACCGCGGCAATGCGCAGTTCCTGCGGCTGCTCCTCGCCGAGGAGCCCGGCGAGCACGGGGCCGGCCGCGTCCCACGGGAGGTGGACCAGGAGTTTGACGGCGTCAAGCCGCTCCGGGAGGGGGCGCGAGGCGTCGGCCGCCGCGGCGCCCGACCTGGCGATCACCACCTTCGCGGCCTCCGCTTCGGGGAGCGTGCCCAGGAACTCGGCGAGCCGCGTCGAGCGGCGGTTCATGCCTTCGGCGAGCCCGGTCAGGACGGAGGCCTGGCGCCGCACGTCCGCCGCCGAGAGGCCGCGGATCAGCGCCGCGACTTCGTCCTTGTCGCGCCGGCTTCCGACGATCGCGGCCAGCTCGCGGCAGAAGACGGGGTCCTGGACCTTCGCGAGCAGCTTGCCCGCGCGCGTCGGCACGGCGCTCGCCACGGCGAGGCGGGTCCAGCGGTCGTCGATGGCCCCCGCCGCGATCTTCGCCAGCGGCGCGAGGATCTCGTCGCTGTCCCAGGCGCCCAGCGTCAGCGCGGTCTGCCAGCGGACGTGAGGGTTCGGGTCGTCGGCCAGGCGCACGAGCTGCTCCGAGACGGGCCCCTGGCCGGCCCAGCGCTCGGCGAGGCGCAGCGCGTTCTCGCGGACGCCGGGATCCGGGTCCGCGAGGAGCCGAAGCGCGAGGTCGATATCGAAGGTCTGCTGGCCGTCCAGGGTCCAAGCGGCGTGAAGGCGCCCGAGCGGCGTCCCGGAGGCCGCCAGCTTCCGCAGCGGGCCCCAGGAGTCGCGGTCCTGCCGCTCGACGAGCAGGCGCTGCGCCGTCATGCGCCACCAGGCGTCCGGATGGTCCAGCAGCGGCACGAGGTCGGCGGTCTTTGCCGCCGCGAGGTGCGGCCGCGGGGCCGGGTTGCGCTTGCCCTCCGGAACGATCCGCCAGATGCGGCCCTGGTCGCGGCGGTGGTTGAAGTTGTAGCGGCCCTTCAGGTCGGCCGGGACCCAGTCGGGGTGCTCGACCTCGGTGCGGTACATGTCGCAGACGTAGAGGGCGCCGTCGGGCCCGGGGAACATGCTGACCGGGCGGAACCAGTTGTCGGGCGACGCGAGGAACTCCGTCCCCTCGTGGGGCGGCTTCCAGGTGAAGGAGCCCCCGAACGGCGTGAGCACCTCCTCGTGGATCAGGTTCCCGGTGGGCTCGCACGTGAAGACGTGGCCGTAGTAGTCCTTGGGAAGCAGGTCGCCGCGGTAGACGAAGACGCCGCAGGAGGCCGTGAAGGTCCCGCTGTGTCCGGCCGAGAGCGTCCAGTTCTTGCTGATGGGGTAGACGCGCGCGGCGCCGCCGGCGCCCTGGTTGTCGCCGATCGGTCCCGGCGCCGCGAGGAACGGGTTGCGTTTGAAGTAGGCGTTGGGCGTGACCATCGGGATCAGGTGGTTGCGGTTCGTGCAGACGAAGCGGTGGCCCCAGTCGTCGAAGGTGAGACCGAATTGGCCGAAGCCCGTGATGGCCTCCGCGCGGTCGTGGACCAGGTCGAAGCGGAAGTCCTGGCCGCCGATGTCGATGGGCTGCGACTCGGGCCGCGCCGCGTTCCGGATCTTGCCGCCGCGCTGGCCGTTGGCCACGTAGATCCAGTTGTCGATTCCGAAGGTCGGGAAGCTGACGCGCAGCTGAGGGTTCTCGACCGCGAAGCCCGTGTAGAGGGTCTCGCGGATGTCGGCCTTCCCGTCGCCGTCCGTGTCCTTGAGGAAGAGGACGTTGGGCGCCTGGGTGACCAGGATGCCGCCCTTCCAGGGAAGGACGCCCTGGGCCATGAGGAGCCCCTCGGCGAAGATCGTGGCGGTCTCGTAGCGCCCGTCGCCGTCCTTGTCCTCGAGCATCCGGACCCGGCCCTGCGGCGGTTTCGACTTGTCGTAGTTCGGGTAGTCGAGCATCTCGACCACGAAGAGCCGCCCGTTCTCGTCGAAGGCGCCCGCAACCGGACTCATGACCTCCGGCTCGGCGGCCACGAGTTCGATGCGGAGCCCGGGGCGGATCTTGAACTCGGCCAGCGCCTGCTCGGGCGTGAGCGGGCTGTGGATCTCGCGCGGCTTGTCTTGTGCGAGCACGACCAGAACAGCGAGCGTCAGCAGTTTGATCATGGTTCTATAATCCCCGGAGCGACCTGCGCTTTTCCATTAGCCATTCTAAGGTTTTGCGTCGGCCAGGCTCTTGAGCAGCGCCACCGCCTGCTCGACGAGCGCCTCGCCGCCGCCCGGCGCGATCCGTGAGTTCTCGACCTCGTAGGCGCCCTGGGCGAAGGCATCGCGCGTCGGCACGTAGGCGCAGTTGTCGTTCGCGAGCTCCACCACGAAGGTGTTGGGGAAGGGCGAGCGGCGCTTGATGGCCAGCCCGAGCTCCACGAAGATCTCGCCCGGCAGCGTGACGATCGCGGTGTCGCGGCCGAGCCGCAGCGCCTGCACCTCGAGCGACCACACGGACGGCAGAGTCTGAAGGTGCAGCGTCGTCACGATGCGGACCTGGTCGAGGAAGGGGAGCTCCTTGCCGCCGACCTTGCCGACGTTGGCCTTGGCGTAGTCCACCTGCTCCGCCGTCCGGGTCTGGACCGGCACCTCGACGCGGGCGGACGTCATCGCGAGCGACGCGTCCACGGGGCGGAGGCGGGGGAGCTGGCCGAGCACGTCCTGGCCGAGCTGCACCCCGATGTCCCGGGCGGAGCGGCGTTCCTTGCGTGACGTGTCGATATGGTTGATGTTGCCGCAGGTGCCGGCGCCGAACAGCGAGACGACGCCGTCGCCCAGCGAGGCTCGGAGCTCCCGCTCGAGGAAGTACGGGTAGTCGGCGGAGTACTCCGTGCCGCCGGTCGTGTCGCAGTGGAGCGCGAAGACCGTGAGGGCCGCGAAGGTCCGCCCGCCGTCCTGGGCCGAGAGGACGGCGAGTTCGGGGTCGATCGGGCCCGCAGGGGCGACGATGTCGGGGTTGAGGGAGCCGGGGTTCGTCCGCACACTGCCGTCCTTCATGCGGAAGCGACGGTGAAACGAGAGCTCGTGCTCCTCGCCGATTCCGGCGCGGAGGTCTGCGGGGCGCGCGTTGCGGGCAGCCCGCTCGACCGCCTCGGCGACCTTCGCCGCCAGGAGCGCCGGATAGTCGAGCTCCGCGACGACCTTGTTGCGCTCGCCCAGGAGCCTGGACATCTGACCATAATAGAGAGGGCCGGTATGGCTGTGGGTCGCGGCGATGCCGATCCGCGCCGCCGGGATGCCGCTGCGGCGCTCCGCCTCCTGACGCGCGCGCGACGTCACGGCCGCGGGAACGCCGATCAGGTCGCAGAAGACCAGCGCCGCGCGGGTCGGCCCCTGCTCGAACACGATCGCCTTGGCCTTCAGGGGGTCCTTCGTGCCCGTGTTGGCGCGGTCGTGGTAGTACCCGGCCATCGGGTAGCCCTTGGGGGGCGTGATGTCGACCTCCGCGACGCCGACGCGGAGGGGCGCCGCGCCGGAGCCGGCCGGCGACGCGCAGCTTGCGCTGAGCAGGGCCGAAGCGCCCGCGATCAGGATCAGCCCGAGAAGGCGCTTCATTTCTCCACCACCCGCTGGAGCGCCTTCACGGCGCCTTCGACCAGCTTCTGGCCCCCCTCGGGCGCGAGCTTGCTCGATCGCGCGGTGCGGGGCTCGTAGCCGCCGCCGACGAAGGCCTGCGCCGTCGGCACGTAGCCGATGTACTCGTTTGCGAGCTCGACGAACCAGGTGAACTTGTGCGGGGACGCCTGCTTGATGCGGAGCCCGTACTCGACGAAGTACTCCGAGCCGTTCGTCGCGATCCCGAGGGGACCGACGCGCAGGCCCTGCACCTCGCAGGGGATCTCCGGCGTCTTCGCGCGCTCCTCGGCGACCAGCTTCCGCTCGACGGCATAGACCTCGTCGGGGCCGCTGCCCAGCCCGAAGGCCGGCTTCTCCGCGAGGGGGTCGGGCTCCGGTCGGACCCGGACCGGGACCGTTTCGGTCGCGGCCGAGTTCGTCAGGGTCTTGAGCCACGACATCCGGTTGATCGTGCGGACCGCCTCGGCGGAGAGCTTCGACCCCATCATGGCGGCGTGCTCGGGCCCGAACTCGCGCGCGGTGGAGAGGTTGTCCACCTGGGTCAGGTCGCCGCAGGCGCCGTTGAGGAAGACGACTTCCGTCTTCTCCCCGTACACGGCCTTCAGGTTCTTGCGGAGGTAGCCCACGTAGTCGGCCGAGAACTGGTTGCCGCCGACCACGGTACAGTGGCAGGCGAAGTTGACGACGACGCCGAAGACCGCGGCGCCGGCGTTGGGCGCCTTGCCGGCCGGGGTGCGGATCGCCATCACGCCGACGTCGGGGTCGATGGGGCCGGCGACCCGGACGATCTGGTCGTGGTACTTGGTGCCCGGCTTCCCGGGATGGGTGATCTCCTTGCCGTCCTTCATGAGGAAGCGGCGGTTGAAGGAGATCGTGTCTTCCTTGCCGAGGCCGATGCCGACCTCGCAGGTCTGGAGCGCCGCCCAGGCGTCCTCGACCGCCTTCGCGATCCCATTGCCGACCTTTTCCTCGTACGCGGGGTCGCCCTCGTTGCCCAGGCAACTGACGGCCGGCCCGCCCGAGTGGGTGTGGCTCGCGGCGACGAGCACGTTGGCGCCGGGGATCTTCGTGTTCTTCTCGATGCGATCGCGGGCCTGCTTGACGGTGTGCTTGCCGATGAAGAGTTCGTCGATGCCGACGAGCGCGACCGGCGTCGTCCCGTCCGTGACGACGCAGGCGACCGCGTAGAGCGGGTCGCGCACGCCCTTGCTGGGGTTCGGCCGGAATCCGCCGGGGATCGACGCGCCGACCTCGGGCGTGATGTCGGCGGCTCCGAATCCGGCTTTCAGCTCGCCGTCTCCGCGGCAGAGACTGAGGGCGAGGCAGAGCATCAGGGTCATGGCGGCTCTCCTTATTTTCGGACCAGGACGAAGGCGGCGAACTCGCCGGACAGCGGGACCGGGAGGGCGGCGCCGTCGACGTGTCCCTCGAGGATCGGCTTCCCGTAGAGGTCCTTGGGGTCGAGGAGCCGGAACCCGTCGCCCGGCTTGAGGACGCGCGACACGTCGACGGGGACGAGGGCGGCCTTGGCGCCGTTGTAGATCGCGACGTGGGCCCGGCCCGGATCGTACTTGTTGGGGAGGACCACCGCCTTCGACTCGGGCAGTTCGCGCAGGTTGCCCTCGTCGACGGCCTTCTTGTAGTTGTTGATGGAGATCTTGCCGCGCGCCACGACGTTGTCGCGCACCTCGCAGTCCTCGTTCTCCTTGGTCATCCCGACCTGCAGGTTCACCCCGTGCAGGAAGTTCCGCGCGACGCGGATGTGGTTGCTCGGGCGGCCTCCGCCGACCAGGAACGGCCCGCGCTCGTACGCGATGTTGTCCTCGATGACGAAGTTGTCGACATACGCGTTCTTCGAGCCGTAGGCGTGCATGCTGTACGAGCCGCCCCAGGCGGGGACGGAGAGGATGCAGTTGGAGATCGTCTTGACGCCGTCCTTGTTCTGGACGTAGATGCAGTGGCCGTGGGTCCGGTCCGGCGCCTTCCAGCCGTTGTTATAGATGACGCAGCCGTGCATCTCGCTGTCGGTCGACCCGATCCACCAGCCCACGCCGCCCAGGGGGTTGTCGTGGATAACGAGGTTGATGAACTTGCAGCCCCTCCCGGCATGGACGACGAGCCCGGCGGAGCCGGGGATGTCCTTCGGCCAGGACCCCGTCTGGTCGGTGACGCGCTTTTCGATCGGCACGTCGCTCGCGATCTCGAGGTCGCGGAGCCACACGTAATCGGCGCCCTGGACGACCTCGATGCCACAGTTGAGGATCGTGACCCGCTCGCCCGCGACGCCGCGGACCTGGATCGGCGCGGCCTCGCTGCCGGCGAGCGTGACCTGGAACTTGCCGGTGTAGGTTCCCCCGCGGATCCAGAGCGTCGAGCCGGGCTCCAGCGTCCGGCCGAGCGCGGAGGCGAGGTTCCAGGGCGACTCCTTGGTGCCGGCGTTGTCGGGCTTCCCGTCGGCGGCGACGAAGAACTCCAACGGCGCAGGCGAGAGCATCAGCAACGCGACCAGACACGCGCGCATGGACGCCTCCGTTACAGTTGGCGGACGGCTTCCCGGATCGCGACGAGTCCCGCTCCCAGGGGCGCGGCCCGCAGCCCCAGCTTGGATTGCTCGATCGTGAGGCGCTTCAGGGTGCTCGGGATGGCGTGTTCGTGGATGGCGGCGCGGGTCGGGACGGCCACGAGGTCGCCCGCCTCGAAGAAGCGCCCGTTCAGGACGAGGATCTCCGGGTTGAAGAGGTTGAGGGCGGTGGCCAGGCCGATGCCGACCATCCGGGCCACGCGGTCCAGCACGCGCGCGCAGGCCGCATCGCCGTCGCGCGCGAGGCGGACGACGTCCTCGTAGACCGCGGCTCGCCGCTCGCGCAACTCCTCCAGGACCGCGGAGGTGGTGGCGCGGGATTCGAGGCAGCCCTTCGCGCCGCAGTAGCAGATCGGGCCCGAGGGGTCGACGGTGATGTGGCCGAGCTCCCCTGCGTTGCCGGAGGCGCCCTGGAGGACTTCGCCATTCACGATGGCGCCCATCGCGATGTTCTCGGCGACCTCGACCGTGATGAGGTTGCGCGGCTCGGCGCCCGCCCGCGCGGCCTGTTCGGCGAGCGCCATGGACGGGGCGTAGCCGATGAGGCTGGCGGGCACCCCGGACCAGTCCTCGAGGTGCTCGCGGATCGGCACGTCCCGCCACTGCGGGAGGCGCGGGTACGTGAAGGACACCCCGCGGGCGGGGTCCCACTGGCCGGGGAGCGCGAGCCCCACGGCCGCCAGGCGCGGCGTGCCCCGCGCGAGGGACTGCACCGCCTTGCGGAGCGGCTGGAGCACGCCCCCGGTGCCGCGGTTCCAGCTGATCGGCACGCTGGCCTCGCGGAGGATCTCGCCCCGCAGGTTGAGGACGACGGCGCGCAGCACGGGGTAGAGGAGGCTGATGCCGAGGACGCGGCCGGAGGCCCCGTTGAGCTCCAGCCCGCGGGTGGGGCGCCCGAGCGCCGCCCGCGGGGCCGCCACCTCGAGCAGCACCTTGCGCCGCACCAGGTCGCGCGTGATCCGCGACACGGTCGCCACCGAGAGCCCCGTCGACGCCGCGAGCTCGAGGCGCGAGTGGGTGCGGCCCGGCCGCAGCTGCGCCAGGAGCTCGGTCCGGTGCCGGGAGCCATTTATTTTCATCTGCAACTAATACTACGCCCGGGCGTACCAAAGATGGTATAGATCTTTGCAATTGCGAAAGAAAGGGAACGCATGGGGGACCTGAGGATCGGCATCGTCGGGCTGGGCTGGGTGGCCGGCGCTCACCTCGAGACGTTCAAGCACGTCAACGGCGCGAAGGTGACGGCGGTCTGCTCGCGCCGCAAGCAGAACCCGAAGGACCTCCAGGCCAAGTACGGGATCCCGCTGAAGGTCTACACCGACCTCGAGCTCATGCTCGCGGACCCCGAGATCGACGTCATCGACATCTGCACGCCGCACCCGTTCCATGCGAAGCAGGCGGTCGCGGCGGCCCGGGCGGGCAAGCACCTCATCATCGAGAAGCCGATGGCCCTCTCGTGGGCCGACGCGAAGGCGATCCGCGACGCGGTCAAGAAGGCCCGCGTCCAGGCGATGGTCTGCTTCGAGGTCCGCTACAGCGCGCAGTTCATGCTCGCGAAGTCGGTCGTCGACCAGGGCCTGCTGGGCAACCTCCACTACGGCGAGGTCGACTACTACCACGGCATCGGCCCGTGGTACGGGCAGTTCAGCTGGAACGTGAAGAAGGACTTCGGCGGCTCGAGCCTGCTGACCGCGGGCTGCCACGCGCTCGACGCGCTGCTCCTGCTCATGGACGCGCCCGTCGAGGAAGTGACGAGCTACTCGACGATGTCGGGCAACAAGGCCTTCAAGCCCTACGAGTACGACACGACCTCGGTGACGATCCTGAAGTTCAAGGGGGGCAAGGTGGGGAAGGTCGCGTCGGTGACCGACTGCCTCCAGCCCTACTACTTCCACACCCACCTCGTGGGTAGCGAGGGCAGCCTGCTCGACACCAAGATCTACTCCGCGAAGCTCAAGGGCATGATCAAGAACGAGTGGAGCACCCTCGCGACGCACCCGATCGACTCGGGCGACGTGAAGGACCACCCGTACCAGCCGCAATTCCAGGCCTTCACGGACGCCACGAAGGCGGGCAAAAAGATGGCCCTGACGGACCTGGAGACGGCGATGGAAAGCCACCGGGTCGTCTACGCGGCGGACCTGTCCGCCGCCAAGGGGCGCCCGGTGAAGATGAAGGAACTGAAGTAGGCCGCCGTGCCGACCGTTCTCGCCGTCATGGCGCACCCGGACGACGTGGAACTCCTCTGCGCCGGGACCCTCATCCTGCTCAAGCGGGCGGGCTGGGACGTCCACATCGCGACCATGACGGCGGGGGACCTGGGCTCGATGAAGCACTCCCGCGCGGCGATTTCGAAGATCCGCCGCAAGGAGGCCGCCGCCTCGGCGAAACTGCTCGGCGCCGGCTACACCTGCCTCGGCTTCGACGATCTCACCATCGCGTACGGGGAGAAGCCCAAGCGGATCGTCACCGGGCTCCTCCGCGCCGTGAAGCCGGACCTCATGATCCTTCACTCGGCCGACTGCTACATGGCCGACCACCAGGAGAGCTCCCGCATCGCCCGCGAGGCCGCGTTCGCCTCCACGATCCCCAACTGGAAGGCCAGCTTCAACGGGAAGCCCGCCCGGCCCTGCGAGAAGATGCCGGCGATCCTCTATGCGGACCCCGTGGACCACGTGGATCACCTGGGCCGTCGGCTCCCGGCCCGCTACGTGGTCGACATCACGTCGGTCATCGACGACAAGGAGAAGATGCTGGCATCGCACGCGTCGCAGCGGTCCTGGCTCCAGGAGCAGCACGGCGAGGACGAGTACCTGCACTGGATGCGGCGGCAGGGGGCGAGCCGGGCGGCCGACTTCGGGAACGGCTCGGTGGCGTACGCCGAGGGCTACCGCCCGCACCTGGGCTCCGGGTTCCCGAAGCACGACTACCTGACGCCGGCGCTGGGCGACAAAGTGAAGACGCTGTCTTGAGGGAGGATCTATGGGCTTCAGCTACCAGCTCTCCAAGTGGATCCCGTTCCGCGACGAGAAGGCCTGCGCGCGCGTCCGCGCGATCAAGCGCTCGGACATCACGAAGCACGCCAACAAGAAGTTCCGGATCGAGGTGATCGACGACAAGATCCAGTTCTACAGCCGCTTCGCGATCGACATCGTGACGCGCATCCAGAAGGCCGGGCAGGAGGGGAAGACCTGCGTGCTCATCCTCCCGGTCGGCCCCGTGCCGCAGTACCGGATCGCCGCCGAGATGATCAACCGGCAGGGGATCAGCTGCAAGCACCTGACCACCTTCAATATGGACGAGTACGCCAACGAAAAGGGCGAGACCGCGCCGGCGGACTGGGAGGGCTCCTTCGCGACCTCGATGCGGCAGTCGTTCTTCGAGAAGATCGACCCGAAGCTCCGGCCGCTCGACAAGAACATCCACTTCCCGACGCACCGGAACATCGAGGACTACTGGAAGCTGATCGAGGACGCCGGCGGCGCCGACTGCTGCTACGGCGGGATCGGCTGGTGCGGCCACATCGCCTTCTGGGAGTCCCACCTGGGCCTGGAGTTCGGCGAGGACCTGAAGGCCTACAAGCAGGCGCACGGCCGGATCGTCGAGCTCAACCCGATGACGATCATGCAGAACGCGCTGCACACCTTCTCGAGCGACTGGTCCTGGTGCCCGCCGAAGGCGGCGTCCATCGGCCCGCGGGAGATCCTGGGCGCGCGGGACCGCAGCTTCTGGCTCGACGGCGACTGCGGCAGCCCCGCGATGTCGTGGCAGCGCTTCATCGCCCGCCTCGTCGCCCACGGCCCCGTCAACACGCTGGTGCCGGGCTCGATCCTCCAGGAGACGAACTGCGGCTACCACATCCTGGGCAGCGTGGCGGACGACGTCAAAATCGATTTCAGCTAGGACGGGAAGCAAGAAGCACGACGTACGAAGTAAGACGCACGAAGCAGGAAGCAAGTGCCTGGGAGCGGAAGGAAGGGGAGGACGTATGAACTGGCCACCGACTTATCTGCAGTGGTTCCTGATCGTCGCCTTGCCTCTCATGGGGCTGGTGTATGCGTTCCTCGGCGGAATCAAGCTTGCGCTTGCGGAAAGGCTGAAGCTCGACGAGGCGAGGGTGGGCGGGCTCGTCGCGGGATTCGGCATGATGGTCGGACCGACCATCCTCGCCTGCGGGTTCCTGAGCGACTCGATCGGGCGCAAGTGGGTGTTTCTTCCCGGCGCCGTCATCGTCGTGATCGCGCTGCTGATCCTTGCGTCGACGCGTAATTATCGGTCGGCGGTCATGGGAGTTCTGCTGTTGGGCGCCGGCTGGTCGGCCACCATCAACGTCGGCAACGTGGTGATGGGCGAGGCCGGGGATCCGATGAAGGTCACCCAGAGGATGCAGTTCGCGGACTTCCTCTTCGGGCTAGGCGCCTTTCTCACGCCGATGGTCATCGGGCTCCTGGTCGCAAAAACGGGGTATTCGCGCGGCGTCGTGCTCTTGGCCGCCCTCTCCGCGATCCCGATCATCATGGGGTTGGGGGCGCCCATGGAGTCGGCGGCGTCCGACGGCGGCCCCAGGGGAACCCTCGGCGATCTGTTCTCCGGGAGAGTCTTCTGGATGACGAGCCTGGCGTTCCTGTTCTATGTCCCCCTGGAAAGTTCGGTGGCCGGGTGGGCGACGACGATCGTGTCGAGCCATGAGCCGGCTGGCGCCCCGACCTCGCGCCTTGCCTCGATCAGCCTGATGTCTTTCTGGCTGTGCTTCACCGGGAGTCGGCTTCTCGTGGCCCTCCTGGGCATCGAGGAGGGACGGGAGATCATGCTTGTCTGCCTGTCCTTGGCGTGCGTGGCCGTCATCCTCGGGATCGCCTTCCTGCCGGGACAGTGGACCGCGGTGGGCCTGGTCGTCGCGGCTGGCCTGATCTTTGGACCGATCTTCCCTGTCCTGATCTCAAAGGTGATCTCGACCGCTCCGAAGGGAGTGGCGGGCCGGGCAGTGGGATTCTTCTTCGCGTTCGGCTCGGTGGGCTGGACGTTCATCCCCCGGCTGATCGGCCACGTGGCGACGAAGTCCAACATCCGGCGTGGGTTCATGGTCGCGGGGGCCTCGAGCGCCGTGTTCGTGGTCTTTGTGCTGGTGGAGCACTTCCTGCGGACGCGCTAGCTGACGGAGAAGCCCCGGGAGGAAACGCAGAAGAGCAGGAACTGGGTGTTCCGCTCGGCCTTCTCCTTGTAGGGCTGCTGGAGGGCAAGGACCGGGTCGATCCAGACCCCGTTGAGCATCGCCATCGGCCCGACGTCGATCGCGGGCGTCGGCAGGGTCTTCCTGGAGCTGATGAGGTAGCGCAGGCCCAATTCGCCCGCCGCCTTGTCGCCGATCTGTACCCCGCTCGGAGAGGATTCCAGGCGGGCGAGCGTCTCGTCGTCGACCAGCTTCCTGGCTTTCAGGATCTTGAGGACGCGCGACCATTCCCGGGCCTCGAGGCAGAACTCCTGAGGCTTCTCGGTCGCCAGGCTCTTCAGCCGAATCTCCATGAATCTCCTCGCCGGCCTATTTCTTGTCGTCGCCGGGTTTGGGGTCCTTCTTCTTGATCGAGAGCGCCTGGCTGATGATGTGGCTGCTGTTCTCGCTGTAGAACGCGGCGTCCTTGCCCGACGCGGCCACCTTCGACGTGTACTTGCACTCCTCCTTCGCGCCCTGGAGGTACTGCTGGGGCGAGTAGTGCCACTCGCACGAGTAGGTGTAGTTGCCCGACATGTTCCGCTGCGCGCCGTTGGCCGTGAACATCTTGGAGACCGGCACCGAGAAGCCGCCCTTGGCGATCGCGCCTTTGCCGCCCACCGCCGTCACCTTGCTCTCCACGGTCTTCACGTCGGTGAGGCCCTGCGGAAGATTGGTGACCTCGAGGGGGTCCTTGAAGAGCTGGCCCACGCGCACCGGGCCGCTGGGGAGCAGCGGGTGCGTGTAGATCTTGTCGAAGAGGGACAGGCCGCCCGTGCGGACGTTGCCGCCGTTCCACAGGAAGTTCGTCTTTCCCTTCTCGGTGATGGTGTCGACCGTGAACTCGCCCTCGGTCAGCTTCTTCATGTACTCGACCATCCGCTCCGCCTCGGTCTTCGACACGGCGTAGCCGGGGGCCTTCGCGTCGGCCTTCATCTGCAGCTTCGGTTCGAGCTTCTTGCCCTCGACGTACTGCAGCGAGACCTCGTAGTCCTGGCTGCCGTAGGACCAGGCGACCTTCTTGAGCGTGAGGGTCAGGACGCCGTCGGCCTTCCACGCGAGCACCGCCTCGACGTCGCGCTTGTCGTGGCTTTCGGTGGTGTCGCCGCGGCCCGGCTCGCGCTTGCGGCTCTCGGAGAATCCCCACTTCATGTCGAAGGAGTCGCCGTCCGCGAGGGTCCACTTCATCTCCATCGCGGTGTCGTCGGGCTTGTCCTGTGCGCCGGCGGAGAAGGGAGCGGCGACGACGGCGAGGAGTGCGGCCGCAAGGATTCTCATGGGGTCCTCCCTCGGAAATCCCGCCCAGACTGCCCAGTATATCCACGACTCCGGGGCAACGCAAACCGCTCGAATCGGCAAAAAGATCTATACTGGAGCCGTGACGAATCTTGCGGAGCTCTGGAAGACGCAGCAGAACGCCACCTTCCCGGCGTCTTGTCTCCCGCTCTCCGTCGACGGGGTCAAGCTGGTCAAGCTCGATGCCGGCGCGGGCGCGATCCTGACCGCCTCGCTGCGCACGGACGGCGTCGTCCGCCGCCCGGATGACGCGAAGCGCCGGGAGCTCGAACGCCAGCGCGGGATGATCCTCAAGGCGCTTGGCGAGCTGACGCTCGACGCCGACGGGAAGGCCTACTTCGAACGGCTCGCCGCGCTCGCGGACGCCGTCCTCAAAGGGTGAGGACGACCTTCCCGTAGGCGCTCTGCTCCATCACCAGCTGCTGCGCCCGGGCCGCTTCCTGCAGCGGCAGCTCCTGGCCGATGACCGGTTGGAGGGTGCCGTCCGCGAAACCCGCGCCGAGCCCCGCCCAGATCGAGGCGAGCTCGACCTCGCTCGGGTTGCCCAGATGCATCCCCATCACCGACGCGTCCCGCATCATGAGCTCGCGCGGGTGGATCTCGACCGGACCGCGGCAGCCGATCACGACGACGCGGCCGAACTTGGCGAGAAGCGGGAGATCCTTGCCCAGGTTCACGTGCGAGGCCATCTCGAGGATGATGTCGACGCCTCGGCCTTCGGTGATCGACAAGACCTGGTCCAGGTAGCCCGCCGACTTGTGGTCGAGGACGTGCTGGGCGCCCTGACGGCGGACGAGTTCGCGGCCCCGCTCGGTGCCGGCGGTCCCGATCACCCGGAAGCCGCGGGAGCGCGCGATCTGGGTCGCCGCCACGCCGACGCCGCCCGACGCGCCGTGGATGAGCACGGTCTCTCCGGCCTGCCCGTGGGCTCGCTGGATCAGCGATCGGTACGCGGTCCCGTACGGGATGTAGATCGCCGCGCCCTGAGGGAACGAGAGCGCCGCGGGCAGCGGGTGGACCTGCGCGGCGCGGCAGAGCGCGAACTCGGCGCAGGCCCCCGTGAAGCTGGGCGACGTCGTGCCCGTGATGAAGACGCGGTCGCCGGGCCGCACGTGGCGGACGCCGTCGCCGACGGCGTCCACGAGCCCGGCGGCGTCGGAGCCGGGCGTGTAGGGGGGCGTGACGATCTTGCTGTAGGCCCCCGTGCGGATCGAGGTGTCGACCGGATTGACCCCCACGGCCTTGACGCGGACGACGACCTGGCCGGGGCCGGCCTTGGGCTCGGGGATGTCCTCGAGCTTCAGCACCTGCGGGCCGCCGAACTCGTGCGCGCGAATCGCTTTCATCCCGGGAGTATCAAGCATTCGGCGGCACGCATCAAGCTTTCTGGAACCCCGGGGCAGCGGATGGCATAATCCTGCCTATGAATAAACTGCTGATCGCGATCCTGGCCCTGGTCTCCTGCTCGGACGACGCGACTCCGCCGCGCCCGACCGTGGCGCCCGAGTCGCCGGGGTCCGCCGCGATGGCAAGCGCGCCGGAGCGTCCGGCGGTCGACGTCATCAAGTTCGAGGCACCCAAGGACTGGGTCAAGGAAGAGCCCTCGTCGAACATGCGCAAGGCGCAGTACAAGGTGCCCGACAAGGAGAAGAAGGGCGCCGACGCGCAGATGGCGCTGTTCTACTTCGGCAATCGCAACGACATGCTCGACGACAACCTCAAGCGCTGGGCCCAGCAGATGGGTGCGGTCGACCCGAAGACCGAGGTGCTCCAGGGCAAGTGCAAGATCCACCTCGTGGACCTGAAGGGGACCTACACGGGCGACCAGCAGCAGGGCGCCCAGGAGAATCAGCGGCTGCTGGCGGCCGTCGTCGAGAACGCCGACGGCCCCTGGTACTTCAAGCTCGTCGGCCCCGCCGAGACGGTCGGCCCCTGGCGCGACGACTTCATCAAGATGCTCAAGGGCGCCGGCGAGAAGAAGGAGTAGCGGCCCCCGCGGCGTCACCGGCACTCATCAGGCCCGGCGTCCCTGCCGGAATGCGCGTTCCCCATTCGAGTGAGGAGCCTCTCGCATGAGTTCATGGCTGGTCGTCCTGATGATGATTGGCGGCGGCGCGATGATGTCGTTCCAGGCGCCGATCAACGCCGCGCTCCGGAACCACGTCGGCATGTGGGAGGCGTCCCTGATCTCCTTCAGCGTGGGGACCATCGCGCTGCTCGTGGTGGTCTTCCTCGCCGGGAAGGGCAGCCTGGGCAACGTGCGGCAGGTGGCCTGGTGGCAGCTCCTGGGCGGCCTGATCGGCGCCGTCTTCGTGACCGCCACCCTTATCGCCGCGCCGAAGATCGGCGTCACCGGCATGATCGTCGCGACGCTCGCGGGCAACATGGTCGCCGCGCTTCTCATCGACCGCTTCGGCTGGGTCGGCATCTCGGCACGCCCCATCGACCTGACTCGGGTCGCGGGCGTGTTCCTCATGGTCGTTTCGATGCTTCTGATCAACTGGGAGCAGGTCCGGGCGGTCTGGGGCCGTCGATGAGGCTCGGCGTCCTCCTCCTCGGTGCGCTGCTCTCCTCCTGCGCCGCGGGGCCGTCGACCTCCGCGCCGGCGCCGGAGCGGAAACTCCGCATCGTCTTCGTCACCGCCCATCCCGACGATCCCATGTGGGGCGCCGCGGGCCTGATGGCGCTCCTGAGCCGGGACGGGCACGAAGTGATCTCGGCGTACGGGACCTGCTTCCGCGCCGACCGCAAGGTCGGACAGGAAGCGGAAGCAGTCGTTCGCCGCCGGGAAGCCGTCGCCAGCTGCAAGGTCGTCGGAGCCACCCCCAAGTTCTTCGACTACTCCCACGAGGACTTCGTCGCCTCCGGCGAGGTCCTCAAGGCCGTCTCGTCCTGGCTCCGCGAGGTAAAGCCCGACATCGTCGTGACCCACTGGCCAATGGACACGCATCCGAACCACCACGCCGCCGCGTCGATCGTCTGGCAGAGCTACGCGCAACGCGGCGGCTGGAACCTCTACTGGTTCGAGTTGCTGGGGAGCCAACAGTCGGTCGGCTTTCGCCCCGAGCTCTACCTCGACATCGAACGCGTGCACTCCCTCAAGAAGGAGGCACTGGACTGCCACGAAGGGTCGCTTCAGGCGATCTCCAGCCCCGTGCCGGGAGAGCCCTGGAGAAAAACCGAACGTGCCCAACGGACGCGCGGCGACGAATGCGGCGTCGCCCACGCGGAAGCCTACGCGCTCGTCGAGGCGAAGGACGGTTACCCGCTGCTGCCCGTGCGCTTCCTTCGCCGCAAAGGCGTATAGATAGGAAAGATTAGAGGAGAATCCATGAGCCTCGCCGCCCTTCGCGTCCTGATCTGGGACGAACAGCAGGAAGCCCAGAAGCAGGTCTATCCCAACTACCTCGGCAACCATCTCGCCGAGCACCTCAAGAAGCAGGAAGGGATTGAGGTCCGCTCCGTCAGCATCAAGGACGCCGACCAGGGCCTCTCCGACGAGAATGTCGACTGGGCCGAGGTCGTCGTGTGGTGGGGCCACCAGAAGCACGCCGCGGTCAACGACGCGCCCGTCGCCAAGATCATCGAGCGCATCCAGGCGGGGAAGTGCGGTCTCGTCGCCCTCCACTCCGCCCACTGGTCCAAGCCCTTCAAGGCGGCCATGGACGCCCGCTTCCGGCAGGACGTCCTCTCCCGCATCCCCGAGGCGGATCGCCCGAACGTCATCTTCGAAAAATGGAAGGAAGCGGCGCCCGCCCTCACGCGGGTCGAAGCCGGCGACGGGAAGATCCGGATCAAGTATGTCGTCCCCAACTGCGGCCTGGGCGGGGTCCGCGCGGACGGCGCGCCCGGCCACATCGAAACGAAGCTGCCCCAGCATCCGATCGCCAAGGGCGTCCCGGCGAAATTCGACGTGAAGCAGACGGAGATGTACAACGAGGCCTTTACGGTGCCCGAGCCCGACCAGGTCGTCTTCTTCGAGACCTGGGACAAGGGGGAGAAGTTCCGCTCCGGCTGCTGCTGGGCGCTGGGACAGGGAAGAGTTTTCTATTTCCGGCCCGGTCATGAGACGTATCCGGTGTTTCATCAAGAGGAGACCTTGACGGTCGTCCATAACGCGGTCCTTTGGAGCGGGAAGCGAACATGATGGGTTTGCTGTTACTTCTGAGCGGGATCTGGCTTCAGGATGGGAATGCGCCGCAGTTCACGAAGTTCGAGTTCATCCGCGAGCGCATCGCCCACAAGGTCCTCGTCGAGGGGGTTCTGGCCAACACGACGGGGGCCGAGCTCACGGACGTGAAGCTCACGTCGATCTATTACGACGGCAACCGCGAACTGCGCCGGAGCAAGACGGCCCGCATCGCCAAGGTGGGCTCCGGCGCAAAGGCCGACTTCACCCTGGAGGCGGAGCAGGTCCCCAACTTCACGCGCTACGAGCTCTACGTGGAGTATGGCGGAATCACTCGCCTTTACGGCGGCGACGAGAAAGCCCCGATGCCGGCGCTGCGGAAGGCGGCGGGTGCGAACCTCGCCCTCGTCTCCTCGAAGGACGCGCTGCCTAAATCGTTCCCCGGCGACGTCGTCCTCACGGTCGTCGTGAAGAACGACGGCGGCAGTCCCGCCGACGAGCCGACGGCGATCCTGGGCTTCAAGGTCCGCGGGCAGGAGCAGCTCGTCCGGGTCGTGCTCGATCGCGCGATCGCTCCCGGCACCGAGGATACCTTCGAGGTCACGATCCACGATCTGGAGGCCTACAGTTCCTATGAAGCGAGGGTGACCTTCGTGTTCGCGGAAGGCCCGCGGCCGGCCGACCCCCCGCCCGGCGTGAAGGAACTCGTCGTCCGCAGCCTGCGCATGGTCCGGATGGCGGACGGCAGCGGGCGCCTGACGGGCAGTTTCAAGAATGGGATGGCGATCGCGGTGGGTGAGGTCGTGACGACCTTTCAGGTGGGCAAGACGGACGTGCCCTTCACGCTCCCGGGCACGATGGCTCCCGGCGAGCAGCGCCCGTTTGAGTTCTACGTGCCAAGTTGTCCGTCCTTCGACGGAGGCGGCGGCTGGGGAGTCGAATTCAAGGAAGTCGCCAAGGCCGAGCCTGCGACTGCGGCCCGGGCCCCGTCGGTGAAGAAGACCGGCACCCGTACGGTCGGAACGAGCCAGATCAAGCTGCCGCCGCCGCCGGTCAAGGACAAGAACAACGACCCCGAGCTCAACGCGAAGACCCGGATCAAGGACTACGCGGTGGGCGTTCGCGGGCTGATGTACGTCCAGGGGAGCTACCTGGCCAACGGGAAGTACACCGGCGACGTCTACCTGATGCGCCTGATCATCCTCGACGACGACGGCAAACCGATGAAGTCGACGCCCACGATCAACATGACCGTCTACAACAAGGACCAGCCCTGGGGGAAGGTCCAGCGGATCGTCGGCCGAGAGATGTGGAACATCGACGCGACGAAGATCAATTCGGGCAACGTGGCCGACAACACGGTCGCCTGCGACAAGAAGTCGGGCGAGCTCTGGGTCGCGTTCGTGCGCACCGACGGCCCGAACTTCGAGCCGCGCGCCGACATGACGGTCGTGATTCCCGACCTGGGCACCTGGTCGTGGAAGGGCCTCAGCGGAAAGTTCGAGGTCGCGGCCAAAACGGCGGACGTCCCTCGATAACTACTTCTTCGGCACCGGTAAACCAGCGCGACCCTGGGGAATCTCGGGGCCGGTATCCGGGAGGAAGATCCGCAGCGACTCGCCCGGCGCCAGGCGCGCCGCGACCCGCGCGTTGATGGCGAGCTGCACCCGCTGCCGCGTGTCGATCCCCTGGACGGAGCAGACCGCCGCCGCGAACGGCTTGCCCGCCGACGGCACGACCGCCAGCGTCATCCCGGGCTTCAGGTCCTTCCGCGCCCGCTCCGAAGCGCTCCACGCGACCGTCGCGAGCAGCGAGCCGGCGAGCACCTCCACGTCGCTCACGTAGGCCGGCAGGCCCAGGCGGTCCTGGTCCTTCCGATGGCGCTCGTCCTGCGCCACCTTCACGGCCTCGTCGCCCGTCCGGTCCAGGATCTCCGTCGCGAGCAGCTTGCCGTCCCGCTCGACCAGCTGCGTGATGACCTCGTCGCCCTCCTTCAGGGCGTCGATGCCCGCGGGCTCCTTGCCCTTCCACACCTTGACGTCGGCCGCATAGGTGTAGGACGCGTCCACGGTCTTGGTGACGTTGCCCTTGCCGTCCTTCTCGTCGCGCTGCGTCGCGTAGGTCCGCGCCTCGCGGTCGATCTTCACGACGCGGGCGTAGTGGTTGTGCAGGGCCCACATGTGGATGTCGTCCTGGATGGCCCGCGGGTAGGTCCAGGCCTTCTCGTCGTCGACGTACATGAAGATCATGACGTGCTGGCCCGGGAAGTAGTCCGACAGCTCGCCCCAGGAATGCCGGACGTGGAGCTCGGTGTCGTCCTTCACCGGCACCGTGACGATCCGGCCGTCGCGGTCCAGCTTCGCCGTGAGGCTGCGGTCCTTCTCGTTGACGGACTGGACCACGCCGAAGGCCCGCGGCATCTCGCCGAAGAAGTCGCCCTGGAAGGTCGGCTTGGGCGGCGTCGCCTGCTGCGGGACGGGGAGCGCCGCGAGCAGGGACAGCAGCGCCGGAATGAAGAGCTCACGCATGGGAATCTCCCTTGTAGGATTCGACGACCTCTATTGGCGCTTCGCGGACGATCGGGTCAGCGTTTCGCGGCCAGGAAGTGCTGGTGCGTGTCCACGACGTGGCGGAAGGTCCGCACCTTCCCCTCATCGTCGAAGGTCCAGATGTGGAACTCGAGGTCGTGGATGCGCTTCTTGGTGGAGCGGATCGTCGCCTCCAGGTCGATCATGACGATCACCTGGTTGCCGATCTCGATCGGGTTCTTCACGTCGAAGCGGCTGATCTCGAACTCGCGGCTGACGGTCTTGAAGAACTGGTGGACGTGCAGCTTGCCCCGGCCCGGCGTGAGCCAGGGGATCCCGTGGTCCATCGCGTCGTGTTCCCAGTTCACCTTGTCCGACATCAGCTCGAGGATGGCCGGGACATCCCCCTTGCCGAAGAGCTGGTAGATGGTCTGGACCGTCGCCGTGTGGCTCATGGATCCTCCCGACGGGTGGGGGCTACTTTTTCTTCTTCTTCGCCGCCTTCTTGGCGGGCTTCGGCTTCGCGGCCTTGGAGGCCTTCTTCGTCGCGGGAGCGGCCGGGCTCTTTCCGGGGACCTCCCAGAAGATCCCCTGCACGCCGACGGCCCGCTGCTCCGAATCGTAGACCGGCGTCTTCACCACCCGGACGAAGATCGGGTCCTTGCCGGGCGGCTTGTGGGCCTCGACCACGTCCAGCGCCTGCCCGGTCTGCAGGACGCGCGCGTCGTCCTCGCGGTACTTGCGGGCCAGATGCTCGGGGAAGAGGTCCAGGTCCGTTTTCCCGAGGAGCTCCTTGAGGGACTTGCCGATCGTGGTACAGTACTGGCGGTTTGCGAAGGTGAGCCGCCCCTCGAGGTCTTTGCGGAAGAAGTTCTGGGGGAGGCTGTCGACGAGCGAGCGGTACAGCGCCTCCGCACGGCGGATCTCCCTCTTGGCCTGCAGGTTGGGGCCGATGTCGCGGAAAATGCCGAAGGTGCCGATCACGGCGCCCGACGAGTCGCGCAGCGGGAGCCGGGTGGTCGAGGTGTAGATGAGCCGGCCGTCCGGCCACACCAGCTTCTCCTCGACATCCACGCGGGGGATGCCGGTATTCAGGATCTCCTGCTCGGCCTCGTCGCTGGTCCGCGCGAACTCGGGGCTGAAGAAGCTCGCGTCGGTCTTGCCCACGGCATCTTCGGGCGTCTTGAGTCCATACCACGTGGCCAGCGTGCGGTTGATGCGGATGTAGCGGCTCTCGGTGTCCTTGAAGTAGATCGCATCCGGGAGCTGTTCCAGGAGGATGAGAAGGAGTTCACCGTCGCTCAGCGAGGCCGGACTCATGCAGCGTTCCCCCTGTTGTTCCGTTGCCCGTCACCCATCCCCTGTCCGGGGCCCAACTCCTTATTACAGATTGAATGACGGCGGGCGGGCCCTGTCAAGCAACGGACGACGGAAGATCGATTCGGGGAAAACCCTAGTCCTGGCCGGAGAACTGCAGGGCGAAGAGCCGCGCGTCCCCCAGCTCCAGCCGGAGCCTCAGCGGCTTCCCCTGAAGCGCACCCAGGTCGGGCCCCGCGCTCCAGCGGACTTCCTCGGAAACGGAGTCCCCGCTCAACGGGCGGCAATCCGCCAGGTCGTAGCCCCCGATGGGCGTGCCGGCCCCGTCGATCAAGGCCACCCGGAGTGACCCCTTGGCCTGGAGCAGTCGAAGCATCCTGACTCCTCCACGCGTATGGAATGAAGAAGGAGCATCGACATGATATCTGCAGCCCCCCTCCTGTTCGCCATGGCATTCGCCCAGCAGTCGACGTTTCTCGACTCGCCGGACTCGCAGCACGTCGCGTTCCCCGACGAACGCCTGGCGGTGCACGGGCTCGCGTGGTTCGCCGAGGACAAGCCGGTCCTCCGCCGCCTGCCGGCGCGTCTGAAGGAGACCTTCCGCAAGCCCGTATGGGACCTCGCGCAGCAGCCCTCGGGCGGCCGCGTCCGCTTCCGAACGGACTCGTCGCGCGTCGGCATCGTGGCCTCGAATCCCGGCACCGGGACGATGCACCACATGACGTCGATCGGGCAGAGCGGCTTCGACCTCTACGTGAACGGCGAGTACCTCAACAGCGCCTGGCCCGACAAGGACGCGAAGATCGCGAAGGAGTGGAGCGTCGGCAAGGCGGGGGAGCTTCGCGAGATGACGCTCTACCTCCCGCTCTACAAGGGCGTCAGCATCAAGGAGATCGTCCTGGACAAGGATGCGAAGATCGAGGCGGCGAAGCCCTTCGCGCTGCCGAAGCCGGTCGTGCACTACGGGTCGAGCATCACGCAGGGCGGCTGCGCGGAGAATCCCGGCTTGAGCGCACAGGCGATCGTGTCGCGCTGGCTGAACGTGGACTTCGTCAACCTCGGCTTCAGCGGCAACGGGATGGGCGAGCCCGCCGTGGCGCAGGCGGTCGCCGAGATCGACGCCTCGGCCTACGTGCTGGACTACTGGGGCAACCCCAGCCCCGAGGTCTACCGCGAGACGATGCCCGGCTTCGTGGACACGATTCGCAAGAAGCATCCGGAGACACCGATCCTGATCACGTCCCCGTACTACTTCACGGCCGAGTCGACGTCGCCCGACATGAAGGCGAAGCAGGACGAGAAGCGCACGATCGCGCGCGAGTTCGTGGAGGCGCGCCGCAAGGCGGGCGACGCGAAAATCTCGTTCGTGGACGGCCTCGAGATGCTGTCGCGCGAGCATGCCGAGGGCCTGGTGGACGGCGTCCACGCCAACTCGATCGGCTTCTATTTCTGCGCGAAAGGCCTGGAGCCGCATCTGCGAAAGGCGCTCGGCCTGGCCGCGAAGTAGGTATGCTGAAGTCGTGGCGACCGACCTGATCCGATCGACCTACGACGCGCGCGCGCCGTGGTACGACGCGATCGTGCGCCTGCTCTCGTTCGGCGGCGACCGCGAGTACCGCCGGCGGGCGGTCGCGGCGCTGCGGCTGCGGCCGGGACAGCGCGTGCTGGATGTCGGCTGCGGCACCGGCCTGAACTTCCGCCTCCTCTCGGAAGGGGTGGGCCCCGCGGGCCTCGTGGTAGGCACGGACCTCTCCCACGCGATGCTGCGGCAGGCTCCCGCGGAGCGGGCGAGCCGCATCCAGGCGCGCGCGTCGCAGACGCTCTTCAAGCCGGCCTCGTTCGACGCCGCGCTCTCGACCTATCTGATCAGCACGCTGCTCGGGGAAGGGGTCCTCGATCCGATCGTCGAGGCCGTGCGCCCCGGGGGACGGATCGTCATCGTCGACGACGCGCTTCCTCCCGGGTGGTTTATCGGCCCGGGCTTCATGCTGAAGCACCTCCGGCGCCGCGGCTGGCCGGACCTCCGGAAGGAGACGATCCGCGCCCTGCAGCCGCACGTCCGGAATCTGCAGGTGACCTATTGCCACGGCGGGATGATCTACATCATCTCCGGCGACCGGCTCTAAGCTACTCGCTGTCGCCGAGCTCTTCGCGGAGCCGCTGAAGGACCCGCGACTTCGCGACGCGCACCGCGCCGGGCGTCGTGGACAGTTCAGCGGCGACGTCCTGCGGCGCGCGTCCGTCGACGGCCGTGCGCCAGAACGCCTTCCAGGTGCGGTCCTCGAACTCGGGGCGGATCAGCTCCAGCCCGCGGTGGAAGAGCCTCTGCATCTCGGCGGCCTCTTCGGGATCGCTGCCCGGATCCTCGGGCGCGGCGAGCTGCGAGAAGCGCCAGTTCGCCTCGCTGCCGCCCTCGACCTCGCGCGCGTTCTTGCGGAAGTGGTCCAGCACCTTGTTCCGGGTGATGGTCCGAAGCCAGCCGCGGAAGGTATCGCCCTTCCGCTCGCGACGGAACTCGCCGATGTGGAGGATCAGCGTCTTGAACACTTCCTGGAAGACGTCGGCCAGGTCCTCCTCCTGCAGCTTCCAGCGCCGGCACCAGTGGTGCACCAGCGGCGCGTACAAGGAAACGAGGCGATCCCAAGCGCCGGCCTCGTCCGCCTTGACGCGGTCAATCAGCGAGGACGACGTGCCGCTCGGCGTGAAATCCATCTAACATTTCCTGCTTCCTAGCGTTCCCCCAACGGACGGAGTTCAGGTAACTCTATAATAGATTCCGCGTTCCTGAAGGAGGCGCCATGGATTGTCCCTCTCCGGCCGAGCTGACGGACTTCCTCGCCGGGAAGCTGCCGCGGACCCGGACCGCGTGGGTCGCCGACCACGTGCGCGGCTGCTCGCGCTGCGAGGCGTCGCTCGCGGCGCTCGACCAGGCGCCCGACCCGCTGCTCGCCACGCTCGCCTCGACCGTTGCGCAGGGGCGCGCCTCCGACACCGTCCCGATGCATCTGATCGAGCTGGCCCGCGCGGCGCGGACGGGCGTCGCGACGCCCGACAAGATCGGACGCTTCGAATCCCTGGAGGCGATCGGCTCGGGCTCCTACGGGACCGTCTTCAAAGCCCGCGATTCGCAGTTGAACCGCAGCGTGGCGATCAAGATCCTGCGGGCCGGCCGCCTGGGGGGGCAGGAGGAGCTCGACCGCTTCCTCCGCGAGGCCCGTAGTTTCGCGCAGCTGAAGCATCCCGGCATCGTGACCCTCTACGAGATCGGTCAGGACGGCGGGCAGTACTACCTGGTGGAGGAGTTCGTTCCGGGGTCGAACCTCGCGGCGCGGATGACGGATGCTGCCCTCGGGTTCCGCGAGTCGGCGGAGCTTCTGGCCCGGGTCTGCGATGCCCTGCAGGCCGCGCACCAGCAGGGCGTCATCCACCGCGATATCAAGCCCGCCAATATCCTGCTCGACGGGGAAGGGCGGCCGCACCTCACCGACTTCGGGCTGGCCAAGGTCGAGGGCGACGAGAAGCCGATGACGCATTCGGGCGACATTCTGGGGACGCCCGCCTACATGTCTCCCGAGCAGGCCGGGGGCCAGGCGCTCCACGTGGACGCGCGCAGCGACGTGTACAGCCTCGGCGTGGTCCTCTACGAGCTGCTCACCCGCGAGCGGCCCTTCCAGGGGAACCGCCGCATGCTGATCCTCCAGGTCCTGGAAGACGAGCCCCGGGCGCCGCGGCAGTTGAACGAGAAGATCCCGCGCGACCTGGAGACGATCTGCCTGAAGGCGATGGCCAAGATTCCCGGCCGCCGCTACGGCTCGGCGGCCGAGCTCGCCGAGGACCTGCGGCGCTTCCTCGCGGGCGAGCCCATCAAGGCCCGGCCGCAGTCGGGCGTCGAACGGCTGATGAGCTGGACCCGGCGCCGCCCCGCGGCCGCGGCTCTCATCGCGGTCAGCTTCACGGCGCTTGCGCTCCTGGCCACGCTGTCCTCGGCGGCCTACGTCCGCATCGCCGCGGAGCAGCGCCAGACCAAGCAGGCGCTGGTGCAGAACGCGCGCCTGACCCTCGAGGCGCTCAAGGAATTCAACGAGTACTACACCACCGAGGTCGTCGGGCGACTGACCGATCGCAGCATCCAGGTGACGCACGACTACGCCGGGAAGAAGAACGCCATCCCCCTTCCGGCGACGATGAGCGTCGAGCTGGCGGACCGCATCTCGCACAAGAACCCGAGCCTGAAGATCCGGCTCTACAGCGACCTGCCGTTTCCCTGGCGGCTCGAGAGCGGCGGGCCGAAGGACCAGTTCGAGCGGGACGCGCTCCGCGAGCTGCGCTCCAAGCCGGGACAGCCCTACTATGTCGAGGACGGCCGCTCGTTGCGCTACGCGACGTCGAGCCGGATGGAGAAGCGCTGCGTCGACTGCCACAACGCGATGAAGGAAAGCCCGAAGCGCGATTGGAAGGAGGGCGACGTCGTCGGCGTCTACGAGGTGAGTCTGCCGGTGGACCGCTGACTTTTCGTGTAACATCGAAACAACGGCCCGTTAGAGAGGGAGAACTCTAAGGGAGGACGGACCATGAACAGCAGCCGCCGCGACTTCCTCAAACACGTCGGAACCGGAGCGATCTGCGCCAGCCTGGGAACCACCCTCACCGGAACCCTGGGGCTTTCCCGGGCCTTCGCGCTGCAGGACGAGCCGCGCCTGACCTTCGGGGCCATGGAGCCGCTCGTCTCCCTCCTGCAGGAGACCCCCATCGCGAAGCTCCAGCCGATGCTGGTCAACAAGGTCAAGGAAGGCCAGGTCACCCCCAGGGACCTGATCGGGGCCGCCGCGCTCGCGAACGCGCGGACCTTCGGCGGGGAGGACTACATCGGCTTCCACACGATGTTCTCGCTCGTGCCCACGTACTTGCTCTCCAAGGAACTCCCCCAGGAGCGGCAGCTGCTCCCCATCCTCAAGATGCTCTACCGGAACACGAACCGGATCCACGAGTTCGGCGGGCGCGCGAAGGAGGTCCTGCGGCCGGTGGCCCCCGCCGAGCTCCCCGAGGGGAAGAGCGGTGGCGACGCGATCCGCGAGGCGGTCCGCGGCGGGGATGTGAAGACCGCGGAGGCCCGGCTGGCGACCGCCTGCAAGTCGTCGCCCGCCGAGGCGTTCAACCAGGTGCAGGAGGCGCTTCACGACGGCACCGAGGTCCACCGCGTCAACATGGTCTACCGCGCCTGGGGCCTGCTCGAGATCGTGGGTCTCGACCACGCCCACACGCTGCTGCGCGAGTCGCTCCACTACTTCGTGGCCGCGGAAAAGAACAAGAACAACTCGTTCGCGTCATCCGCGAGCTGCTCCCGAAGCTGGTCGACCATTACCACCTCTTCGACAAGGGGCCGGGCTCCAGGAAGCCCGACGCCGCGTGGGTGGAGACCACGAGCGAGGAGCTCTTCAAGGCGCCGCCGGAGCGCGCCGCGGAAATCGCGGCCGCGGCGCTCTCGGAAGGCTGGAGTCCCGAAGGCCTGCACGAGGCGATCTCGCTCGGGGCCAACCAGCTCGTGCTGCGCGACGAGGCCAAGCAGGCCCATGGCGCAACGATCGGCGTCCACGCCTGCGACGCCGTGAACGCCTGGCGCCACATCGGCAGCGTCAGTGGGGCAAAGAACGCGATCGCCGCCGCGATCATCTCGGCCTACACCCTGGCCCGCGACCGCGACGCCAACAAGAAGGCCAACTTCCTCGGATGGACGGAGTACCCCAGACAGGACGCCGTGGAGCGGATCAAGTCGACCACGCCGGAAGAGCTCCTGGCCGAGCTGGATGCCGCGATTCGCAACAAGGATCAGGGGCTTGCCTCGGCCGCGGTCGAGAAGCTGGGCCGCCTGGGCGCTCCCTCCGCCCCCATCTTCGCGCTCTTCCGCCGCTACGTCGTCAGCGAGAGCGGCTCGCTCCACGGGGAGAAGTACTTCCGCACGGTGACGGAGGAGTTCGAGGCCGCCCGCGCCCCGTTCCGCTGGCGCCAGCTGGTCGCCATGGCCCGCTACGCCGCCAGCATGTACGGGGAGCCCACGCCCGGCTACGCCGAGGCCCTGGAACTCCTCGGCCTCAGCGCGAAATAGGCGACGACCAGGGCCGCCTCCAGGCCGAGCAGCCCGCAGGAGCCGCCGGGGTTCCCGGGCTCGCTCGAGAGGTCGGCGGACTCGCCGTCTTCGGCGACGGCCGTCGCTTCGAGAAGCAGGCCGTTGCTGCTCTTCGTGCTGGGATCGTCGACGCAGCTGAAGCGGATCGTCAGCGCCGTGCCGGAGCTGCCGCTTCCGTTGCTCAGGCTGTAGGGCGTGGCGGTCACCGTGTGGTTGCCGACCGTCGGGGTCCAGGGGTTCCAGACCGTCGTGCTCGCTCCCGCCAGCGCATAGGGCGCGCTGTTCTCCATCTGGAAGCTGGGGTTCGAATCGTACCCGAAGCGGACGCTGCCGACCGTCGCGGGCTGCGTCGTCGCCTTGATGTTCAGGTTCCGCGTGGGGAGCGTGCCGAGGTTCAACGCGGCGCCGTCCAGCAGCGGATCGAAGCCCGGCACGGGCTGTCCCGTGCCCGCATTCATCAGGGAGAACTTGGTGACCGCGAGGGTCGAGCCGGCCGCGACGGTCAGGGTGATGCTCGCCTGACCCGTGGCCCCGGCGTTATCGGTCGCGACCGCCTTCAGGGTGTAGGTCCCCGCCGCGAGGTTCTGGAGCAGGGGGTCGTTCTGGCCGGCGGCGCCCCACTCGTAGGGCGCGAGGCTCTCCTGCCGGACCAACTGGGTGTTGAGGTAGAGCTTCACGTTCGACACGCTGCCGTTGGGGTCGCTCGCCTGGACCTGGACGTACAGGTCGGTCCCGACGGGCACCGAGGCCCCGTTCAGCGGCTGCGCGAACTGCACGGCCGGCGGCTGGTTGGTCCCGCCGCCACCGCCGCTGCCTCCCCCGACCGTGATGCTGATCGTGGCTTCTTTTGTCGCTCCATTGTTGTCCTCGGCGACCGCCTTCAGGGTATAGGTGCCCGCGGCCATGTTCTGGAGCAGCGGATCATTCTGCGTGGCCGCGCCCCACTCGTAGGGCACTGCGCCTTCCTGCCGGACGAACTGGTTGTTGAGGTACAGCTTCACGTTGGCGATCGTGCCGTCGGAGTCGCTCGCCGCCACCTGGACGTGCAGGTTGCTGCCGGTCGCGACGGTCGCCCCGTTCGCGGGCGACGTGAAGCTCACGGTCGGCTCCGCGTTGACGACGCTGCCGGGCGGGTGATCCAGGATGTAGCCGATGTCGATGACGTACATCTGGCGGCCCTTGCCCTCGTAGCTGGAGTCGAAGCAGACCATCCGGCCGTTCCGGCTGGAGCGGTT
>Ga0310810_10000377_pt1 | contig 46393 bp, 40 predicted proteins | sample NCmetagenome_FD_207641 | JGI IMG/M metagenome (GOLD analysis project Ga0310810, IMG submission 207641) | Soil microbial communities from experimental microcosm in Duke University, North Carolina, United States - NC | ecosystem: Engineered > Artificial ecosystem > Soil microcosm > Unclassified ...
GTGACACGATCCAACAGATCCACCTTTGCGAAAAGAGATAATGTCCCTTTCAATACTTCAGATGTTGTAGTTGCCCCTTGGCGAACTTTGTGTGATGGGGTGTCGTCGAAAATTGCAAATACAACAGTCATTTCTCTACGTCGGCGGTTCGCGAGCTTCGCAAGAATTTTCAGGTCTCCTTGTCCAAGACCACCATTCTTGTTTGTAAACTGTCCCTTGTGCACTACAGTCCGGAACTCATCGCTCTCACCATAGAGTTTAGCTGACACAAAACCTTGCGCAAAAAGTGCCCGCAAAGCAGCCCCGGTGGCATGTTTCACGTGAATAAGCGTTACGCCAGTCGAAGTCTTATTGAGCAGGTCACAAAACTCGATTTCGCCTTTTTCGTCCCCAATTTTGACCAGACGACGGTCCAATATCATCAAATTTTGATGTATATTATTAAAATCCTTTTCCTCCGGAATCGTGTTTACATTCCAAGGCTGCAAACCAAGTTTTGACGGTTCAACGCAGTCAATGTTGTCAAGCTCGTTGGTAACAGTCGCAATAAATTCTTGGCTCGCTCTGTACCATTGCCGGTTATTCAAAAAGTAGACGTCATTCTTGTGTTCAATATCGCCGCAAAGAAAATACGATAGCGGACGCAGTTCCCACATTCCGTCATCAAAGTGAACCCTTAATCTCATTTTGCGGAATAGAGATAGCCGTTCAGCAGCAGCGATATTACTCAGCGCATCGCTTACGCTTTCAAATACATCCGGGAATGAATCAGCGCCCACCCTTTGTTGCTTGTAGAGGAGCTCGTAACGGATCACCCGATCCGGAAGGTATCCAATATCTTCGTTGTCCAAAAATAAGCTATCCGTTGTCCCCGTGTCGTAGTCGGCTAAGATCTGAACAAGGCGTCCGTCAAGTTCTGCCAGAAGTGGGCCGTGCGCTTTTTTACCGATCTGTTCCAATTGCGGAATTGTGATTTTTCGAGACTTTTGCGTCCAGAGTTTGTCCACCTCGATCAAAAAGGTGATTATGTCCGCAAAGTTTTTCCGGCCATTGACCGTTAGTGCGTCACTCGCTTGAATGCTACGACCAATGGTTGTTTGAAGAGGGTTTTGTTTTTGGAGTGTTCTGCGTACATGTGTCAGCACGCGCTTTAGATTATTTATATCGGCGCGTGGGTTGTAGAGCCCTCTAAATACTCGGTCGATGGCATTTACAATTCCGCTTGTATCCTTTTGGGAAAGTCCCCGTAGCTCCGGGAATCCTAGGAGTTTCTGCGCTAAATTGAGACCGAATCTATATTCCGTTGGCAGATGTTTCCGAAGATGTATATGCCCAACGCCTCCCGTCACAGCAAACACGGACTTGCGAACAGTGATTGCCAAAATGAATCCTGACACAGTTGTTTTCGGAAGCTCTTTGGATGGAAGCGAGAGATTCAACGGTTCAAACACCCTTAGCCACGCTGCCTGCCGCAGAGCACTCGAATAAAAGAATAGCCGATATGGAAAGCTCCGATTGTTTCCTTTCCACAGACCCTTTTTTACCAATCTGTACGACGGCACGTTGATCGAGCTAACCTGATGTCGCGCACTTTATAGACTGTCAGTTTGTGGATGACATCGTTAGGCATCACAGATCCCTCTGCGTCCCAAGCAAAGTAAGGCTACTACACCAGGTTCCATCGGATCGAAAATAACTGACTTTGAGAGACGAGTTGCTTTAACTTTGCCTCGACCTCCGCGATAACTTGCTCACGCCGGCGGTCGATCTCGTCTTGAGCGTCGAAGAGGGCGCGGCGTTTGGCGTTGCGCTGGGATTCCAGGGCCTTGACTTGTCTTTGGCTGGCGAGCTTTTCTTCCAGACTGAGGGCGGACCTGGCAGCGCGGCGGGCTTCTTTGATCTGGCGATCGAGTTCTTTGATTTCCCGTTCCAAACCGATTTTGAGATCGTCGGCCCAGCCATCGAGCTTTTCCGTCTCAATCTCAAAGAAGCGGCCGTTGCGCTCGGAAATATCCCGTTGGATTGCCGTCTGCCGGCAACGCGTAAATTTTTCCAATTCATTCGGCACGGCTCCGAGCAGAGGTTGTCCAAACTCGCCGGGCAGCGATAGTAAACGACGGGCGCCGTCTTCATCCACCGTTTGACCAGCGTCAGTAACAGCAGCGAATATCAGGTAATCTTCTCCTTGATCGAGCGACTCGACACTTAGCTGGGAAATGCAAAGATATCCGCTCTGCCCCCGCAGTGGCTGGAGCGCGCTGATTTTGCCAACGTACGAGCCATAATCGAAGCGGACCTCGGCTAACGGCAATTCCCGGGCTTTTGCTTGAGCAATAACTGCTTGCGCAAGCGGATGGCTTAGCCGATAAGTATGCGCGTCGAGCGATCGGCGGGGCAATTCGTAAAGGCCGGTGGGGATCTCACCAGGAAAAGGCGAAGCTTGCAGTCGAAAAGAATGGTCGCTTAAAAACTCCGCATGGCCGTTCAGCTCATGTCGGGATAACCGCATTAGCAACTGTTCGTACCAATCGAGGAAATCTTTTGCCGCAGCGTCCCGCACGCGGAGCTTATTCCTCACGTCATCATCAAAGTTTTCGAGAAGCTTCTGCTTTGTCTGTGTCATCGCTTCGTTGATCTCGAAGCTGAGTTCAAGCTGGAGTTGATCGAAGGCGGTCTTGATCTCGTCGGGCTTGCGGCAGCGCTGATAGATGTCGTTGATGCGCTTCTCGAAATCGACGCCGCTTTCGATGGCGCCGAGCACCTCGTCGCTGGCGCCGAAGACGCCTTCGAAGAGCTGAAACTTTTCTGAAAGCAACTGGTAAACGCGGCGATCTGCGGCGTTCTTGCGGTTGAGAAAGTTCACGACGACAACATCGTGCTTTTGACCGTACCGATGGCAGCGCCCGATCCGTTGCTCGATCCGCTGGGGATTCCACGGCAGATCGTAATTGACCACCAGAGAGCAGAACTGAAGGTTGATGCCCTCCGCGCCGGCCTCGGTCGCGATCATGATCTGTCCCTGCTCTTGGAAATAGTCCACGAGAGCGGAGCGCATGTCGGCGCTCCGTGAGCCGGTGACATGATCGGAGCCCTGGTGTCGTTCGAGCCAAGCAGCGTATATTGCTTTGGAACGGTCGTCGGTGTTGGATCCGTTGAAAAGGACGATGCCGTCCTTCCACGGGCTGTCGGCGAGCAGCCGCAAAAGATAATCCTGAGTGCGGCGGGATTCGGTGAAGATGATCGCTTTCCGCTCCGCGCCAAGTTCGGTGGCCTTGTTCATAGCGATGCCAAGAGCTTTGAGCAGTGCATCGCCTTTGGCGTTGTGATTTATCGATGTAGCGAGGCGGGCGAAGTTTTCGAGATCGGCGATCTCCGCCTCAACCGCGTTACGATCAGCTTCGGAAAGTGGGGCTTGCGATTCGTCGTCGTCCCATTCTTCCGTGGTTTCCTCCAACGCTCCATAGTCCTGTTCAAACTCTTCTTCCAACGACTCTTTCGGCTCCGTCGTCTGCAGCTTGGCCTTGAGCCGGCTCGAGATGGACGCGAGTGCGCCGGCAATGGCAAAAGTCGATGAAGCGAGCAGCTTGCGCAACACCAACGTCATAAGCGAGCGCTGGCTAGACGGAAGCGCCTGAAGATTGGGACGGCGCAGATACTCCGAGACCAGTTCGTAGAGCTGATCTTCGCTTTCTTCCGGTGTGAATTCCTCAAGTATGGGCAGACGGTTTGTATAGGGAATGTACGCCGTCACCTGGCGTCGCAACGTTCGATGGCAGATCGGCTTGAGACGCGCCTTGAGAGAGCGGAAGACTTGCTCTTGCGTCAGGTTGGCATACTGCTCGCGAAAGCTTTTGAGGTCGCCGAAGGCGTGCTCATCGATAATACTCGCGAGGCCGAACAGTTCTAGCAGCGAGTTTTGCAACGGCGTTGCCGTCAGAAGAAGTTTATGGCGCTCCTGCAACGCCAGCTTGAGTGTGTTCGCTATCACGTTCGACGGCTTGTAAACGTTGCGCAGTCGATGGGCCTCGTCGATGACGACTAAATCCCAAGGCGTGTTCGCTACGTCCGCCGCCTTGTTCCGAGCAAAGTGATACGAGCAAATGACGATCGCGTCCTTCAGCTCGAACGGCTTAAAGATTCCCTGTTTTATGGCCTGATTGTAGGATTTGGATTCCAAGATCTGACAAGGCAGAAAAAACTTTTCAGTCAGCTCTTGATACCACTGCTTACGCAGATTGGACGGCACGATAACCAGAATCCGCCGCTTTCGCTCGGCCCATCGCTGGGAAAGCACCAGCCCCGCTTCAATCGTCTTTCCCAACCCGACTTCGTCAGCCAGCAACGCGCCTTTTGAAAGCGGCGAGTTGAAGGCAAACAGAGCGGCGTCAACCTGGTGAGGATTCAAATCGACCTGCGCGCTTGCCACCGCACCAGCGAGTTTCTCGATGCTGTCGGACGAACAACGCTTAGTCAGCTCGTATGCGTAATATTTAGCGTGATACGGAGTCAGGTCCATTCCAACTCGGGAAATGACGCAGCTCTCTCAGCAGCTGTCTCAAGATTCGTCAAAATTCTTCGTAGTTTACTGGATTTTTTGGTTTTCTGACAAGGGCGGGGAGCAGCGAAGGGCCGTGATCGTGTTGGCGATGACCCAGGAAACGTGGTCGTGGATTGTGATCGTGGTCGTTCAGTCCCAAAACAAAAGAATATTAGCGGAAGATCGATCGGATCGTCCAATAAGAAAATCCAATATCCGCCTTATAAGTTTTTCTTATAACGGCGGGTGGGGAAAGTTGCGTGCTCGTCGTGGGGAGAAGTGCCGTGATCGTGTTCGTGGTTTGCAACGACCTTTGCTTCTACGAGAAATCCGATCTTCTTTTCTTTGCTTCTGCGGATCGGCTACAAGAAAGATTTATCCGAGAGATTTTGCAGGAAAGTGTGCGGGAAAAAGAAGTGCGGCTTACTTGCAAGCCGCCGATGGCAGTGAATCAAATGGTGGTCGCAGTAGGACTCGAACCTACGACCTCTCGCATGTGAGGCGAGCGCTCTAACCAGCTGAGCTATGCGACCACGAGGAAAACCTTTGTAACACCTTGAGAAACGGGCTTCAAGAATGATGGCCGTGATTCCAGCGCTGGGCAGTGGTGCAATTCGGAAAGATCTCTCTCTTCGTTCGAGATGACAGATCGGGTTTCGTATGTCATTTCGAGCGGAATCTTTCCCTAATCGTCTATTACCCCTCGCTACGGTAGCACCGCGATCGGCTGAATCTCCATGAGGCTTTGCGGCCGCGCCAGATGGCTCACCTCTATGTAGGTGATCGCCGGGAATCCCTTCTTGAAAAGTTCCTTGGCGAGCTTGGTGAACTGCGGGATGTAGCGCAGGTCGGTGAGGAACACTCCCATGGATACGATGTCGTCGAAGCTGCCGCCGGCTTTGGCCAAGGTGATGCCGATCTTGTCGAAGGTCGCTTTGAATTGCGCATCGAAATTTCCCAGGTCGGCGTCCGGCCGCGGCTGGCTCGCCGTATGGCCGGCGAGAAAGAGCATCGTGCCGCCTTTGACTTTGACCGCCGTCGAGCGCGCGTCCTGCGCCTGAGGCTCGATGAATTCCTTCTTGAGCTCCTGCGCCAGACCCACACGCGCGAAGGCCACAATAAGCAGCGGCAATAGCAGTTTTCTAATCTTCATGCTTTCCCCCATCACTCCAACACTCCAGCACTCCAAGACTCCAATTTTCTAATCTTTGAGCACCGCGATCGCCTGTATTTCGATCATCGCTCCCGGAGTCTTCAATTTGCGCGCTTCCATGAACGCGCTCGACGGATAGCCGGTTTTGAAAACCTCCTTGCGCATGTCGGTAAAGATCTCGCCCCAGCGACGCTCGGTGGTGTAGACGGTCATCGTCACGACGTCGTCGAGCGAGCCGCCGGCTTTGGCCATGATGCGGCGCATATTTTCCCAGGTCGCGCGCACCTGGCCGCGATAATCTCCCGGTGCCTGCAACTCGCCTTTTTCATCCACCGGCCCGACACCGGAAAGAAACACCATCGTCCCGCCCTTTACTTTTACCGCCTGAGAGTAGGCCGACTGCGGCACGGGCAGAATCATCTCCCGTTCCTGCGCGGTGCCGCCTGGGGGCAGGACGAAAAGCGCGAGCGCGCAGGCGGTTCCAGTGGACAATTTCATCATGTTCGTCTCAGCTTCCTTTCACCGCGCGATAGGCCGCCTCGATATTGTTGGGAAAGCGGTCCTGTCCCTCCCAATCCTCGGTGCCGGGAATTTTTAATTCTTTTTTGATCTCGTCCAGCGACTTTCCCTGTTTGACCATCTGGCGCACGCCGTCCATGAGCGTGGTGTAGTAGCGCTCCATGTCGTCGAGGATTTTCGCCGTGCCGGGATTGCCGTGGCCCGGGATGACGACCTCGGGATTGAGCGCTTTCATCATTTTGATCGCGCTCAACGTGTCGGGAATGCTGACCAGCGGGCGATGATTGCCGAACCGCTTCACGCCCACCGATGCCGCCGTGAAGAGCACACGCTCCTTGGGCAGCCAGATCGCCGTGTCGGCTTCGCTGTGAACGTTCTTCAAATAGTAAAGCTCGAAGGCTCGCTCACCCAGATTGAGCGACATCCTGTCGCGGTATTCGATCTGCGGTGTCACCAGGCGAAAGCCTTGGAACGCCGCGCGCATCTCCGCCGACGACGCCATCTGTTTTTCGATGCGCTCGGGCTTGAACGAGTCGGACGCTTTCATCGAAGCGGCCGAGCCGGCATGTCCGATCACCACCGCCGGCGGCGAGAAAACGAAATCGCCCATGGCGTGGTCGGGGTGCGGCTCGGAATGGATGACGAAGCGCACCGGCTGCGAAGTGAGCTTCTTCACCGCGGCCAGGACCACGTGGGAGTCCTTCGGGCTCTGGCCGGTATCGATCAGCGCCACACCGTCCTGGGTCAGGATGATCGTGCTGTTGGCTTCGTTCAGCACCGCCGCGTAAACGTAAATGCCGTCGCTGACTTTCTTGAATCCCGCACCGAGATCCTGGGCTGCGGCGCGCGCGCCCGGAGACAAAAGCGCGACTGTCATCAACAAAAGCAATAGCTTCTTCATGCGCGCCTCGCGATCGGCTATTTGCCCGCCACCATTTTGTACGCGGCTTCCACATTGCCTGGAAATCTTTCCTGACTTGCCCAGTTCGCGTACTCCGGCATCTTGACCTCTTTTTTGATTTCGTCGAGCGACTTGCCTTCCTTCACCAGCTTGCCGACCCGCTCAACCAGGAGCGCGTAATATTTTTCGGAGTCCTCGAAAATCTTCACCGTGCCCGGCTGGCCGTGGCCCGGCACGACGAACTGCGGATTCAAAGCCTTCAGCATCTTCGAGGCGGCGAGAATATCGGGGATCGTGACAAAGGGGCGAAAGATATTGATCTGATCGACGACGATGCCGGAGGCGGAAAACAAAACCCGCTCCTTGGGCAGCCACACCGCGGTGTCGGCTTCGCTATGAACATTTTTCAGGTACATCAGCTCGAAGGTTCTCTCGCCGACGTTGAGCATCATCCGATCGCGGTATTCCACCTGCGGCGGCACGAAGCGGTAGCCCTCCAGCGCGGCGCGCATCTCGGGCGAAGACCCGGCCAACTTTTCGACGCGGCCGGGTGTTTCTTTCTCGCGCCCGAGCATCGACTGGGTGGCGCCCTGATGAGCGATGATCACCGCCGGCGGCGAAAACACAAAGTGGCCGGTGGTGTGGTCGGGGTGCGGCTCGGTGTCGATCAGATAACGCACCGGCAGCGGCGTGAGTTTCTTCACCGCGGCGAGGACCGCCCGCAAATCGGTCGGATTGTGGCCGCTATCGATCAGCACCACGCCTTCCTGAGTGAGCACGATACGGCAGTTGGAATTGAAATTTTTGCCGACGTAAACGTAAACGCCGTCGACCAGCTTGCGGATATTGGGGTCGAGATCCTGCGCAGCGGCAACTTGAACCGCCGCCAAGCCGAAGAGCAAAGCGAACAAGAAAGCTGGTTTCACACGCATGGCCGCCTCCTTGGGAATCGAACGGCGGCACGCTACTAGGAACCGTGCACGGGTGTCAATCGGCTATTCGCCGTATTTGCCGTGCTCGGGGCGCTCTCGATAGAGATTCGTGAAGAAACTCTGATCTTCGAGTTCTTTGATCAGGCTCGTGTCCGTCAGATCCTCCGCGCGTTTTCCTTTGATCCCGGGCTTGGCGGCGAATTCCTCGATGCCCAGCGCAACGTTTTCCAACCTGGGATACGGCCGCTGGGGAATCGCGCCGTGCACGTAGGCGCGGTACATGAAATCCAGCAGCGCGGGATCTTTGACGTTCAGATACTGCGTGTAAATGCCCTCGGCCGCGGCGCGGTCGCGCCGCGCCAGAGCGATGGCCTCGCAAAGCGCGGACACGAACGATTTTACCGCCGGCCGCGACTTTACGAGCCACTCCCGGCGCACCGCGAAGTCGACGCCCGCGCCGATGAAGAGCTTCAGACTCTCGTTATCGGCGAGCACGCGGACCTTGTTCATCTCGCCGCGCCGTTCCAAATCGAACAAGTTGTCTTCGTTGCTCGTGGTCGCATCGATCTCGCCCTTGAGCAGCGCGTTCAGCCGCAGGATGCTTCGGCTACCGAACGGGACCAAAGTCACGTCGCGGTCCGGATTCAGGCCAAGGCGCTGCAACGCCTGGCGCGTGATCCGATCCTGACTGCTGTTGCGCTCGCCGGTGCCGACTCTTTTGCCTTTGAGATCGGCCACTCGCGCAATTTCCGGCCGGGCGACGAGTTTCAGCACGCTGTAGCCGGTGTTGGCGAAGAAAACCAAATCCTTGCCGTCGCCAATGGCAGAGACGATCCAATTCGCGGTCGCGGCATAGATCTGCGCTTCGTCGCGCTTGAGCCCTTCGATGAGATCGTCACTGGACTTGGCCGCTCGAATATTGACTTGCAGGCCGTACTTTTCGAACAGGCCGGCATCCTGAGCCAACCACAAGGGCAGCTTCGGTGGCCGCTCGGGATAGGAAAGGACGGTGATGGAATTTAGCTCAGCTGCAAATAATTTGCTCGGGACCAACGCTGTCGCGCAGAGTACAACAACTAGAATCTGATACGACCATCGGGAGAGATTTACTCCCTCGCCCGCGAATCGGGAGAGGGCTGGGGTGAGGGCGCAGCGAAGGTTAGCCACCCTCACTTTCACCTTCACCTTCTCTCTCCGCGGAAGGGCAAGGAAAGAAGTAGTCCAACGATACCATGGTTTGCTTTGGGCCGACTGAAAAGCCATGCCGCTCAGCTCTCCGGCCGATCCTCGATCGGCCGCGGAATCGGATTCTTGTAATCGGCGTGAAACGACGTGTCGATCTTTTTGCCGTCGATGAAAACCATATCGACGTTTTGTGTCTCCGAAATATTCTTCGTCGGATCGCCGCGCACGACGAAAAAGTCGGCAACCTTGCCCTTCTCCACGCTGCCGTAGTCTTTTTCCTTGCCCCACGCCTGCGCCACGTTGATGCTCGCGGTGGAAATCGCCTGGAGCGGCGTCAGACCGGCTTCGACGAGCATCTCCAACTCCGCATGCACGGCGTAACCGGGCAGCACGTGGTTTGGATCGGAACCGGAATGAATCTTGCCGCCCGCCTTGACGAAACGGCGCACGAAGTCCTGGAGCATCTTGTAGCCCGACACAACCGCGTTGCGCCGTTCCGGCTCCATCTTTTCGTATTTCGCGAAAAAGCCTTCCGTGTCTTTGAGGATATAGGACGGCAGATATTTGAGTTGAGGATTGCGCAGCAAGGTCAGCTCCCGCTGCTTCATCTCGGCGGCGTGCGCCGACAGCGGCCGAAACCAGGTCGCCCAGGTCGGACTCCAGTGCACGTTCTTTTCGACCATGACTTTGATGATCTTATCGAACATCGCGGGTTCCATCTGCGCATGCACGTCGGCGGTATCGACTTTACCCAGCATGCGGCCGATATCCAGATCGTGTTTCTTCTTGGGATCCTGGATCGATGTGTAAACTACCGACCAGGAATGTTCGACGGACTGGTAGCCATTCGCCGCGGCAGTGAAGATATCGAGCGAATGGCCGAACACCGGGCGCCCGAACTTGTGCGCTTCGTCCACCGCCGCTTTCGCGACGTTGGGCTTCAGCCGTTCGAACAGTTTGATGCCGTCGACGCCTTTCTCGACCAAACCGTCGACGGCCTTTCTCGCCTCCTCTTCGCTGTCGACGATGATGCTCGTGCGCTGGCGCCTGAGCGTGCCCGTTCCCTCCGGCGGCGGCCCGTCGATGATATTCGCAGAAGCCCAAACCCGCGGCCCGCGGATGGTGCCGTTCTTCACACCCTCGCGCTGCGCGGTGATCCACTCCACCGGATTGTTGGAAATGTTCGGACAGGTGACCACGCCGTAGGCGAGATAAACTTCCCCCATCCAATCACGGTAATGACAATGCCCGTCGATCAACCCGGGCAGAATGCTCTTGCCCTTAGCATCGATGACTTCGGCATCCTGCGGCACCTGCACCTCACCGCGTTTACCGACCGCTTGAAACCGTCCGTCGCGCACAATTACGACCGTATCGGTCACCGGCGCGCGGCCGCTGCCGTCGATCAAAGTCGCGCCGACGATAGCGACCGGCTTTGCCTGACCCCAAGCCGGCAATACCGCGATGCCGACGGTAAAGATCTCAACCGCCGCAAGCAGACCCCAAACATTTTTCACTCGCATGATATCTCCCATAAAACTTCGATCGGCAGCGACGCTACTATCGTCGGCTTCCGACTGTCAATCGGCTTTTGGTGGTATATCCACATTTAGGAGTTTGCGCTGATGTTTGAGCGCCGTTGCGGCAGCGCGGCACTGTCACAAAACACAGTTGATTATTTTCATGCTTTAAGGGATAACGCGCGATCGAGTACGGACGTGATAAATCCGACTGACCAAGGAGAAACAACATGAACCGATTAGCGGGATTCATCTACGGAGTCATCGCATACGCGGGTTTTATGGGCTGGATGGTTTATATGATCGGATTCCTGCACGACTTCGCTGTGCCCAAATCCGTCGATTCCGGTTCCTTCGGTCCAGTCGGTGTTGCGATCCTTGTAAATTTGCTGCTGATCCTCGCCTTCGCCCTGCAACACACCATCATGGCCCGTCCGGCTTTCAAGGAATGGTGGACAGGTTTTATCCCAAAACCGCTGGAGCGCAGCACCTTCGTTTTCGTCGCCGACATCATTGTGTGGACGATCATCTGGCAGTGGCGGCCGATGGAGGGCGTCCTTTGGCATGTTCAGAGCGCGATGGCAGCGAATGTTTTGATTGCCATTTCACTGCTCGGTTGGATTGTCGTGGTACTTTCAAGTTTTATGATCAATCACTTTGAGCTGCTGGGACTTGAGCAGGTTTGGCACTATCTCCGCGGCACCGAGCCGAAACAGATTACATTCAAGCTGAAGGGGTTCTACAAATGCGTTCGCCACCCCCTCATGCTCGGGTTCTTGGTGTTTTTCTGGGCGACTCCTTACATGACGGTGGGCCATCTTTTTTTTGCGGCCATGTTTACGGTCTATGTCCTCATCGGCATCACTTATGAGGAGCGCGATCTCATGAAGCACCACCCCGAAGACTATGGGAAGTATAAGGAAAGGGTTCCTGCGTTGATTCCATTCACTAAAGGGCAGTGAAGAGGGTTATCTGACGGAGGAAGCGGCGGTGAGTTCGCTATGGCAGCCGGATAAAGTGCGGATGTCAGATTTCGCAGAAAGAAGTCTTCGTCATTTCGCTTGATAGAGTTGATCGATGTAGCCGCTCTGATCGAGCTGTTTTAAATAGCTGAGCGTGAACAGTTCTTCAGGTTTGAGTTTCTTCACGGCCGGTTCGCGAATACTCATCACGTCGATCGTCGCTTTGACCGCCGCCATGTCGGGATAGGGCTTGCGCCCCATGGCGTGCTGCGGGTGGTTTTTGTACGAAAGGTCGATCATGTCGCGGTCGTTGGTGCGCAGCAGGTCGGCGAAGTATCGCCGGCTTCGTTCCGGCTCGTTCAGAAAAAACCGCACGCCGTCCAGATAGCCGCGCATGTAGCGCATCATCGCGTCCGATCTTTTCGCGACCAGCGCCGGCGTGGTCACGACCGTGCTGCCGAAAAACGGCAAGGTCGGCATGTCGAGCACGCGAAAGCCGTTGCGTTTGGCGAAGGCCGATTCCGCGGAGGCAAGCACCGTCGCATCGATAGCGCCTTTTTCCATCGCCACGAAGCGCGCCTGGCCGACCTGAATCATCGCAATATCTTTGTCGGCGTCCAATCCAATCTTTTGAAACAGGTAGCGCACCATCAGCTCGGAAATACCGCCGAACCGGATGATCCCGACTTTTTTACCTTTAAGCTGCTTGGCCTCTTTGATTTCCGGCCGACTTACCACGTCGTATTCGAGCGTGTTCGATTGCGACATCAAAAACGTGAGCTTCACCTCATGCGCCATCGCCTGCAGCGCCGCAATCGGCGCGCGCATGTCGAGATCCACGTCACCGTTCAGCAAAGCGCTGATCGAAGCCGGTCCGCCGGTGATGAGAATGAGTTCGACGCGTTGGGCGATATAGGTGATCCCGGCCGTATTGCCGGTGACGGAAGCGTAGGAAATGCGCAGTTTGTCCAGAGCAAATGCCGGTCGCGCGGCTAGAGCGATTGCCAAGAGAACGCAAAAAATCGCTGGGATGACGACTCGACAAACGATCGCCGATGTCACACCCGATTCTCTCAATTCGTCACGGTTTGGCATTTCTCGCCTTGACCCGCTGATTGAGCGACTGCAGCACCCCCGCATCCACCGCTGCGATCACGTCCACCGCTGCGTCCAATTCTTCTTCGGTCATTCCCGCTTTCCTCGCGTCCGCGAGGCGACGGTCGACTCAAGGATCGCAGAGCCTCATCATTGCAACGGTGAGACCGATCAACATCTTTTCGCGCTCGGTGAGACATTCGACGGCGTGCGCGTCGCGGTAGAAGGTTCGAAAGTCGGCTTTCTTGGTTGCCATGATGTGCCCTTTTAGAATTGCCCTCACCCTTCCCTCTCCCATTTAATGGGCGAGGGTTAAAACTTGAAATCCCGAATTTCGAACCCGACCAACAGCTATGCGGGTTTCACGCCCGTGATCAGCGCGTAGGAAAAACTTCCTTTCACGTGGCTGTGATCACCGTGGGAGTGCCAGGTGAAATAATTTTTCTTCAGGCGCTCGGCCAGCTCGGGCGCTTCTTTTTCCAGCTCGAGAGCGGCTTCGAGCCAGTGCGGACCGGTGGGGATGCCGTCCATGCCTTCCTGATTGAACGAATACGACAACACGTTGGTGCGTGGCACGCGGTAGCCGGCTTTGGCGAGCAGCCGCTGGATGCTGCTCGACGTGTGGAAACGGAAATCGTCACCGTGGGTGCGGCGAAACACCTGATTGATTTTGGCTTCGAGCGCGACGTCGACCGCGTCCTTGGCTTCTTCGATGATCGGATCGAGGACAACAAAGCGCCCGCTGTTCTTGAGCACGCGCAGCACTTCACCGACAACGCCGGACGAGTTGCTGAAATGATGCAGGCTGAAGGAAACAAACGCGCGATCGAAGGTATTGCTTTTGAAAGGCAGCTTGTCGGCCTCGCCGGCGCTTTGCGCGTAGTGCGGGATCGGATCTTCATGCTTGTGGCCGACGTCGAGCATCGCCTTGGCCTGATCGACGCCGACGATGCGCCCATTTTTGATTTGTTTGGCTAGCGGCCGCGCGACGCGCCCGGTGCCGGTGGCGAGATCGAGAATCAGCTCGTCGCCCTTGAGGGTCATCATCTCGATCAACTTGTCGGTGAGCGAGCTGCGAATGCCGGACAGCGCGCGCCGATCGAATTCCGCGGCGTGCGCCGGATCGTGAAAGCGCGTCTTGTGTTCGTGCCCGTGGTCGTGGGCATGGCCTTGATCGTGATCGTGTCCGTGCGAATGACCGTGGCCGTGAACATGGTCGTGCCCATGCTCGTGGTCGTGCGCCTCGGCGTGCGAGTGCTCGTGGCCATGCTCGTGAGCATGACCGTGCCCCTGTTCCGCCCCGTGGCTGTGCGTGTGAGCTCCGTGACTGTGCTCATGATCGTGATGGTCGTGTTCGTGTCCGTGCTCGTGCGAATGCTCGCCGTGCTGCGAGTGGTCGTGCTCGTGATCGTGGTCGGATTTGCCGTCTTTTTGTTCGTCACTCATCGTTTGCCTCGTTTTTCTTGCGCCTCTTCAACGTTGCGTGGTGAGGCGCACGAGCCAAAACTAACTCATAAAGCCGCCCTCCTTCAAGTTGCTCGCCGGCAGCGACGGTTCGGCAGGATCCGCAGCCGCTGGATTGGGAGCCTTGGTTTTTACTTTTGAATTCGTTAGCATTTTTGCGCCGAGAGGTTTCGGACAAAAACTTCTATGGACTCGGACTCCGCTCCCTTCGCGGAAAAACTCAAAGCCCTTCTTGCGGATCACACGGCTCAATGGGCCATCCTGTTGGCGGCGTCGTTTCTGCTGCTTTTCATCAACGCTTACCAATCCGGTCTCTACGGCGATGCCCTCATCTATGCCGGCGAAGCGCGTTTGATCGCGGACAGCGGCGAGTACTTCACGTTGCGATTCGGCCAGGAACTCAATCACCATGGTCCGCTGTTGTTCTGGCTGGCGGCGGTAACCATTAAACTTTTCGGGCCGACACCGTTCGCCGCCACGCTTTTTTCGCGGCTCTTCGGCATCGGCTGCGTGGTCTTGACCGGTTGGCTGGGGACCCATCTTTTCGGCAGGAACGTCGGCTGGTTCGCCGCTCTGGCGCTGGTCACCTGCTATACCTTCACGCGCAATACGACCACCCTTCGCATGGACTCCGCGGTGACCTTCGGTGTGCTGTTGGCGATGCTCGGATATTTTCGCGGTGAAGAATGGTGGGGCGCGCCGCTTTTCTTCCTCGGCATCGTGATCGGTGTTCTGGCCAAATCGCTGCCAGGGTTTCTGCCGCTTTTTCTCGCGGCTTTGCACGCGTTGCTGACGGGCAATTTTCATTGGCCTTGGAAAAAGCCCGCGCGGCGCTGGCTCTACTGGTCGCCGCTGCTAATTTTGGCGATCTCGTGGTGGGGGTATCTTGCGTGGATTTACGGCAGCAAAGTGTTTGTCTTTTATCTCACTGATTTTTCCAGCGCCGATCATCAAGCCGGCGGCGTGTTTCGACTGCAGCGCTTTTTTGAGACCTATTTCCTCGACTTCGGGGTGAAATTTCTGCCGTGGATTGTTTTCACCGTGTTCGGATTGGGCGCGCTCACCAGCGCCGCGCTCGACTCGAACAAAGAACGCAGCCAGCGCGCCGATGCCGCGCTGCTGCTCGCCTGGATCCTCGCGGTGCTGATCGCCGGCGGCCTCAAGCCCTCGCAATATCAACGCTACTGGATGCCGGCACTGCCGGCGGTGGCCGTCGCGACTGCGATCAGCGTGGTTCGGCTGCTGAGAAATCGGATGCCGACCTGGATACCGGCGACTGTCGCTGCTCTAACGATCATCGCGGCCGGCGGTTTCACTGCGCTGCCGGTCGCAAGTCGAGACGGTAGCAGCGAGAAACTCTCGGCCATGACGGAGCTGATCAACCATCGCCTGGCACCCGGCACGCCGGTGCCGATCCTAACATTGAAGGGCCAATCCGAACGCACGGCCTTCGTCCCCGCCGGAGACCGGGGCCGCTGCCGTTTTTATTTTGGCCGCGAGGCGCAGCCTTTGACGCTGACCGGCGCCAATGACGAGATGCTCCAGGGCCGCGTTACGATGATCGTTCCTAGAGAAGTCTACGGAAGAATTGCGGGACAGCTCAAACTGGACCCGTTGATCCAGACCGACTTTTGGGTCCTTGCCGAAACCACGCCCGCCTGAATCCTGCTGCTGTTAGGTATGAATCGCTGGGTAGAATAGCGATTAGTTTTTCGCCATTCCTTCCATGATCTCCCACTGCTCGTCGGTCACTTTCATGATCGACAGTCGGGAATTGCGCACCAGGTCGAAATTCTTGAGCTGCGCATGCGCTTTCACCGCGGCGAGAGTCACCGGCTGCGGCAGCGCGCGCACCGCTTCGATGTCCACGACCAGCAGCTTGGGATCGTCCTCTTCCGGATTGGCGTACGCGCCACCCAGCGCCCGCGCCACGCCCACCGCCTGCTTCTCGTCGCCCGTGTGATAGATAAAGATCAGCTCGCCTTTCTTGATGTCCTTCAAATGTTTGAGCGCCAGATTATTCGCCACGCCATCCCACATGGTCTTTTTGTCTTTGACCAGTTGTTGATACGAGTACACGCTCGGTTCCGTTTTGAATAGCCAATGAGTCGCCATGCTTCCTCCCGTTTGAATCTCTTATATAGATAGCGAGATGGCGCTTTACAAACACTTGCAGCAGGCCTTCTTCACCGCGCGATTGTTCGCAACTCTGGCCGCCCATGAAGCTCGGAATGCTTCGACACGCTCAGCATGACCGGGGAATTCAAAACCTCTGTCCGTTTCTTCGATAAACTCAGGACAGGCTCTGAGCACAGTCGAAGGACTCCGAGAGGTCGTTCAGACTGTATCCGATTAATGCGCAGGTGACTCAACGATAGCGCATTTCCGATTCGGTGGACGCCCTACCTCAAATTGAAAATCTGCTTCCAGATTTTTTCGTACTTGGCAAACTCGCGGTATTCCTTCTCGCCGAGGCCATAAACGGTGGTGAGTTCCACGGGGTCGGCCGGTTCTACTTTCGGATTGGCCGGCACACGGCCCTCGATGCCGAACGCTTTCTGTCCCTCGTCCGATGCGGCCCAGCGATGAAACAGCCAGGCCGAGTTGGGGTGCGGCGCGTTTTTGAATACCGCCGTGGCGCTGATCAGGCCGACCCCGATGGAGCGCAAGTAATTGATCGGCGCGCCTTTTTGCATGCGCGGCAGCAGGTGATGCGTGTAACAAGTGAGGCAGACGGCGCCCTGCCCGGCCATCATCAGCTCCACCAGTTGGGGATGACCGCTGTGGAATTCCACGCCGTTGGCTGCGATACGTTTGAACAACGCGATCGCCTTGTCGGTATTTTTGTAGCGCTGTTCCGCCAGCGCGATCAGCATCTCGGCGTCGCGCGGCTCGGCCAGAAGCTTGCCTTTCCATTTAGGCTCGGCGAAATCTTCGAAACTTTTCGGCTCGTCTGTCTTAGAGACCAGTTGTGTGTTCCACGCCGCGACCAGAGTATTAAATCGTGTCGCCAGCCAATAGGTGCCTTTGAGATGGCTCGCATAGGCGTCGGCTTCGGGAGGCAGCTTTTCGAGCACGAGGCCCTGCTCGTGCACCTGGATGATGTTTTCGAGGTTCATATGAAACACGTCGCCGATGGTCCTGCCGCCGCGCGCTTCGGAGATCGCGCGCGCGACGATCTTGTCGGAGCTGGCGCCGGTATTGACCGCTTTGATACCCGGAAACCGCTTTTCGAATACCGGCAGGACCTTCACCGCCGTGTCCGGCGTCAACGTGCCGTACACGTTCAACGTCCCACCTTCCTTGAGCGCCAGTTTGTAAGTCTCGTCGATGCTCTGCGCGCCGCTGAAACGCGCGAAGCAAAAACTCGCCGCGCACAGAATGAAGAGACCGTACAAACGCGGCAGCGAACTGCGGGTGAAAGCCATAAAGAAGCCTCCCTCGAAAAGGTGCTCTTTCGTAACAAAGCGCTGTTCCTATTGTCAATAAAACGCGACGCATCGGAATTGTAGACAGCGCTGCGATCGGTCCTGAGCCTTCAGATCGAAAAAGATTCCTCGCTTCGCCAGACTGTGTGAAAACACCGTTCATGGTTCGACTAGGGTCACCACGAACGGTGCACTTCACCGGAAATCGAGCACGTATCCGTTCGCCCTGAGCGCCGTCGAAGGGCTCCGAAAGAGTTTCACGCAGTCTAGCGCTGGGGATGACAGTTGAGCGTTTGTCATCTCGAACCCTTCGACGGACTCAGGGTAAACTCCGTGAGAAAAGCTTTCCCCAGCCACTAGCCCCGCACGATCCTGCTTGACCCAAACCAGCGATCCCTGTATCAGTCCGTACCATGAAAAAAGCGAAAGCGATCGCTCTGTTTTTTTTCATCCTGCTCTGCACACAGAGCTATCTTTCCGCGGAGCTTGGGGCCGCTGACAAACTGCGCATCTCCTACTCCGCCGTCAATGCAACCCAGGCGTTTCTTTGGGTGGCACAGGAAAAAGGCATCTTCGCCAAGCACGGCCTCGAAGGCGAGCTGCTTTACATCAACAGCGGCACCATGAACATCGCCGCGCTGGTCGGCGGCAGCGTGCAAATCGCCGGCGGCGGGCCGGTGTCGATCGAAGCGCGCCTGCGCGGCATCAAGCTCACCATCCTTGGCAATCCGCTGCCCTGGCTCGCCTCGAATCTGGTCGTGAATCCCGATATCAAAGGAATTCCGGATCTCGCCGGAAAACTCGCCGGCATCTCGCGCTTCGGCTCGTCTACCGATCAAGGGTTTCGCTATCTGTTTCGCAAAAATAATCTCAACGTCGATCGCGATTTGAAGATGCTGCAGATGGGCGGCGACACGAGCCGCGTCGCGGCGCTCAAAGCGGGCACGATTCAGTACACCTTTCTCGGCGCGGCGGCGACCAGCAGCGCGCGCGCCCTGGGCTTTCGCGTGCTCGCCACGGCGCAACAGATGGCGATTCCGTTTCCGTGGACTTCGGTCGTCGTCGAGGAGTCGTGGCTGAACAAAAATCGCGAGCTCGCCTACCGCTACATGAAGTGCAGCACCGAAGCGATCGTGAATCTCAAGCGCAACCGCGCCGACAGTGAGCGCATCATCGGCAAGTACATGAAGATCACCGATCCCAAACAGATGGCCACCGAGTTCGAATTCGTCGCCTCGCTGATGCCCGACTACATCGCGCCCACCCTCGACGGCATCAAAGTGATTTTGGAAAACTTCGGCAAGGAATACCCCGATGCCCCGCGCCGCGATCCAAAAGAATTCGTCGACGGCTCGATCATCGACCGACTCAAGAATGAACGGTTTGTTGAAGGATTGAAGTATTAGTAGTATCGCATGACACAAAAGCTTCTTCCGTGATCCTCGAATCCTTTGACGACGAGAGGAGACCGACGATGCACTGCACTCCCAGATTGCCCGCTTGGATTACTCTGCTGCTACTTTTAGTCGCTGCCGATGGAACCCGAGCGCAGCAAAATCAGAAACTCACGCCGATCAATTACGGCAACATCGTATTGACCGCCTCCACTTGGCCGTTTTTGATCGCCGAGCAGGAAGGTTTTTTCCAGAGGGAAGGCATCGACTTCAGGCGGGTCATCGGCGGCAACACCACGGCCACCACCCAATCGCTGATTGCCGGTTCGACCGATATCGCGCAAATGAATCTGGTGAACTTGCTCGCGGCCAACTCGGCCGGAGGCGACCTCATCGTCATCGGCGGCGATTCTACAGTGCCGATCTACACATTGATCGTTCATTCGTCGATCAAGAGCTATGCCGACTTGAAGGGGAAACGGCTGGCGGTCACGGGGCCGACAGATCCGCTGAATTACATTCTTGCTCGCATGTTGGCCGCCAACGGGCTGGGGCCCAATGATTATGAAATGATCGGCCTCGGCGGCGCGCCCCAGCGCCTGGCCGCCGTACAGAACCGTGGAGTGGCGGGCGCGCTGATCAATCAGCCTTCGGATTTCATTGCGCTTGCTTCAGGATTCAGCTCGCTCGGACTCTCGACCGATTATGTCGACAATTTTCAGTATACGATTACCGGCGTGCGCCGCGACTGGGCGCAGAAGAACCGCGCCCTCGTGGTGCGTTTTCTGCGCGCCTACGTAAGAGCGTGCGCGTTTTTCTACGACCCGAAAAACAAAGAGGCCGCGGTGCATGCGCTCGCCGAGCGAACCAAATCGGACAAAGACGAGGCCGAAAAAACCTACGCGCTCTACATGAAAACTCAAAAGACCATACCGCGGGACGGCGGCATTGACCTGCAAGGCGCGCGCAAGGTCGCGGAGAACTGGAAAGACTTCGGCTTGCAAAAAATGCCTCCGCCGATGGACAGCGTCATTGACTTGAGCTTCCTCGCGGAAGCAAGAAAATAAATCAGGTTCAAAAAATGGCTACTGCGGATATTGTTTTTAAGAACGGCTTGATCGTCACGCCGGCCGGCACTATCGAAGGCGGCGTTGCCATCCTCAACGGCAAAATAGCCGCCGTCGGCGGCGACGCATTTCTGCCGGCCGCGAAGCGTGAGATCGATCTCGCGGGCAATTATCTTTTGCCCGGCGCCATCGACCCCGAGTGCCACCTGGGCAGTCATCGTCCGCTTGCCGACGATTTCCATTCCGAGACGAGAGCGGCCGCGGCGGCCGGAGTGACGACCTGGGGAATGCAATTGGTCAGCCTGGCCATTACCGGCGGCGCCGATAAGGTCAAGGGACCAGCGGAGATTCCATCTTTCACTCAAGCGATGCCGCTTTACTATGAAGCGTCGCGCGCTGCAGCCATCGACTTCTTTCTGACCCCAATTCTCGGCACTGACGAACACGTCGGTGAGATCCCTTACCTCGCCAGAGAACACGGAATCAGCTCCTTTAAGTTGCACTTGCAGATGCAAGGACCATGGAAACCTTCCTGGCCGGCCTACGCGTTTGACGACGGGAGTATTTACAATGTCTTCACTGCCGTAGCGAAACTCGGCGCGCCCGCCATTGCATTGCTCCATTGCGAGAACTGGGAAATCGCCCGTGTCCTTCAAGAGCGATTGATCGCCGCCGGCCGCACAGATATGGGAGCCTGGGACGATCGCTCGCCGGCATTCACCGAAGCCGGCCACGCGCGAACCTACCTGTACTACGCCCGCATCGCAGGCTGTCCTATTTACATCGTTCACGTGACGACCCAGGAAACAATTGCGGAAATCGAAAAGGCCAAGACCGAAGGACTGACCGTCTATAGCGAGATCGGCACGCACTATCTCGTCCTGCACAAGGACGCCTGGAAGATCAACGTGCCGCTGCGCGATCGCGCGACGCACGAGACGCTTTGGCGCGCCCTCGCCTCCGGCGCGATCGATTGCATCGGCAGCGACCACGTCGCGCACACAAGAACCCGCGAAGCGATGGAGACCGGCAATGTCTGGACTACCATCAGTGGCTTTCCTTCACGCATCGAGGGAATGCTGCCGATGATGTTGAGCGAAGGCGTAAACAAGGGGCGGATCTCGATCGAGCGCCTCGCACAAGTCGCCAGTGAAAATCCGGCGCGGATCTTCGGTCTTTACCCGAAGAAAGGCGCAATCCTCCCCGGCGCCGATGCTGATCTCATCGTCGTCGACTTGAAACGGCGCGCCAAAATCACCAAAGAGCTTCTCCACACGGTCACGCCATGGTCCATCTATGAAGGCTGGGAGGTCACGGGTTGGCCGGTGATGACGCTGGTGCGCGGCCACATCGTCATGGAATGGCCCGAGAACGAACCGCGCGCGAAAGTTACCGCCGCTTCAGTCGGACAATATGTGAGACGCCGCGTCGCGGTCCCCTCGTGAGAGCTGCAACGGTTGATCTGCGATTATTGGATAGGTTGACCATGGGCTCCCGCGCGCTCCATCTTGTGAGCTCGTAGATTTCAAGAAACCAAGGTTACGAATGAATCCGCTTAAGATCGGCATCGGCGTCCCGAGCATCGGCCGCTTTCCGCCGTACATTGCGCAAGCGGCGGGACTCTTTGAGAGAGAGCATCTGAATGTCGAAGTCGTCAATCAAAGAGACGAAGAGAAAGCAGTTCCCGATATCGTCTCCGGCGAAACGCCCATCGGCACGCCGAACGCGCCGTCGCTGATTTTTTCCGTTCTCGAAGGCAGCGATATCGTCATCGTCGGCGGCCTGCTCAATCGTCCGGCTTTCTATCTTGCGGCGGATCCCAAGCTCACAACGGCGCACGACCTAAGAGGAAAACGCCTGGGCATCAACCAGCCGCGGCGCATGGCCGGCATGACCATGCTCGCGCTGCTGCGCCGATGGGGGCTCAATCCGGAAACCGACCTCGAGCTCATCGATCTCGGCATCAACGACCGGAGCCTCGAAGCGCTTCAGGAAAAACAAATCGACGCCTCGCTGCTGCCGCCGGAAAAAGCGTTTCTGGCGGAGGCCGAAGGCTTTCGCATCGTCGCGGATAGCCTGGAACTCGATTGCCATTGGGTGCCATTAGCGACGACACGGCGATTTCTGCGCGACAATCGTGATCTCGTCGCGAAAGTCTGCGCGGTTTACCGCGAGAGTATTCAGATTTTCAAAAACCAGCCGAAGGAAACAATGGCAGAAATCGGCCGCCGCCTTCCGCCACTCGCCGCCAAGCCGAAGGCCATGGAAAAATGTTACACGATTTTTGCCGAACTGCTGGACCCGTCGCTCACGCCACCGCTGAGTTCGATCCAGGCAATCTTAAACGAAGTCGCGCTGCAGGACCCGCGCGCGAAAAAACTCACTCCCGAATCGCTTGTTGAGATTGTTTGATCGGACCAGCGCCAAGGAATCCCGATCGATCCGTAGCCCTGATGAAGTGCAATGCAATCCAGGCTACGGCTACTTTCATGTCTTCCCACTAAAATAAAATACCGTCTTGTCGGAGAGGCTCATGAGCTGTGTGGATGTCGGTCTTACGCCATGCATATAAATACTCCACGGGTAGACATAAAACTCAGCCGACCTTAGCTCCGCTTCTCTCGGAAACCATGAGATCTCTTTCTGCCCAAGCCAATCCCCGACGAAACCCACAGCATCGTTCACCACCGATGGGAGTTGATCACCGCGATACCAACGTCCGTGAGTTTCTTTGGAGCTCGAGGTGAGCTCGGCGCGATCAACGTGGCTTATCTTTATCGCATAGGCGTCTAAGTGATCCCCGGTCAACGATCGAGACGATACATAGCTGTGAATTACACTTTCTATGCGGCTCTCGCCTAACTCACACCAGTTAAGAACAAACCGGACATCTTTGACGGAGGCAGAATCTATCTCGTCGCGATTACCGGGACCCAAGTTAAATGAGGCAATCCCAACTAAAGCGATGATCCCGATCAAAGACAGACCACCCCATATCATCAAAGACCATTGAAAGATGGTAAAGACACGCGCTCGCATCTACTTAACGATTTTGATCTGCACAAAACATACATCCAGAAGACCTAAGCTTTAACCATCACAACCCAAACAACTCCTCGGATTGTCGCTGATAATTTTCTCGTATTGCCGCGGCGTGACGCTGCCCTGACTTTTCAGATTCCGCAGTCGTTGTGGCCGTAGTCGGCGCCGATGACTAGATTCGCCGCAATATTCTCGATGCAGCCATCCTTTTCTCGGCCCAGAGTTACGCTGTGCGTTTGCGGGATGGCCTTTTCGATATCGTGCGAGTTAAGCGAGCGATCGTGCGCAACGCCTCGTTGACCGCACGGGTGTCAGGAAATATCTCTGCGACATCCGGATCGAGGAGAACAACGTTAGTACCTTCTGCGTATCTTTCCGCGGTCACTCCACGAGCCGCTTTTGAAAAATTGTATTCGAGTCGCATTGTGTCTTCTTCAGATCCAAGTGACCGCATTTTCCCTTTATTCTTCTTCATATTGTTCCCGTTCATGCCGCGTCGCCAACCGGGCACTGATAATCCGAGTCTGTCGGAGCCTATCCGTGTAAGAAACAACCAATAGTCGATGGCGTTCGGACACGCCCATTACGATATATCGATGTTCGCCTTGCGAATGGTCCGGGTCCGGCATGTTCATGGACAATGGATCACCGAAAACTGTGACTGCCTCCGCGAACGAAACGCCGTGCTTACTGAGATTTGCCTCCGCTTTCTCCGGGTCCCACTCAAAGTTGTAACCCACACTGGCATTCTACGCTTCTAGCTCAGAATTCGCTATCGGCATAACCGCTAATCGCTGATCAGGTACATCAATTCACCCGAGGAAAACCCTCACAACCCAAACAGCTCCTTCGGATTGTCATAGGTGATTTTCTCATACTGCCGTGGCGTGATGCTGCCTTGGCTTTTCAAATTCCGCAGCGCCTCGATCTCAGTCGATTGATCGTTGTGGCCGTAGTCGGTGCCGATCACTAAATTTTCCTCGCCGGAGTATTTGAGCACATAGTCCACGTCGTCGTCGGTCTGGCAGGAGACAAACTGGCGGTACTCTCGGAGCGGATTTTCCGGCAACGGTCGGTTGATGGCGCCCCAGCGGCGCTGGAAATCTTTGACGACGTAAGGAATCCACTGCGCCGCCGCTTCGGCCCAGTGAAAGCGCAGTTTGGGAAAGAGCTTCGGCACATCGCTCATGACTACGGAATGAAACGCGCCGATCACCGGGATGCGAAATTTCCAGAAGCTGCCGCCACCGTTGTACTGCGAGACCAGATCGATAAGGTACGGGTTGGCGTTGCCGACATGCACGCCGACCGCGAGGTTGAGTCGGCTCATTTCTTCGTAGAGCGGATAAAAATACGGATCGGTGATCATGCGCTGGCCTTCGATGCCGCGCATGAACACGCCGCAGGCGCCGTGCTGCGCGCAAAACTTGAGTTCTTCCAGCGAAGTCTTCATGTCGAGCAGCGGCAACACACAGATCCAGCGCAGGCGGTTTTGGCCTTGCGAATGAATATCCGCGAGCCAGCGGTTGTAGCCTTTGGAGATAGGAATTTCCCACTCGGGCTTGTCGGCGATCTGCTCGATGAACATGGTGGGATAAAGTACCTGGATGTCGATGCCGAGCTCATCCATGTGCTTGAGCCGCGCTGCCACGTTCTCCATCTCGCGGGTTTCTTGCGCTGTGTTCATATCGCGTCCGGTGCGGCCGGCGACGTCGGCGACTTGCTGTGCGGTTAATACGATCCGCACCAAACCGCGGATCTTGCCGTCGATGTACCAGTATTCACCGCCGCCTTCGCCGCGCGGCTTGACGATCAGCGGGCGATATTTCTGATCGGCCTTGTCGATGTAATCCCAGGTGCGCTCGGACTCGACGACATGAGCGTCGGCATCGATGGTCGGCATGAAAACCTCCTAGGCGCGCGTCCAAGAAGTCGACGCGGCAACGCATTTCACATGTTAAGCTTGCGAGTCCCCGAATATCAAAGGGACCGACACCGTTCAACAAGACTTTTTCCGACTGTTCGGGCAATCGTGCAGGGCCCTAGGCCTCATGCTATACAAATGAAATGGATGAAGGCCAGTTAACCGAACTAGCGGCCTGGATTACCGAAGCGGGATTGGCCGGCCGGAACGAAACAACGACCTTGACCGGCTTTTGCGAGCGCGCGGGCCGCATCGGATTGCCGATCGCGCGCGCGATCGTGCTGGTGGACACGCTGCACCCGATTTATCAGGGCCGCGCCTTTCGCTGGAATCGCGACAAAGACACCACGGTGCTGACCGAATACGGGCGTACCGACGAGGATCTCGGACGCTGGCAAAGAAGCCCCTTCTTTCGCCTCGAAGAGAGCGGCGAAACCGTGCTGCGCCGGCGGCTCACGGCGGCGGTGCGCCAGGAATTTTCGATTTTTCCCGAATTGATCGACGCCGGCATGACCGACTACATCGCCCGCGTCGACCGCTTTGCCACCGAGGCTATCATCGGCAACATGGACGGCGTCTACTCATCATGGACCACCGATGCGCCGGGTGGATTCAGCGACGCCGAACTGGAGGCGCTCTGCCGCTTAGCGCCGCTTCTCGCTCTCACCGTCAAAGCGGCGTCGCTGACCCGCATTGCCGAAACTCTCGTGGAGACCTATCTCGGCCGCGATGCCGGCCGGCGCGTGCTCGAAGGCCGCATCGGCCGCGGCATCACCGACCAGATCGAAGCGGTTTTATGGTTCAGCGACCTCAGGAGTTACACGCGCATCAGCGACACCGCCGATCCCGGCGAGCTGATTCCGCTGCTCAACGACTATGCCGGCGCGATCATTTCCGCGATCTATGACGAAGGCGGCGACGTGCTGAAACTGATCGGCGACGGTGTGCTCGCGATTTTCACCGGCGAGGATCGCACTCGCGCCTGCGAGTCCACGCTGGCCGCCGCGGTGGCGGCGAGCGAAGGCGTGGCTGCGGTCAATCGCGCGCGCGCCGGCGCCGGGCTGCCGACCACCGACATGTATCTCGCCTTGCACATCGGCGAGGTATTCTATGGCAACATCGGCAGCGAGGATCGCCTCGATTTCACAGTCATTGGCCCTGCAGTCAACGAAGTCAGCCGCATAGCTGCCATGTGCCGCTCGGTGGACCAGCCTCTGCTGGTTTCCTCGAGCTTCGCCCACGCGCTCGGCCCGTCCCGAGAACGCCTGGTTTCGGTCGGACGATTCGCGCTTCGCGGCGTCGGCCAGGCGCAGGATCTCTTCACCTTGGAACGCAATTCACCGGTCGGTTAGTAAGATCGTCGTCGAATAGTCTGGACACGGGGGAGCGCCGGAGTATAAGATAACTTCACTCGATGCAGCGTCGCTTCGTCTCACTTGGCTTTCATTCCAACCAGGGGAGAGCTTATGAAGCCGGCCGACAGGCAGAAAAGAATTCTGGCGATAGGTTTGTTGTTCTGGATTGCCCTGCCAACCTGGGCGTCGAGCCAAGACAAAATTCCCCCCGAAGTCATCGAACGCACCGCCGCTCAAGGCACCGCTCTGGTGCTGGTCGGGCTGAAAGTGCCCTGGCAGATGGAAAGCAGTCTGAGCGAAGACGGCCTGTACGCGCAGCGTGCCGCCATCGCTTCAATCCAGACGGATCTGCTGTCACACCTCGAAGGTAGAAAATACAGGATCGTTCGGCGCTATCAGGAAATCCCCGGCATCGCGCTGCAAGTCGGCGCCGACGCCCTGGCGGAGCTGGCGCGTTTGCCGATCGTGACCAATGTGCTCCTCGATCAACCGCCGGAAGCTTCGGCGAGCCATGATGCTTCGAGCAGTCGCGTGAGTCTGGACGCGGTGAGCGAAAAAGTGCCGCCCGATCTTTTCAAGCGCGCGGCAACTCAAGGCACGGTCCTGGTGATTGCCGGACTGCGCACACCGTGGCAGCGCGAAGAACTTTTGACCGACGCGCTGCTCACGCTGCAAAGAGCGTCGATTCAAGACGCGCAAAGTTATCTTCTCGCCGAGCTCATCGGCACGCCCTATAGAGTTACGCGACTTTACCGCAGCATCCCCGGCATCGCGCTTCGCGTTGGCGTCGACGCGCTCAAAGTGCTGGAGCGTTCACCCGCGGTGACCAACGTGATCGCCGATCGCCCAGCCGCCGCAGCGCGCTAGTATCGAAAACGTCGCGATCCAGTCTTTGTGTCGCGCGCAGGCGCGGCCATTTATTTCTCCGACGACCGCTCATCCGCCAGCCGCACGGCTTTCCTCCGCAGTTACGTTAATGGCATGAAGCGCCTTTAGGCTTACCAAAGATATTTGTACTTACTTGCCCAAATTGGCCAAAATTGTCCGGATTTGGGCGCCGTCGTTTCCTCTAAGAGCAAGAATTCCTTTTACTTTAAGCTGAGTTAGGGTCGGCACACCGTGTGCTTTTAGATCCGCTTCAAAGCTCTGCTTTCACGAGCATTTCCCACAGAACACTTTACGATGACTCGACAACTCGGCATCGCCGCAACTATTTTTTGTTTCCTGTCGTTCGCCTGCACGACTCTATGGGCCGCCGATTCAGCCAATCTCAAACAACTGAGTCTCGAACAGCTCATGGACGTCGAGGTCACTTCGGTGGCGAAGAAAGAGCAACGGGTCGGCGATACCGCAGCGGCGATCTACGTCATCACCCAAGAAGAAATCCGTCGCTCCGGCGTGACCAGCATCCCTGAAGCGTTGCGTCTCGCGCCGGGAGTGACGGTCAGTCGGATCAATTCCAATCAATGGGCGATCGGCGTGCGCGGTTTCGGCACGGAGCTGTCGCGCTCCGTGCTGGTCCTGATCGACGGGCGCAGCGTCTACGCGCCGCTCTTTGCCGGCGTGTATTGGGACATCCAGGACACGATGCTCGAAGACATCGATCGCATCGAAGTCATCCGCGGACCGGGCGGTACCATCTGGGGCGCCAACGCGGTCAACGGCGTCATCAACATCATCACCAAAAGTGCGGCGGAGACTCAGGGTTTGCTCGCAGTCGCCGGCGGCGGCTCCGAGGAAAAAGGTTTCGGCGGCGCGCGTTACGGCGGCAAGATCGGCGAGAATTTCAGCTACCGCGTTTACGCCAAGGGCTTTCGGCGCGACGCCCAGTTCACGCCTCATGTGAGCGATTTTGACGATTGGCAAAAGGGTCAGGGCGGTTTTCGCACCGATTGGGATTTGAACAAGGACAACAACCTCACGATTCAAGGCGACCTCTACGAGGGCAACAGCGGCTTGAGACAGCTCATATCGAAATTCACCGCGCCCTTCTCGAAGTTTGTCACAAAAGACGCCGACGTGTCGGGCATGAATCTCCTGGGCCGTTGGCGCCGCACGTTGAGCGAAACTTCGGACCTGACGCTTCAGGCTTATTACGATCGCACGTTTCATCGCGAGCCGCGCTTTCAGGAAGAGCGCAACACCGTGGACTTCGATTTCCAGCACCGTTTTAGAGTGACCGCTCAGCAGGAACTGATCTGGGGCCTGGGCTACCGCTACTCGCGGGGCGACACCGATTCGCTGCCCACGGTGGGGATATCGCCACACAACCGCGGCGACAATCTGTTCAGCGCGTTTGTTCAGGACGAGGTGCGGTTTTTTCAGGACGCTCTGCGGCTGACGGTCGGTTCGAAGTTCGAGCACAACGACTACAGCGGTTTCGAATTTCAGCCGAGCGTTCGGCTGCTTTGGAAGCCGGCGGAACAGCATTCCGTGTGGGCCTCGGTCTCGCGCGCGGTCCGCACACCGACCCGAGTCGACGAAGACATCGCGGTTTCCTCCGCGCCGTTTCCTACGCTGCCGCTTTTTACGCGCATCCTCGGCAACAAGGATTTCAAACCAGAAACGGTCATCGCTTACGAGCTTGGCTATCGGGTGCAGCCGACGGAGCGCTTTTTTGTCGATCTCGCGGCTTTCTACAATCACTACGATGATCTCCTGAGCGCCGACGTAGGCACGCCGTTTTTCGAGCCACCAGGGCAAATTATCTTTCCCTTTCAATTCAACAACCGATTCAAGGCCGCCGTCTACGGCGGCGAGCTTGCGGCCGACTGGCGCTGGCTCGACTGGTGGCGCTGGCGCTTTTCCTATTCTCACCTGCACATCAATTTGACCAAGAAACGACGCAACACCGACCTCGCCACGGAACAGACCACCGAGGGCTCGAGCCCGCAGAATCAAGTGGCGCTGACAGCCTTCATCGATTTGCCAGGAAATTTTCAGTTCGACGGAAGTTTTCGCTACGTCGATAACCTGCCCGCCCAGAGCGTAGGCCGGTATTTCAATCTGGACCTGCGCCTCGGCTGGCACGCCACCAAGAACCTCGAACTGTCGCTGGTGGGGCAGAATCTTTTGCAAGGCCATCACGCCGAATGGAGCGGCGGCACTCAGATCCAACGCGGCATCTACACCAAGGCGGAGTGGCGGTGGTGAAATCGGAAAAACGCGCGCGCTGCTCGAAAATGCTGCGGCGCCGCAGGTTCGGATGGATCGCCGGCGCGCTTATCGCTTGCGCGATCACTACCCTCGTAAATCTCGTTCCGCTGGCCCACTCGCGCGCGGCTCAGGTCTCGCCGGCAACCGAATACGAGCTCAAAGCCGCGTTTCTCTTCAACTTCATCAAGTTCACTGAATGGCCGGACGACGACTCAAATAAGACCGCTGAGCCCTTCGTCATTAGCGTCGTCGGCAAAGATCCCTTCGGCGCAGCCTTGGATAAAGTGGTGGAGGGCGAGACGATTCACAATCGAAAAATCGTCGTGCGCCGTTTTGCGCGCATGGACGACCTGGCCGCCACCAGTCAGCTACTCTTCATCAGCGCTTCAGAGGAACGCAACCTCGCCGCGATCGTCAAGCTTCTGGAGGGTCAAGCCGTGCTCACCATCAGCGAGATCACAAGTTTTAGCGAGCGCGGCGGCGTCATCGAGCTGAAAAAAGACGGCAGTCGCATCGTGTTCGAAGTCAACGTTTCGGCGGCCAAGCGCGCCGGCTTGAGCATGAACGCGCAGCTTCTCAAGCTCGCCAAAGCCGTCAGGGGAAGATCCTAAACGGCCATGCGACCCTTTCGAGACTTACCGATCAAACACAAGCTCATCTGGCTCGGCATCTTGACCAGTTCGAGCGCGTTGCTGTTAGCTTGCGGGGCCTTCGTAATCTACGACGTGCGCAATTTTTACCAGGACATGGTGAGTAGCGCGGCCATTCAAGCCCGGATCATCGGCTACAATAGCGCCGCCACTATTCTGTTTACCGATCCACACACCGCCGGCGAATCCCTGGGAGCTCTGCGCACCGATCCCGATGTTGTCGCAGCGGCGATTTACGCCCGGGATGGAAAGCTGTTTGCCAGTTACACCGCCGGTTCCACCACGCCCATGGCGCCTGCGCTTCCGCCGACTTTCATTGTACAGACCGACGGCCACAGGTTCACAGAAAGTCATCTGGACCTTTGGCAACGAATCGTCTTCGAACAAAAGATTATCGGTACGATCGTGATTCGATCCAGCCTGGATGCGATGAAAGTTCGCCTTTTACAGTATGCCGCCATCGCCCTATTGGTCCTGAGCGTTTCCATCCTGGGATCGATCCTCGTCTCCGCCTGGTTTCAACGCAAGATTTCCCGACCGATTTTGAATTTGGCGAATACGGCTGTCAGTGTCTCCCACAGCAAAGATTTCTCGACCCGTGTCGTCGTGGAGTGCGGCGATGAAGTCGGTCACCTGGTCGTCACCTTCAACGAGTTGCTGGAAAAACTCCAGCAGCAACAGCAGCAGGTGGAAAAGTCTCAAGAGGAGCTCGAGCAGCGCGTGATTGACCGCACTGCCCAGTTGGAAGCCGCGAATAAAGAACTCGAGGCTTTTTCTTACAGTGTGTCGCACGATCTTCGAGCGCCGCTCAGAAGCATCGATGGTTTCAGCCAAGCAGTGATGGAAGACTACGGCGATAAGCTCGGCCCGGACGGGCAAGCCGATCTTCAGCGGGTGCGCGCCGCCACCCAGCGGATGGCGCAGTTGATCGACGACATGCTCGATCTCTCGCGCGTAACCCGCGCAAAGTTGGTTCGCGAAGAAGTCAATCTCAGCGCCCTGGTGCGCAGCGTCGGCGCCGAGATTCAGAAAGGCGAGCCGCAACGAAATGTCGACTTTCAGGTCACGGAAGGACTCGCAGTCGAAGCGGATCCGCGGCTGCTGCGCATCGTCCTGGAAAATCTCCTGCGCAATGCCTGGAAATTTACCGGCAAGCATTCGACGGCGAAAATCGAATTCGGAGCCCAGCAGGACAATGGCAAGCCGATCTACTTCGTGCGCGATGACGGCGCCGGCTTCGATATGACTTACGCCAACAAGCTGTTCGGCGCCTTCCAGCGTCTGCATGCCATGACCGATTTCACCGGCACGGGCGTGGGGCTGGCGACGGTACAGCGCATCGTTACCCGCCACGGCGGCCGCGTCTGGGCCGAAGGCGCGGTCGAGAAGGGCGCAACGTTTTATTTCACCTTGTAATAACCCAGGAGGTAGCTATGACCGACAAAGTCATCCTATTGGTAGAGGACAACCCGGACGACGAAGCGTTGACTCTGCGCGCGCTCAAAAAAAACAACATTCAGAACGACGTGGTGATCGCGCGCGACGGCGCCGAAGCATTGGATTATCTCTTTGGCACCGGGACGTATGCGGGCCGCGACGTGAGCGTCGTGCCGAGCGTGACCTTGCTCGATTTGAAGCTGCCCAAAGTCGACGGCCTGGAAGTGCTCAAGAGAATCCGTGAGGACGAACGCACGCGGTTTCTTCCGGTGGTGATCCTGACGTCCTCGAAAGAAGAGCAGGACTTGCTCAACGGCTACAGACTCGGAGCTAACAGTTATATCCGGAAGCCGGTCGATTTCTCGCAATTTATCGAAGCGGTACGACAGCTCGGCCTGTACTGGTTATTGCTGAACGAGGCGGCTCCCCACGAAAAACGGTAAAAAAATGTCGCAAGATCTCCGACTGCTGATCGTCGAGGACAACGAAGACGACGCCTTGCTCGCCGTGCGCGAGCTGCGCCGGGGCGGCTACAACGTCACGTTCGAGCGGGTAGAAACCGCTCCAGCCATGGCGGCAGCCCTGGAAGGACGAGTCTGGGATCTCGTCATCGCGGACTATTCTCTGCCGCAATTCAGCGGCGAGGCCGCGTTGGAACTGCTCAAATCGAGCGGTTTGGATATCCCTTTCATTATCGTCTCCGGCAGCATCGGCGAAGACTTGGCCGTTACGGTAATGAAGTCCGGCGCCAGCGATTACATGATGAAGGGCAGCATCAAGCGGCTGGTGCCGTCGGTGGAGCGCGAGCTGCGCGAAGCCGAAGTGCGCGGTCAGCGACGCCAGGCCGAAGAAGCGTTGGATGAGAGCGAAGCGCGCAAAGCGGCCATGTTCGATTCGGCCCTCGACTCGATCATCACCATCGATCCGAGCGGAAAAATCGTCGAGTTCAACCCGGCCTCCGAAAGATTTTTCGGCTACGACCGCGAGACGATCATCGGTCGGCCGCTGAACGAGCTGGTGCTGTTGCCGGCTCTTTCCGGCGACGGCGAAACCGCGGCGGTGCGCAAACGCATGGAATCCACGGCGACGCGGCGCGACGGCACGCAATTTCCCGTCGAGCTGTCGTTGGCGGCGATCTCCACCAAGGCCGCGCCCATGTTCATCGCCTACATCCGCGACTTGACCGAACAAAAGCGTCAGGAGGAAATACGCGAGCGCAGCCGCGAGTTGGAAGAGCAAAATCTCCGCATTCAAGAGGCCAACCGACTAAAGAGCGAGTTTCTGGCGAATATGTCGCACGAGCTGCGCACACCGCTCAACGCCGTGATCGGCTTCGCGGAAATTCTAATCGATGGCAAGGCCGGCGCGCTCAATGACAACCAGCGAGAATTCCTCGGCGATATTCTGACCAGCGGCCAGCACTTGCTGCAATTGATCAACGACGTGCTCGATCTGGCCAAGATCGAAGCGGGCAAGATGGAACTCGACCTGGAGACTTTTCCCTTACGAAAAGTGATCGACGAGGTCTGCGCGATCATGCGGCCGACTGCGCTAAAGCGCCGGATCCTCATCAACATAGAGCAGACTTCGCCGGTCGAGACGGTGACCCTCGATCAGCGCAAGTTCAAACAGGTGCTCTATAACCTTCTGTCAAACGCAGTGAAGTTCAGTCCGGATCACGGCAAGGTGTCGATCATTTTCGGTGCGGACGGCAACCAACATCTTCAACTGGCGGTGCAAGACTCGGGCATCGGCATCAAACCCGAGGACATGGCGCGCCTCTTCCACGAATTCGAACAGCTCGATTCCGGCGCGGCGCGCCGTTTTCCCGGCACCGGTCTCGGGCTGGCTCTAACCAAACGCATCATCGATCTTCACAGCGGCTCAATTGCAGTGCATAGCGAGCCCAATAAAGGATCGACCTTCACGGTCGTGCTGCCGACTTCCGCAAAATTGCCGCCCAAGTTAAGCAGTCTGATCGAATCGAGAGAACTCTGAACGAACTCGCTTGATTTCATAACCGCAGCCGCAGGCTTCCGCTCAATTGTCCAAATCCTAGGTCTTGGCCTGCGCCGCCATCCGCGAAAAGACTCTCTTCGCGTTTCCTTCCGTAATCTGCAGCCGCTCCGCCGCGCTCAGCCAGTCGATGGACTCGAAGATCGGCACCAGGTCTTCGAAGTTTCTGCCGGTCTTGGGATCGATGGCGTTCACCGCGCCGAACATTTCGGTGGCGAACAGCACGCGGTCGGCGCCGACCCGCTTGATCAGCAGCTCCATCGATTCCTTGTCGTAAATCGCCATGTCCCAGTACACCCGGCGGGCCGCTTCTTCGAACGGCTCGAGGCCTTCCTTGACGTGCATGCCGCGTTGACGGTTCCATTGGAAAGGAATCGCTCCGCCACCGTGCGGAATGATGATCTTCAAATTGGGAAAATCTTTGAAGACTCGGGAGCGGAGAATTTCCACCGCGGCGGAATTATGGTGCGCGATGTAGTACGCGTTGGTGAGATGCATCGCCGGATTGAGCGACGCGCTGGCGTGCACGGTGCACGGCACGTCGAGCTTCACGAGTTTTTCCCAGAGCGGGTACCACCATTCGCTGCCCATAGACGGCGTCAGCGGCTCGCGCCCGCCGGCCACGTCGGGATTGACGTTGCAGCCGACGAAACCGAGATCCTTGACGCAACGGTCCAATTCGTCGGCCCATTCGGTCGGGCTCACTCCCGGTGACTGCGGCAATTGGCACACCGGCGAAATCCTGTCGGGAAACATTTTCGCCACGCGCGCGATCAGATCGTTGCAGGCCTCGGTCCAGTAGCGGCTCACCAGAGGCGAGCCGAAGTGATGGCCCATGGCGCCCGCCTGCGGCGAAAACATCAAGCGATCGATGCCGGACTCTTTCATGCGATCAAGCTGGCCTTGCATCGAGCGCGCCAGCTCCTCGTCGCTGATGTTGAGCTTGGCCGGTATCGGCTTGCCGAGATTGGTGATCTGCTGGCCGCGGTAGGCCTGAAGCTGCGCCGGTGCAGTAGTAAAATGAGTGTGTGAATCGATGATCATAATAAATAACCCTCTCGCGGATTCAAAACGTTCAAGTCGTTCAACCGCTGCGCTGAGTTCAAGACGTTCCCGAACCGAGTTCACGTCTGGCTGACGAGCTTCGAACCCGCATCGATTGTCAGTTCTATACGGCTTTGCTATAGCAGTCTTCTCCAGAGCGTTCAAAGTCTCTTTCGTCCGAGTTCGATGACTTGAACGGCTTGAACGTTTTGAACAACTTGAACGATCATGAGGAGTTGTAAATGCCGGACATACCCCGCCTGAATGGCGTAATCAAAGCCCTCGAACAAGGCCAGACCGCTTTCGTTGCTTTCACGCCCGTGGACGTCGAGAGCGCGGTGGCCATGGCGAGCTCGAAGCTCGACGGCGTGGCCTTCGAGATGGAACACGCGCCGCTGGATTTTCCCGGCTTGCGCCAGGCGCTGCAGTTCATGCTCGACCGTCGCCAAATCGTCGAGCGCGCGATCCTCGCCCCCGCGGTCACACCGATGGTGCGGGTTCCGCCCAACGGCGGCGAACAAAATCAATGGATCGCCAAACAGGTGCTCGATATCGGCGTCTTCGGCATTATTTTTCCGCACGTGAGCACGGTGGAGGAAGCCTGGAACGCAGTGAGCGCGTGCCGCTATCCGCGCCTCTCCAGCGCACCGCTCTACACTCCACCGGGCATTCGCGGCGACGCGCCGGCGCGCGCGGCGCGCTACTGGGGTCTCACCCAGCAGGAATATTACAAACGCGCCGACGTCTGGCCGCTGGCGGCCGACGGCGAAGTGCTGGTCGTAATTCAATGCGAGGACACGCGCGCCATCGACAATCTGCCGAGGATCTTGAAAGAAGTGCCCGGCATCGGCGTGGTTCTCATCGGCGAGGGCGATTTGAGTCAGGAGCTCGGCCATCCGCGCGACTACGACCATCCGGTGGTCGCCAAAGAGATCGACCGCATCCTGGCAATCTGCAAAGAACACAACGTCCCCTGCGGCCATCCTCATCCGGACGCGCACAACATCGAACGCCTGGTTGCCTGCGGCTATCGTTTTCTGATGCCGTCGGCGCCGCGTTCCTTCGGCGTCCTCGATCAAGGACGAAAGCTCGCCGGCAGAAACTAGTCGGCACAGATTTTTCTCGATGTGAAGGCGATTGAAGCAGAGTCGCTATCAAAATTGCGGCGCCGCACGTAAGATGATATTTCACCCGCATGTCTCGATTCAGCGAATTTTGCGCCGGCTATTTTAAAAAATATTTCGAGCTCCATCCCACCGACGCGATTTACTACGGCATCGACGGCCACGATCACCTGCTGAACGATTATTCCGACGCTGCTTACGAAACGGAAAAGTCTTTCATGGCGGAATCCTTGGCCGCGCTTCGAAAAGTCCCCACCGATCGCCTGAATGCAGACGAAGCCATCGACTACGCTCTGCTCGAGGGCAAGCTCACGATCCAGAGCTATGAACACGCTAAGGAAGACTACCGGCTGAAGTGGCCCGACACGTATTCGCCTATCGAGGCGATTTACATTCTCACCGTGCGCGCAACCAACGATTTTGCCGGCAATCTTCTGAGCCGGCTGAATCGCACGCCCGAACTGATTCGCCAGGGCATCGCCAACTTGAGCCGTGCCGACGCCAACCCGCCGCGCCTCTGGACGGAAATGGCGATCGAAGGCGGCAAGGGCGCGCTCAGCTTTCTCGACAATTTGCCGAGCCACCCGAAGATCCAAAGCGCCGCTGTCGATATGGCGGCGCTTCATGCGGCGCTCGCAACCACAAAGAGCGCCGTCGCGGAGTTCGCCGATTTTCTCGAGCGCGATCTGCTCGGGCGCAGCCGTGACGCGTACGCCGTGGGCGTGGAGCATTACAACTTGCTACTGCAAAAAAAGCATTTTCTCAGCCATGACGCCGAGAGCCTCCTCGCCTTCGGCGAAGCGCTGTTCGCGGAAACGCAACAGCAATTGACCGCCCTTGCCGATAAGCTCGCGACCGGCAAAAGTGTCGAAGAAGTCGCCCGCCGGATTCAAGACAACCATCCGCCTATCGAGTCGGTGTTGCCCGCCTATCAAAAGGCGATGGAAGCGGCGCGCGAATTTGTCCGCGAAAAGAAGCTGGTTTCTTTTCCGGCCAAGGAACAACTCTTTGTCGTGCCGACGCCGGAGTTTCGCCGCCACGAAATTCCTTTCGCCGCCTATCTCTCGCCTTCGCCGAAGGATCCGGATCAGGTCGGCTACTATTACGTGACGCCGGTCAGCGACGATGAGCTTTTGCTCGAGCACAACTGGGTGGGTCTGGAAAATACGTCCGTGCATGAGAGCTACCCCGGACACCACCTGCAATTTTCCATCGCCAACGGCACGCCGGCCGCCTCCACCTTGCCGCGGTTGATGAATGAATCGTCGGTTTTCTACGAAGGCTGGGCGCTCTACTGCGAGCAGCTGATGCAGGAACAGGGCTTTCTCAAGAGCCCGGAGCACCGGTTTGTCATGCTCAAGGACCGGCTTTGGCGCGCGCTTCGAATCATCATCGACGTGAAAACCCAAACCGGCCGAATGACCTACGACGAAGCCGCCGATCTCATGGTGCGCGAGCTTCACTTTCCGCGCGCTCAAGCCTGCGGCGATCTCAACTGGTATAGCCAGTCGCCCGCAGTGCCGATGGGTTACGCCCTCGGCTGGTCCATCATCAACCGGTTGCGCGAGCAGGAACAAAAGCGGCTCGGCGGAAATTTCAATCTGCGCGAATTCCACGACAAGCTCCTGAGCGCCGGCAGCATCTCGCTACCCCTGGTGGAAAGAAGACATTTTCAGGCGTGAAGAATCCGGTACAAATAAAACTCTCGGCATGCTCTTCACCCCTTACCCCTGACGCCTCACCCCTGACGTAGGATGAAGCCCAAGATACAACCACGCGGCCCGCTGCTGGGCGCCCACATGTCCATTGCCGGCGGCGTCGGCAATGCATTTCTCCACGGCAAGAAAGTCGCGTGCGACGCAATTCAGATCTTCACCAAGTCCTCGCGTCAATGGCTTGCCAAGCCGTACGAGAAAGAGGAAATCGAGCAATTTGCCGCCAACCGCAAGGAAACCGGCATCGCCAAAGTGATCGCCCACGATTCTTATCTGCTCAATCTCGGTTCGCCCGACGATGCGCTGCGCAAGAAGTCGGTGGCTGCCTTTATCGACGAGCTGGAGCGCTGCGAAATCCTGGGCGTGAGCAATCTGATCGCTCATCCCGGCTCGCACGTCGGCGCAGGAGAGTTGGCGGGCATCAAGACCATCGCCAAGTCGCTGGACGAGGCGCACAAAGCCAGCCCGAGGTACCGCGTCCAAGTGACACTGGAAATTACCGCGGGCCAGGGCTCCAACTTGGGGTATCGCTTCGAGCAGATCGCCCACATCATCGACGCCACTCACGAAAGTGACCGCTTGCGCGTCTGCTTCGACACCGAGCACGCCTTTGCCGCCGGTTATGATCTCAGAACGGACGAAGGCTACGAACGCACTTTCGGCGAATTCGATGAAACCATTGGCCTCGAGCGCCTGGCGGCGTTTCACCTGAACGATTCAAAAAAGGAATTCAATTCCCGGGTCGATCGCCACGAGCACATCGGCAAAGGATTTATCGGCGTCGAAGCTTTTCGCTGCTTAATGAACGACAAGCGCTTCTGGGGTTTGCCGATGTGTTTGGAAACGCCGAAGGGACCGGACCTGAAAGAAGATCTGGAGAATCTGACCCTGCTGCGTAGTCTGATCGATACATCGAATCGAAAAGATTCCGCCGGCGAAGCTCTATCCCTCGCCCATTCCGATGGGAGAGGGAAGGGTGAGGGCAAGCGAGAAGTTTAGGTCGCGATCGAGACTCCGGGGAAAAAATGCTGCACGACTAGGCCCATCAGATAGCCGAGACCGGCGGCGCCAACGGCGATGAGAAAAAATTTTGCGCCGGCAACCACCAGCGATTGGCCGGCTAGATAACCCTTGAAAGCACCGACGCCGAACAGCGTGACGCCGCCGAGAAGGCTGGAAAGGTAAAACGCGCGCACACCGGTGAAAACGATGTACGGCGCGATCGGCACGATGGCGCCGAGAATAAAGGAGAGCCCCATCACCAGCGAAGCGCGCAGCGGCTGATTGATTTCCGCGCTGCCCAAACCGAAAACCTTTTCCTGGAACGTGCGCATGAACACATTGCGTTCCTGGATCAGCAGCTTGACCATGCGGTAGCTTTGTTCTTTGCCCAAACCCTCTTCGCCGAGCGCTTTGAGCAATCCCTCCGCGGCGATGTACGGCTCCCGTTCGGCGATTTTTTCCGCATCGCCGATTTCCTTGTCGAAAATGTCCTTCTGCGCCAGCGATGAGAGGTACGAGCCGGCCGCCATGGAAATAGCGCCGGAAAACATCGCGGTGAATCCGGTCACGATCACCACGACACTATTCTCTGTCGCGCCTTGAACCCCGGCCAGCAAACCGACCGTGCTGATCAAGCCGTCCTGAATGCCGAAAACAAACTCGCGAATTCGCGAGCGGCTTTCGATAATCTGTCGCTTCGCCTGGATCTCGTCTAGGGACATAGGAAAGTCAAAGGGAAAAAGTAAAAAGACGAAATTTTTAGGCCGATCATACGCTCTCTGCCGAGAAGAGCCTTTTTTCTTTTTTAATTTTTACTTTTCACTTGAGTTAGTATTTCAAGGCCAGATGTCCGGTCGCCTCGCCGGGCTGCCAGTCCGACGGGCAGAGCCGCTCGGTGCGGAGCGCTTTTAGCACGCGCAGAGTTTCTTCCACGCTCCGGCCGACATTCACGTGGCTTACGACCTCGTAGAAAACCAGACCGGCTGGGTTGATGATGAAAGTGGCGCGCATGGCGACGCCTTCCTTTTCGTCGAGCACGCCGTAATCGCGGCACAGCGTTTTGCTTTCATCGCTGAGCAGCGGATACTCCAGACCAGCCAGCTCGGCGGCCCACGAACGATGGCTTTCGATGGAGTCCACGCTGGCGCCGAGGATCATCGCCTCCTCCGTGGAAAACGCCGGCGCCATCTTGCTGAAACCGGTCACTTCGGTCGGACAGATGAACGTGAAATCCGCGGGATAGAAAAATAGCACCAGCCACTTGCTCCGGTAGCGTGCGAGCGAATATTCCTCGACGTTGCCGCGAAAAAATCCGGGCACTTTGAAATCCGGCGCCGGATCGCCGATACGTGTCAGGGCCATAAGCGCTCCTCGTTTTCGCTCAGGGAATGTTCTGCCAGAGAGAAAAACGATTCTTTTCTCCGGCCGGCGCGCTCGCCGTAAACCAGCCCTCTTCCACCGCCCCCGACTTGAGCAGCCCGAAAAAATAAATGCGCAGCATCTGCTCGATCAACTGAGGCAGCGCGAGATCGCGCCGGGGCTGATACCAGGTATAGATCCAGTTCATCATACCGAACAGCATGAACGTGGCGACGCGGAGATCGAGCTTGCGGCCGCCTTCCTGATCGCGCAGCTCTTGCATCAGATCGAGCAGGACCTTCACGTAGCGCCGCTTGAGCACGAGGATCTTCTCGTTGAATTCGCCGGTGAGCGACTCGTCCTCGTGCGCCATCACTTTCATTTCCGGCATATTATGCAAAAAAAAGCCGAGATGGTTCTCGGCGAAGACGCGAATGCGCGCGCGCACGTCGAGATCGGGTGGCACGGCCTGCTCCCAGCGCTGCAGCAAAGTCACGAAGCAGCGCTCTTGAATCAAGTAAAGCAACTCTTCCTTGGTCGCAAAGTAGTAATACAGCCCGGACAAGCTCATCTTGGTGGCGCGCGAAATATCGCGCACCGAAGTGTGATGAAAACCTTTTTCGGCAAAAATCTTGGCCGAGGTTTTGAGAATCTGCTGAAGTTTTTCGTCGTAGTGACGGGTTGCGGGCTCGAGGCGTGTGGACATGGACATTACGATACTTGCAAATCACTTCCGGGCTGTCAACGCTGAGAAAGCGCTCCACCCGCGGCGTTTTTTGAGCCGAATCGCGCTCTTGCGCTTCGGATGCTTGATTGAATCGCCCTGGGGCATGGTGTATGTCTTAAAATCTCCATGCCGAACAGTTTCGAAAACGTGCTTGTCGAAAAAGACGGCGCGGTCGGCGTCGTCACCATGAACCGGCCGCAGGCGTTGAATGCATTGTCGTATGCCCTCGTAAAGGATATTTGTCTGGCGCTGGAAGAATTGGATGCCGATCCTGAAATTCGCGCCATTGTCGTGACCGGCGGAGAAAAAGTCTTCGCCGCCGGCGCTGATATCAAAGAAATGGCCGAGCGCGGCCCCTTCGACGAACGCATTCAGGAGCGGCTGGTCTACCGCGATCGGATCAATAGAATCGCCAAGCCGATGATCGCCGCCGTGAGCGGCTTTGCGCTCGGCGGCGGCTGTGAGTTGGCCATGAGCTGCGATCTGATCATCGCCTCCGAGAGCGCGCGCTTCGGCCAACCCGAGGTCAATCTCGGCATCATTCCCGGCAGCGGCGGCACCCAGCGTCTGACCCATGTGCTCGGCAAACATCGCGCCATGGAACTGGTGCTCACCGGCGACCTTATCGGCGCAGTAGAAGCCGAGCGTCTCGGTCTCATCAACCGCGTACTGCCCGCGGAACTGGTTCTCGAAGAAGCTAAAAACATCGCGCGCAAAATCGCCGCGAAGCCTGCGCTCGCGATCAAGGCGGCCAAGGAAGCCGTGCTCAAAGCGGCTAACGCGCCGCTCGACGAGGGCCTCGACTTCGAGCGCAAGTCGTTTTACCTGCTGTTCGCGTCGGAAGATCGCAGCGAAGGCATGAAGGCCTTCCTGGAAAAGCGTAAACCGGAATTCAAAGGCAGATAACGAGCGCGTCCGTGGCCTACGAAACAATTATTTACGAAAAGCAGAACGGCGTCGGTACTGTCACGCTCAATCGCCCGCAGGCGCTGAACGCCTTCGTGCCGCAGATGAACAAAGAGGTTCTCGAAGCGCTGCGCGACGGCGAGCGCGACAAGGAAGTGCGCTGCGTGATGATCACCGGCGCCGGCCGGGCCTTCTGCGCCGGCCAGGATCTTAAAGGGCGCACGCCGGAGCAGAAGGGATCCCTTGGCGCGTCGCTGCGCGAAAAATACAATCCGATGATTCGCCAGATCCGCCAGATGGAGACGATCGTGATCGCGGCGGTCAATGGCGTCGCTGCGGGCGCCGGCTGCAATTTCGCGCTCGCCTGTGACTTGCGCGTGGCCTCGGAGGACGCGAAATTTATCCAGTCCTTCGTGCGCGTCGGTTTGGCGCCGGACTCCGGCGGGAGTTTCATTCTCACGCGGCTGGTCGGTTTGAGCAAAGCGATGGAGCTGCTGCTCCTCGGCGACACGGTGGATGCCAAGGAAGCGCAGCGCATCGGCCTGGTGGCGCGAGTTTTTCCGGCGGCGGAATTCGCCGAGTCGGCCAAAGCCATCGCCGAGCAGGTCGCACGCGCGCCGCGCGGTATCGGCCTGATCAAGCGCGCGGTCAACCACGCGAATTTGACTAATCTCGAGAACGATCTGGAATACGAAGCTCATCTGCAGGAGATCGCCGGCAGAAGCGCCGACTATGACGAAGGCGTCAAAGCATTTCTGGAAAAGCGCACGCCGGTGTTCACCGGAAAATAGTTGCTAGTTTCCAAGTTTCTAGTTGCTGGTTAAACTAGAAACCAGGAACTAGAAACCAGAAACCTAAGAAGATGGCTACCAAACCCGAAAAAATCGCCGTTCTCGGCGCCGGCACCATGGGCGCTGGCATCGCACAGGTCGCCGCCCAGGCGGGTTTCGAGACGATTGTTTACGACGTCAAGCAGGAATTCGTCGACGCCGGCATGGGCCGGGTGCAGAATTTTCTAAAGAGCAGCCGCGAACGCGGTCGCATCACCGCCGAGCAAGAGCAGGAAACTCTCGATCGTTTTCGCACGACCACTCAACTGCAAGACTGCAAAGACGCTCAACTGGTGATCGAAGCGGCGCCGGAAAAGCTCGAGCTCAAACGCGAAATCTTCCAGCAGCTCGATTCGGTCTGCGCGCCGGAGACTCTGCTCGCTTCGAATACGTCGTCGTTCAACATCACCGCCATCGCCGCGGCCACCCGCCAGCAGGAGCGCGTGCTCGGCCTGCATTTTTTCAATCCGCCGCCGCTGATGGCGCTGGTCGAAGTGATCCAGGGCGACCGCACCAGCGCGGCGGTGATCGAGAAAGCGACGGCGCTCATGAAAGCCATGGGCAAAACTCCGGCGCGTGCCAAAGACACGCCGGGCTTCATCGTCAACCGCGTCGCCCGGCCATTTTACAACGAAGGCTTGCGCATCCTCGGCGACGGCGGCGCATCGGTGGAAACCATCGATCGGATCATGAAGGAAGCCGGCAATTTTCGCATGGGTCCCTTCGAGCTGATGGATTTGATCGGCAACGACATCAATTTCGCCGCCACCGAGTCGCTCTACCGCTCGTTTTTTGAAGACCCGCGCTTTCGCCCGAGCCCGATCCAGCAGCGCATGGTCGCCGGCGGCAATCTCGGCCGCAAAACCGGACGGGGTTTTTACAGCTATGACAAAAAGTAACCTCGCGGTTATCGGCAAAAATCGTCTCGCCGACGAGCTTCTCGCGCTCGCTCAGGCCAAAAGTCTGGAAGCCGCGCCGCTCACCGATCCGACCGCGGTCGCATCCACCGTGAACGTGGTCATCGACACCGAGAGCGGCGCCGAAGACAAAAAGCGCGCGCTGTTGCAGCGGCTCGATGCATCGCTACCGCCGACGGCGCTGATCGTGAGTGCCTGTTTGCGCTTTTCGACGACGCAGATGGCTTCCTGGCTGAAAAAGCCGGAGCGGCTCGTGGGCTTCGCGACTTTCTACCCGCTCAAGGACCGCCGGCTCATCGAGATCGCCGGCGGCCTGCGCACCGTCGACTCCGCCCTCGACCAGGTCGAGCAGTTGGTCAAAGCGCTGGGTAAGGAATCCGTTCGGGTCAAAGACACCCCCGGTCTTACCTTTCCAAGGATTTTGAGTTTAATTATCAATGAAGCGGCGCGCAGCCTGGAAGAAGGCGTGGCTTCGCCAGAAGAGATTGATGTCGCTATGCGACTCGGCGTCAATTATCCGCAGGGGCCGCTCAAATGGGCGGACCAGATCGGTCTTGACGAAGTGTTGGCTGTGCTCGAAGGCTTGCAGCGCGAAACCGGCGATGATCGTTATCGGCCGGCGCCTCTATTGAAAAAGCTTGTGATCGCCGGCTTTCTCGGCGAGACCAGCGGCAGAGGATTTCATTCATATAAGGAAGCCAGGTGAAGCCATGAGAGAAGCCGTCATCGTTGAAGCCGTGCGCACGCCCATGGGTCGCCACGGCGGCATCCTGAAAGATCTCCGCACCGACGATCTCGCGGCGTTTATCATCTCGAAGCTGGTCGAGAAAACCGGCATCAATAAAGAAGAGATCGAGGACGTTTACCTGGGCTGCACCAACCAGGCCGGCGAAGACTCGCGCAACGTGGCGCGCAACGCCTCGCTGCTCGCCGGGCTGCCCTACACGATTCCCGGGGCCACAGTGAATCGCTTGTGCGGCTCGGGGCTGGAAGCGATCAATCAGGCCGGACGCGCGGTGGAGACCGATCACGGCGATCTTTTCGTCGCCGGCGGTGTCGAGAGTATGACCCGCGGCCCGTGGGTCATGGGCAAGCCGGCCAACGCCTATCAGCGCGGCGATGCCCAACTGTACGACAGCTCCCTCGGCTGGCGTTTTCCCAACAAGCGCATGGCCGAGCTTTATTCGCTGATCAACAACGGCGAGACGGCGGAGAACGTCGCCGACAAGTATCAAATCAGCCGCGAAGATCAGGACAAGCTGGCGCTGGCGAGCCATCAGAAAGCCATTCAGGCGCAAAAAGACGGCCGGCTCAAGGATGAGATCATTCCCGTCGAGATTCCCCAGCGTAAGGGCGCGCCGCTGGTGCATGACAAAGACGAAGGCCCGCGCGCGGACACTTCGCTGGAAATCCTCACCGGGCTGCAGCCAGCGTTTAAAAAAGGCGGCAGCGTGACCGCCGGCAACTCCTCGCCGCTTTCCGACGGCGCCGCGGCGCTGCTGGTGACCACCCCGCAAAAAGCCGAGCAGTTGAAACTAAAGCCGCTGGCGCGCATCGTCGCCTCCGCGGCCGCCGGCGTGCATCCCAACTACATGGGCATCGGCCCGATACCGGCATCGCAAAAAGCGCTCAAGCGCGCAGGGCTCACCATCGATCAGATCGATCTGGTCGAATTGAATGAAGCCTTCGCGTCCCAGGTGCTCGCCTGCGCCCTCGAGCTGGGCATCGATCTCAACAAACTCAACGTCAACGGCGGCGCCATCGCGCTGGGCCACCCGCTCGGCTGCAGCGGCGCGCGCATCATGACCACATTGATTCATGAGATGCGCAGGCGCGGCAGTCGCTACGGCCTCGCCACCATGTGCATCGGCGTCGGCCAGGGCATCGCGACTGTCGTCGAGCGCATCCAGTAAGCGCCCCCTCTTGTTTGAATCGCGCCGAGTGACGCGTTATCGTGAGTCGGTGCCGCCGTCCAGCAGCCGCGGCGGCCGAACGCTCTTCCAACACCTCGTTTCTACACCGCCATCGCCCGCGCGATGAAACGCCCGCAAAAAATTCTCGCTTCGCTGGTTGTCGTGTTTTTGCTCGCCGGCGCGGCGCTGGTGCAGACCTTCAATATTCTGGCGAGTCGAAACCGCGATCAGGTCGAACAGGAGCTGCAAAAAGTCCTGGGCAAAGACGTCCATTTCACCAGCCTGAAAGTGCGTTGGCTCGGACAGCTCGGCTTTGTCGCCACCGAATTTCGCGTTGCCGATGACTCCCGCTTCGCCGCCACGCCGCTTTTGCGCGCCACCGAACTGATTCTCGGCATCAGCCCGTGGAATTTGCTCTTCGGCCGGCTGGTCGTGGACAAATTGATCTTTAACGGCGTCGACTTTCAAGTGGTCACCGACGAAAGCGGCGCGCTCAACCTGACGACCTTGATCCATCGCAAGAACGAACTGCGGGAATTTCCCAGGCTCACGCCCCTTCCCGCCGAGCGGCGCCACAATGGAGTAAGCTTTCTAATCCGTGAGATTCGCATTCGTGACGGTCGCATCGAGTACGTCGACCGCTCGGTCAAGTCGCCCGCGGAGCTGCGCATGCGTAACATCGCCATGCGGATCCGCGGCTTCTCGCGCCAGCAGCCGACGAATATCTCGCTGACCGCGTCGCTCACCGAAGGTTTGACCCAGGACGTGCAGATCGATGGCCGCCTCGATCCGGCGCCGAACGAAGGCTCATGGACCTACCGTCCGCTCGATTTGAACATCCGCTTCGACTCGCTTTACGTGCCAGTGGTTGCGCGCGCCATTGCCACCTTGCGCGACAAGATTCCCGGCGAGCTCGATGTCACCGGGCCCATGTCGCTTCAGGCCAGAGCAACCGGAACGGTGCAGCGGCCTCGCATCGAAAACTTCACCTTGAAAGTGCCGCTCTTCGGCTCCTCCGACTACAACGCCGTGGTCGACGGCAGCCTACAGTTCACCGAAAGCCGCGCCTGGGAAGAGGCAGGGCTCGCAGGCAAGGTCGTTATCGCGCCGCTCGCGCTC
>Ga0310810_10000378_pt1 | contig 46326 bp, 45 predicted proteins | sample NCmetagenome_FD_207641 | JGI IMG/M metagenome (GOLD analysis project Ga0310810, IMG submission 207641) | Soil microbial communities from experimental microcosm in Duke University, North Carolina, United States - NC | ecosystem: Engineered > Artificial ecosystem > Soil microcosm > Unclassified ...
ACCGCCATCCATCAAGACGATCGTGCCTTCGCGGATCACCTGCGGCGTGACCGAGCCGTGCGGAAAAGCCGAAAATTGCCCAACCTGAACGTCCGCCCCGCCTTCAAATCCCAGCCGTTCATGCGCCAATGTCACCAGATCTTCAAACTGCGGTTTGGTCATGCCCGGCCTCAGAGCGTGATAAGCCGCTTCGTAAGCAAGCAGTGTCACCTTCGAGGCGAGCCGCATCAGTGCGATCTCGTGCTCACTCTTTATGCCGCGGCACCCGGCAGTGACCGGAGTTGCGCTGGTAGTCTGAGTTTGCGGTGAACTTTTTGCCACGCCTTGGCTGAAAACGAACCGTACAGTCTCCTCAACCCCCAGCTTCCCGGTGGCCATGCCTCGATCTCTCAGGCCCTGCGCGACCAGTTCGTACGGGCTTTCATCTTCCTGCCAGATGCGCACATCCGCGTGCTCACCATTGGGAGAGTTGGCCAGTTGCTCGCGCGCGCGGCCTTCTTCAAATCCAGGACAGACATAAAACGCCTCGCCTCTCGCCGGAAGAATCATGGCGAACATGCGCTCCCCGCCATGCCAGCGCACGCCGGTAAAATATTCGAGCGACGTGCCTTCCATAAGCAAAATGGCATCCAGCGCGTTCGCCGCCATCAGTCGGCGCGCCTTTTCCTGCCGCTGCTCGCGTTCCTGAAGAGCTATCGGTTGCGCTTGATCTTTCATCGACTTCAACCCCGCGATCGAACGCGGAAGCTTTTCTGCAACAGCGAGCATCGGGGAAACCAGTGCGGCACTGCCAACCGTGCCAGCCTGCATGAATGTGCGGCGAGAGATCATGATGATTTGTCAGTCCTTCGTCTGATTGGCGTACAGCAGCCGGAATCGGCGCTCTGGATGATATCAACGATCTTGGGAAATCGGTGTTAGAGTTCCCAGAGTATGCTAAATATGCTGTCTGGTTTCCAGTGCGCAGGTTGTGGCGAGTGGAACCAGACCAGCTTGGATGAATCTGCCGGGCGAAGCCAGAATTATGTGGAAGATTGCCAGATCTGCTGCAAGCCCAACCTGCTGCGGGTGCAATGGGATCAGCAGGCCCGCGAATTCTCCATCACAGCTGAACTGGAATAACCGCATCTGACTTGGGGGAACAACATGAGCACTTACACTGCACCGGGGCGAATGGTTGCGCACAACATGGTCACCACACAATTTGAACTGGATGGCTACCGGGTCGTGCGCACTTTTGGTGTGGTGCGTGGAATTGTGGTCCGATCGCGCTCCATCTTCGGCACCATTGGCGCAGGATTGCAGACGTTAGTCGGCGGAAACATAACGCTGCTTACAAACTTGTGCGAAAAGACGCGCGCGGAAGCCTTTGACCTGATGCTGCAACATGCCGCCGAACTCGGCGGCAACGCGGTCGTAGGCGCACGTTACGACGCGACCGAAGTCATGCAGGGTGTCACCGAAGTTCTCGCTTACGGCACCGCGGTGGTCGTTGAACCGGTCAGCCATTAGCTAATGCCAGCGGAGTTACTCAAAGTATCTGCCCTGATCTGGACGATCTTCGGCGCATATTGGGTACTCTCAGCCGTAGTGGGCCGTAAGCCATCCGCTCCGCCTGCCCGCTCCGAGCCACCACTCTATCGTCCTCTGCGAATTGCGCTGCTGGCGTTCGCCTTTATATTGCTGTTCTGGAAACCCGGCGCTTTCGGCATTCTAGCCGCTCGATTTGTGCCGCCGAAGAACGCAATTGTCTTCGTCGGGTTTGCGGTTTTCCTCACTGGCCTGGGGATTGCCGTGTGGGCGCGAATTCACCTTGGCCAATACTGGAGCGATAAAGTCATGCTGCAGGCGGGTCATCGACTGGTGCGCACCGGGCCGTATGCCTGCATGCGTCACCCGATTTATTCGGGAGTTCTGTTCGCCATCGCCGGTACCGCAATAATTCTCGGCCAGTGGCGTGGATTGCTGGCGTTCCTGCTGATGCTCGCTAATTACAGCATCAAGGCCAGGCGAGAAGAGGAAATATTGCGCGCGCAGTTCGGGGCCGAATTTGAAGAACACCAGAGCCGCGCAGGATTCCTGCTGCCCCGGCTCTAAGCTGGCACCCTTCTTTGTCCTTCCGGTCCGTCCGCAGCTACAGGCCGAAGAACTGCGAGGAATCTGCTGTTCCTCAAATCCAGAACCTCACCGCAGCAACTGCTCAGCAGCATGCTGCCGGTACTCAAATACACTCTTCAGCATCCGCAAAATGAACAATCGCTCCGCGAGCACTCCCAGAACGCCGAATCCTGCTTCGTAATCAATCACGTCGTGAATGATCGTGCCATCGGTCCCGTTTCGTTCAGAACGCAGAAAGTGATGGCGGTGCCGAAAGCGCCTGAACGGTCCCCGGGTCTGATCATCCGCAAAGCACCCGTTCCACTTGAACTCGATGATGGAAGCGGTCCACGACAGTCGAATAGGCAGGAAAGGCAGAGCCCGGAATGAAGTCACGATCTGCGAGCCTTCACCTGCAATCGGCTGAGTAAAATTCGCTTCCGCGGGAAAGGAAACTGGGCGCGCAAGAAGCACCTTCACGTTTCGGGCGCCGGTGGAGTGCGGCATGATACGTGGCAAATTCTCGGGATCGGCAAAGAACAGAAACACGCGCTCGACCGGAAACGGCACCCACTGCTCGAACTCGAGATGCGCCATGGAAAAATCGTACACCGCGGCTTTACACTGCGTAACATGATTCCAGCTCTCGAACGCGTGCAGCAGGCCCAAAAGTTTTTAAAATCCTATCTGCCTCAGACCCGATTGAGGCCAGCTCCATCACTGGGCAAGTCGGTGCATTTGAAGCTGGAAACGGATCTGCCGACCGGCTCCTTCAAGCCGCGTGGCGCGCTGTTCGCATTGGCACAAGCAATTGCTCGGGAGAAGATAAGCGAAGTGATTGCGTCGAGCACCGGCAATCACGGAGCCGCGGTGGCGTACGCAGCCAGGTTACTGAGCGTGCCCGCCAGAATTTTTCTTCCCCGCAATCCTAACCCGGTGAAGCGCAAGCGAATTGCAGATCTGGGCGCGCAAATCGTGGAAGTGGGTGCGCCGGACTTGGTCGGGTCTACCGCGGAAGCGTTGCACTACGCGAAGAAGCCCGGCGTCTGCTTTCTGAATGACGCGACCGATAACGACGTGCCCTGCGGAACGGGAACCATCGCGCTTGAGGTCCTCGAGCAACTGCCTCAGGCGCAGGCAATCTATGTGCCAATGGGAGATACCGCGCTGATCCGCGGCATCGCGGCTGCAGCAAAGCATCTTTCGCCAAACATCAGAATCATTGGAGTCCAAGCCGAACGCGCGCCCGCTTACTACCTTTCGTGGAAACAGAGAACTCCGGTGCCGACCGATACCTGCGACACCATCGCTGACGGCCTGGCGACGCGAACTCCGGAAGCCGACAACGTAAGCGCGATTGTCGAATTGCTGGATGACGTGAAACTGGTTAGTGAAAAACAGATGCTGGTGGCCATCAGGCACCTGCTGCTCGAAGAGCATATTGTGGCGGAGCCGTCGGGCGCGGCAACCACGGCCGCTTGGCTAAATTCGCCAGATGATGCTGAAACCGTACTGCTGGTAACGGGCGCAAACATCGCGCCAGCTGTGCTGCGGCAGGCGGTGTGCGAGTCTTGAGCTGCAGAATCAGTCGCGGCTGGTGAGACGGTTATCGTTCCGTCGAGTCGCGGGAAGTAGAACCAAACCTCATCGAAGGTAAGGTCTCTTCCAATTGTTCAATCAGCGGGGCTTTTTACAAAACCGGGAGCATCCCCTGAAAACAAAGGCGCGGACAGAATGCCCGCGCCATATTAATCCTGGAACTAACAGTTACTTCGGCTGCTTCACAATGCGCAGGTAAGGCTTGGGTGACTTCCAGCCTTCCGGATATTTCTGCTTGGCTTCATCGTTCGATACTGCGGGAAGAATGATCACGTCATCGCCCGGCTTCCAATTGGCGGGTGTCGCTACTTTGTGCTTGGCGGTCAGCTGCAAGGAATCGATCACCCGCAAGATCTCGTCGAAGTTGCGGCCCGTGCTCATGGGATAGCTCAGCTGCAGCTTGATCTTTTTGTCAGGACCGATTACGAAAACCGTGCGTACCGTGGCATTGTCGGCTGCAGTGCGGCCCGCGCAGCTCTCGCCCGCTTCGGCCGGCAGCATGCCGTAGAGCTTGGCCACTTTCAGCTGCGGATCGCCAATCATCGGGTAATTCACTTTGTTTCCCTGGGTTTCCTCGATGTCGGCTTTCCACTTTTCGTGATCGCTTACCGGGTCAACGCTGATGCCGATGATCTTGGCGTTGCGCTTCTTGAACTCCGGCTCCAGGCCCGCCATATAGCCGAGCTCGGTAGTGCAAACGGGAGTGAAATCTTTGGGGTGGGAAAACAGGATTGCCCAACCATCGCCAATCCACTCGTGAAAGTTAATCGTGCCTTGGGTGGTATCGGCCGTGAAGTTGGGAGCGGTATCGTTGATACGTGGAACTGCGGATGAAACTGGAGTTGCGGTTGCTGAACTCATGGTATCTCCTCGCTGAATGAAATTTGCCCTTGAAACCCAGGACGCGAGTCCGCCGCGGCTTCCGAAACGAGTGAGGGAGTAATCGGGAAACTCACCCGACGGAACGCCGGGTGGGCTTCAGAACTCTTGCGCTACCCACACTCCGGCGCCATACAACAACAACAGCACAGGCGGGCGGAGCCGATGCGCATATGCAGTAGAATACGCGGGGGCTTCGGTCCCGTCAAACTGCGGAACTTATTCGGCGCTGCAATTTTTTCGGCGCTGCAATTTTCCGGTGAGCTACAACATTATGAGCAATTCTTCCGCTTATTCGTTCCTTCAGTTCGACGTTTTTACCAGCCGAAAGTTCGAAGGCAATTCGCTGGCGGTATTTCCAGATGCCCGCGGACTTGCCGACGACCTGTTGCAGAAGATCGCGCGAGAGATGAACCTTTCGGAAACTACCTTCGTTTTCCCTCGTGATCAGGCAGTTGAGCGCGAACGCGGCAGTAGAGTCAGGATATTCACCGTGCAGGAGGAACTGCCGTTTGCTGGCCATCCAACCCTGGGCACGGCTTTCGCGCTGCGCGGCAGCTCGGGCGCAAAAGAAGTGGCTCTGGACCTGAACGTGGGAAAGATTCCGGTGCGTTTTGAAGAAGAAGCAGGCAAGCCGGTGTTCGGCGAGATGTCGCAAAAGGATCCGAAGTTCGGCGCAGTCCACGATCGTGAGGCGGTAGTCCGCGCGGCCGGGTTGCGCGACGGTGACATCGATCCGTCGCTTCCGGTTCAGACTATTTCGGTTGGACTTCCTTTCACCATCGTCCCCTTGCGCGGCCTGGGCATGATTCGCCAACTGCAGGTCGATCTGCGGGGATCAGCGGAATACCTGGAGAAGTTTGGAGGCAAGTTTTTTTATTTTGTGACTCGCGAAACAGAAAATCCGGCGGCTCGCTTGCACGCCCGCATGATGTTCTACAACGGGGAAGACCCGGCCACCGGATCTGCCGCCGGCTGCGCCGCGGCCTGGATGGTCGCCAACCGCGTTGCCCGTCCGGACGAGCGCGTCATGATTGAACAGGGACTCGAAATACAGCGTCCCAGCCAGATCTTCGTTCGCGCGGCGCGTGCCGATAATCGAGTGGTTAACGTTCGTGTCGGAGGCAATGCTGTGGAAGTGTTGCGGGGAGAAATTTCAACCTAGTCGGGCGCGGGTTTTGAGTGCACAGAATGCGGCGCACACAGCTGCAGAATATTTTCAATAGAACTCATCGGCCATTAACGTCGGCGGCACTTTACAGCGCGGCACTTTGGTTTTAGCATTCACTTCGCTCGCATTGCTTGGAAATAAGTTTTCGATCCCTCAGTCAGCGCATTGCAAGCCCAGTTCGGAAACAATTCGATGAAGCCAAAAAGAACGATCCTGTGTGTTGACGATAACGAACAGTCCCTCTCTATTCGAAAAGTGCTGCTGGAAACACGAGGCTATCGGGTGCTCGCGGCCAATGGCGGCGAACAGGCGCTGGAAATTTTCAAACAGGGCGGAGTAGACCTGGTGCTCACTGACTTGATCATGCCGGGGGTGGATGGCACCAAGCTGATTGAGGCCGTGAAGAGCATTTCGCCCCAGACACCCGCCATTCTGATTTCCGGCAAAGTTCGCATCTATGATCGCGACACTCGGGCCGATGTCTTCCTTCCCAAAGGAATGTATGCGCCGGCGGAACTGCTGGAGCGCATCCGACTGCTGCTGGTGCGCAAGCGCGGGCCCAAGCGCGAGCAGGCACGCGCGCAGAGAGCCAGCAGCGTGGCCTAGCAGGCCGTGTCTGTCATTTCACGGCTGATCTCGCGCTCACCAGGAGTCCGGAGGCTTCCGGGACCCTGTTCCGATCGCGGAGGATTTGCTACTTTTTATCTACTCGCACAATCATGTCGAGATCAGGAGCGACACCAGCTTTCAAATACTTGGCAAGAAATTCCTCGACCAAGGATCGCGTATAGGTGCTCGTGATCAAGGCCCGTTCAAATGCACTGTCGTCCGTTTTCAGATCGCGCGTGAACCTGCTCGAAACGAGGCGCGCGTCGGTAAAGCTCATGTGATCGGCCCCGGTCACCACCACGTAGTAAGTGTTGGATTGGCTGCCGACGTACTCACGAGCTCGGCTTTCACCCGAAGCGTGCTCTTCGGTAGCAAGAAACAGAAACGGCTTGTGCACTGGAATGGGCCGAACATCCGCATTCATGCCGGGATAAGTGGAGCCGTCCAGGTTGACACCGGCCAGAATACGAGGCTCCTCCTGCGTCGCCAGTGCTGCCGTCGTTCCACCCATCGAGTGGCCCACGATTCCAATCTTCGACACATCCAGCTGGCCATGCCAGAAATGATCATGCGAATTCATTTCCTGGAGCTGGTCGAGTACGAATCGCACATCCGCCACCAAGACCTCGTCCGCGAACTTACCGATGGCCACGCCTTGTGTTCGTCGATCGGCTTTAGCGGGCCAGTAGGGCGTGAATTTTAGTTCATGCCCGTCCGGGAACACCGAAATCAATGAGTCAGGGGGATGATTGGTGGCGACCACGATGAAGCCGTTACTCGCGAGCCCCTCAGCCAGAACTGTGTAGATGGCCGGCACGACACTTGAGCCGTGTTCCAGAAGGACGACTGGGAAAGGGCCGCCTTTAGCGATGGGGGCCAAGAGTCTTGCATGTGTGCGCACGAGGCGTTGGAAATCCGGTTGCAGTTTCCACTCTTCCGCCAGCGCATCGGCAGTTTTATTGTCCATGTAGGGTGCAAATGCGGAAGTACCCTCCACCGCCGGATACCACATCGTGACTAACAGATCCCGGCTACGGCGCGGGTCTCTCAACACAATCGTTCTGGTGCCCACGGGGTGGCAGCCGTTGGGTTCGGGAAGATCGAATCCTGCCTGTCCTGCATTGGAGGCCTGAGAGGGCAAGGTGAGTAGAGCCAGCGCGAAGATGGAGAAAGCAAAAAATGCAGCTTTGCTCATCACTTCTTCTACCCCCAACGGCGACGATTGGTGACCCTTTTCTAAGACGCACTGGGGCCAAGTTCGTGAGCACCCCCGACCCGTGACACCCCGTACCCAACCTGCGGGGATCCATCCCGATTTACCATGAGACTCCTTCACATCGGTCGAGCGCACGTTCGCGCACGCTCACGAGACGGGTGCGCTGCGGCGATTGTACGTGCGCGGAAAGCAGAATGTGCAGAAGAGGCTGCTGCTACAAGCGGCGGCATGCAATCTGGCGCTGCTGCTCAGAAAAATTATGGGAGCAGGCACGCCACGAGCACTTGACGACGTGGTGGCACATCTATTTTTCGTATTTTTGCAGCTTATCTCGCTATCAACGCGATCCCCGCGACTTCGCGCTCGTTGTAGGCTTGCTGTCGCGCTGGATATGCATCGCGGTCGATGTGGTCGACGGAAAACTCCGTGCCAGAAATCACCGATTTAGGCACGGGCTGTTAACAGAAGTCAGCGTCTGGCTCTCCGCCGCTGATCGTGGCCGTTCCATCGTGTAAGATCAGTTGCGATGGCTCCGTTTATTGAGGCCCAGGACCTCTACAAGACCTATCACATAGGTAAGGTGGAAGTTCCCGCCCTGCGTGGCATCTCCTTCAGTGTTGAGCGCGGAGAGTTTGTAAGCGTCGTAGGTCCCTCGGGCAGTGGGAAATCAACTTTATTTTATGTTTTGGGCGGGCTGACCCGCGTCGACTCAGGACGGGTAGTACTCGACGGCGCTGATTTCACGAAACTCTCTGACGCTGAGCGCACTCGCATGCGCAAGAGCAAGATCGGTTTCGTGTTTCAGAAATTCAATCTGCTTCCCACCCTCAGCGCCCGCGCCAACATCGATGTGGCGCTCGATATCGCCGGTAAAAACGGCAATCGCGACGACGCCTACCTGGAAAGGATTGTTGGGCTGCTGGGGCTTACCAGCCGGCTGCAACATCGGCCGTCAGAACTCTCAGGCGGCGAACAGCAAAGGGTCGCGCTGGCGCGCGCATTGGCCAACAAGCCGGCCATTGTGTTGGCGGATGAGCCCACCGGAAATCTCGATTCCAGGAATTCCGAGATTGTGCTCTCCATGCTGCGCGGCTCCAACCGCGAGTTGGGCCAGACCGTGCTGATGATCACTCACAATCCTGAAGCCGCGGAGTTTGGCGACCGTGTGATACACATGCGCGACGGTGAGATCGTGCCGCCCGAGCGCGATCCGCAATGGACCGGTCATCACTGACGCTCGCGGGCGTAAAATCAATCACTCGTAAACCATGAGTTCCAGCGACCATCTCCGAAAACCCGTTCTGCCCGGAAAGGGCGCCTCCGACTACGAACGCTACCTTCGGACAGACGAACTGCTGGCGCTGCAGAAAAATGCCGAAGAACTTCTTCACAAAGACGAAGTGACCTTTCAGGTAGTTCATCAGGCTTCAGAACTGCTGATGAAGGGGGCGGCCTTTGAACTCGAGCGGGTGCGAATACTGATTGCTGAGGGAGATTATGCCAACGCTGCCCGCCTTCTTCGCCGCAGCAATCAGATGCTGGAGTATCCCATCTCCATGCTTCACGTGCTCGAGACGATTACCCCTTACGACTATCACCTGATCCGCGCGGGACTGGGACACGGCAGTGGCCTGGATTCGCCCGGTTTTCTGGCCCTGCTGCATATCGGGCCCAGGCTGGGAGAGGCCTTTCAGGAGCAGCTTCACAAAAAGAAGTTAAGCGTCGACGATATTTACCGGCGGCATGAAGAATTTTTCGGGCTGCACGACGTAGCGGAACGGCTGCTGGATTTCGATGAACGCATGCACCTGTTCCGCTTCCATCACCTGAAGCTGGCCCAACGCATCATCGGTGGCGGCGTGGTGGGGACGATGGGCACGCCGGTAGAGGTGCTGCATCAAAGAATGGAGCACCTGTTTTACAAGGAACTCTGGGACGTCCGCAACCAGATCACGGCCAACGCCAATCTACCCGCCCAAAACCAAACCGAACAGAAGCGTAAGCCTTAAAATATTTTCGGTTTTCAATTCTGCATCGCTCTGCTTTCAGCGTTCATCTTTAACTGCAACATGCCTGGCGAAAGATGCCAACCTGCGCAGACTGGCCCTGCGTTTGTCCTTCTGCTTTTTACATTTCTGGCCCCCTTCGTGAGGGCGCAGGAACTCGATCCTTCGCTCGCATCTCCACGCATTCCGGACTTGAAAATTGGCGGCATAAACGTGAGTGGCAACTTGCGGCTGCGGGCCGAGGGATGGAACTGGTTCCTGGATGATACCCGCAAGCTCTACGCTTTCGGCGAATCACGGCTGCAGGTCTCGTTCGCACAAAATCGACGCCGATTCTCATGGCAGCTTGATCTTGAGCAGCCCACGTTATGGGGCTTGCCTGACGACGCGTTTCTTCCCTCCACCGGTGAGCCGTTAGGCCTGGGTGGCATATATTTCAGAGCCAATGGAGACCGCCGCAATCCAGGGGGACTGTTCATCACCCAGGCGTTTGTTCAGTTACATGGGCTGGCGGGAAACAGCGATTGGTTACGCGTAGGACGCTTTCGCTTCTCCGATGGCGCTGAGGGCCAAGCTCAGGATCCGACGCTGAACTGGCTGAGGCGCGAGCGCATCGCCAATCGGCTGCTTGGCGATTCCGACTGGCCGGCGGCCGGCAGGAGCCTGGATGGGATCAGCTTCCACATGGACGTGGGTCAGCGAAATGACCTGACCCTGACCGTGGGCCGGCCGACCCCTGGTGTGTACCAAACCGGCAACTGGTCCAAATCGGACGAGTGGTCCGATTTGGACGTGGACGTAGTTTATGGCGCGTTTACACGGGAATTGACTAGCGGCAAAACAGCTTCGGAATTTCGCGCTTTCGGAATTGGATATCACGACGGCCGGCGAGTGCTTAAGGTGGATAATCGCGCGCTGGCAGCGCGCGAGGCTGATATGCACGATATCCGGATTGGCACCTTCGGCTTTGATTACCTGCTATCCACGCCGTTTCCGAAGATTGGGCAAATCACTATCCTGACTTGGGGCGCCATTCAATCCGGTAACTGGGGCGTGCTCGATCATTTCGCCACTGCGATGACGGGAGAGATTGGCTGGCAACCGACGAAGAAATGGTGGCGGCCATGGTTGCGCGCAGGAGCGCTAGCCACAAGCGCAGATGGCGATCCTAATGACACCAGGCACAGGACGTTTTTCCAAATGCTCCCAACCGAACGCCAATATGCCCGCATTCCCTTTTACACCATGCAAAACATCGAGGACTACACCGGCCAGGTAATTCTGCAGCCAAGCCCAAAGCTCCAACTGCGCAGCGAGATTCACAAGGTGAAGCTGCACGGAAAGAATGACTTGTGGTACCAGGGCAGCGGCGCATTCCAGAACACCAGTTTTGGATATGACGGGAGGGCAGCCAAAGCGGCCGGCGGGCTGGCAAACTTTATCGATCTAAGCGGGAAATTCGCGATAAATCCGCACATGGACCTTGGGCTTTATTTCGGAGCGCTGTCGGGAAAATCAACCATGACCTCGCGATTAAACGGCAGAAAAGGCGGCTTCACATTTGGTGAGTTCGCCTACAAATTCTGACCGCTCAACCGCGATTACTTTGGTTACTCGCTTAGCAGACGAATCATTGGATATCGCATTCTTCGGAGCGTAAGGTCTGAATCGTCTCATCTGTCTCAGTCGTCTCAGATTGAGCATGCAAGGGTTAACATGGCGCGACACATACCCCATCGGTTCCATCTGATTAGTGAAGACTCACTGATCCGCTCCGGAAGATGCGGCATCTGCGGCGCTCTGGCGGCCTTTGACAGGTGGCTCGCTATCAATATTTGCCCGGTATGTGGCGCGCACGAGACCAGTTCGGGGTGGCAAAGTCGAGGGCGAGGCCGCATGCGCCGGGCGGTATAGGAAGGTGCTCGCGCGAAAGCCGCGAATGATAAAACTATGGCAGATCGAAGAGTAGACCTTGTTCGACGCAAGCGAGTAGATGAAATGACACCGGAAGAGATGCGGCAGGCGCTGCTGGTTTCAGAAAAGACAGGTTTACCCAATCGCCGCGCATTCGATGAAAGTCCCGCCGACGAGTGGGTGGCGATGGTAGATGTCAACGGGCTTAAGAAATTCAACGATGAGTACGGATATGAAGCCGGCGATCTGCTGATCACGCGAGTGGCGGAAGAACTGGTTGGAGCCGGGCTGGATGCTTATCACGACAAGGGCGATGAGTTCCTATGCAAGGGAAGTTCTTACCAGGAATTGCGCGACAAGCTGGCGCAGGCCAGAGCATGGTTGAAGGAACAACCTTTCGCGGTAATGTGCCTGAATGGGCGAGTGGCAGACCTGCCGGGCGCAGATTTCTGCTATGGGATTGGGACGAACCTGGAAGAAGCGGAACGTTCGCTTAAGAATCAGAAAGAGGCGCAGGGGTTATCGCGCTAGATTTTGCAGGAGCAGCAGCAGTCGTTTAAAATGAATGCGCCGAGCGGGAGTAACTCAGTGGTAGAGTGCGACCTTGCCAAGGTCGAAGTCGCGGGTTCAAATCCCGTCTCCCGCTCCAGATTAAGCTGTCATTCTCTCCAGAGGTTAGAGATCCTCACCCAATTTCTGCAGCACACGTCTTAATTTTTTCAGACCCTCACGCACTTCGATATATCTTTCCGGAACCAGCGGAATCTGGTTCATGAAGCGCCGAGCTGTGTCGTATGCCTTGCGCGCATTGGTCTGATTACGTTTCATCTTGGCCGGGTTTGCTTTGGAAGCATCAGCCAGGGCGGCCATGGTGAGGCCGGTATGGATTTCTGTGCGCAGGAAGTCGTAGCCGGTAACCGTCAGATCGGGTGCTGTTATTTCAACGCGGCGGGAAAGCGCCATACAATGCTCCCTGCCGAAATTCTACGCCATTGACCTGTCAATTTGCGCTCTGAAGCCGGAGCAGAGCAGCGGATGGACTTTTTTGACGTCTGGCGATAGTTTAAATGCAGGGCGCGGTACCCAAGTGGTAAGGGAGAGGTCTGCAAAACCTTTATGCGTCGGTTCGATTCCGACCCGCGCCTCCAACTTCTCAGCTCCTTTGTTTAAGCCCTCTTACTAAAAATACCGAGATTTTGGGCTAGTTTTGTGGACCGTTTCGTCTCGGAGACAGGGGAGGTAGCGGATTGAGAAATATCAGATTCACCAGAAGCGGACGCGGTTGTGTTCGATTGCATACAAATCGAAAGTTGAAGGATCGCCCAAAGTCCGCGAGCATCTTGAGGTTTGTACCATTCGGTCTAGACAACACTGTTTTATTTATGCTATTTGGATTGTCCAGAGTAGGTCTGCGTAGGGGATGAAATTATGCAAGGAGAAACGAAAGAGCAATGGATGCAGCTCTGCGAACTGGCAGCCAATGAGCAGGATTCTGAAAAGCTCTTGGCGTTGGTAAAGGAAATTACCCGGTTGCTGGATGAAAAAGATAAACGGCTAAAAAGCAAAGAATCGCGTTAAAAAAACCGCGCTCCGATTAAGCGAAACGTCATAGCACTCCTTCACAGAAACCCCTCCACCCAACTCCGGCACAGTGACGAAAGCTAAGCCCGCTCTGAGCGAGGCCGCAGAGTCCGTGCATTCGATCGATTTTTAATCGGGGTGGCTCAACGACCTGCGCTGGCCGGCGTTTTCAGATGTACGGGCCGATGCGGATGAGTTCTACCGGTCCAGCAACTATGCCCAGGCGTGGAGCAGCAAGGGAAGAAACACTTGGCAGGCGCGGCAGATGATTGAGCTTCTGCTGCACAGCTGATGAAGGTCTGAATGCAGACGACAACGGGCCACGGTTCCCATCACTGATGGTTTAGGGAACAGCAGCGGCACAGCCGGTCGGATTTCAGGAAGACTAGCGGCTTCCCAGGCTCTTCAGCCTGGCAGCTTCGAACTCATCGCCTTTTTGCCATTGCACAAGTTTGGGCTGGTTGGCAGCCTGCCAACCCAGGGCGAATCCGAAACGCGCCATGGCCGCGTCACCGGCAAAGTCCATCTCCGGGTGATATTCGTCGCTGGGCTGATGGTAGTGCTGGTCAGTGTATTGCTGCGCTTGCTGCAGTCCCCAGGTGGCATCGTGGCCTTTGTATTTGGTGCCTTCGTTGATGGAGAAGGCGGGCACTCCAACCCGCGCCAAACTGAAGTGATCGGAACGATAGTAGTGGCCCGCTTCGGGTCGAGCGTCGGGGCGGATGGAGAGGCGGAATTCCTGGGCGAGAGCCTGCACGGTGGAATAAAAATCGGTGCGCTCGGACCCCGAGACTTCGACCTCTTCGGGCGCGCCAAGGGGCGGGACATCATCGTAATTGAGATCGAGCGCGATTTTGCCGGCGGCCATGGGCGGGTGTTTGCCCAGATACTCAGATCCGAGAAGACCCTGTTCTTCAGCGGTGACCGCAGCGAAGAGCACGGAGCGGCGGGGTTTTTGAGTGGCCAGCGAATAGACTCGAGCCAGTTCGAGCAGGATTGCGCATCCGGTCGCGTTGTCATCAGCTCCGTTGTAGATGTTGTCTCCCGGCATATCAGGCCGAATGCCCAGATGATCATAGTGCGCGGTGTACATGACGGCCTGATCTTTCAGGCGAGCATCAGAACCGGGCAGCATTGCGACTACGTTGTTGGATTCGAACGGACGGATCTTACTCACCATGTGCGCTTTCAGGCGAGCGGAGAGCTCCACGGGTCGAAAGTCGCGATTCTGCGCAGCCATAAACAGCTTGTCCCAGTCCTGGCCGGAGCCCGCGACCAGGTTTTTTGCGACCTCGAGTTGTACCCAGGAAGCGACCTGCAGCCGGGGGGTATTTTCTATTTTCAAATACGACTTCTCGCCCGAATTTGAATTGCGAACCACGTCCCAGCCGTAGCTTGCCATTTCGGTTTTGTGTACCAGAATGGCGCCCAGTGCGCCTTTGCGCGCGGCTTGCTCGTACTTATAGACCCAGCGACCGTAATAGGTGAGGGCGCGGCCCTTGAAGAAATCCTGATCGTCAGAAGTGGGCTCGTTCACCAGCATGAGCAGCACTTTACCTTTGACGTCGACATCTTTGTAATCGTCCCAGTTGTACTCGGGCGCTTCAATGCCATAGCCCACGAAAACGATTGGAGCATCGACATCGGTTTCAGGCTGCTGGGTTTCGTTGTAAGCGACATACTCTTCGAGCGGCTTAAGCTCTTTGCTTTTGCCGCCGCTTACCACGGAAAATCTGGTCTGCGGAAGCGGCGTGACACCCACCAGCGGAACACGCTGCATGAAGGTGCCGTTGTCTCCGGCAGGTTTCAGGCCTTCCAGCGCAAACTGAGTGGCGATGTATTGGGCAGCGATATCGCCGCCGCGCTGGCCGGTGCCGCGGCCTTCCAGCAGGTCATGAGACAAAAAACGGACGTTGGCGCGCAGGCGCTCAGCGTCAATCTTCTGCATGGCAGCAATAGCGGCGGGAGGCAAATGGGCAGAGCCGAAATTCGTTTGTTGGGAAGCCAGGTTGAAGGGTAAGAACGCAAACAAAACCAAAACAACCAGGATCGGGCGCATGCAGGTTTTTGACCTCAGATGGTGAATGGAAATAACCATCTATTCTACAGAGGCGATACTCCCGCTTTGTTTTGCCGGCTTGTGCACCCGCGACCGCGGGTCAGTTGCGCGAGCTTCAACCGGCGCGGAAGTCGGCAACCTGCTCTCCGGGCTGAAACAGCGGGGACACGGAAGGCGCATTTGCGAGATCAGCGATACGACGATTGATGTCCTCAACATCGCGCCGTGACCATCCGACACTGGAGATTTCAATTGGTCCGTTCTGGGCGATCCAAAAAATTGTGGGGACGTGGGTCAGACCGTAAGCGTTGGAAACGGGAAAGCTCTCGGTGTCGTCGAGCAATACGGGGAAGGTGAGGCCGTATTCTTTGATGAACCGCGCTGTGTCTTTCTGGTTGTTTTGGGAAATCCCGACAATGCTGACGTGCTTGCCTGGCTGGGCCTTGTAGATCCGTTCGATAAAGGGCGCCGCATATTGGCAAACGGGGCAGGAAATCTTAAAGAAGAACGCCACAACCGGGCCGCGCTCCAGCAGATCTTTAAGCGATTGCTGCGAACTATCCATTGCGGGCAGGGTGAAATCGGGGGCTTGAGCACCGGCGGCCAGGGCTGCCATTAAGTTTGGTCTCCTTAAGCTCTATCTGGCAATTAGATGACGGCCGCACGGCTTAGGATTTTCTTGGCCAAACCAGTCAGGGGCAGCCGGGCGATCTGGGCGGGAGTGAAGTGCTTACCGGATGCGCCTGGGTGATTGCCTTCAAACACAGAGACGACGTAGTCAGTTAGGGTAATGGAATGGCGAACCTGGAACAGGAATGCAGCTGTTTCCAGGGTTGGCTTCGATGATAGTTCAGGCAGCTCCCACATTCCCGGCATCAGGGTTGAGGCGGCAGGCCGGCGAACGAGCAGCACGCCTTTGCTGCTGCGGCAAAGCGCATAACTGAGAGTACGTTTGCGACGCTGTGGTTTGAGGCGCACAACTTTCAGCCTGGACCGGCTATTGCAAAACGCGCGGATCGGACATTCAAGGCAGTTCGGATCTCTGGGCAGGCAAACGGTTGCACCTAACTCCATCATGGCCTGATTGAAGTCGCCCGGCCGATCGTGAAACAGAAGCGCCTCCGCAAAATTCCAGGAGTCCATGGTAGTGAGCAGGCTTCCGCTAAGCCGGTTCAAAATGCGTTCGACATTGCCGTCAACTACCGCCTTCGGTTCGTCGAAGGCAATGCTGGCAACAGCCGCGGCAGTGTAGCGACCAATTCCAGGCAAGTCGGCGAGTTCACCGGCGGTCTTCGGGAACTGACCGGAATGTTGTTTCACAATTTCGCGCGCCGCCTGGTGAAGCATGCGAGCGCGGCGGTAGTATCCAAGGCCACTCCAAGCTGCCAGCACCGAAGACAGGCGCGCCGATGCCAGCGCCTGCAGCGTGGGAAAGCGTTGAAGAAATTTCTGGTAGTAGGCGATTACGGCGGCGACGCGGGTCTGCTGCAGCATGATCTCGGATAGCCACACACGATAGGCATCGCGCTCTCCACGCCACGGAAGGGCACGCTGGTTGAGGTCATACCAACTGAGCAGTTGAGACTGGAAAGCCTGCTTTTCTGTAATCACTAAAGGCGGGTTCAAGCAGGTATCCGCGGAGGGCCGAGGGCAGCCGTAACTTTATTCGCGACACTCCGCCCAATGATGATCCAACCTGATTTTTCATGTTGCCAGACTGTCATCACCCGCAGCGGGGAGGCCAGCGGGCGGCCATCCAGTTCCCCTTGCAGGGCGATGCTGTAACTGACGATGAAAGTGGTGCCGTTCAGTTCCGTTTGCATGTCAGCAATGGAAAAATCCCGCAGGATCATCCGATGAAAGCGTTGCACCGCCGCGGCGCGGTCCTCTTTACCTTCCGGAGTGTCTCCGACGTAGTTGATGGCAAAATGTTGCTCAAGTTCCGTCCAGTGCTTGATCTTCACCTCATTCCAGAAGGTCCGTTCCAGGGCCTCTGCACCGGTGGCCTGGCCGATGTGGTTCGAAGGACGCTCGCTCCACACGGTGCACGCCACCAGAGAAGCGCACACGGCCATCAAAATGGAGACTCGGAACGCATGCCGCATGCGGCGATTTTAACTCAGCCCACAACTTACCTGTGTGTTCTGTGGTTCGGTGGGTTGATTAAGCTCGCTGGTCAGGAAATAATGGCAAAGCCTGGCGCCCGCAAGCGGCGTGTCTTTATTCACGTTTATTACCGGGAAGGACCTTTATGAACGACTTCAACCGCAAGGTGGAAGACGCTTCGGCACGAGTGAACAAATCAGTGGAAGAAGCCGCCGCGTTTCTGGAGAAGGAAACGGCGGAGCTGATCAACTACGTCAACCGCGAAATAGTGCCCGCGGTGCGACAGAACTCCAGCAAGGCTTTACGGACTGCCGCCGAGAAGATGTCGCGGCTGGCAGATTATCTGGAGGAACAGCGCCGCACTCAGTAAAAAAGCTGGCGGCAATTGTCGCTGCGGGTTGTGCGCTACTGACCGCCTGCGGCGGGAAGAAGCAGGCGCGCGTCAATACTCCTCCTCCGCCCTCGATCGTTGAGCCCTCGACCGAAACTTCATCTCAGAGCTTACCCGCGACTGAAGGGGCCGCGCACGACGGAAAACCCGCGAAATCGCGGAGCGGAAATCGCAAGCAGGAAGAGTCGCAAAGCGTAACCGTCGCCACAGAATCCGGCTGGACACAAACCGGCATGGCGAGCTGGTATGGCGCGCCCTATCACAATCGTCGCGCGTCAAATGGCGAGGTCTATAACATGCGTGCGATGACGGCGGCCCATCGCACCTTACCCCTGGGATCGATCGTACGGGTCACGAACCTGAAGAGCGGAGATGCTGTGATCGTGCGCATCACCGATCGCGGGCCGTTTATCCCCGGACGAGTTGTGGATCTGTCGCAGGCAGCCGCGGAAAAAGTCGGGTTGATCAAGTCTGGCGTTGCGCGGGTGAAAGTGGAGCTGGTGAAGACTCCGCTTCCTGTAGATCAGGGTGGGCGTTGGGCGGTTCAGATCGGCGCGTTCCAGGAAGAAGACCCGGCCCGTGCGCTGGCAGGAAGGCTCTCGCGGCGTTACCAGACGGCGAAGGTGCTCTGCTTTAGCAGCCCGGTGGGCGACTGGTGGGTCCGGGTACGGGTACAGCACGACGAGAGAACGCGCGCTGAAGCGTTAGTGCATGAGACCAGCACCCCGGAAGGGTCGATCTTCCTGGTAAGGCTCGACTGAAGCAGGATTCGATGTTCATTCTGGCCGTTAATCGGACAAGCCAGTCGGACAAGCCAGTCGGGCAAGAATGTCCGACCAGCAGATTGAGCCTCGGCTGAAACCGCTGGACAGCGACTCTGGTGACATTTTCCAATCCCCTGCCATTCTCGACAATCAAAGGAGTTCGGGAGGCTGTATGCGTCGGGCGGCATTATTTGCGCTTTTGTTGAGTGCACTGGGACTTTTCGCAGAAACCATAACATTGGGGATGAATCCGCAACAGCTCTTCGACAAGGGCATGAATGCTTTGACTGGCACTGGGCCCAGCCGCAGCGACGTGCAGGCGCTCGATTATTTCCGCCGTGCCGCAGATTCAGGCTTTGTTCCCGCCCAGGATGTGCTCGGGTATTTCTACGAATCCGGTACGATCACAGCAGCTAATCCTCGTCAGGCGGCAGAGTGGTACAGAAAAGCCGCGACGCAGGATGATGCCATTGCCCAATGGCGGCTGGGTCAACTCATTTTTCATGGTGACCTGGCATTCCGGGATTTGAATGAGGCCAGCCAGCTGTTAGACAAGTCTGCCGGCCATGGAAACCCTTTTGCGCAACTCGTGCTTGGACAGCTAAAACTCGAGCGCGGTGATTACGCCGCAGCCGCAATTTCGTTTGACAAGGCTGCACACCAGGGCTTGCCGCAGGCACAGCAGCAATTGGGCTTGCTATTCAAGCAGGGCAAGGGAATGAACGAAGACAAACGGCAAGCCTATGTCTGGTTGCTGGTCAGCCTGGACTCAGGCAACGAGAGTGTCGCCGCCGACCTGCAGCAACTTGAAGCTGAGCTGGGCAGCAGGCTGACCGAGCAAGCCAAGAGCGAAGCCCGCGAGCTGGAAAAATCCGTCGCGCGCGCAGTGGTGTCGCGCGGGTGCACAGGATGGCCGGGAGAGTTCGACTTGCTTCCCAGCCCGCCTCCACCAGACCTGCAGCGTTTCTGCCATTAAACAGAATTTGCGACTGGGGCAGACCCGATCTGCCCCAGTTCATTCCACAATTACATCTCAGTTCTTTTGCGCAGAAATGCCGGAACGTCGAGGTCTTCTTTCTCGAAATTGGCAATCATGGCAGTACGGACTGACTCAATCGAAACTGTTTCGTTGCGTTCCTGCGCGGAGGGTGATGGAGAAGCCTGCTCCATGATCATGGGCGGAGCGTGGGGCTCAGACTCAAACTCTGGTTCAGGGTCGGGGAAGTCGTGAGCTACCACGAAGCCGCTGCGCCGTTCAGCCTGACGGCGGCGCACATCAGAGTCTTTGAAACCGGTTGCGATTACAGTGATCTTCACCGCGTCTTTGGCTTTCTCATCAAGCACTGCGCCGAAAATGATGTTGGCATCTTCGTGCGCGGCGCCCTGAATAATGCTGCAGGCTTCCTGCACTTCCGCCAGCTTTAGAGAAGTGGAGCCGGTGATGTTGATAAGGATGCCGCGCGCGCCATCGATCGCTCCGGCTTCCAACAGTGGTGAAGCAATGGCTTTTTGCGCAGCTTCGGTGGCGCGTTTGGGACCACTGGCCGCCGCAGTACCCATCACCGCGTAGCCCATGCCCGCCATGATCGCCTTCACGTCGGCGAAGTCGCGGTTGATGATGCCGGGGATAGTGATAATGTCCGAGATGCCCTGCACACCTTGCCGCAGGATGTCATCGGCGACCCGGAAAGACTCGAAAAAGCCGGCGTCTTGAGCGACGGCGAGCAGCTTCTCGTTGGGAATCACGATGGTGGTATCCACAGAATCCATCAGCTCCGAGATTCCGCGCTCAGCCTGCTGCATCCGGCGCTTGCCTTCAAAGGCGAACGGCTTGGTAACGACGGCCACGGTCAGCGCGCCCATCTCACTGGCGAGAGAGGCGATGATCGGCGCCGCTCCAGTGCCGGTGCCGCCTCCCAGGCCGGCGGTGACGAAAACCATGTCGGCGCCTTCCAGGGCTTCGATGATTTTGTCTGAATCTTCGAGCGCCGCCTTACGGCCAACTTCCGGATTAGCTCCGGCCCCAAGGCCGTTGGTGAGTTTTACACCCAGCTGAATTTTCATGGGCGCGTGCGACATACGCAGCGCCTGCAGATCAGTGTTGGCGACGATGAACTCGATGCCTTCCATGCCTGAATCAATCATCCGATTCACGGCATTGTTACCGCCCCCACCCACTCCGATGACCTTTATCTTGGCGTCGTTACGCGCCTCCTCATTGAAGCTGATGCGAATGTCGTTTTCCTTTTTCATGCTGCCGCCCTTCTGCTGAATTTTTCCTTCGTGTACTTTGTGCCCTTGGTGCTTAATCGCTTTGCGACTGGTGCGGTTACCTATGCTCCCTTGCCCACCAGCATTGCTTTCAATCTGGAACTCCAGCCGTCGTTCTGAATTCCACGCGCCATGCGCGCACGGTGCGCGTAGAAAATCATGCCGATTGCGGTGGCATACTCCGGCTCCGCCAGCAACGCCGGCATCTTCGATAAAGGCGCAGGCCAGGAAAGACGCACCGGGCGCCTGAGGACGGAGTCGGCTACGTCAATAATTCCCGGCAGCCGTGACGCACCCCCGCTAAGCACAATACCCGCGCTACACGCCTCAAACATGCCGGCATGGCGCAGGTTGTCGCGCAGCATCTCAAAGAGCTCACGCGCCCGGGGCTCAAGAATTTCCCCTACGGTTCGCTGCGACACCATGTGTGACGGACGATCGCCCACGAACGGGACCTCGACTTCGTTCCCCTCCGGAATCATGGTCACGATTGCATGCCCGTAAAACTTCTTTACTTTTTCCGCCTCGGCCAGCGGAGTACACAAACCCACCGAAAGATCACTGGTGAAGTGGTCTCCTCCGACCGGGATCGCTGCGGTATGCGCCACGGCACTGTCTTTGAAAACGATCAGATTGCTGGAACCCGCGCCCAAGTCGGCGAAACAAACCCCCAATTCGCGTTCATCAGCGCGCAGCACAGCATCCGCTCCGGCAAGCGGTTCAAATACCGTGTCATCCACGTGGACGCCAGCGCGGTTCACTGCCGTAACCACGTTCTGAATAGCGCTGGATGATGCTGTGACGATGTGGACGCGGGTCTCGAGCCGGGTGGCCATCATTCCCAGCGGATCGTGAATGCCATCCTGTTCGTCGAGAATGAATTCCTGCGGCAACAAATGAAGAATTTCGCGGTCACTGGGCAGCGGGATGGCCCTGGCTTTGTCGACGGCGGAGCGGATTTCTTCACGGCTAATCTCACGCGAGCGGGTTCCGAAGCTGATGCCGCCGTGGCTGTTCACCCCGCGAATATGCGAACCCGCAACCCCTACCGATGCATGTTCGACCGGGGCGCCGGCGGCATCTTCCGCCTGCTCCACCGCTTTCTGGATGGCTCCCACCGCCTTATCGAGATCGACGATGATTCCCTTGCGTGAGCCGCGCGATTCCGCGATGCCGTGTCCGCGGTAACGAAGCCCGGTATCGGTGACTTCAGCAACCAGCGCGCAGGTCTTGGAGCTGCCTACATCGATCGCTGTCAGCAGGTGCTCGTTTGGATGGGCCATATTTAGTTCTGCTGCCTCGCGATGGAGGGACTGGGTTTCTTGCTGACCTGAGCAGGTTCCGACTGCTTGGTGGCCAGGTGCGTGACAACCCTCGCCCTGGGTCTGGATCTGGCGCGGTGCAGCTTGGCCGATTTTGCCGGCTTCCTGGCTTCAAGAGGCTTCCCGGGCGGGAGCGGCTTGGGTCCGTAAACTCTGCCGGTGATCAGGGCTGCCGGCTTAACACCGGCCGCCATGGCTTTTTTCGCTGCAGCAACGCTGAGAGGAGGCTGCTTCGGTGCTCCCTCGGTATCGGGATTCACAATGATCTGACGTTCGTAGCGCAGATCCACTGATTCCAGCTTCTGGAATTGCTGCCGCCATTGCTGCACATGCGAAACGTAGATCTTGTAGCGCTCCAGATAATTGGAAGCGCCCAGGTGTATAAGCACTTCACCTTCCGTATTGTTGGCCAGGACTTTGATATCTTCCGGATCAGAGAGGTCGATCTCGCTTAAATCCTGCGAGTAGCGCGCGCCCCCTGAATCCAACTGGCGGACGACTTCGTTATAAATCTTCATGCGCGCCAGCCGGGTCGAGAGCGGCTCGCCAGGATTCATTCCGATCACCACCGGAAACGAATATTTCTTCTTCGGCGGAAGCTCCATGAGCGTGCCGACACCATCCACCAGCAGGATCTTCGAACCGATCCGCGCAAAGGCCACGGGCGTACGCTCGTGAATTTCTATACGCAGATGGTTGGGCACAAACCGCATCACGCTCGCGCTCTCAACCCAGGGAATCTGCTCAAGCTGAGCCTTGCGTTGGGCGAGCGGGATAAAGAAGATGTTGCGTCCGATGTCGCCGCCCATCGCTTCCATGATCTGCGCGCGAGTGACATTCTGCATTCCGTTCACTTCAATGTCATCGCTGGAATCGATGCGAAAGCGCCAGGAACGTTCGCCGTAGTGATAGAGAGCTGCGACCCCGACTATGCAGAGAAAGACCACGATGGCGGAGGCAGCAATCCAGGCCAGCCGATTAGCAGTTTTCTTGGGAAGTGTGCCGCGCCGTGCTGAGACGCGTTTCTGGCCTCGAAGGAAGGGCGATTCCTGCTCCGCGTCCAGATCACGCAGCCGCGCGTCATCAACCTCTTCGCGCGCCACCTGTTCTGACGGTGGGTACAACTCTTCCTGCAAGATGGTAGGAGCGTTTTTCCTCGCCATCAAATCAGGTCAGTTGTCGACAGGGAATCGAGAGCGATTTCAATATAAACGCTTTTCGCGTTTTGAGACAACAAAATTTCAGGAGTTTTGCACAGCAGAAGATGCTGAAATCAGTTCTTAGGTCGGATTAGAAAAGATCCGCCTCGTCGGTTGGAATTTCCCGCATCTCTTTTTCCAGGCACTCCGTCGACCAGACACCTGCGCGATCAGCTTGATGGCGCGCCACAAACGCGGCACGCTCAGCTTTACGGCGGATTATCTCGGCCTGTTTCCGGTCGAGTCGCGCCTGGGCCTGTGAGAGTCTCGACTGAACTCGTACTATCGCCAGCTGGCCATCCTGAACTCCGAAATCGCCACTGCCCAGTGATGCTTCTGCCAGGGCCACCGTCCGGCCTACGGGACCAGGTGCATGCTCGATTCTTGTCAGAAGGTTACAGGCTAAATCTTTGAAGGTGTTGGGACTGTTGGCTACTTCCGAGCTGATTCCCAAGGTAAGTACAGCCGCCGCGATCCAATACCAGCCCTGTTCAGACATAACAATCAACCTCGCTGTTGGATAGACGGTTGATGGAAAAATCGGTGAGCCGGAAAAATTGGCTACTCCGCGCGAGTCGATGCCGCGGCGTTTTCCTGCTCGGAGAGACTGTGCAATAGCATCGGCCCGAGCTGAGATACGCTGCCGGCCCCTAAGGTAAGTACCATGTCACCGGGCTGGGCCCGGTCAGCAACTGCCTTAACCGCGTCTTCGAAAGATCCAGCATAGTTAACTGAGAGCATGCCCGCATCACGGATTTTCTGTGCCAGCAATTCCGCGGTAATGCCTTCGACAGGCTGCTCGTTCGCTGCGTAGACATCGAGCACAGTCAGCGAATCCGCCCCCTCGAAAGCGGAGGCAAAGTCGTCCATCAAATCGCGGGTACGTGTGTACCGGTGGGGCTGGAAGATGACATGGACGTTCCTGAATCCATACTGCCGGGCGGCAGCCAGAGTGGCGCGAATCTCAGTCGGGTGATGGCCATAGTCATCGATCACGCTTACGCCCCTGGCTTTTCCCCGCATCTGCAGCCTGCGGTCAACTCCCCGGAACGCTTCGAGAGCCGCACGAATCTGATCGGTAGATATGTCCAAGCCGACTGCAACCGCAATGGCAGCCGTCGCATTTAACACGTTGTGGGCGCCAGGCACTCGCAATGTGAAATCGCCCAGAGTGCTTCCCCGATAGCTGACCTGGAAGGTGCTCAGTGGCTGACCGTCGCGAAACGATAGTCTATCCACTTTAATGAGGAAGTCTGACCCGCGCCTGGTGCCGTAAGTGAGCGTCCTTCGCTTGATCTGCGAAGCCAGGCGGCGCAGGGTCGGATCGTCATTACACAGAACAGCCATGCCATAAAAAGGAATACGATCTATAAAGTCCAGAAAGGCTTTTTTAACGTCCCGCATGTTGCGGTAACAATCCATATGCTCGCGATCGATATTAGTGATGACAGCGAGAATCGGCGACAGCTTCAGGAATGAGCGATCACTTTCGTCCGCTTCGGCAACCAGATAATGAGACTTGCCCAACCTGGCGTTGGATCCCATGGCGCCGACGCGCCCGCCCACGACCACCGTCGGATCAAGGCCGGCTTGCGCCAGCACCGCCGCCACCATCGACGTGGTCGTGGTCTTTCCGTGCATCCCGGCGATCGCGATTCCGTATTTCAATCGCATCAGCTCGGCCAGCATCTCTGCCCTCGGAATTACGGGAATATGCTGATCTTTGGCTTCCAGCACTTCCGGATTCTCCGATGAAACTGCTGAACTGATCACAACCACGTCTGCCCCGACTACGTTTTCCGCGCGATGGCCTTCGCTGATCACGGCGCCCATAGAAGCCAGACGTTCCGTCACCGGCGAAGATTTGAGGTCAGAGCCTGAGATGGTGTAGCCGAGGTTCAGCAATACCTCGGCGATGCCACTCATGCCGATCCCGCCGATTCCCACAAAGTGCACGCGTTGTAACTTGGCAAACATTGAATGTGGATCGAATATGCTAGCCGGCCAGCACAGCAACTCGCGCCGCAATGGCAGCAATTTCGCCGGCTGCATTGGGATGCGACAAACTCCTTGCCGCTTCGCCCATGCGTTGGAGGCGGCCTTGATCTTGCAGCAATGCGGCCAGCGTGTCCACCAGCCACAGGCTGTCCAGCCGAGTTTCCTCAACCACCACTGCTGCTCCGATCTTTTCCAGCGCCTGGGCATTCACGCGCTGGTGATCATCGGCAGCCAGCGGAAAAGGCACGAACACCGCCGGCTTTCCGGCCGCAGCAATTTCCGCCACTGTGCTCGCTCCCGAGCGGCACAAGATCAGATCAGCGCGGGCAAACGCACCCGGCATGTCATTTATAAAGGCTTGTACTTCAGACGAGGCGGTCCGCTGATAGGCGGCTTGCACCTGATTATAGTCGCGCTCTCCGGTTTGATGGATGATGTGGACCGCCGGCACGCGCTGGATGAGATCGGGCAGACACTGGATGACAGCTTGATTGACGGCCCGTGCTCCCTGGCTTCCGCCAAACACCAGCAGAGTTGGTGGTCCACTGCGTTTTTCAGGAACACTGAAAAAGGCCTGCCGTACCGGAACTCCGGTGACTTCGACGCGAGGGAAATACTCCGCTGTCTCTTGAAAGTGCACTGCGGCGGCGCTCACCCAACGTGCCACTATGCGATTGGCAAAGCCGGGCACGACGTTGGGCTCGAATGCGACTGTCGGAATTCGCATGAGAATGGCCGCCAGCATTGCCGGCCCGGAGGCATACCCTCCCACTCCGATAACCACGTCTGGCTGGAATTGTTGCAGCATCCGGCGCGCATGAAGCACGGCGAGAGGAAGATCGAACAGCGTCTTCAAGCGCGTAGCAAGACTCACCCGGTTCAGCGCGCCGACTTTTATGAGTTGAAGAGTGAAACCTGCCGCCGGGACCAGCTTGTTCTCAATGCCGCGGGCGGTGCCCACGAACATGACTTCCGCGTCGTAGCGCTTCTGAAGTTCCTGCGCAATCGCGATGGCAGGAATTACATGGCCGCCGGTTCCGCCCCCTGCCAGAATCGCCCGCATAACATGACTATAAACCGCGACCCTATTCCGTCTGCCGGGTAACGTTCAGCAGAACGCCGACGCACGCCAGGGTCACAAAAAGCGACGAGCCACCATAAGACACAAACGGCAGTGGAATTCCCTTGGTGGGCATCAGCCCCAGAACAACGCTGATGTTGATGAACGCCTGCACCACCACCATGCTGGTGATGCCAACCGCCAGGAATCGCCCGAACGTATCCTGGGTGTGCAGTGCGGCTCGGATCCCACGCCAAAGGAAAACACCAAACAGCGCCACCATCGCCAGAGAACCAATAAGGCCCAGTTCTTCCGCAGTGACCGAAAAAATAAAATCAGTATGCGGCTCGGGCAGATAGAAGAGTTTCTGCTTGCCTTCCATCAAGCCAACGCCAGTCAGCCCGCCGGTGCTGACGGCAATCAGCGACTGAATAATGTGAAAGCCTCGCCCTTGCGGGTCAGAGTAGGGATCCAGAAATGCCAGAATTCGCGCCCGCCGGTAAGCCACATGAAAGATCAGGAAATAAAGCGGCAATAACGAGGCGAGTAAGCCATAACCCAGATATTTGATCTGCAGGCCGGCTGCGAATAAAACGCATGCCGTAATGGCCGCGCACGCAATCGCTGTGCCCAGGTCCGGCTGTAGAACTATCAGCCCGAGAAAAACTACGGTCGGCAAGACGGCCGGGATCAAAGTATTGCGCCAGTCGTCCATTGATCGCATGCGGTTTTCCAGAAAATAGGCGAGGAAAAGAATCAGCGCAGGCTTGGCTAACTCCGAAGGCTGCAGCGAGAACCCTCCCCAGTGGATCCAGCGGTGCGTGTTGTGGGCACGATCAAGGAAGAAAACCGAAATCAGCAGCAGAGTGGTAATTCCGAGCACCGAGAATACGACCGCCGGGTGCTTATAACGGCGATAGTCGAGCCGCATGGCCACTACCATGGCCACAATGCCGGCCACTGCCCATATCAGTTGTCTGATGAGAAATGTATAGCCGGAACCGTAGCGTTCCTTTGCCATCACCGCGGATGCGCTGAACACCATGACCAGGCCAACAAACACCAGCATCAGGGTGACCGTGAACATCCATCCATCGGCGCTGACACGCTTGGCCATGCAGTCCGATTTCATCACGCACTGGCAAAGCAGGCGAGTACTTCATTGGGGGAATGTGATCTGGAGGGATTACTTAGTTGGTACAGCAATGGCTTGGACCAGCTCTTTGAACACCCGCCCGCGATGCCCGTAATTCTCGAACTGGTCGAAGCTGGCGCAGGCGGGGGCGAGGAGGACGACGTCACCGGAAACCGCGGACTCGCTGGCGGCTTCAACCGCGCGCTGCAAAGTTTCGGCGCGAACCAGTTCCGCATTGCCCTTCACCTGAGACTCAATCTTGGCGGCTGCCGCGCCGATCGTGTACACCCGTTTGACTCGTGCTCTAAGCAGGTGGTTCAAAAGCGTGTAATCGCTTCCCTTATCTTTCCCGCCGAGAATCAAGTGAATGCCCCCGGGAAACGACTCCAGGGCTTTGATGGTCGCATCGACATTGGTGGCCTTCGAATCGTTGTAGTAGTCGACCCCCTCCACCGTGGCCACGTATTCCAAGCGGTGCTCAACTGCCTTAAAGCCGGTGATGGCTTTTCGCACTTGCGACGGTTCGCAACCCAAAAGAAGACCGGAGCACCCCGCAGCCAGCACATTCTCGAGATTGTGAGATCCTTTCAGCGGAATCTCCGAGACCGGCATTACCTCAATTTCTTCCTTGCCTTTCCGAAAAAGGATCCGCCCGTTACGGACAGACGCGCCAATTTTCACATCCTGCTTTCGGCTGAACCAGACAACCTGCGACTTGGTTCGCTTGCCGAATTCAACACAGACCGGGTCGTCGGCATTTAGCACCGCGTAATCATCGGCTGTTTGGTTTTCGAAAATGCGCGCTTTGGCGTTGGCGTACCCCTCGAACGTGCGATGACGATCCAGGTGGTCGGGCGTGACATTCAAGACCACGGCAATTTTTGGCCGGAACTTCTCGATGGTTTCCAGTTGAAAGCTCGAAACCTCCAGCACGATGAAAGTATCGGGGGTGGCTTTCTCGACCAATGAGATCGCGGTAGTCCCAATATTGCCGCCCACCAGGGTGGGATACCCGCCAGCTGAAATGATATCCCCGGCCAGCGTGGTGGTTGTGGTCTTGCCGTTTGAGCCCGTAATCGCCACAATCGGCCCCGGCAGGAAGCGAAAAGCCAGTTCGATTTCTCCGATCACCGGTTCACCCATGGCACGCGCCTGCAGCAACGCCGGTGTATCAGAAGGAACTCCCGGACTTACCACGATCAGGTCTTGTCCACGAAACGTGCGTTCCCCGTGGCCACCAGTCTCGACTACGATCCCGTGATCAAGCAATTTCGGGATCGCTTCGCCCAGCTGTTCGGGCGGCTTCGCATCTGAAACCGTGACCTGCGCGCCGCGGTCCTTTAAGAAAATCGCACAGTCAACCCCTGATTTTCCCAGGCCGACCACCAGCACGCGTTGGTTAGCGAGTTCCAAAATCACCTGAGTTTAAGTGTGGTCAGAGCGAACAGGGCAAATACCAGAGATGCAATCCAGAAACGCACAATGATCTTCGATTCCGACCAGCCCAGCAGCTCAAAATGATGGTGCAGCGGCGCCATCTTGAAAATGCGCTTCTTGCGGAGCTTGTAAGACCCCACCTGCAGGATCACCGATAACGCCTCGATAACAAACACTCCACCGATAAAGGGCAGCAGCAGTTCCTGCTTGATCATAACCGCGACTGCGCCGATCGCTCCCCCCAGCGCCAGCGACCCCACATCTCCCATGAACACTTCCGCCGGGTGCGCGTTGTACCACAGAAAGCCGATAGCTGAGCCGACCATCGCGCCGCAGAAAATCGTCAGCTCTCCGACTTGCGGCATTCTCTGCAACTCAAGATAGCTGGCGAAGGTTGCATGCCCGCTCAGGTAGGTAAGCACCGCCAGAGCGCCGGCGGCAATAACAGTGCAGCCGATCGCAAGCCCGTCAAGGCCATCGGTCAGGTTTACTGCATTGCTGGCGCCCACAATCACCAGAATCACGAAACCAATAAACGGCAAAAAGGCGAGCGGCCACAACTCGGGACTAGCCTCCCAGCGGCCAATGACAAGATCGGGGCGATAGGTTTTAAAGAAAGGCACCAGCAGCCGGGTCGAGTACAAGCCGCGCGTCTGCATAATAATCAGCGCAACCGCGATCAGGACGCTGGTCCCGATCTGCAGAGTCATCTTGGCCCTGGCGGTAAGCCCAAGATTCCTTCGGTGCACAACTTTCAAATAGTCGTCAGTAAACCCGATTGCTGCGAATGCGCAGATCGCGAACACTGCCAGCCATACGAAGCGGTTGGAGAGGTCCGCCCACAATAATGTTGGCACGACAGTTGAAATCGCAATCAGCAGCCCGCCCATGGTCGGTGTGCCGGCTTTTTTCTGGTGTGCTTTTGGGCCTTCTTCGCGGATGTACTGTCCGATCTGAAATTCGCGCAAGCGGTTTATAACCAGGGGTCCAACGATAAGCGCAGTGAATAAGGCGGTTAAGCTGGCGAACGCCGTGCGAAAGGTCAGGTAACGAAAAATGCGGAAGGGCGGAAAGTAGTGGAACAGTTTTAAGTAGAGCAGCCAGTAGAGCAATCCGCCTCCGGGAATTTAGGCCATCAACTGCGTTTGCTGATCGATTCCTTCCACTGTTCCAGCGCCCTTTCCAGCTTCACCCCGCGCGATGCCTTGAGCAGCACCACGTCTCCATCATGCAGCTCACGGCCCAGCCACTCTCCTGCATCGTCAGCCGAGGGCACGAACTCAGCCCGTATGCCACCCAATCGAGCAGCTTCCACAATTGCCTGCGCCTGGCCGCGCACTCCGAGCACAGCGTCAATGCGTTTATCTGCCATGTGGCGACCGGAGTCGCGGTGCATTTCCTCGCCCGCGGGCCCGAGCTCCAGCATTTCGCCCGCAATTACAATGCGGCGTTTGGCAGGCATTGCAGCCAGCGCGTCTACCATGGCATCGAGGGCTTTTGGATTGGAATTGTAGCAATCGTTGATGATGGTGATGTTGCCCAGTTGAAGAACCTCGCCACGTTTGTCGGCCGGCGCCAGGCTGGATAATGCTTGCCCCGCTTCGGTCGGACTGAGCTTTCTCTCCAGCCCAACCGCAAAGCCAGCCAGAGCGTTATAGACGTTGTGCTTTCCGACGAGCGGCAACTTAACTTTGACTCGGCAACCTGCGGTGACCACATCGAATGCGGAGCCCTCGCTGCCCAGAGCTTCGAAATTTTCTGCCCGCACATCGGCGGAACCGCTTGTTCCGTACAAAACCACTTTGCCGCGGAAATCCCGCCCGAATTGAGAAACATACTCGTCATCTGCATTCAGTACAGCAACACCGTCTGCCGGAAGCGATTCGATCAGCTCGTACTTCGCCCTGGCGATTTCTGCAAGCGACTTGAAGAATTCAAGGTGAACGGGAGCTACGTTGGTCACGACGCCCATATCTGGTTCTGCGATTTTCGCCAGTGCAGAGATTTCACCCGCATGGGACATCCCCATCTCGATCACGGCCACGTCGTGCTCCGGTTCCAGCTTCAGCAGCATCAACGGCAGCCCAAAATGATTGTTGAAGTTGCCCTGCGACTTGAATACCCGGTCACGCACCGAGAGCACATGGGAGATGGCTTCCTTGGTAGTGGTTTTGCCGGCCGATCCTGTTACTCCGATCAGAGTTTTGCCCCAGAGTTTGCGGACCGCGGTTGCCAGCGCTTGCAGAGCAGCCAGTGTGTCCTCGACCGCAAGCCGGTTGGTGCGATCGGGGAAATCGCCAAGACGGTCGCGTCTTACGACTGCGCCCACAGCGCCGTTCTTCAGCGCCTGAGAGACGTAGTCGTGGCCATCCAGGCGCTCGCCCTTCACCGCAAAGAAAAGCTCGCCAGGTTTTATGCTGCGTGAGTCAATCGAATAGCCCTGCGCGGGCGCGGTGGTATCGAACGCCCCCAGCGCAGAGATCAATTCCGCAATGCGGCCAAGCGTAAGTTTCACCGAGCCAGCCCCGCCGCAATCGTGCCGCATTCGTATCCTGCTGCGGCCAGAACCTGCCGTGCCACTTCGACATCATCGAAGGGAATTGGACCGGAGCTGATGATCTGGACCTTCTCGTGGCCCTTGCCAGTGATCAGAACGATATCGCCTGCCCGCGCCTCCTGAATGGCCATGGCAATCGCGGCCCGGCGGTCGGGCTGCGTCCTGTATTTCGTTCCCGAGCGCTGCACACCTACCAGGGCATCATTCATGATGGCCAACGGATCTTCGCTGCGCGGGTTGTCTGATGTAAGCACCACCAGATCGCTTCCCTGGCCTGCCGCTTCCCCCATCAAAGGGCGCTTGCTGCGGTCACGATCTCCGCCGCACCCGAAAACTGTGAGCACGCGCCCGTGACGTACAAAGTCCCGCGCCAGCGAGGTCAGGTTCCGCAAAGCGTCATCGGTGTGCGCATAATCAATCACCACCGTGAAGGGCTGACCGCAATCCACTCGTTCAAAACGGCCGGGGACGCGCCTCAGTGCTGCCACACCCGCCACAATCTGTTCGGGCTCACAGCCTCTTGCATGAGCCGCGGTCGCAGCCGCAAGGATGTTGTACACATTTACCTTTCCAATCAGGGGAGAACAGATGTCCAGCGGGCTACCAAGCCCGGTCAGGGTGAACTTTGTTCCCTGCGGGGAGATCTCGACGTGCTGGGCACGGACATCGCCCAGCCCGATTCCATAACGAAAAACGCGCGAGCCATGGCCGCGGCTGATCTGTTGCAACTTCTCTCCATATTGGTCATCTGCGTTGAGTGCCGCCGCTCGAGGCGGCTCGGCGCCGCAGCCTTCAAACAGCCCTCGCTTAGCCGCAAAGTAATCTTCCATCGTGCGGTGGTAATCCAGATGGTCGCGGGTGAGATTGGTAAATACCGCAACATCAAATGGCACCCCGAAAACACGTTGTTGCTCGAGTGCGTGAGAGGAAACTTCCATCACCGCTTCGGTCGTGCCCTGTCCTAGAGCCTGCGCGAAAAGGCGATTCAGTTCCAAAGCTTCAGGTGTGGTGTGCGGCGCGGGCACAATTTTTCCTGCCACGTGGTACTCGATGGTGCCGACCAGCGCCGTTTTCCTTTCTGCTGCAGTCAAAATCGATTCCAGGATGAAAGCAGTAGTGCTCTTACCGTTCGTTCCAGTGATCCCTGTGATTGCGAGCCGCTCGGCCGGCCGCTTATAAAAGTTGGCGCTCACCCGCGCTAACGCGCGCCGTCCATGCGCAACCTGCGCCCAGGCTATGTTTTCGCGGGCTTGGGCAACGGAATCGCTGATCACCCCCACCGCGCCGGCGGCTATGGCCTGGTCGATATACTGGTTGCCATCGCTGCTCTCGCCGCGCATGGCTACGAAGACGTCGCCCGGCTTCACCTGCCGCGAATCGTATTCCACACCTTTGATTTCCGGATTTCCGGTTTGCGCAAGGACCTCAGCGCCATCCAGAAGTTGAAGAAAATTCATTGATTTCGATTATATGAGAGAACCGATCTCATCCCGACTGCGGCTGGCCTAACTACATGTACCTTCGTGTCATCGGTGATCAACACTTTTCCCTGCGGCTTTTCTCGGTCACTCTGCCCTTCAAAGGTTTGCGGTTCACTATCGCCCAAACCGTACGGTCACCCGTGCTCCGGCTGCGACATGCGTTCCAGCTACGGGCGATTGCTCGCGCGCTACTCCGCTGCCCACCGCATCCAGATCGAGCCCTGAATCCTGGGCGCTCTCGATCGCGGACCGCACGCTTTTTCCAACGAAAGATGGAACTACGATTCCACCCTGCTCCACTTCCAGTACTACTGTCCCTGAAGTCGCTGCCTGATCTGAACTCCCCGGTCCACTTGCCGGCGCGGGCTCTGTGTTCGGCTGGGTCGGCGGTTCGGAGGATAACGGCTGGCGAAGAGCCGCCTGCACCACTCCCGATCCAGCAACCAACTGTCCCGGCTTAGGGTTTGCGTCTGCGACTTCCACACTATCGCCCAGTCGATCTGGCGAAGCCTCCTCAAGGTCCTGATCTTTCACCTGCCGGCGAGCCATCAACAACTGGCGGCTGGCCGGCAGCTCGACGTCATGCGGCGTGTGCAGATACTCCAGTACCTGCTGCGAAACACGCTTGAACACGGGTGCGGCCGTCCAGCCCCCCTCTTGCAGGTAAACGTGCTGCGCGACCGGCGAATCCAGAATCACCGCCACAACCACGGCCGGATTGTTCACCGGCGCGAATCCGGCAAACGATGCCACAAATTTCGTATGGGAATATTTCCCGGTCACGGGATCAAACTTTTGCGCTGTTCCTGTCTTGCCGGCCGCGCTGTAGCCGTCCAGGTTCGCATTCCGCCCGGTGCCGTGGAGCACCACGCCTTCCATCATCTGCTTCATCTGCGCGGCCGTGAACGGCGCAATGACTCTGCGTTCCGCTACCGGACGAAATTCCACGGTCTGTAACTTGCTGCGGGGCGCGCTGGTCGCAGCCACGATGCGCGGCGCCACCCAGACCCCGTCGTTGGCCATGGTCGATACCAGCCCGGCCAGCTGCAGTGGCGTGACTCCAATCTCCTGCCCCATTGAGATCGCGCCAATGGAGACCTTCGACCAGCGGTTCACCGGCTTGGTCAGGCCGCGGGTCTCGGCGGGGAGCTCGATTCCCGTCTGCTGTCCAAAACCAAACGCGCGAATGTATTTGTAAAAGCGATCTTCGCCCAGGCGCAGAGCAATCTTGATCGCTCCAACGTCACTGGAGTGGGCCAAAATATCACCCACCGAGAGTACGCCAAAGGACTTGTGATCATGGATGCGCAGGCCGTTTATGACGATGGAGCCGTTCTGGCAGTCAAACATCTCGTTCGGCCGTGTGAGTTTTTCATCCAGGGCCGCGGCAATCGTGACCAGCTTGAACGTCGAGCCCGGCTCAAACACGTCACTGACGGCGTGATCTTTCAGAACGTCGGGCGAAATCGCGTGCGTGTCGTTGGGATTAAACGTGGGCCGGTTTGCCAGCGCCAGAATTTCTCCGGTGTGGGGATTTTCCACCAGCACCGTGCCGGTCCGAGCATGGGTCTGCTGCATGGCGACCTCCAGCTCACGCTCGGCGATGTACTGGATCTTTTCGTCAATAGTAAGAACGATGTTCTCGCCCGCCTCCGGCTGCTTCTCCACGCTGCCGAAGTATTTGCGCCGCGCATCCACCGAAATCGACATCCGTCCCGGCTTGCCACGCAGCTTCTCGTCATATCCCCGCTCGATACCGCTCAGGCCCTCATCATCGGTTCCAACGTATCCAATTACCTGGGCCGCCAGATCGCGCTTCGGATAAAACCGCTTTGATTCTTTCTGAAAGTAAATGCCGCGCAGGTTCAGCGCACGAATTCGCGCAGCCGTCTCAGCATCCGTTTTTCGTGCGACCCAGCAGAACGTGCGCGCGGCTTTGCATTTGGCCAGCACCTCGCGCGCATCACTCTTGGTTACATGCGATACCAGAGACACCGTTTGCGCCAGATCCGGAATTTCGGAGGGCACCGCAAACACCGAATCCACCATGATGGACATTGCCAGCTCGCGCCCCGCACGGTCATAGATCAGGCCGCGTTTGGCGGCTACTTCGGTTGTCCGTTGCTGCTGGTGCTGCGCTCGCTGCTGAAAATCGCCATAGCGGAAGACCTGCAGGTATACCAGTCGCAGGCAGATGGCGGCACACCACAGGAACAGAATTGCCCCGAGCACGTACAGCCGTAGATTGTTTCGCTGTGATGAGGTACCGGACATACTGAGGCCCTTAACAAACATGGCGGCCCGCTCTATTCGCGTAAGCCGCCAAAATCTCCGAGTCGACTACTGCCGTCATCCCGAGCGCAACGCTTTTCTTCGCGGAGCGAGGGAACTCGCGCGTTCTGCCGCTATCTTGCCGAGATCACCGCCACCGCCGCTATACTCGCCATTTCGGGTGTGTCACCGGAAGCGCCGTCAATCCTCACCACCTGCCCCGCTTGTGGGGACTGCAAACCAAGCTTTCGCGCCAGTCCATCAATTCTTTCCGGATCGCGCAGCGAAGCCTCTTCCAATCGCAGCACACGGCTCATTTCGACCAGGCCGTCGCGCTGGGTGCGGAGAGCTTCGATTTTGTAGCCATATTCAATGGCCCTGAAATGCTGCCACGCAAACGTCATCACCAGCAGAAAAAGGCAGCTGAGCGCGATGCCAAACTGCTTCATCTCACGACTGCGACGCGGATCGTCCACTTTCACCAATCGTGAATTGTCGATCGACTTGGTGAAGTAGACTTCCGGAGTGCCTGACCAGCAGGTCTTCCGGCGATTGGCAATCGGGGCCTGGATCTCGGACATTACGCCGCCCCCGCCAGGCTGTCCTGAGGTTGTGGCAGAAAGTTCATCCACATCTCCTGACCATCCTCCATCGCGCACTCGGTCGCTCGTGATGTTGCACGCTCTACTGTATCCATCAGTTCATCAATTACTGTGCCGGTATACATGCTTTCCTCCTGGCCCTCACCACAGAAACTTTTTACTGGCGCAGCCGACAATGCTTACAGCCGCTCCGCCGCCCTCAACTTCGCGCTCCGCGCCCGCGGATTAGAAGCGATCTCTTCTTCGCCCGGCGTCACCGGCTTTTTGGTCAGCAACCTGTACTCGCCCCGCCTTGCGCCTTCCCGCATCGCGTCTTTCACGATGCGGTCTTCCAGCGAATGAAAGCTGATCACCACCAGCCTTGCACCCTCTCTCAGTAGCTGCGGCGCCGTGTCGAGCAGCTTCCGCAAATCATCCAGTTCGCGATTTACAAAAATTCGGAGAGCCTGAAAGGTTCTGGTCGCCGGATGTATTCGCTCATGTTTCATTGACCGGGCCGCGGCTGAAATCACCGCTGCAAGCTGCGCAGTGGTTGATATCGGCCGCGACCGGACAATGGCTCTGGCGATTCTCCGCGACCTCCTTTCCTCACCGAATTCGTAAATCAGATCGGCAAGCTCGCGCTCGTCGAACTGGTTTACCACTTGTTCGGCGGTCGGCTCCGACATCGGATTCATCCGCATGTCGAGCGCTCCTTCCGCCTGAAAACTAAAGCCGCGCGTGGCATCTCCAAACTGCAGGCTGCTGACGCCCAGATCCGCCAAGATCCCGTCGTAAGTCGCTCCCGGTTCCGCATTCGCCAGGCCTGCAAACGATCCGTGTCTCAGTTCCACCGATGGCCAGTCTGGCTGGTCTTGGCCAACGGTCAGCGAAGAACCACCAAGCACCCTTTCTGCAATCTCCAGTGCCTGCGGATCTTTATCGACCCCAATCAAATGACCCGGTGCGCCGAGGCGTTTTGCGATTTCGTAACTGTGCCCGCCCAGGCCCACCGTGGCGTCGATATAGGTCCCACCACGCCGTACGGCTAAAAAGTCGATCGCTTCTTTTAAAAGAACCGGAACGTGTTTCCCACCACGTCCAACCCCCTTGGGGGTGTCTGTTGAACCCTCGCCCACTAGATGCCCAAATCGTCGAGCGTCTTCTCATCCTCAGGCGTGAACTTGTCTTCCTCGATCTCCCGCCGGTACTGTTCCAGGTTGCGCACCAGCAGATGTGCCAGGTTCCCTGTCACCGCCACTTCGCCCCTCAGGCCGGCCGCATCGCGCAGCAGTTGCGGTATCAGCAATCGCCCCTGTCCGTCCATCTCCACCTGTTGACCCCAGTAGTTCACTCGATCCAGAAACTTCTTCTTGGTTGGGTTGAAGGTCGAGAGCCCCGCCAGCTTCTGCTCGATCCTTTCCCACTCCTCGAAGGGATACACCTGGGCAATTTTTCCGTCCAAACTCGTGATATAGAATTGCTGGCCGTACTTCTCGTCGATCACCCGCTTGAACTCGGCAGGCACCTTGAGGCGCCCTTTTTCGTCTACGCGAGTTGGGTGATTGCCGCGAAACATTTGGATTCTTTGTCATCCCCAGCCGCCCGCTTTTGGCATCAACGGATCTGACTTTATGAGCGACTGCCACAACCAGGGAGGTAAAAGCGGCAGCGATTTTGGTCGTATCAGGTTCTGGGCTCGTGTTAGGCGTTTCAGGGTTGAATTCCACCGCCGCCTCTATTTGGAATCTTCTGCCCACTGCCTCTACCGACTCGACCACTTCCTACCACTTTTGACCACATCCTACGCCTAAACGCTTTAGTGTCAATAGGAAAGTTGAGGGTTGTCGAGCTCGACCCGGGCCATCGGGACAAAGCACAATCTATTGATGTTTGAGAATGGCCAGCTACTATGAGTGGTGTTTTTAGCTTTGGTGCACTAGCCTGTAACTCCAATCTTTAGTGGCGGAAAGGCTGTGGAAATCTTTTAGCGCACCGGACGCACCGTTCGAGTGCCCTGTAAGCGGCTGCTAAAATCGCTTTTTCGCGGAAGCGCAGGGGATCCGGTGATCCTCCCGGTCTTCAAAACCGGCGGTCGTTATCTAGCGATGGCGATGGTGGGTTCGACTCCCACTCGCTTCCGCCAAGTCCCACGCTCTGCATCAGGATCAGCTCGGGTGCTACTATCTCGCCCATGTCTTTTCAGTCAAGCATGCCCAATGACCTGCATGATCTGCTGAACGCTTTACGCGATAAATCCAAAGAGCACAGCGCCGAAACCAGCGAGACCGAGCAGTTGCTGATAGCAACCGTGTTGAAGATCGCCGACGACCTTGCCGACCTGAGGGTGAAGCTGCGCCGAGTTGCGCTCTAGACCAGCACCTAGGTGCTACAAGATGCGCTCATGCTGATAATTCGCGGCGCTGATTGCGCCCAGTAATTCTGCAATATGCTCGGCACCGCGTGTTTCCATGGTGATATCGATGGCCGTATCACCGAGGTTTACGTTGTGATAGGCACGATCGTAGGAAGTCTCGACGATATTCGCGCGATGCTGGGCTAGTATTCCCGTCAGGCGATGCAGTGCACCGGGGAAATCCCCCAGGTGAACTCTCAAGCGCACCAAACGCCCGTCTTTCACCAGTCCTCGTTCGATGATTCGGGCCAGCAGAGTCACATCAATGTTGCCGCCGCCCACCACCACGGCAATGTTTTTGCCCCGCAGTGCCAGCTTGTCATTCAGCAACGCTGCCACTCCTGCGGCACCGGCGCCCTCCGCCAGAGTCTTCTCGCGCTCGAGCAGAAGAAGAACTGCGTTGGCGATCTCCTCGTCATCCACGGTTGCAATGCCATCGACATAGTTGCGTACCAGGGGAAGGGTGTGTTCGCCGGCACGGCGCACCGCGATGCCATCAGCAATGGTGGAAGCGGGCGCCAGCGTCACTGGCTTGCCTTCTGCTACCGCCACCTTCATGGAAGGCAGCCTGGCGGGCTGTACTCCAAAGATCTGAACTTTCGGATTGCTCTCTTTTATTGCGCACGCTATCCCGCCGATCAGGCCGCCGCCTCCGATCGGTACGATGACTGCATCCGTGCTTGGCTGCTGCTCCAGAATCTCGAGCCCCAGCGTACCCTGGCCGGCAATCACATGGTCATCATCGAAGGCATGAATCAGCGTGAGCCGGTCAGCTTCGGATCGCCTGAGCGCTTCCTCGTAGGCCTCGTCATAATTCGTGCCGTGAAGAACAACATCAGCGCCGTAGGCGCGTGTAGAAGAGACTTTGGTCAGCGGCGTGGTAAGCGGCATGCAAATCTGCGCGTGCACGCCCAACCGCCCGGCATGATAGGCCAACCCCTGGGCGTGATTTCCCGCCGAGGCCGCAATCACGCCCGCGCTTTTCTGCTCGGCGGTGAGCGAGAGCAGCTTATTGAGCGCACCGCGCTCTTTAAATGCGCCTGTTCTTTGCAGATTGTCGAGCTTGAGAAAAACTGAATTCCCGGTGCTTTCGGAAAAGTTCTGTGAGCGTGCGCATGGCGAAAGATACACCGATCCACGAATACGGCCCATGGCCGCGCGTATATCAGAGCTTGAGATCATCGATTATCGATTGTCGATTATTGACGAGCAGCTATCTTACGCTCTGCGAACCTCATGATCGAACAACAAAGTTGCACAACGGACATGCGTTTTGAGCCGAGATTTGGCTACTTTCTCGCAAGAATTTGCATACTGGGTGGCTTTTCCGGGCGTTGCGCCGCCCGTGCGCATTCATTGCAAGCTTCTGAAATTGTTCTACTCTGAATTTCCTTGACTTCGTTTTTGATCCGTGGCATCGTTCGTGCTCCTCACCCAGAACGACGTTCGAGAAACACGTTTCTTCTCCCCGTAGGTGTTCGCAGTAAGTCAGACCCAACTTCCCCATAGCTCCTCCCCAGTGTGGTACGGCGATGCCGTTCGCCGCATACGCCGCAATTTGCTGTTGCTATGTGCGACCTCGAAAACAGGCCCGAGGAGACGCTCGCGTCTGCCCAGGAGTGGTCCGCACAAATTTAGCGGAGGTAGTGATGACGAAGATCTTCCGGGCACTGTGGCTCTCTGTGGTTGTAACTACCCTATGCGGAATTGCGCTGGCGCAGCTGCCAGTCACCGACGACTCTTACGTCACCTCAGCCCAGCCGACCACCAACAACGGAAACAGCACGTCGTTAGTGGTTCAGAAAGCTTCTAACGGAACGGCGCTTATCAGGATTGATGTCTCACAGTTGACAGGAGCGGGCATAATTCCCGGCCAGGTCAGCAAGGCCTATCTGAAGGTTTACGCGACCGCGGTCACCGGCCAGGGCACATTCGATCTCTACAAGATCACCTCATCGTGGGCGGAAGGAACGGTTACCTATAACACCACGCCTTCCATGACGTTGGTGACTTCAGGCACCACCTGTCCCTCGGGCACGCAATGCATCGGTGCTGCCAGCAAGTACTTTGTGTTTGACATCACTTCACTCGTCCAGGGCTGGATCACCGCTCCGGCTTCGAACTTCGGTCTCGCACTGAAGCCGAACGCAACTACGATCTCCGCGACTCTCGAGAGCAAGGAAAGCACCACCACTAGCCATGCGCCGGAAGTTGACGTTGTGCTGAATGCTTCTTTGGCACAGATCCCGGGCAGCATCACTGAATCGCAAGTCACGAACCTCACCACGGACCTAACCAACTTAAACTTTAGTGTTGCGAGCAAAGTACCCCAATCCCAAGTGGGAGCCGCAAATGGTGTGGCTGCCCTGGACAACGCAGCGCACGTGCCGCTGTCGGAAATTCCGGATTTGTCGTCGCTCTATGTAGATCTTTTGACCAATCAAACGATCGCCGGGAATAAGAAGTTCACGGGCTCGCTTGATGCTTCGGGTGCAACAAGCACCTCGCCAGTAAAAACTATCGCAGGAGCTCCGCCAATAGGAGCGAACGTCTGCATCGCGGGACAAATGGTTTTGCAGACGGATGCAACACCCGGACAACAGTTGTTCGTCTGCAATGCCACTTTGAATGGTTGGGTGATGGTGAACGACGATAGCGCCACCACCGCTACCGCCAATGCCTACACCGATTCCAAAGTAGCGGCGGAAGCTGCAGCACGATCCTCAGCCGACAGTGCCGAAGCTGCTGCTCGAACTCAGGGTGACGCGGATACGCTTTCAACGGCGAATACCTTCACCACCAATGCTGTCGCGACCGAAGCGGCAGCCCGCACGCTTGGAGACACAGCGGCGGTAGCCTCAGCTAACGGTTTCACCAGTGCGGCAGTTTCCGCGGAAGCAACAGCACGGGCGCAAGGCGATGCCGACACGCTCGCCGCCTCGAAGACATATTCCGACACAGGTCTCGCGCTCAAGGCCAATCTGGCTGGTGGCAATAATTTCAGCGGCGACCAGAGCGTTACCGGCAATGTAACCGTTAAAGGCACGTTGAGCCTTCCGGCCGCGGGACCGGGCCCTTCACCTTCTCAGCCCTTGGAATTGTCAGGAAACGACGCCAGCAATCAGCCGAATCTATTCCGCTGGTTCGTAAACAATAGCGGCAGCCTGGATCTTTTCACCAGCATTGGCGGCAACCCGGTACAGGCAAGCGGGCTTTTGATCGGCCCCGACGGAAAGATTACCTTCGCTAGCGGACAGACCTTCCCTGGCACTCAGAACCTGACCGCGGGCACCGGCATCAGCCTGGTCGGAGATGCCATTACGAACACAGGTGTACTGAGCTTCAACGCGCGGAATGGCGCGGTGAGCCCGGCGTCTGGGGATTACAGCTTCGGCCAGATTTCCGGCAGCATCAGCCCAGACCAAGTCAGCGCTGGAACCTACACAATTGACATCAACGGCAGCGCGACCTCTGCGGGCACCGCTGCCCTGGCGGCCAACGCTACCAATGCAGCGAATTCAGCGCTGTTGAGTGGCGAGGCCCCTGCTACCGCCGCCACAGCCAACACCATCGCAGCACGCGATGCCAGTGGTGACCTGTTCGCCAACGTGTTCCATGGCAGCGGCGCTTCGCTCACCAACATTCCCAGTTCGGCTCTACCTGGAAACGTCGCCTACACGGATGCAGCCAACGTTTTTAGCCAAACTCAGACTCTGGGCCCGCTCAGCAACGCAGCCTCGCAGCCGTCAAATTTCTTCCGTCTTAATGCGTTCGATGGCAGCAGCGCATCGCAATCAGCGCAACTGCAGGCCAAAGCCGACGGCAGCCTCAGCTTCCAGTTCGGACCGACCTCCGGGCCGATCGCCGAGAAGTTGTCGATCGACAACACCGGTCTAATCACATTCGCACCTGGACAGACCTTCCCCGGCACCAGCAACGGAACCGTCACCTCGGTAAACACCGGTGCTGGCCTGACCGGTGGCCCGATCACCAGCACAGGAACGATTTCCATTCTCACCGGCGGCGTGACCAATGCCATGTTGCAAAACAGCAGCATCGGCGTGATTGCCGGAAGCGGTATCGGGGTCAGTGGCACTTCCAGTCTGGGTGGGTCATTCACCATCGCCAACACTGGCGTGCTCTCCTTCAACGGACGCAACGGCTTGGTCACCCCGCTTGCCAACGACTACTCCTTCGCGCAGTTGAGCGGAACCGACTCCGCCACCAGCAACCTCGTCTACAACAACCAGGCCAACACCTACACGGCAGGCAGCAAGCAGACGTTCAAAGCATCCGCTACCCTCGCTGGACTGAGCTTTGATGGCGGCGTCGCCACTGATCCAACCACGCTGGCTTCAGGCGACACCTGGTTCAACACCGCGGCCAGCCATCTGAAGTTTTTCGATGGCACGACCACAAAGACGCTGGCGTTCACCACCGATATCGCGGCCGGCACTGTAACCGGCACCGGCCTGACTTCCGGCCAGCTGATCGTGGGCGCGGGCGGCAGCAGCATAGCGACCGGCAACTTGACCGGCGAAGTCACCACCAGCGGATCAACTGCGGCAACCTTGGCCGCCACCATCAGCTCCGCTCACACCTTCAGCAATGCTGCCAATGCATTTAGCGGCAGCGGCGCCGGCTTGAGCAACGTAAACGCCGCAACCCTCGGCGGCCTGTCCTCCTCGGCATTCGCACAGTTAGGCACAAACAATGTGTTCACCGGCAGCGTTACTGCCAGCAGCTTCAGCGGCAATGGAGCCAACCTGACTGCCTTGAATGCAAGCAGTGTCTCCACTGGAACTATGGCGGACGCTCGCCTGTCGACCAATGTGGCGCTGTTGAACGCGGCGAATAGTTTCACCAACACTACAGGCAACACCTTCGCGGGCACGACGACGCTGGGCAACACCGGTGCCGGATCCGGAGGACTGTTAATTCCTCCTTCCGCCAATGGTGCGCAAAAGGCCTCCTTCCCATTCGACATGGAAGCCACAAATACCGGAAACAATGTTCACCTTTTCAGGATTGTGGCTCAGGACGGCACGACCCCGAACTGGAACTTCCAGTTCTGTAACAGTGCGCCTTGCACCCCAACTGCAGATGGACTGTCGATCGCTGGCAGCACCGGCCTTATCACCTTCGCCCCAGGCCAGACTTTCCCTGGCGCAGGCACCGGAACTGTGACCCAGGTCAGCACCGGAGCGGGATTGACCGGCGGACCGATCACTACTACCGGCACGATCTCGCTGGCTAATAGTGGAGTAACTGCTGGTACCTATACCAAAGTGACTGTGGACGCTACAGGTCGGGTTACGACCGGAACATCCGCTTCTTTCCCTGACATCGCTGGGTCGATTGTGCCGGGCCAGGTTGGAGCGGGAACATACAGCATCAACATCAACGGCAGCGCAGGTAGCGCGGCTGTTGCGACCACTGCCACTAATGCCAGCAATCTCCTGCTTGGCACGACTGTTGCAGGCACTACAACATGGAACAACGTAGGGCCTCCGGCAACACCGGGTGCGGGCACGACAGCAGTTTACGTGGATTCGACCACCAAGAAACTCTGCTCGAAGGACGATGCAGGCAACGTGAACTGCACAGGTGCGAGTGCCGGTTCAACCGCGCAAGCGATCGGTGGCGGAACACTGATCGCCCAAACGGGCCTGCCGACGACTGGTCAACAAGATTACTTCATGGGTATGTTCCAAAGCGGCTTTGGTACCAGTGATGCCCAAGCCGGAACACCCATGCCAAAAACCGGAACCTTGGGCACCCTCTTCGTAAAACTTGAGGCTGCACCCGGGGGAGCGGGCTTTGTGTATACGGTAGACAAGAATGGCGCCGCGACCACCGTCACCTGCACAGTTGCTGCGGCCGCGACAACCTGCTCTGACACTACTCACACCGTGGCGTTCAATCAGGGCGATCTGATCACTGTGCATGGAAACAAGAGCGGCGGAAGCACGACTGCTCAACCAGCACACTGGACGGCACAACTGCAGTGAACGAGACGAATTGAAATGGAGATTGCTTAACATGCGCAAATCACTCGTAGCTTTCTTTTCCTTAATTGCTTTCGTGCCGGGAGTTTTTGCCCAAGGTGGCGGGGTTCAAACCGCCTCGGTGACGCTGACTTCAGCCCAAGTTCAGCACCTGCATGCCTCTCCCGTTCAACTGGTCGCATCCCCTGGCGCCGGTCAATTTGTGGATGTCATTTCTGTCGCCTACCAGTACAGAGCTGGATCCACACCGTATGCACTTTCCAACGGCGGCAATTTTGTCGTGGGGCCAGCTGCAATTTTCCCAACTTCCGCAACCGGCTTTATCGATCAGACAAGCAATACGGTTGCAGTTGCAGGAAAATCCACGGAGACGGTTTATCAATCAGTCGTCGAGAACCAGGCGATCACAGTATCAAACGACAATGGTACCGAATGGGCCAATGGAGACGGAACTGTCACCGTAACGATCTCTTACAGAGTAGTAGCGCTGCAATAGGAACCCATGCCATCCACCAACTCCAACGGTCACGATCTCAATCCCGTTCCCAGCGAATTCGCCGGCATGTATCGAGCGGGATACGAAGCTGGTTACGCCAGCGGACGCGAAATGGGTTTTAAAGAGGGCTACGCCGCGGTCCAGCAGCACAGTAGTGCGGTGACACCTGTCGCTGGAGGAAAAACAGCCTCCAAGCCAGGACCGCGGCGGATGCTCGTCGGCATGCCTTGCCCAAAATGCAGGATTTATCTGCACACCGGCGATTCAACCTGCCCTAGTTGCGGTCTCCCCCAAAAAGACGAAATGCCGGTTCCGCGCAGTTGAATCGCACGGAACCGTTGCGAAGAAGTTCGAAACAACGGTACGGAGGAAATCTCATGCTTCGTAGTTCTAAATACGCGCTGATTGCGGCCAGCCTGCTGTTGCTTTCCGCGGCTTCATTTGCCCAGGCCAGCAACAGCTATGACGTCAATCTCAGCGGTGAAAGCGCAGTCAACCAATGCTCGGTCGGCGAACCGGTAGTGCTCAGCGGCAACGTGCACGTCAGCTACGCGGTGACCAACGACAATGGCGTGAACCATTACGCCATCACCGCCGCCGATGACCTGACTGCAGTGGGGCAAAAGACGGGCGCAGCTTATGTAGCCGGCGACTCCGACGATTACAGCTCGAACAATGACGATCCCTCAGCCGACGTTACGGTTGAGCTGAAGTCAGATTTGAAGGCCCAGGGCGCAGCTGCCGGCATGACGCTGGTCCAGGCGCTGCACATCGTGGTGGACACCATGGGCGATATCAGCGCGCAGGTCGTAAGCAACACCACCACTTGCGGCAATTAGTGCTGACGGACTTCGGGAAGGGCACGGCTTCAGCCGTGCCGCAAAGAGCATGAGAACGAGGGGCTTTAGCCCCTGCAGGAAATTAAGGGGAGAAAAAAAAATGCTCCATCGTAAGAAGTTGGCAATACTGATTCTGGTATCAGCAGTCTTGGCGTTAACCGCGCCGTCAGCCTTCGCGCAGGCTATGGTGACCGATATGCCGATCACCGACCAGACCGTCTACAACGAATGTAATAGCGAGTACGTCTTGCTGAACGGCACACTGCACCAGGAGATGACCTTCAACACTACTCCCAATGGCAACACTCACAGTTCCTTCAATGCCACCATCCGTCTGAACGGCTATGGGCAGACCTCGGGGGCGCTTTACGTCGCCAAAGAGAGCACCCACAATGAAACCAACACCAAAGGGATTGCGCAAGAGCAGTCTTTCGGGACCAAGATCAAGCTGGTTTCTCAGGGACCCGCGCCCGACATGGTAGATCACGCCACTTTGCACGTTGTGATCGACAAGAACGGCGTCGTGAAGCAGGACATTTCGAAGCACGAAATAAAGTGTAAGTAGAAGCGCTCCGTGGCGGCAGGAATGAAAATCATCTCAGTTGCGGGTTAGCTGCTGGTCTTCCCGCCGCTGCCGGTTCACGCAACTGCTTTGTCGCCGCGCGTGCTTTCACCATTGCCTTTCGACTCGGGTTCAACTCTTATCGCTTCTGGTCTTTTCCTTTCGATTGCGGGCTCGCCAATGTGAAGATTGACCGCTTCCTGTAACTGCTTCATAAGCGACCGAAGCGCTTGATCACCCGCATCCAGGCTGGCTCGCATGGCGGTGCTGGCCTGCATGGCCTCTTCATAGGCGGCCCGAG
>Ga0310810_10000379_pt1 | contig 46178 bp, 65 predicted proteins | sample NCmetagenome_FD_207641 | JGI IMG/M metagenome (GOLD analysis project Ga0310810, IMG submission 207641) | Soil microbial communities from experimental microcosm in Duke University, North Carolina, United States - NC | ecosystem: Engineered > Artificial ecosystem > Soil microcosm > Unclassified ...
TTACTTGGCCATAGTCCCGCCACCACGGGTCATGCCCGTGTTGACGAGGATGTGCGTCTCCCACCCGATGGTAGGCGCAGGTGCCTGTGCACGGCTGTCGCCGTGCGAGGTGGAAGTCATCGGCTGCCGGGTGTGAGGCTCCAGCATACGACCCTTCAGGGTCTTCCAGTCGCCCTCGGGTCCGTGGTTACCCCCGAACCATCCCTGCTCGCTCATGCCTTGCTCCTTGTAGTTCGCTTCGGAACGGTCTTGACGACGGGCTGGTTGGCCGGGTCGTCCTTCTCCTTCTGCCCGCATGCGGGACAGCGGATGCCATGTCGGTCCTTGTAGTCGTGGTACTCGGACCTCTTGCAGTACCAGCAAAGTGCCATCAGATACCAGTCTGCCTCTGAGTTCGTGCTGACATAGTTGCTTCGCCCTTACCGGTTAGACCGGCCAGGAGACTCATCATGTCGAATCCCTGTGGCTGACCAGCACCGCCTGGAGCGGTGCTTCCCTGTGGCGCTCCGCCTCCGGGGCCACCTGGTGCCGCTGGGCCTCCACCACCCATAAGGGCGGCCAGCGGGTCCTGGGCCGCTGCTGCGGCCTGCTCCTTGGGCTTGAACACCTTCAGTACAGCATCGTGCACCGAGGTGCCCTTCTCCCTCTCCTCGATCAGCTTGGCCGTCTTGGTGAGGGCGTCGACGGGATCGACCATACCCTGCTGCGCCATCGGAAGGATAGCCTGCATGTATGCCATGATCCCCTGCTTGAGAGAGTCAGTGAACTGTTCGTTGTCGATCTGCGTCTGGAGCTGAACGACATCGAGATCCATCGGGAGCTGTCGCTGGACGAAGTCGCGTGAAACGAGCTGATCGCCACGAAGCTGGAGAAGTGCGACGATCGCACGTGCAGGGTCCTGTCCCGCTGCGAACCCGAAGGTGACGTCCGTAGTGTAGGACCCCTTGATGTCACGCGAAGGCGAGTACGTCTCCTCGAAGGGCGTTCCCTGAACGACACCACTGACTACCTTCTTCTCGCCGGGCCAGAACTTCTCATCCATCTCGAAGCATAGCTCAAGCGCCCTGGCCAGAGCTGCCGAGATGACAGACTGCCCAGTGGTGATGACGGTGTTGAAGCCACCCATCAGGGCCTGGACGCCCTTGCCGGTGATGATGCTCGCATCGATGTTGCCAGAGCGAACCTCCGGGGAGCGCATGGCCTGACGCGCCTCCATGTCCAGCATGCTGCCCTCCTGGAAGGCGTACTGCGGAACATCGAGAGCCACACGACGGACACCCTCTGGGTTGTCCGTCCTGATGATTGCGTCATCTCCGAACGTCATCTTCTGGACGTCACGAGGGACGGCCAGCGGTGCACGCACAGACTTCTCAGTTGCCTCAAGGCCGAGCAGTGCCATGCGGGCCTTAGCGAGCTGAACCCAGATCGCATCGTCGAATGCACCACGGACCTCGTTGTCGAAGCCGGGGCGCTTGGCGATGGAGACGTAGACCTTGCCGAGAGGATTCGGCATCATGTCTACGATCTGGTTTCCGTGATTGGGGAGGAACATCGTGATCTGATCGCCGTCGCAGTACTTCACGACCTCGATCTCGCGGTGCTCCCACCCCATGGACTCCTGGCTACCAACCTCGTTGGACTGAAGTACGCGAAGAAGGTGTGGGAACTTCGCCACTAGGTTGATTGCCTCGTCACGCCAGATCTTGCTGTAGCTGCGGACGCGTCCGTACAGGTCCAGCTCCGGGTAAACGCCCATCGGGTTCTCTACTCGGATCCTCGGCATCTTGGACTCGAAGTCCGGCTCGATCACGTAGATCGCCATGCCGAAGGTGTTGTAGTAGTCGCAGAAGGTGACCTGCGGACCGGAGTGAAGCTGACTGTGCTGCACGTAGGCATTGGCGATCTTGGTCCTCTTGCCAGAGAACTTCTTCGCCTTGTCAGTCGTTACCACTCCGGATGCGCAGTTGATCGACGGCATAGCGCCCATGACCTCAGCCATGTCTCGTGCTGCCGTATCGATCATGTTGGCCACGATAGGCTTGGGCCATGCGTCAGGCATGGCACCAGGCATCACCGTGTCAATGTCGCCAGAGCGAACATCGTGGACATCGCGCTGACGCTGATCACGGTCAGCCGCTGCCCGACGCAGCGACTCCACCTTCTGCGCTACCTTGTCGATGGTCAGCGCCATGTCTCTCCTTACTTGGGCTTAGCTACCTTCAGCTTGTCCCAGCTCGACTTGCCGGGGTAGCCGTCAGCATCGCTGCCGGTGTAGCCCAGCTTCCTCTGCCACCAGGCATACGCCTTGATGTCAGCCCTGGTGAACTCGGGGCCAGGTCCCTGCTTGTATCCCTTGTATCCCGCCCTGACGAGGGCCTTGCCCATCTCAGTGATCAGCGGGTGCTTCTTACCCAGACGGAAGAAACCGACGCCCGGGAAAGGGGCGTACACCGGCTTCGGCTTGGGTGGCTGCTTCGGAGGGGTAACACCGCCGTCCAGGACCTTCTGCACGCGAGTGCGGAAGTCCTTCATGTCGATGCCGCGCGGATCCGACTTCCAGTCGCTCCACTCCTTGTGAGCGATGACGCTCTTGGCCTTCCAGCCGAAGTGACGGCAGATCGCAGCCGAAGCCTTGACCATCGCCTCCACCTGAGCCGCAGGCCACGGGTCATCGCCGTCTCCGAGGTTGATGCACTCGAAGCCGTAGAAGACGTCGTTGCCGTCCACTGCACCAGCACTGCCCTCGTGATACTGAGAGGCGGGCGGGTAGTCGCCGTAGCTCTCGGACTCCACTGCGTCGAGGACGTTCGGGTCACCGCCGCCAGCGTGGTTCGCACGCCCCTTGGAGATGAGGTAGACGGTTCCGTCCTTGGCGATGACGCCGTGGCAGAGCGGGCCAGGCAGGGCCGCGTAGCCGTCGTAGCAGATGTCCACGCTGTTCTGCGTACCGCTGGTCACGGTGTGGTGGATCAGCACACCCTTGACTGGACCGAACGCCTTGCCGGTCTCATCGTCGCGCTCGTGGTTCTCCCAGTCGCGAACCTCGACTACCTTCACCCCCTCGTCCTTCAGGGCCTTGACGAGCTGTGCAGCCGTCATGGGAGTTGCCATTAGTTACCCCACCAACTTCCTGATCCTTGTGACATGTCTGCCTGGGCCATGTAGTCCAGGTCGATCGTGATAGAGCGCTCGCGGTCGCGGGGGCTCTGGTACTCGTTGGCTACGTGGAACACGTTGTCCACCTCGCCGACCAGCTCTCGTGCGCGGATCTCCGCGAACCAGAGGGCCATGACTGTGTCTGTCTTCTTCTTGGTCTTGACGCCCGGAGGCAGAGGCTCCCAGGTGGTCAGCTGCTCGATCAGCATCTTGACGCCCTCCCCGCCAGAGCGGGAGGGCAGGTGGATCAGGTTCTCTCCACGCTCGTGCCCCTCGAACAGGACAGACATGGAGGCGACGCCGAAGTCAGCATCCCACTTGTTGGAGCCGGTGAAGTGCTCACGGAGCAGGCATCCACGAGAGCCGAGGAACTGCTTGATGTCCCGGTTCTGGGTCACCATGAGGTTCATCGCGTTCTTCTCGATGCGCCACTCGTTGATGCCGTACTTGACCGTCAGTTCCTTGATCTTGTCGAAGATGTCGTCCGGCTTCAGGTTGCCCTTCGACCAGACCTCCAGTACCCAGCGGTGGCCGGAGTAGCGATCCACTCCCATCACGACTGCGGCACTGTGCCCAGTCATGGCGGGGTCGAAGCCTCCGACGATGTACAGGCCATCCATGCCGTTGGGCCTGTGTCCGGGAGCACCCTTCGACATGACGCCAGCGGCTCGCATTCCATCCACGCATCCGGTTACCGCCTTCACGGGGAAGATGGCATCCTCGATCACGGACTCCTGCATGTAGACCAGAGCCCAGTTCCTCGGGTTCATGGATGCGCGGCGCTTCTTGAGCGCCTCGCCCGTCCACATCGGCCAGGTGCCGTCCTCGTACTGCTGGACTAGCTGCCGTCCCGCCACAGAAACAGGCGGACGGTTAGTGCGAGGCCAAAGCGTCTTCCAGTCCGCTGGATCCTCGGCAAACTCAAGGACCGCAGGCTGAGTGAGGTACGTCCATGGAGAAGCCTCCTCACCATAGTAGTCATCCTTGATGATCTCACCGTATAGATCGACAGGTGCCAGCCGTGTACCCACGAGTAGAATCCGACCTCCAGGGTAAGACAGTCGGTTGTAGACCTCTCGCTGGAGCCAGTCCATCTGCTTCTCATACTCATGGGCGTTCTTTCCGGTTACGCAGTCATCGAGGATGATGAGGTCTGCGCGGGACCCGTAGATGTGACCACCGATACCCAGGGCCTGGACGGTGGGGTCCTTCTCACCAGAGTCACGCGTGCTGGAGCTGACGTAGATGGAGTCGGCGGTCCATGCCGCCGCTCCTGCGTCGAAGCCGCCCTCTGGACCGAAGTCGATCTGGAGCTTCTGGTAGTTCTTGTTCTCCGAGGCCAGTCGGTCCTTGATACCACGAAGGAACCTCTTGGCCATCTCCTGAGTCTGGGAGACGATGATGACACGGATGTTCGGGTCCTGGCAGATCCGGTACGTCACGTAGTTCATCGTGATGGTCGTACTCTTGGCGTGCTCAGGGGGGGTGTTGATCAGCAGGAACTCGGGCTCACCAGGGATGTACGTCTGGTTCGGGTGGAGGTTCCTTGGCTCCCGACCCTCAAGCACGTCCACCCACTGTAGGTGGTGGTTGAACAGCTCGGTGTCCAGGTACTCCTTGCACCAGTCCGGGAAGGGGAGGATGTTCTTCCTGTTCTCCTCCGCTCCACTGGCGTTCTGCGTCATGAGACGCAGACGATCCATCTCATCCCTGAAGGCGGCGTCACTCTGTCGTAGGTACTTGTACTGGGCCTCCGTGAGGCCCATGTCCAGACAAGCCTCCTTGATGGACTTGCCATTCTTGACGTACTTGATGAAGGTCTCCTTGCGGACCTTCGTGTCAGACTTGGCTGCCTTGACCGACTTGCTCCTTGGCTTGGCAGTACGAGGGGGAGTCTTCAGCTGACGTCCGTCCTCCGTCACGTAGACCTTCGCCATGCTCTGTCTCTACCCCTCTATCTATGCAACTCAAGCGCCGTGCGGCTTAAAAGATGACGGGGTCCGCCTTTAGGGCGGAACCCCTTGGTCGGAGGAATGATCCCGAGGTACGAGGGCATCTCCCTAACTAGGTTAAACCTGGTTCAGCAAGAGGCCCAGCCGCTAGGGCGGCTGGACCTGCTCACCGTCAGCAGGGGGTCTAGCTCGTCTCCTCTGTGCCTCACGATCTACCCCAGTATATATATACCCGTCTTTTGCGTCCTGGAGGACAGGGGTAACCGTGTGATCTGAGTCACGCCCCTACAGCCCTTGGTACGCCTGGCCTCTGACGTCCTGTGTGACGGAGGTCACATGTATTTATGGTGGAAATTTATGGGGACTCACTCCCCCATGATCATCTCCCGTTAACAACCCCCGGGTGACTTATCACGACATGGCAGGGCAAACCGGACATCGGACATCGTGGGACATGGTAGGACATGGTGGGACATGGGTGGAGCGCCCAGGCTTGGCGTGGTGCGGGTCGGTGTGTGGTCATGTGTATAGATATGTGCCCTCTTGTGTACATATGTGCGCCCATATGTCCAGATTGTGCACGATGTGGTGCGATGTACACGCTCAGATGAGCGGGGGACTGTCCACATGAGCAGCCCTACGCGTGCGCGTGTGTTCCATCTACCCCTACGTACGAGCGCTCACATGAGCAGGGCAGGCGCTCACATGTGCAGGTTTGCTGGCAAACAGCGAATCGAGGGGTGGACAAACTGGACATCAAGGCATCTTCTAGCCCAGTTCTGTAGCAACTTCTGTAGCAGGGTGTCCGTTTCGCCCCACTGTGCACCAATCATCCTGCTTCATCCTCCGTCCTGCCTGTGACCAGGCAGTCTCACCTACTGATACGGACAAATCGGGACATACCTAGTTTGCCGGCCGGTTTGCACATGCACATCTCATGATCAAACTTGCGATGATCATGCCTCTGACCTGCAATGCTTGACCGACCTACCTGCAAAGCCCCAATGTTCTCGGTGTCAGCACGGCACGCAGCAACCAGGCGAGCCGGGTAGCCCACAAGGGCAAGCGACTTGATCAACTCAACAGCGTGCGTCAGTCTCTAAGAGGGCTAGTTCTGCCTCTTGACAGATTCCCTGTCACCTGAGATTGTCTCTCTAGCAACCCGTGAGCACGACCGACGGGAAGCGCCAGTCACCCCTAGCGGGCTAAAACACGGTGCCACTTAGGTCAACATGCTCACAAGCGGGAAGCGAAACGAGGGACTTGACAAGGTCGACGCGATCTGAAAGAGTCTGACTCACGCCGAACGAGGGCAATCGACTCGCTCGACACGCTTTACAAGGATGCGCCCGGAGGTAGCCGGGGGTGACCACAGGCACATGCTGTCTCACGCTTCCATAGGTGAGTGTGTCTCCGCACGGTGAACGTGCGGCACCCAAGGTCAAAGGCAGCGCTCGTTGCTTGTGAACTAAATACTGTGAAGACCTAGTGAACATACCTAGGCCGTGCTTACTCGCAAACCGTTGCGGACCGGAGTGGTTAACCTGCTCTGGACGACGGGTGATCTGCGCCACTGACCGGGAACCTGCCGGAGGTCAGCGCAGACACGCCAGAGTGATGGTGAGTGGCACGCTCTCTTCCCCCCTTGTTGAGGGGCTTGGTAGTCAGGAATGCCGCCTGTACGGGGCGTGAATGGTTGCTGTAGCCCCTCGGGGAGCCGCTTGGGCACGAGAGTGCCCAGCGGTTGTCCGGGAGCCGTACGATCGAATCTGCGGCCCTTAACGCAAGGGAGAGAGAATGTACTCTGGGATCGCATACGCTGTCACCTGTCACGATGGCAGGGGCAACGCGGTCAAGCCGGAGCAGGCGCAACTGGACGATCTTGACCAGGTGTTTCTGCCACTCTCCGACTTCATCGAGTGGACCGAGCTGGACGCCCTCATGGACGACTGCTTGGACCGCATGTACGATGCCCACTACGCCCAGGACGCTGATGAGCCTGGTCTGACGTGGGAAGTCCGCGCTTACGCCCTGCTGAAGGTGATCGCATGATGCCGACATACACCGTGATCTTGCTGGTCGATGGCCAGAAGGTCGGTGGACAGAGTGACGCCACCTACAAGCAGGTCTTGGACCTGGTGCACGATGAGCACGGACCGGACGTTGTGTTCGATCTCCGACTCACTCGGTACGGGTACGCCATGAAGCACGAGAGCTACAAGGTGTTCCCCACGGACCAGCGGGAGACCGCTTCCACTCTGGTGGCGTACCGGAACCAGTGACCAGCGTGAGCCGGTCCGTCCCGAAGGGGACGGCCGGTTGACTCGGCATCACTGCCGTGACAAGGGAGAGAGACCTTGAAGAACGCGATTGAGTTCAATGAGGCGTTCATGGGAGCCGGTGACCCGCTGAAGGGTTCCCGTATCCCTGGGTTCGGAGCGGGCAACCGCACTCCGCAGACCAGCCGGGTACACGTTCGCCGCGCCAAGGGTGCGGTGGTGCACACGGTCAAGTGCCAGCAGTCCGGCCGCAAGGCTTGTGAGTGCAGGGCCGGTCGTAAGGGTCTGTCCCGCTCCGCAGTGGTCGTGATCCGTCTCGACCCGCGAACCTACGAAGTCCGCGTCAAGGGCACTCGTGCCCTGGTGGGCATGATCCGAGCGGTCAAGGGTGCTGGTGGCAAGGCTTACAGCTACCAGATCCCCGGAGACAAGGCCCACAAGGGCTTCGGATCCCAGCGTGCCGCTGTTCTCCGGATGCTGGAGAAGGTGTGACATGGACAAGGGTTCAGCCGTAGCAATCCTCATCATCGCCGTGATCCTGATTCTCGCCGGTTCTGCCGGTGGGAGCAATGATCGCTGACCAGGGAGTGTGATCCACAATCTCATTCATCGGCGTCTCGTACGTCGGTGGGTGTGTGCCATGGATCATAAGGAACCATGCACAACACAAGGGGAGAGAACAATGACTGACTACGCCGCCAAGGTTGCTGCCGGGATCAAGTTCCTCGACAGCAAGGCCGCGTCCGGCAAGATCTCCGCCAACTGGCGGGACAAGGTCAAGCTGGACAGCCTCGACCTCGGCTCGTGCGACGTCTGCGTGCTCGGCCAGCTGTTCGGGTCCTACTCGGACGGCCAGTACGAGCTGGGTCTGGACACGTACGACTCCAAGTCGTTCGGGTTCAACACCGACTACTCCTTCGGGGAGCTGACGCAGGCGTGGAAGGACGCGCTCGGCAAGAGCGGCGTCCTGGTCGAGAAGGGTGACATCTACAAGGACCGGTACGGCTACTCCGTCAAGGTCCTGAGCACCACGCTCGTCACCCTCGACAACGAGACCATCACCACGTACATCGTCCAGACGGGCGAGATCAAGGGTGGTGTGTTCAAGGCGTACGACGAGAAGTCCGTCACGATCCTTCGCAAGAAGGACTTCGAGACGACCTTCACCACGAAGGTGGAGAAGTTCGTGCCCAAGAAGGGCATGTTCGTCACCACCGCGTCCGGGAAGAACTACTACATGATCTCGGACGACGAGCTGCGCGAGCTGAAGGACGGCGCGTACTCGCAGTGGCTGATCGACCTCTCCGCCTCCGAGCGTAGCTCGATGCGTGAGATGGTGACCGGCGTCGGCAAGAAGTTCTCCGAGACGATCGTCAAGTAGGCGATCACATCGCGGTGAGTCGCGAGGGTTGTGCAGGGTCTTCGGCCCCTGCACTTCCTGCATGACTCACAACGAGCATGCAACACCCAAGGGGAGAGAACAATGACGCTCAAGGCTCTCGACAAGTCGTACGAGAACTTCAACGTCGGTGACATCGTCGTCCACAGCGGCTACGGTGCCCCCTACGGCGTCAAGATCGTCAAGAAGGTCTTCCTCGACACGACCGGTGAGTACCACTTCATCGTGACCGAGGGCGACGTGTCGGGCAACAAGTGGGTGGACGCCAAGAGCGGCGGCCAGCACCTGCTGTCCATCCACACCGTCAAGCAGCTCCGGTCGTACTCGCACAAGTGGACGCCGGGCGAGACCTTCAACGTCGGTGACATCCTGAAGGACCAGGACGGCACCATGTACCTGTACGCCTCGGCGACGGACGTCTGGAACCTGTCCAAGGGTACCCGGACGACTCAGGCCAAGTGGGAGGCGACCGGCACGACGTACGGCGGTCGCGTCTTCAAGCGGCAGACCACGGCCTCCGGTGACCCGTTCACCAAGGTCGTCAAGATGGAGAACATCTGGTCCAGCCGCTGGTAGTACATCTCCAACCGTGCAGTGATGGTTGCGCTCACCCTTCCGGGGTGAGCGTTTCCACCCCTTCGCACGGAGGGGAAAGACACAGGGAGAGAGTTATGGCTACGGTCGAGCACAAGGGTTCCTTCACCGCTGGCGCTGTCGTCGTCTACACCGGCTACGGCACCAACTACGGGTACTCGCTCGTCAAGGAGATCTACATCGACGCGATCGGCGAGTACCGCTGGATCGCGGAGCCGGTGAAGATCGTCGGCAACGAGGTTGTCAAGTACACCAACGGCAACCTGGAGCTGATCTCCGACAAGTACATCAACGACGAGTACAAGTCCCGGTGGACCAAGGACCCCGAGTACAAGAAGGGTGACATCCTCCTCGGCAAGGACAACATGGTGTTCGTGTACATCTCGGACTCCCACGTCGAGCGGCTCACCCCCCGTAAGGACATGCCCAGCCTGGGCACCAACGACAGGCAGGGCTACTCCAGCCTGAACGACTACCGTACGAACTTCGGCCCGCTGACCAAGGCGGTCCCGGCTCACCCGTACACGTCCTCGTTCTGATCCTCACTCCGACGAGTGGAGTCGTTCACGGGCCCCAAGGCCCGTGGGCGGCTCGATCTGCCGGAATACCTGGTTAGATCCAGTTCCCCCAGTGGTTGACCACATCCGGGGCGTCCGCTAGGGCGTCCGCCCGGAGTCACTAGGTGATCCGTAGGGGAAACAATCCAGGCCCAGGGATCTATTCCTGAGCCACAGTGTGACGCTAGTCACGGAACAAGGGAGAGAGATCATGTGCGGAATGAACGCGACCTGCCCCGTGCACGCCCGTAACGACGTCAAGGACGCGGTGGAGGACAACACCCCCGCCCGCGCCGTGACGTACCTCGGCGAGTACGCGGTCGCCACGCTGGACAACCCGTCGTACCAGTCGCCCATGGCGGCCCTCTCGGCGCTGTTCGGCCAGAAGGCCCCGGACATGTTCATGCACCTCGTGGTCAAGGTCGGCGAGACCGGCTGCCTCGGCGACGTGCTGGACGCCCAGGGCCTGAAGGACAAGACGGTCTTCCGGGAGACGTTCCTGCCCGGCGACGACGCCCGCCTGACGCCGTTCGTGGACGACCTGTCCATGGGCAACAGCGACAAGTTCAACGCGGAGCTGACCAAGATCCTCCACGAGTCCCACGACCTGGTCGTGGACTCCGTCCGCAACAAGGTCATCGGCTGACCTGAGCAGTGATGGTGCGGCACGTCTCCTGACGTGCCGTTGCCACCCCAGCTTAGGGGAAACACGCAAGGGAGAGAGATATGGCAGTAATCGACACGGACAGGGTGGTCACTGTCGCGCAGCTCGTGGAAGAGTTGCACGTCAGCATCCCGACCGCTCGCGGCATCGTGCAGGACCTGAGTGTGGTGGCAACCATCAACCGCACCTCGTTCTACGACCGGGAGGACGTCAAGGCGGAGCTTCGTGCCCGCAACGACAACCTTCTCGCGTTCCTGGGTGTGCTGTCCCCCGAGGACAGCTACGACGGCAACATCGTTGCCAGCATGGAAACGTCGCTCAACGAGCTGTAGGGACACAACATGACCAACCTGTCTCTGTTCGTGCAGGATCCGGACGGCGAGAACCTGGAGATCGATCTGGGTGACGTTTGGATCCATCCGGATGTGATCGACGAGGACTCCATGGTGGGTCTTCTCGTTCACAGGATCGCCCTGTGGGCGTTCGAGAACGGCAACCGGTTCGACGACATCACCCCCCTCACGGTGGACGATGACGACGGCCAGGAGCTGGAGATCCACAAGGAGGACACCAGCCCTCACCTGTGGATCCGTGAGGTGGTCCAGCTCTACATGTGGCTGGACTGCGACAAGCACTGGATCCCCGACGAGGCCACTCTCGGCTACGTCGACAACCAGGGCTGGAAGTGGACGGACTTCGACTCCGACCTCCAGCAGGCAGAGGACGAGTACCACCAGGAGTTCGATGGTGACTACGAGGACTATGCCAGGGAGTGGATGAGCGAGACGGGTGAGTCGCTGGACGACCACCTGGAGCGCCACTTCGACTACGCCGACTACGGCGAGGAGCTGGTCGACGGGTACTCCCGCGTCTCGTGGGGGTACAAGGAGTTCCTGTTCTCCGAGTGAGTAGGTTTGTGCGGGGCACGTCCCCGCACATTCCGGCCCAACTCGGGGCCAATGAGGGGAGAGATCACATGACCCGCATCAAGAGGATCGCCGCCGCTACTGCGATGGTGGTCACTCTCGGGCTCGGTGCGACCGCATGTTTCGAGGACGACGCCACGGTGGCGTCCGAGAACGTGTCGAAGGCTGCCGACAACTTCGAGGTGCAGCGTCGGATCGTCGTGTTCAACGGCATCACCGACAAGTACCTCATGGTGGTCGTCGGTGCGTGCTCCATCACGGATGAGGGCAACCAGCTGGAGATCATCTGCAAGACCGGCAAGGACGAGTACGTCAAGGAGTTCGCCGGTCTGTCGGACAACGTGTCGTACTTCATCGAGCAGGGCAAGCCGGTCAAGGCGAGCGCGTACCACCACCGGGTGACGTTCAAGCCTCAGTCCATCCTGCCCGACGTCGACTTCCGGGGTTCCTCGGAAGACCTGCCCACCAACCAGTGATCTAGTCGTGTCCCGGCCTCCGGGCCGGGCACGGTGAAGAGTGCACAGGGTCCCGAAAAATAAGTAGGGCCTACCTATGATGGTCTTGTCAACCGGAGGTAGTTTGTTCGCTCTGTGCACTCCTCTCCGTGATGCACACGGAAGTAAGGGGAGAGAAGAATGACTGTTCACATCGACCTGGCCAAGGCTCAGTCTCTGGTGGCCGAGTGCATCGCCGAGCGCGGTGCCGACTACACCTACGAGAAGGAGGGGTCGACCTGCAAGTACGTGCACAACGTCGGGCAGGTCATGGGTCAGAACGAGTTCGAGTACGAGGACGACTTCTCGGAGGCGACTCCGGGCTGTCTGATCGGTCTCGCCCTGTCCAAGGCGGGCGTCCCCCTGGAGTTCATGGGTGGCAACCGCAACATGGACGGATCGATGGACATGATGAAGCACGCCGCCGAGGCGGGCTACATCACCTTCACCGACCAGGCGGACAACTACTTCGCCAACTGCCAGTCCTCTCAGGACAGCGGTGCGGAGTGGGGCAAGTCGGCCGATGCCGCCGCTCGCGGCAGGCAGCTCGACAAGAAGTACAACTACGACGGAATCGAGCCCGAGTTCATCGGCTTCGAGGAGGAGGACGGCGAGCCCGTCCTGTAGAGTGTGAACTATGCAACAAGGGACCGCGCCCTCTGGGCGTGGGCCTTTGAGCTGGCCGGGGTGAGGTGCCTCTCTCCCCCTCATCCTGGCGAGCCCATGGGTCCACGAAAGGAGGAACATGAGTAGCACCCACTTCGTGGTGTCCACTTCGGGCACTCTCGACCCCGAGACGCCCGTCGAGGGCGTCTTCACCAGCCTGGCCGACGCAGTCCAGTCGGCAACAGACGGCCTGAGCAACGCTCGCGTCACGCGAGTCACGCCCAAGTACGTCTACCAGGTTGACATCACTCCCAAGATGGTCGTCCGACAGGACGTGTCCGTCGTGACGGAGGCGGTCAGTGAGTAAGCAGCTGAAGTGCACATGCAACAGCAGCTACCGTAGTCCTGGTGACTACAAACTGGCCATCGCCATGGGTTGGGACGTGGAGTTCGTCCATGCCCTCATCGACGTGTGGGAAGAATGCCTCGATGACGTGCTTGACAACAAGCGCAGCATCGAGGATCTTCTCGACGAGTTGAAGGAGGAGTATGGCCGTACCGTCACGATCCGCCCAGATCAAGCGGATAGCTGAGTTCCTTGAGGACTCAGCTAATGCTGAACGTACGGTGGAAGAGGTCGCAACCCGGATAGTCGATGGTCTCTACGACATGTGGAGTGCCAACGTATGGGAGGCGGCCCAGCCACCGAAGGTGGGCATGGCATTCAAGACGCCCGCCGTTACGTCCAAGGTCTACCACGTGGCCTGGATCGGGCCGGAGTTCGAGGGCGGGCCAGACATCGCATGGGTTATCGATGCGGGCGCTGACTACGGGACGTTCGTCCCGTACGACAGCAGGTTCTGGCGCATCCTCACTCCGTCCAACGCCAAGGCTGGCGGGGCAGGCAGCAACAAGGACGGATGGAAGGCGGGCGACAAGGTCTCTCTGCTCCAACGTCGGCGTCACTATGTCGTCGTGGAGGTGGGCGACAAGTGCGTCCTTCTCCGTGACGTTCAGTCCGGCACACTTCAGGCTGACAGCAACGCCAACCTGAAGAAGTACTACAACAAGGAGAGATGAGCGTGGTCCTCGCCCTGGTCAAGGGGTTGAAGCTCAGCCCCAACAAGGGTTCCACGTGGGAGACGTCGACTCGACAGGTGGAGCTGATCTCCAGCTCCACCGTCGATCGTGAGGTCTACTGGTGGGTCAAGAGGCTGGACAAGTCGGGCGCTACGGTGTTCGACACCTTCCTCGGGACCCACCTGCTCACCTGGGACAAGGTCGCCGAGTTCTACAAGCTCGGCAAGAAGTACCGCTTCAAGCACGGCAACACCCGCGATGTCTACGAGATCACCGAGCTTCACCTGGTGGAGCGTCCGATATCCGAGGACCATCGTGAAGTGGCGCTGGCCAAGTGTCACGATGCGTACTCCGGCAAGGTCTACCTGACCGTGCTCAACAAGTCGGACTACGACTACATGCAGGTCATCTGATGACCTGGCAGTGGATCGTGTGGACGCTAGGGCTTGGTGCCCTAGCGTTCTACGCGCAGTATCAGCGAGTCCTCGCCGAGGACCTGGCGACTGCGCTTCTGGAAGCCCATGCGTGGGTGGATGAGATCATCGAGGCGCTGGAGAACCCGGATGAATCGGAAGCTAACAAATCCCTTGATCGCCTCGTTGCTCAGCGCGTCAACGACGAGCGGTCTGTGGGTGATCAGCACTAGCCTGTTCGGTGCCGACCCCAAGTCGAGCGCCGTCGTGGCAATCTTCAGCAGCGTGATCCTGTCATGTCTGCTGATGTCGGAAGGAGAGAACCTTGACCGGCTCGCCCAAGAAGAGGTGGAGTGGCCTGAAGATCACCCCCGAGGACCTGAAGACGATCCTCGGTGGAATGCTTGACGGTCTCGCCATCGGTCTCGTGTTCGCCGGGGGAGCGTTGATCGGCTTCGCGCTGTCGCTCCCCTTCTGGTACTGAACATGCAAAATGGGGGCCACCGTAGTGGCCCCCGTCTTGTGTGCTCAGCCCTCGTACTGCGCTCCCTGGCTCGCTCGCCAGGCTGCGTTGGAACGGACTGTGCGCCTGTCTGCCGGGCTCGGCTCGGCTCCCGGGTCCCTGCGCCCCAGGGACCTCTGAACGGCCCCGTATGCCCGCTGCATGCGCTTCTTCGCAGCCTCCAGGCTGATGTCGAAGTACTCAGCCAGGTTCTCGGCCGTGTAGTTGTACACGTGGAGCAGGTACAGCAGCTCCTTAGTCTCTTCCGGGAGCGCCTTCACGGCGGCCCGGATGTCCACCAGCTCGGCGATCCTGTCGCCAGTCTGGTTTGCCTGGGGCTTGGACGACGGCTGACCGTCGCCCTTCAGGCCGAACGACTGCCAGTCCTGATACTCGAAGATGTCAGGCAGCAGGGACTTGATCTTGGGAATGGTGTAGCGGTAGAGGTCTTCAACACTGTATCCTTCTACCGCAGCCTTCTCTCGTGCGCAGTAGTCAGAGGCTACCTTGCGCAGCGTGGATGCGATCTTGGCCTCCCACTGGGGGCCGTCCTCCACAGCCTTCTGGATCTGGGACTTCTTCTCGTAGACCCAGACCCACAGATGCCCCTCGGTGTCCTCCGAGGTCACATACTGGGGGAAGCTGGAGGACACCGAGCGGGCAACATCCCGGACCATCTTGGTCATGATGTCGTAGTCCAGCTCAATCATGTTACTCATCAGTACCTCCGAAAATTTCCACTGGGTCTCAGTACTTCACGCCGTTGAGCCAGAACCCACGATCAACCATCGTGATCAGCTCCGGATAGACGCGCTTGCCGTCGTCGCGAAGGATCGCGAACGACATCACCCAGTTGACAGCTCCGTCCTTGACGTAGGTGGCACGGACGGGATCCATGATCGAGCCTACGTTCATGGTGAATCGGGGAGTCACCTTCCCGTCGAAACCGAACGCCTTGGTTAGGAGGTAGGGCTGGTGAGTGTGCCCAAAGATGATGTTCTTGTCGGTCCCGTAACGCTTGCCGAACTTGGTGTCCCAAGCCTGCGGAGTGCTGGCGTAACCGGGCGCTTCGTGACCGTGCACCGCATATGTGTTGGTTGCGATACGTACTGGACCACGGACGTAGCCAATCTTGCTGGCTTCGAGATCAAACAGGTTCTCCGTTGTCAGTGCGTCCAGAGTCCGGAGCGGTGCCGCGTACTGCTGTACAAAATCACGGAGTCGGAGGTCATGATTGCCCTCCAGCCACGTGATCTTAGCCTTGGGAGCGGCGTCACGCAGCTCTCGTAGAACTCCCTTGAAGCCGTCGATGTGCTTCTGTAGGGTGGGGGCGTACTCGCCCGCAGTCCCCTTGGTCCAACGTGAGACCTGGGGGAAGTCGATAGCGTCGCCGATCTGGAAGATGGCGTCGGGCTGGAGGTCTTCGATCACCTTGACGATCTTGGACAGGACCAGCGCATCGTGGTAAGGGTACTGGATGTCCGGCAGGATCACCGTGGTCTTGGTTGCCATGTACCCGTAGTCTACACCAAGGAGAGAGATATGAAGGTGACTCGCCCTGTGCGTAGGGTGAACAGACAGGAGGTGGCGTGCTCGCATTGCAGCACGACCATCCCCAAGGGAGCCTGTGTCTCCACCCTGTTCAACTACTACGCATGCAAGAATGCGGTGTGCGAAGAGGCCATCACCCAGCGGTACCACGCCGCCAAGGTGAGCGCCAAGGTGCACCGGGTGTACGCATGAGCTTCGGTGTCTGGGCGGCGAAGTCGGCCAGGTACGAGAAGAACAGAGCAAGCAATCCCTTTCTCGTCCCCGACACGGTGTCGGAGGACAGGTGGGAGGACAGTGCGAACTGCAAGGGCAAGGCGTTCGAGCTGTTCGAGTACCAGGAGAAGGACTCCCCTCTGACGGAGGGGATGAACTTCAAGCAGCGGATCGACTTCAACCGTGTCAACTTCGAGTTGGCAGGTGAGATCTGCATCGAGTGCCCCGTCTACTTCAAGTGCGAAGAGACGGCCTCTCCAACGGAGAGGTACTGGACCGTACGTGGGGGCAATCCTCCGGGCCGGTTCGATGAGGAGTCCAAGCGGTACGACAACGTGGGTCGTCCGCCCGGAGCCAAGAACAAGCAGGCCCGAGCCGTGGCCTCCCCGACCGACCGCGTGTGCCAGCGTGGGCACGTGGTCAAGGGTGGCGGCAGGTGCAAGGACTGCAAGCGGGCCAACAACACCGCACGTCAGCGGCGTGTCCGCAGGGAAGCCCGTGAGAAGGCTGGCATCCAGGGTCAGGATGCTGTAACCTAGAGCTTGTCGCTCAGGGGACGCCCACGAGAGACTGCACCCATGCTGATCACATGGGTGAGGGTGATGGTGTAAGTGGTAGCACAGCGCCGAGGAGGCGCTGGTGTCGGTTCGAACCCGGCTCATCCGCACAGAATTACGGTGAAGACGAGGGCTAACTACCTGAGTCGCCGGTCACCCCGGTCCACACGCCAGTGGATTACCCGTAGTTAGGACACCGTGACTGGTGGTACGCTCAGCAGGTGCGACGGGTTTGAGGCCCCGCCTGCGGCTGTAGGTCGTCAACTCCCTCCCCCTAGGAGTCCTCGTGGAACTAGAGCACATGTCTTACAGTGCTCTGTCCCGCTACGAGGAATGCCCACGTAGCTTCTACCTCGGTCGAGTCAAGTCGGCCGAGGAGAAGCAGACGTGGTTCTTCCCAATCGGGACCGCAGTACACAACATGGTGGAGGAGCACCTCAATGGCAAGATGAACCTCAAGTACGATCCGGGGAACATCAAGGCTGAGGACTACTTCTACCCACTCATCGAGAAGCAGATGAAGATCGACCCTGTCGACGTCAACTGGCTTGCCGGTGGGAGCCCCGATGATCCTGTCATCAGGGACAAGGCGCTTGATCTAGTCAAGCGCTGCTTCGAGAACGCAGTCGCGTTCCTCGAAGACATAGATGTCTGGGAGGTCGAGTACGACGCTTCCGGAATGATCGCTGGCTGTGAAGTCCCGGTCAAGGCGTTCATCGACATCGTCGGTGAGCACAAGAAGCATGGCCCCGTGATTGTGGACTGGAAGTCCGGAAAGCAGAAGCCGAAGAACAACCTACAGCTAGAGACCTACGGGGTCCTGCTGAACACTTCGACTCCCCTCTCCGGTAACGACCATCCGTTCACCGATCACGGTTCGATCAAGTTCGACGTCGGACTGTGGGCCATGGTCAATCCAGATGCACCCAATGCTCGCCCCGTCAAGGGCCTGACAGAGGTGGATGCGAGCGCTCTTGGCGCTCGCTACCAGGCGGCATACGAGAAGGTCAAGGAACGGAAGTGGCAGGCCAACGCTGGCTTCCACTGTCGCTTCTGCACCCAGGCTCCCAACTGCCTGATCGAGGCTGGCCCGACTAAGCGGGCCAGGTTCTACGACAAGTCCGACGAGGAAGGTTACCCGTTCTAGTGGTGGCTATCACCTACCGGATTCCGTCGAAGAAGGTCCCTTACGGCTACCTGGAGTTCACTGTGTCGGAGGGCGAGAGCCTCCCCGATCCGGTGACTCTGGCCGAGGACTACGCCCAGTACATCAAGGACTACCAGACCGCTGAGGTTCAGGCTTTCGAGAACCCCAGCCTTGGTCAGATCCAGCGTGCTGACGCGCGGTCCAAGGTGCAAGACGAGGACAAGGCTGTCGATGAGGCAGCCAAGATGCTCAGCGATGGACTCGGCGGTGCCGAGGAGATCGAGGAGGGTGCCCCCGTCAAGCCGTGGGACAAGACGTCCGACGAAACCGAGACAACTACCGAGAAGCCCTGGGATCTTGACGATTCCGCATGGGACATGTGACAACAAGGAGACAAATGAGCGACGTCGATGACATCCTCGGTGGCAGCAAGACCCCGCCCGGCCTGAAGTTCGGGTCGGTCGGCACCAAGCACATCATCCTCGTGACCGAGGACCCCAAGGCCGTGGCCGTTCGTGAGTTCGTGAACGGCGTGCCGAAGGAGCGGCTGTACTTCCAGTCGCAGAAGAAGGTGCGCGAGTCGGAGCTGAACCTTCAGCTCCCGTACGACCCGATCCCCGCGATCCTGCTGGTCGGGCAGACCAAGGACGGCGAGGCTGTCTCCCTCCGACTGGAGGGCGAGAAGCTGAAGGCCGCTCGCAAGGCCGTCCGTGAGGGTGGCAAGCTGGTCAAGGGGTGCATGTTCGCCATGGAGTACACGGCGGACGACCCCGACAGCAAGGGTCCCTTCCCGAAGAAGCTGTACTCCGCTCAGATCAAGAACCAGTGAGCGACGAGCAGGAGGCGGAGCTTGACGAGGCCGCCGACAAGTTCGAACGTACCCTAGGTTCCAACGATCCCGTAGAGGAGTAGTCCTTGAAGACGCTCTTTCGGAGCGTCCGACGTGGGCTGTCGGCTGGGGAGCCTCTTCCGGCTCCCTGGCCGATCTTCGAACAGAAGAAGATCACGTTCCGACGCTCGTCCATGCAGATGATCGCCGGTCCTCCGGGCTCCATGAAGACGGTCATGATGCTCAACATCGTTGACCAGATGGGCCCGGTCGTCCCGACCCTTTATCACTCGTCCGACTCGGACGACTTCACCATGGCAACCCGTGTCCTCTCGATGAAGACCGGACTCACCACGGAGGAGTCGGAAGAGATCATCATGGCGGGTGAGCACACTCAGTCCGATGCGCTTCGTTCGTTCGGCCACGTCAAGTGGTCGTTCCATGCAGCGCCTACGCTGGATCACATGTGGCGTGAGGCTGAGGCATTCCGTGAGGTGCACGGTGAGTACCCGCATCACACGGTCATCGACATCCTGATGGATGTCGACTACGAGGGAGCCGGTGAGCAGAACTACTGGGCTCTGATGGCCGAGCTGAAGGTGATGGCTCGTGACCAGCAGACCTCCCTCACCATCGTTCACCACACATCGGAGGCGGCAAAGGGTGGAACCCCACCTCCTCGCTCAGCAATCATGGGCAAGGCGAACCAGCTCCCCACGACCATCCTCACGCTATGGGGCGATGCCCACAACGAGTCCATCGACGTCGCAGTGGTCAAGAACCGCTTCGGCCCGCAGGACGCCATGGCGAAGAAGTTCTTCAGGATGAAGGCACAGCCCGCGCTGTGCCACATCGAGGAGGATGAGGTCGGGGAGATGCTGTTCCGTGACGGCGTCTCGGTGTCCGACGACGAGAAGGTGGATCTCTTTGGAGACCAGTGACATCATCGGCCTGTGCATCGTCTCGTTCCTTGGTGGCGTCGTCACCTGGATGTGGATCTCGCTCCTGATGGAGCGAGCCATAGAGAGGCGAATCAGTGCCAAGTCAGAGTCGTAAGCACCGTGGGTACGCAACACAGCGCATCGCCGCTGACTACGTTCGGGAGGTATTCCCTTACGTGGAACCTACGGGGGCAGGCCGTCAAGGTCGTGACCTTCTCAGTACGCCGGGTGTCTGGTTCGAGTGCAAGGCGAGGCGGGGATTCTCCCCGCTCGCAGCCCTCAAGCAGGCCAAGGCCGATGCTGGATCTGACCTTCCGGTCGGGATCCTCCGGATGGACGGTCAGGGCGAGAAGTCCGTATCCGAGTGGGTAGCTGTGCTCAGGTTCGAGGACCTGATGCGGCTCCTCAAGGAGGCTGGCTATGGTCCGGAGGACGCAAGAGGATAGGGAGTGGCCGGTCTTCCCGATCGGCCCTATCCTGGTCGAGTATGGTGGCGAAGAGGTCGTGGAAGACCGAGGATGGTACGCCTACAAGTGCCCGTTCCATGGGGACAGGTCGGCGTCCGCCTCGGTCAACACCATCCTCAACGTGTTCGTCTGTCACACCTGTGACATGAAGGGCAACGCCACTCAGCTCATCATGAAGAAGGAGAACTGCTCCTATGGCGACGCTCTCAGTCGTGCAAAGGAAGTTGCTGGCCAGGGCGCAGGAAACGTACGCGTCACACCTGGAGGAGGCGAGCGAGTATCTGGCAGGTCGGGGAATCGATCTGGCAGCCGCGCGCTCCGCAGGACTTGGCGTAGTTCGTGACCCGCTTCCCGGTCAGGAGCGGCTGGTTGGCAGGCTCGCCATCCCGTACATGACGGGGGCTGGCTGTGTCAACATGAACTTCCGGTGCATCGCTCCGCACAAGTGCAAGGACGTGGGGCACGGGAAGTACCAGCACTGGCAGGGTCTCTCCTCCAATCTGTACAACGTCCAGGCGTTGGACAGTGCGGGCACTGCTATTGCTGTAGCTGAGGGAGAGCTTGACGCCCTCAGTTCCACTCTGGCCGGGATCCCCTGCGTGGGGGTTCCCGGAGCAACCAAGTGGGAAGATCACTGGAACCTGGTTTTCGAAGATTTCACAAGGGTGTACGTCTGGCAGGAGGGCGATGACGCCGGTAAGAAGTTTGCCGACCGTCTCGTCCAGGAGGTCAACGCCATCAGGGTTGAACTTCCGTCTGGCGAAGATGTAAACTCGATCTGGGCGGCGTCCGGAGCGGACGCCCTAAGAGCAAGGATCCGGCGATGAGCACGATGTACCTCATCCTCAACGAGACCACGTTCATCGGCACCGACCAGGTGACGACCGAGCCGGTCGAACTGTACGACAACCTCCAGGGTGCGATGGACTGGATCCACGAGCTGGCCCTGGACAACGGCGTCACGGTGGAAGAGGATGCCAACAGCGTCTACATCCCGCCTTCCGAGGGGATCGAGACGGACGAGTACTACATCATCGAGATGGAGGTCAAGTCCTGATGGGCAAGCACAGCGGAGGGTCGGCCAAGGAGCCGACCACTGACCAGGGCAAGCCGTTCGACCAGATGACCGGAGCCGAGAAGGCGGCGGAGTTCGACGCCTCTCACTCCAACCCGGCTGGTTACGCGGCCCGCAACTTCTCCGACGAGAACCAGGGGAAGAACGGAAGGAAGCCGAAGCATGGCTGAGCACAACTGCACCAACCCGCCCCACTTCCCGCCTCACTGCGGGTGCCCTGCCGGATGAGCCGCAAGGACTCCTTCGGCGTTGAGGTGGAGAAGGGCGACATCGTCCTCTCCTGCCCGAAGCACAAGTGGTCGGGCAAGCCCGAGGTCGGTCAGGTGTCCGGAGTCTTCGACTCCGGGCGCGTGACCATCAAGCTCCCGCAGAAGGTTCCCGTCTACGCCTACCAGGAGGGCGCTCCGGACATCGAGAAGGAGTCGTACCGCTGGGTCGTGGACAACGACGCAGAGCCTGACAGGTGGGGCCGTAGGCCCTACAAGCAGGAGCCCTACAAGTACATGGCGAAGGACTACACGGTCCTTCGCAACGAGTGGAAGTGGATCCGCAAGCAGGCTGCGGACATCACTCTCATCGTCCTCCGTAAGGGTGGCGAGGAGGCCAAGGGTCTCGAAGAGATCCTGGCCGAGCGTGTCGGCTTCAACGAGCTGACCCGTAACCTCAACCTGGACTACGATGCCGAGCGACCGGCCCTTTCGTAAGATGACCGATGTCTGGGCTGACGAGGCGAAGTGCACTCGACGTCAAGTGGGTGCCGTCCTCGTCAGCCCAGATGGTCACACGATCTCGACAGGATACAATGGAACGCCGAGCGGCAGGCCCAATTGCACGGAGGGTGGATGTCCTCGGGGGAAGCTGGCCTATGACGAAGTCCCAGCAGGGACCGACTACAACGCAGTCCCCTGTACCGGAGTCCACGCCGAAGCGAATGCCCTCCTTCGAGCTGGATCCAGGGCTGTGGGGTGCACCATCTACATCAACCATGAGCCCTGCCAGCAGTGCAGGAACCTCATCCTCGCAGCAGGAGTCGTCCGTGTCGTTTATCGAGACGGCCCTGGAGGAGCTTGGCGCAGTCTTGAAGCGGAAGAACTCTGACTACAAGGTCACATCGTCTGAGTTCTCGAACTTCCACTACGCCGCAGATGTCGCGGGTATCAGTACCCGCGATGCGATGCTGACTCAGATCGGCATCAAGCTGGGCAGGCTCAAGGGCCTGACCCAGTCCGGAAAGAACCCCGAGTGGGAGTCCATCGAGGACACCGCCAAGGATCTTGCCGGGTATGCAGTGATCCTGTACGCCTACTACCTGGAGATGAACTCGTGAGTCACGAGCGCGGAGAAGACCAGGACAGCACGGAGGAGAAGGTGGAGCACGACGCCCCTCACCCTTCCTCCATCGAGGAGGACGAGTGACGGACATGCCGATCCTCAAGCCTCCGTTCCCTCCGAAGCCGGAGGATCCCGATGGCGAGTAACCCGGACAACCCGACGATCAAGCTGGAGCTGACCTTCGATGACGCCGTTGTCGAGGTCGAGCTGGAGTTCCACTTCAGCGAGAACGCCGAGGATTACCTTGACGTAGCGACATTCGTGTCGACTGCCGCAGCGATGCTGTTGGCATGAGGATGGTCCGTCACCAGTGCACGATATGCAAGGTGGATCGCCGCTACACAGACGGGCGTGATGGCCACAAGATGTCGTGTCCCGTCTCCAAGTATGGCGTCACGCCGATGTGGCGTCTCGTCATAGTGAAGGACAACCGGTGAAGATCATCAACGCCCGAGTCATGGAGTGTGGCCAGCCCAGGCTGGCCTACTACATGGGCACGCACGTCAGCGGAACCAAGCACTACGTGGAGATCCGCTACCACCAAAGGCAGACGCGCAAGTGGATGCCTGCCAGCAAGGTCACGATCGACCCCGGAGTGAAGCTCAAGTACTGCGAGAAGGTGAGTGAGCTTCGTGAGTAACGGCAGGAAGTACACGGTCATCACCTGCCCCCACTGTAAGGTCAGGCTCAACAGTAGGAAGCCGCACCGCAAAGGGTGCAGAGCAGGAGTGAACTTCATGGGCAAGAAGTATGACGCGTATGTCAAGGCCGCTCAGGCTGAGGGCATCGCCAAGAACCGGTACTCCGACGTTCAGGGTGGTTCCACCAAGGACGCCATGACGGAGGCCACCAACAACGCCATCCAGGCGGAGCGCGCGTCGAACGACGCGTGGCAGCAGTTCATCGAAGACCCGGAGGGTTAGTCAATGCAGAAGGACACGCTTCGCATCCTTGCGAGCCAGGCGCTCACGCACGTGGTGCGTGACCTGGGCAAGGAGAACACCGATGCGGTCGCCCTCGGGGAGCACATCGCCTCCGAGCTTCCCGGTCTCGACTCCGACGCGTCGGAGGAGATCATCGATCTCGCTCTGAAGCTCCTGCCTCACGTCGAGGTGCACGTCGAGGTCGCTCACTGGCGGCTGGAGGAGCTGGAGCACCGGGAGGCGCACAACGCCCAGCCCGGTGAGGTCAGCGCAGTCTGGTAGAACGCAAAGAAGGGGCCCCCTTGCGGGGGCCCCTCTCTGTCTTACTTGTGGAAGCCTGCGTTGTTCGGGTCACCCACGAACTTGCCTAGCCAACCACGTACCACCTCTGCCGCAGCAGCGGCTCCAGCGATAGCAGCATCCTTGGAGGTGCTGAGATCAGTGAAGCTGAGCACGGAGAGGAACGCGAACGCGAACGTCGCGACCACGCGTAGTGCGAGATCCTTGATGTACGGTGTCACTTGCTTCCCTTCTTCTTCATTGCCTTGAGCTGCGCTGCCTTCTTGACAACGGTCTTGCGAGCCACGGCCTTCTTCATCCTGGCCTTCTCGGCTGCGGTGTACTTCTTGGGGTACGGCATTCATGCTCCATACGGGAAGATGCGCTCGATCTGCTCGGCCGTATCGTCATCGATGATGGCCGTAGGTCGTAGCCCGAAGAGGACCTGGAGTCCCCGGATGTGAGACTTGGTCTCATCGTCCAGCTCGCCAGTCTCTCGTAGGCCGAGGACACGCTGCACGTAAGTGACAGCGTCCCTCTCCTCTTCAGTTGTCACAGCGTAGATGCGTCGCGTGTACCAGGCAGGCTTCATACTCCCACCTTACTCGCAATGCGGTCGACCACGCCGCGTACTCCCTTGACCTCCTCGTGAACCAGCTCCACCTCAGCGCGCTGAGTTACGAGGCTTTCAAGAATCTCGACCCTTGCTCCGAGGTCAGCCACCTGCCTGTCCTTATCTGCGACCTGCGTGCGAAGCTCAGCCACAGCGATCTGTAGCAGCTCCACGGTGTCGATCGAGATCTGGGCAGCCTGACTGTGACCGAACCTCTTCCCCCCCACAAATCCACCGGCAACGCCAGCGGCCCCTGTGAGGATGGCGATGATGGCATCCATCTCAAGCGCCATACTCTCTCCCTGTTAAGTGGACTCAGCGACGGTCCTCATCTGAACCGTCAGGTATCCTCCCAGTGCCCCCCTATTGGGTCCAGGCGGTGCAGTCTGCCTGTACTCCCAGTCGTCAATGACGACAAGCGTGCTCAGATCCTCCTGTAGTTCCTGGTAGAGGACGACGTCGCCTGCTCGGGCGACGGACTTGAAGTCCTCGAACCTATCCCTTGCGTATCCGTCATAGCCGATACGCTGACCGGTGCGGTCGGTCTCCTCATCGAACATGGAGAAGATCTGCGTGATCGTGCGCTGCCTGATAGATCCAGGCAGGGCCTTCATCTGCCATCCATTGAGCACCCCGCCGAACGCTGGGTTGCTTCCCTGGAAGAGGGTGAACTTCAGCCTCATCCAGTTCTGCGATCCGGACGGGTTGCTGATCGCCACGTCCTTGACTCCGGATGCAATGTCCGGAGAGTAGGTGATGTAGTCGATCTCTCCTCCGCCCTCGGTGAGGACGGTCACGGCGACGTTGCCCTGAAGTGGAGATGGTGTGCGGATGGAGAAGAACTTGTAGAGCTTGGGCTCCTCAGTGTTGTACCTGATGCGCCCAGTCTCCAGGTACCCAGAGGGTACCAGGGTGGTAGCGAACTCCTTGACGTGACCGAACCCAGAGAGAGTGAAGACCTTACGGTCGCTCGCTCCGAACATGGTTACTGCGGTGACGGGACTCTCGTCCCCCCCGTAGTAGATGTCCCTGGCGTACGCGTACCTGATGGCACGCGTGGTCTGCTCCTGGACTGCGTTACCCAGGTCGACCCTGTACAGTCCGGAGTTGCCGTCGTGAGAGTTTGCGGACCCGACGTACATGAACCTGTCGTGTCCTACGATTCCCTCGCACCCACCGGTTGGCTCGAACAGGAGCGGCCCATACGAGATGTCGCCGTTCTGATCGATCTCTCCGACTCGGAATCCCTTGCTCGTGGCGATGCCAACGAAGCTACCCACGTACTGGTAGATGGTCTTGATGACCTCTCCAGTAGGCATGGTGGCAGTCACGCCAGCCCACGTCAGAACTGGAACACCAGAGCTGTCCAGGGTTGCGGTGAACTTGTGGATCTCGCTCAGTGTGCCGCTGTCACCAGCGGCATAGATGGCGGTTGGTCCATCAGTGAACGAAGACCAGGTCCATGCAGTGTCCTGGTGCGTGTAGACAGCAGTCGGCAGTGCCGCAGAGGATGCGGACGTGAGTAGCTGGTAGACCTTGTTATCCTGCCCGAAGACGAGGCGGCCCTTCAGGAACTCGATCTCAGAGGTGGAGTTGTAGGTGCCGGTGTACATGACGCTGGTTGCGCCAGCGTCCACACCAGTCTTGATGCCGTTGGAGACCACGATGAAGTAGCGCTTACCCGAAGACGTCAGGTCGTAGATCGGGTCAAGCGTGGCACCGATGATGGCGGTAGTGCCGGAGTCGGTGACCTTGTCGAAGTGGTCGTTGTAGGACACCCAGTATGCGTCGACACCAGAAGTGTCGACGAATCCCCTGACGCGGATCGGAGTGGATGCGGTAGCTCCGACCAGCCCCACATCCCTGAGCAGCTTGAGCTGTCCAGATGTCCATGGATCTACGCCAAGGGACTCGGCGAACTTGAAGTTGAACTGGTTGTCGTTGTCCGGGTCCTGGTACAGCAGGCCAGCTCCACCATTGAAGGTGGACTGGGACCTGAGCCACCAGAAGTTACCGGAGATCGACTGCTCACCAGGCTCAGCGAATGAGTCGAACTGCTGCTTCCTGATCTCCGCCATGCGCTCAGTGTATGGACGGTTGTCCTGCGTGGCGGAGAGGAAAGGGATACCAGCGAGGGCGTAGTCATACGCGTTGTCCTGGAGACTGTACTGACCCTGAACGGCAGAACCCAGGCCACTGAGCTGGTCCGGGATCTTACGTACGAGTGTTGCCACTGGTTACTCCTTACTGCGGGTAGACGTAGGTGAAGCGAACGGTGTGACCGTTGTCGATGGTGCTAGTGCTGTGCGCGTCGAGAAGCTCGACCGCTCCGGTCGACGGGTTCAGGCCCACTCCACCGGAGGTGAAGCCAGTGCCGAACGAGGTCACCATACGGTCGGAACCGAAGGCGCTGTCCGGCCTCCAGGACGCCTGAATGGTGCACAGGGCAGTGTCGGTCAGGTTGCCCGCTGCGGACGCCGTGAGCGTGCTTCCGGTGCGCAGGAGGACGCCAGTCACGATGATCCAGCCAGACTTCACGATGGCCTGCGTAGCTGCATCCACACTGAATCCCGCCGCTGCGGTGAGCACCGAGGTGCCAGTAGCCGCAGTGTGGCCAGACACCAGCAGCGTTCCCGTGATGTCCGCACCAGCATTCAGTACGGCAAGACCGTTGGCGGTCAGCGCACCACCAGCGGTCACGCTGGAGCTGAAGCTAGCCGCACCATCCTGATTGATGGAGGCTACGATGGCGTTACCGGGGCTGACCCACTGAGTCAGGTTGCCCGAGTAGCCGACGTTGCTTCCTCCGACCTGAAGGACTGCGCCAGTCAGCACGCCCGGCTGGGCGATGGTTGCACCACGGTTGGCCAGGGTCTTGCCGGTGCTCTGCACTGCCATAAGGGTTGCAGAGCTGGAGTCCTGAACGCGCATGATGTCGCCGCTCTGCGAAGCGGCGGCCTGTACGTCGAGGACGGATGCGGTCGGATCCTTACCGAAGATGTCCACCTGTCCTCCAGAGAGGACGCGGAACGTGTCGGTGGTTCCGTTGTCGAAGGTAACCCTGATCCTGTACGTGTTGTGTACAGAGTCGGCTGCCGCGTTCTGGTTGCGCAGGAAGAGTCCACCGTTGTTGGTGATCTTGGCAACCTCGTGCGGCTCGGAGGAATCCCTCAGCCACTTCATGATGTCTGCCGTACCTGTGATGTCCGCGTTGACCGTGGTCACCCAGGTGGGGCTGTTGGCGAAGATGTCGATGTTCGACAGGGTTCCGCTGGCATCGTTCAGGGTCTTGTTTGATAGGGTCTGAGTGTCGTTCGTACCCACGACCGCACTGCCCACGGCAGTGCCGTGAACATTGGTTGCCGCCTGCTCGTGAGTGCGGGAGTCCGAGAAGTCTCGGGCGGAGCTGACGTGACGAACCCTTGCACCTGCATTGTGTGCTGCCGCAGAGGTTCCGTCGATCCCTCGGGTGACGGTCAGAGTGGTACCCGCTACTGCGGTTACCTCCACCAGCTCCTCGGTTGCCGCCTCATAGTCCAGGGCTAGAGTGAATGGCGTCAGGGCTGGCAGACCAGTCGCCGAGGCGATCTGGATGCTCGTGTTTCCATTGGTGATGGAAGCCACCAGCGTGGTCTCTGCGGCCACGCTGCTGTAGTAACGGGTAGCCATGGTGCTCCCTTATCCGTTGAAGGTCTGGTAAGACTCGTACAGCCTCTGAAGCCTGGTGCGCTCCTCGTTGAGCCTCTTGGTGTAGAGGGCCAGGAAGAACTGGGACGTCTGCGAAGCGGCGCTCGTAGGTACGAGCGGTGCCCTCTCAGTAGCCTCGATGGAAGCCTGCTGAAGTCGGGCTGCCTCGTAGGCAGGAAGGAGTCGCCACGCTGCGCCGTACGTGATCATGTCCACGTAGCGCTCCGGGAAGCCGGTGACAGTCGTGAAGTCATCGGTGTTGTTCGTTAGTGTGGAAGGGCCCTTCGTGTAACTCACCCGCACGTTCCTTCCGGGAACGACGCGGTCATAGATCTGAAGAGTCTTGCCGGTTGGTGTAGGGGTTGGCTTGACCTGACCCACGGTGGTGGATGCCATCGGGTTGAAGCGCCAGCTCTGCGCCGGGAACCACACACCGGATGGACCGATGGTGTTGATGGTCACCTTGTACACGTCATCGACGTCAGCCGGGATCGGGTACTCGTACCTTGCGGAGTTGTACGGGAACTCATACTGAGCGAAGACCCAGAGGTCTGGGTACAGACCGAGGATGGTGTCGTTGATGGCCTCCTTCACGCGCTGACGCGGGAAGCGAGGATCGTTGGTGACGATGTCGTCGATGTTGTGAGTGGCTGCCGTGGTACCTGCATACCCGCGCCCATTCACTCCACCCAGCACCATGACGGTACCGGACCCACGGTCGAAGCTCTTGACCTGGATCAGCTCGTCACCGATCTCGATGAGACCGCGAGACAGGTTGGTCGCAGTCGAAGGATCCACGGTGAAGGTGGTGTCCGTAGCAGTCACTGCTGCCGTCAGGTACGACACAGACGCCTGATCCTTGGTGTAGCCGAGTAGCTGCTGATTCACTCGGTCCACGATGTTGGCAAATGTGACTGCCACGGTTACTCCTTACGGAAGGCGGATGACTGTGATGCCAGCCGTTACGCCGATGTTTGCTGAACCATCACCGATGGACCTGACTCCGATGGCAGTAGTGCCGTTCAGGGTCAGGAAGTACTGGTACTCGTACAGGACGCCCAGGATTCCACCAGTGGTCAGGGTGTGGTTGACGGCACCAACAAAGAAGTGGCTGTTGTTGGCGATCTGCGGGGTCCCGGTACCATAGGCCAGCCTGGTCACGTCGATCCTCCAGTGTCCCGCTGGCAGCGTGAGCTGACAGAAGACAGTGTTGGCGACGACTGGGAACTGGAACCCCGCGTTGGTGAGGATGTCTGCCTCGGGGATGTACTGAACCATCCCTGTCACGCTTGCATACTGCTTGGGCATTACGCCCCCTTGTACGCCACCCCCGTGGCGTTACTGATCTCTACGGCCTCTTGCACCTTGGCCATGGTCGTACCGGCAGGCTGAATCCCCTGGGACCTTGCGTCCCTATACGCCTGGAGTTCGGCGTCCCACGCCTTGCTCTTTCCGGTGTCGCTCAGGTTCGGGTTGAGCTGGAGATTCTTGCTACGCATGCACTCGCCGAACGTCTTGTGGTCCTTCGTCGGGCACCCACTCGAACAGTGGGTGCCCTTCTTGACTCGCTTAGTCATTGTCTCCCACGCTGTTCGTGGTGTAGATGCCCTGCTTGTACGAGTCGTGGTCGGAGCCTAGCTCCGCCTGCTGGTGAGTGGCGATGACCTCGAAGAGGCGAGTCTCCAGGATCCCCTTCTCGTTGTTCTCCGTGATGGTGGAGTTTCCACCAGGTCCAGCAGGGCACATCGCTCCTGGGCAGCACTCAGTGTGCCACTGCGGGGAGCAAGGCTGCTTCGCCGGGTCGTAGTACTCGTGAGCCATGCTCACTCCTTAGAAGATTGCACCCCAACGCGCGGACGCGTTGGTGGCAGCACTGGATAGGGTGATGGACGCTGGAAGCGTGGTCTGTCCTGCTCCGGAGTCTACGAACCTCGGTGCGCCACCCGAAGGCAGCAGGTTGATGTTCAGGGCGGAGGCGGAAGTGCCGTTGCCATACAGGAACCTTGGTGGCGTAGTTCCGTTGGTCAGGATCGCCAGGTAGACGTGTCCTGCGGACACGGCGGTCGGAGTGATCGCCTTGGTCTTGGTGCCGATGGAGGTGAAGTCGCTGTCCATGTTGACCTCCTGGAGCTTGGTACCGGTCGGACCATACAGTCCGATCCAGTTCTGCCCAGCGGTGAGCGTAGCTCCCGCAGTCTGGACAGTTACCACCAGGTTGGAGATGGTGGTGGCCTGGCGTACAAGGATCTTGCTCAGGTAGACCACGCCCGAGGTGCTGATGGCACCATCGGCGTTCAGTCCAGCAGGGTCCTGTGTCCATCCGATGAGCCCATGGTCCTGGGCCTGGAAGTCCACGGTAGCCAGGTTGGCCAGGTTGACGACCTTGCCGTCAGCCATGCGGATCTTGAGGAATCCACCCTCGGAGTAGATGATCACGCCACCCGTAGGGTTGGCGTTCGGGACGGCGGTTGCGTCGTCCACTCCGATGATGCCTCCGGTACCGTTACCGAAGTCGGTATTGGTGGAACCAACCTGCATGCCAGTCGTGATGAAGGCGGTCGAGCTGGTCTGGAGGTTTCCGGTCGGGTTGATGGCGGTACGTACAGTGCCGCTGGAGTTCTTGAACTCGGCCAGGTTGCTCGTTCCGTTCGCCTGAGCGATCAGCGAGATGCTGGACGGGTTGTTCACGATCAGCAGACCGGTCATGGTGTCGCCGGACTTGCTCACCTTGCTGCTGATGGCAGAGGAGTTGGTCGCGATGTCGGTGGTGTTCTGGGTGATGCGTGCCTCGTGATCAGAGAACGCAGCATTGACTGGAACGTCCCAGTCGGACGTTCCCTTGGCGATCGGAGTGTATGTCATCCGCCGAAGCCTCCCTCTCCGAAGCCTCCAGCACCGAAGGTACCTGTCGGGGCGTCGAAGTTAGCCTCGGTCACGAGACCGGAGGCGATGAGTGATGCCTTCGTGGCGTCATCTACGAGCCACTCGTAGCCACCACGGTAGTAACGCAGGCCCTCGGAGGGCTGCTGCCAGAAGTCTGGATCTCCCCATCCACCTGCTGGTGTTGGGTAGTTCGTCGCTCCCTGCTCCTCTGTGTATGCGTCGTAACGCACTTCACGCCAGACGTCAGGGGCGATCTCTCGGATGGAGATAGCTCGGTTCATCCTGAACCTCTCCATCAGCGGGTTCCACGCGAAGGGGGCCTCAGCCACCGTAGGCGTGGTAAATAGCCAGGTAGCCAAGGCCCCTCCTCACTCAGTAGCTACCGATGACGTGCCACTCGCCACCATCGGAGATGATGACGCAGGCACCTGCGGTTCCGGCCGCACCCACTGCACGAGTGGTTGCGCCGTTGATGGTCTCAGATCCAGCACCGTCGAGGGTGACAGTCTGAGTTGCCGTACCATCACGCTTGATGATGTACGTACGGCCGGGCTGTACGGAAGCTACAGCCGGAAGGTTCACGGTCACGTTCGCCGCTGGTGCCTCCACGCTCAGAACGTAGTCGTTGTTCGTGAGGGTGGTGGTCGCAGACACGACACGGACGGTGAAACTGGTGTTGTCGAAGCCAGACATTGTTCTCCTTGGGATGTAAGAAAAGGGGCCCCCGAAGGGGCCCCTAGTCATTAGGCGTTGACCGCGATCGAGCTTGCGCTCTCAGCACGGATCAGGGCCTCCTGGCGGTAGAGGCTCCAGCCTGCGACACCGTACCAACCGAGAGGCTGGAAACGAGTCAGCTTGTCGACGACCGGTCCACGCACAGTGTGGAACTCCTCCGCCACAGCCTCGGCCAGGGCCTGCTGTCCGGTGAAGTACGTGTCGTACACGTCGACGGTGCCACCAGCACCGGCGTCCGTCTGGATACGAGTACGTGGAGTCTCGATGAAGACTGCACCCTCGTACTCTCCGATCTCTCCTGCCCAGATGTTGTTGGCAGAAGAGTAGCTGTGCGGCAGACGCCATCCGGCGTCTCCGGTCTCAGCGCGGAGGTCGTGAGAGACCTCTGGGTGGATGTACGCGGTGAAGAAGCTGCCCTTGTTCGGGTGCACCTTGTTGGTACGGAGCTTCGCTACAGCCAGACGTACCCATGCAGAACCGAACGTGTCGGCTGCGGTGGTACCTACAGTGGTCTGCGCACCGTTGTACACGGGACCAGAGGCACCGTTGTCACGGATGTAGTTCGTTCCGCCCGAAAGGACGTTACGAACGATGGTGTCGACAGAGTCGACAAGGTTCCACGCCACCTGGTTGACGAGACCAGCGGTCACGTCGGTGAAGCTGAACAGGTCCAGCTTGTTGGAGACGAGGATGCTGTTACCGTACTCGTTCAGAGTGACGGACACAGTAGTCGGGTTGCCAGCGGCAACCGCGTCAGGGTCAACCAGCTCATTGAGCGGGGTGATCGCCTGCGCCAGGTCCTGGTACAGGCTGAAGACGACGCTCGAACCAGGCATTGCCTGCTGTACGGGACGCTTGTCAGCGATCGTACGGAACATCGGCTGTGCACGGAGCGCGAACTCCAGTGCACGGTCGTACGTGGTCTGGACGAGATTGCTCATCGCCGCAGTACCGGTGAAGGCGTTAGCCACACCTACCTCCAAAGAGGATGGGGCTTACTTCATGGTCTGCCATGCAGACAGTAGGCCCGCTAGATCAGTAGCGTCGTTGAGACGAGCCTGTGCAGCCTCGAAGTTGCCGAGCGGCTGACCCTGCTGGCCAGCCTCCTGCATGTTCTGCATCTGCGCTGCAACCGCAGGGTCGATACCCTGCGGAGTCTCAACTAGTGGGGTGCTGCCAGGCGTCTGCGCCTGTCCGCCGCCGAATAGCGACTGCATCTGAGTCGCCCACTCACGGACCTTGGTCGGGTCCGCCTCTCCCTTGTACTGCTCAGCGGCAGCAGCGGGAATGCCAAGCTCGCTGAGGGCCGCACCCACAGACTGATCACGGAGCTGCTTGTTGACGGCGGCCAGACCGTCTGCTAGCTCCTTGTTCTGCTGCTTCAGTGCGTCGTACGCGTCACGAAGTGCCTTGGGGCCGGAGTTGTCGTTGTTTCCGCCCAGGTCGTTTGCGTCCTCGATACCCCAGTTGCTCATGCGATCTCCTAGATTAGGTAGCGCACGCCAAAAGCCACGGCTAGGGAACCGTGGCTTCGCTCGTGCTATGTGTGTGCTGGTCTTCACTACGGTACTGCCTGCCAGCAAGGGCGTACCGGTACCCAGTGACGGAATCGAACCGCCGTCTGCACTTTGTAAGAGTGCGGCCCTCCCATTGGACGAACCGGGCATAGCCTCGCAGGGAGTCGAACCCTGATCTCAAGTTTAGGAGACTTGACTGCGTCCTACACCGAGGCAGCTCTCCGAGCTGGGATCGAACCAGCGCTCTGACGGTTAACAGCCGTCTGCCTTACCACTTGGCCATCGGAGAATAAGAGCTTGCGCTCCAGAGCCTGGTGCCGGAATCGAACCGGCGTTCTCCTGTTTACTAGACAGGTGCATGGGCCAACGTGTGCTAACCAGGCAGAGCGGCACCTGAGTGCCGCAGTACCCCACGGGGGAATCGAACCCCCGACTCCTAGGTGAGAACCAGGTGTCGTTGCCACTAGACTAGTGGGGCAAGGTGATCTAGGTGGGACTCGAACCCACATCCTCAACGGTTAAGAGCCGACTGCACGCCCAATTGTGCGACTAGATCATTGTGTTACAAGTACCCAACCAAGGAATCGAACCCTGATCTGACAGTCCGTAGCTGCCTGCTCTGTCCTTTGAGCTAGTCGGGCGGGGTGACCAGAGGGAATCGAACCCTCGCTACGGGGGACACAACCCCGAGTCCTACCACTGAACGATGGTCACAGTACCAAGCCATGGAATCGAACCATGTCCCCCGGGTTTTCAAGCCGGTGCTCTACCAGTGAGCTAGCAAGGTATGTGAGAGGCGGGACGCTACCCGCAACCGGAGCCGAGTCATTCAGCCAATGAGTTATCTCCGGAGCCACGTGTTTGCCGCTAAGCGCGTCTTCGGTCCCCCGCTAAGGTTCCCTCCATCCACGACCCTCAGCACTTGCCGTCAGGTCGTGGCGTTCTCTAACGCCACGTGCACAATCGCTCTGACCCTACTCGTAGGTCAGACTCGATTCTGTCACTCTCCGAGCAGGTGCCCCCGCTCGTTGTAGTCCATGAGGGATTCGAACCCATCACTTGCTGGTTCCTAAGACCAGTGCCTCTACCGTTGGGCTAATGGACCAAAAGCCTGAGATTCAGGCCAGCGCACATGAAGGGGATCGAACCCTCGACCTACCGCTCGACAGGCGGTCGCTCTACCATTGAGCTACATATGCAAGTGGTACGGCTGCACGGAGTCGAACCGTGATCCCCTGCGTATCAGGCAGGCACACTAACCGTTGTGCTACAACCGAGTGGAGATTCGGGGAATCGAACCCCGCTGAGTCGGTTTGCAAAACCAACCTGTCACCTTAACAACCCCCAGAAGCCCAGTCGGATTCGAACCGATCCCGCCGCTTTGCAGGCGGCGTCCTCACCAAGAGGATCAGGACCACGTGGTTGGACGTCTCGGAATCGAACCGAGCAAGCCGCGTCGCGACGCAGGGGTTACAGCCCCGCTTGTGTCCCAGCACCCATCCAGCGGAAGAAGGTGGAGTCGAACCACCGGGCGTTACCCCGAACTCCCTTAGCAGGGGAGGTGGCCGCCACCGGCCACATCTTCCAGAGGAAAGTAGAGGAATCGAACCCCCAGGCTGTCACACCCGGCACGGCTTTCTAGACCGCTTGCCCACCATTGGACGCTACCTTCCACAGCTGCTCCCCCAGGATTCGAACCCAGTACAAGTGGTCCAGAGCCACCTATGTTGCCGATTACACCAGAGAGCATAGAGCACGCCCGGCAGGAGTCGAACCCGCAGACCTTGGCTTTGGAGACCAGGTCAGTACCACTACCTCGAACGCATGGCTCGTCAGGGATTCGAACCCTGGTCTTCAGGTTATGAGCCTGACGTGGAACCTCTCCACTAACGAGCAGAGCCCTGTGCGAGAATCGAACTCGCAACCTCTGTTTGGAAGACAGGTATGTTACCACTACACCAACAGGGCAAGTCACGAGCGGCGGGTTGCTGAATCCCCACACCCTAGACGTGGTCCAGGGGCCAGGAGTTGCACCTGGGATCTCCGCTCTCGTCTCTCTGGAAGGAATCGAACCTTCTTTGCCTGTTCCCAAAACAGGTGTGGTGCCAATCCACTACAAAGAGATAACGTGTCAGCCGTACTTAGGTACGGCTGGTCACGTCTTCTAAGTTACCTTGCTCCGCCGCGAGACGCAAGTCCAGAGCGGGCACCACCTGCGGCACCACTGAACGTGCCCTTCTCACGGTTGATCAGGGTCTCACGCTGCTTGCTTGCCTCGGTCCCGCCGACGAACACGTCCTCCTCGGCCTGGCGCTGAGTCCAGCCGCCACCGTAGATCTGGCCCAGGGTCTTGAGGTCACTGAACTCGTCAGCGATCTTGGCGTATCCCTGAGCTGCCTCCTCGCGACCGATGCCAGAGGTTGCCAGGTTCTCTGCGTACGTCTTGTCGAAGTCCAGGCCACGCTGTAGCGCCTCGGCTCCGATGGCTGCGGTAGCCGCAGACTTCTGTAGGTACGGAAGGGCTCGGTCAGCGTCCAGGAAGTACGCTGCCAGCTCTCCATCCGACAGGCCCATCTGCTTCAGGGCTGCCTTGTACGCAGGGTTGGCGAGCGCAGTGGCCTGCGTCGCCAGATCCACACGAGACTGTAGCTCCGTGGGGCTCATGTCTCCGCTGATCCAGCCGGTGAAGTCGGAGGCGGAGTCGTAGAAGCCCTCGGGAAGTCCCGACTGCCTCATGATCTGACGGTAGCTGTTCTCCACTGCGATGTACTCAGCAGGCGACAGTACGGACATGCCCGCCTTGAGGCGGGCCTCGTTCGCTGCGAACCTCTTCTTGTACTCAGGAGTGTCCTGGAGCAGGATGGAGATGGTGTCAGCGCCGTAACCGTTCTTCACGTACTCGTAGATCTTGCCAGCCAGACTGCCGAGACCGTACTGCTGGAACAGGGAGTTGAGCGCCATGAAGGCGTCCCTGTTCTCTCCGGTCAGGAGCTTGTCGTACTGGCCAGTCGACTCGTAGTACTTGTTCTGGACGGACGTGCGCTTGGTGGTTGCAGCCTTGAGCTGTGCGTCCAGCCTCTTGAGCGTCATCTCCTGGAGGGCGATGTTGCGCTTGTCGGCAGCGGTTGGCTTCTTCTTGGCCTTCAGTGCCTTCAGCTTGGCGTTGGCCGCAGCGGTCTGCTTCTGAAGGACCTTGAGCTGTGCGTCGAGAGCCTTGAGCTGGATCTCAAGGGATGCGTTGCTGTCCACCTTGCCTGGCAGGGTTGTCCTGGCCAGGCCGGAAGCGGAGGCAGCAGTCCTCTGAGCCATCAGCTGATGGATCATGTCCTGCCAGTTAGCCATCGATACTCCTTAGTACTTGAATCCGAAGTCTGCCAGGACCTGGTGGCCCACCTGGAACAGACTGTCCTGAGCGTTCTTCGTCTTCTTCCAGCGAGGGTCGCTGCGCAGTTCGTTCTCGAACTGCCACAGAGGCTTGGCCTCCTTCTGGAGGTTCCCTGGGTTGGTGTAGTTCAGGGCCTTCTTGATCGTAGTGTCAAACAGGTTGACGCTGCCCTGGGGCAGCTCCAGGATCTGAGCCATGGACTGCATGTATGGTGAAGCGATGTCGGCCACGGACTGACCGGCCTCGATCTGCTTGGTCCACTGAGGGAACGAAGCCTTCGCCTTGTTCATGATCTCAGACTTGTAGTCCTGAATGGTCGCCACTCCACGCAGGATGTTCCTCGCCCTGTCCGTGTACCAGGTGTCTCCGAGGGAGACGCCCATGGAGTATGCGTACTCACGCATCTCGTTGATTGCCTCGCCGCCCTCGCCCTGTAGCGTCTCGCCCTTGAAGGAGACGTACTGACCGAGGTAGTAACGCAGCTGACTCTCGTCCCATCCGAGCGCCACCATGTTGTAGGCGGCCTTGTCCAGGTACTTCTGGATGTCCTTAGTCATGATCATGCCCATCTGATTGGCGAGCTGCTTGATCTTGACCTGAGCCTGAGACATCTCCTGCTTGGCGGTTGCCGGGTCAGCCTTGAGCTGGAGTAGCCACTCCCTCTCGTCCTTGCTGTGCCCCTTCCACCACTTCGTATTGCGCAGCTTGGCCTGGAACTTATCGGCGCTCCATCCTCCAGCGACAGCGTCCTGGAACAGCTTCTTCAGCTCCTTGTTGGAGTTCAGGAAGCTGGAGACGAAGCCGTACTGCTCCGCTAGCTCTGCGCTTGATAGCTTTGGCGTGGCCGTACTCCCTGTCGAGAAGTTGGAGGATGACCCTCCAGATGGATACTTGTATGCCTTGTTGATGACCGAGTCTACGTAGCCCTTGATGGACGGGCCACCAGGCTGTGACTTGGTGGACATGTGCAGGTTCGGGTTACCCGAATACCAGGCGCTCGCCGCTCCGCGAGCGCCGTACTTGTTGTAGTACGACTGGAGCTTGCCCCTCGCTACAGCTTCCTGCGCCTTGGGGTTGTTCAGGTACTGCTGAGGAGTCAGGCTCTTGCCGTAGTACTGCTTGGTCCAGCTCGGGATGTTGAAGTCCATGACCTGGTACTTACCGTAGGCGCGGTGTCCATTGACCCATACACCCACGGCATTGTACCTGCCGTTGGACTCCTGCTCAGAGATGGCAGAGAAGAACTGCTCGAAGGTCGGCTGTCCCACCTTACTGTCCTCCGATCATCCCCATGTCCTTCAGGACCTTGAGGCCAGTAGCCATCGCTCCATCCTGAGCGCCCTTAGTCTGCCTCCAGCGTGGATCATTCCTGATGAGCTGCTGGAACTGTGTCTGGTCAAGCCCCACGGGCTTGCCCTGACTGTTGACGCCATTCAGGGCCCGCTTGATGAGCGGGTCCGTCAGGCTGATCTTGGTGTACGGAATCTCCAGATCCTCCGCCATGGTCTGCATGTACGGAGAGGCGATGTCCATCATGGTCTGCCCAGCCTGGAGCTGCTGAGTGTAACCGGGATAGAGGCTGATCGCCTGGTTGGTGATCTGGTTCTTGAAGTCCTGCTCGGTAGCCATCCCCCTGGCGATGAGCTGTGCCTGGTTCTTGATGGCCTGCTTGTCGACGGACACGCCGTTCGTGTAAGCGAACTGGCGGATCATGTTCTCGTACTGACCGGCCTCGCCGTTGAGGGTGCTGCCGTTCTTCTGGAACTGAATGTATCCACCGAGCACGTTACGCAGTCCGGCCTCGTCAAGGCCGGTGGTCAGGACCTGCTCGACCACCTTGTTGAGCTTGTTCGGCGGGATGGCTGCGCCCATCTCCGCCGCTAGCTGCTGCACCTGAACCTTGACCGCAGAGACCTTGGCGTTATATGTAGCCGGGTCAGTCTGCTTCTCCATCTGGGCCTTGCGCATGGTGTCCGAGTTCTTCTTCCACCACTCGGTGTTCCTCAGCTTGGCCTGGAACTTGTCGGCAGACCAGCTACCGTCCACAGCCTCATCGAAGAGGCCGCGTAGCTCCTTGTTGGACTTGAGGAAGCCGTACGCCCAGCCGTACTCGGCTGCCAGCTCCTCTGGGCTGAGCTTCTTGGTGTCCGTTGGATCCCAGTCGCCAGCCTTGCCTCCGCCCTCGATGCCGCTTACGCGGCGTCCGCCCATGAAGGCGTTCTGGTAGTAGCCGGAGGTGAGGGAGACGATCTCCACGTTCTTGCCAGGGCGGGGAGCATGGATCATCTTGCCACCACCGAGGTAGATCCCGACGTGGTCGGGACCCTTGACGTTCGGGTTGGTGTCGAAGAAGACCATGTCCCCAGCCTGAAGCTCGTTCATGCCGACCGACTTGCCCTCACCGATCTGACTGTACGTGGTGCGAGAGACGTTGATGCCGAAGTGCTTGTAGACCTGCTGGACAAGGCCGGAGCAGTCCACTCCACCGGACAGGGAGTTGCCGCCCCACACGTAGGGCGTGCCGGTCCACTGCTTAGCCCAGTCAGCTAGCTCTGCTCCGTTGATTGCCATGCCTTAGCTTCCTCCACCGATCATCTGCATCATCGCATCGAAGTACGTAGTCGCTGCCTGGTAGGCACCGAACTCCGGATCCCTCTTGACGTCCTCGACTGCCATGAGCTGACGAGCGCCCTCCTTGACTCCACCCTTGGTCGTACTGGACTGGCCAGTGACCGTGTCGCCCATGTAGTTGGTCGTCTGGGTGGTGACGGTTGGGTTCGCCTTCTCGTAGGCATTCAGCGCCTTCTGGAAGGCGCTGATCTCAGACTTGGTCGGGTCACGTCCCAGTAGGGACTGAGCCGCCTGAAGGAAGATCGCATGAGCGTCCTCCCTCGTGGACATGTCGTAGGCGGTGCTCGTCTGAGTCACCGAGCGAGGCGTGTTCAGGTATGCCTCGCGCTGCTTCATGTCCTTGGCCAGGATGTCCCAGGGTGTCATGGAGTTGCCAGCGGCGTAGTACGCCGCTGCCTGCTGGGCGTATGAAGCCCACATCCCCGCGATCTGGGAATCCTGCATTCCGTTGGTGTCGTACCCAGCCAGGTTCAGCTGGCTCAGGAACTTGTCCCGAGTCTTCTGATCCCAGTTGTAGTACTGACCGGCCACCTGCGAGAGCGTGGCCGTCTTGGCTCCGAGGAGCCTCTCGTAGTACTTCGGGTCGGTAGAGCCGACGTTGAAGTGCTCGGGCAGCGTCTTGTTGCTGTACCCGAGGAACACGAGAGGATCCTGTGCGGATGCCGACTTCTTGGGTGCGGACCCGGCCGCAGCACTCTTCACCGCATCAGAGAAGGACTGCTCCTTCTTCTTCTGGGTTGGAGAGCCGAGACCGGTTCCACCACCTACTCCATCGCCGTCAGCCACTTACGCCTCCTGCCTCAAGACTGTCCATCATTCCGATTCCAGGCTGCTGTGGGGCAGCCTGCTCACCGATGATCGAAGCGTCACCGAAGAGAAGGTTCTGCTGCTCCTCCTCGTCGGCCTTCGTGTCGAGGTTGAAGCCCATGTCCGTAGCGAAGTACCTGCTGTGGACCCAGGAGAACTTGGTGTCCTGCTCCATGAGCTGCATCACCATGTCATCCCAAGAGGTCTTCAGGTCGTTGTTCGACTGAGCAGTGATGTCCGCAGATCCACCCTCCTGGTCGCGCTGAGCAAGCACTGCCTGCATCTGTGCACGGTAGGTGAGGTAGGTCTTCATGGAGTACACGTCGGAGCGCTGGCCGACAGTGCCGTCAGGCAGTGCGGCCTTTGCCCAGATCTCAGGGTCACTCACGATCTTCGACCACTTCTGAGCGTTGATGTCATACTTCGCCTTGTCCATCTTACCGAACTCACGAGTCCACGCCTCGTTGTACCACTTGTTCGGCTCGCCGTTCAGGGTCGGAGAGGTAAGCACGGTGATGGCCGCCTTGCGCATGGCCTCAAGATCCTCGGCTCCGTCGTCGTTGTACGACGCCAGACCTCGATCGAACAGGTCAGCGTTGACCATGTCCATGATGGAGTTGTACTGCTTCCATCCACGGTCGATCTTCGCTGCATCCATGGCCTCGCGAGCCGACATGTTGCTTCGGTCCGGAGTGTTCGATGCGGGGTCTACGGAGTGGGACTTCTGGTAATAGAATGCCCCGTCCGAGTATACTCCATCACCCTCGGATCCGACTACTGCACCAGCCCACTCGGGGCCGAGGTCGCCAATCAGATCCTGGTAGTGCTTGGACATCTTCACGCTCTCCGCCGTGGGGCGGAGACCGCTGTTGTTCTTGCTCATGGACTGAGAGAACAGGTACAGGCTGTCGCCGTACTTGTCGTAGAACTTCTCGTCCGCAGAGTTGGGGTCCAGCTTCTGTAGCCTCTGGAACTCGTCACGGAAGTACTGGTACGGATCCTGGCCGTTCACGGAGAACGGAAGCCCGAAGGCTGCCGCAGTCCTGAAGATGGTCCAGCGATCGGCCCTGTCCTTCAGCTCATCCCAGGTGGGCTCAGTGTCGCGCAGCCCCTCCTCGTACTTGTAGTTCTCGACCTGCATCATGTAGAACAGCGCACGCTGCTTGGTCTGGCCCATGTCGTCATTCGCCTGAGACAGGCGCTGACCGGTGGTCGGGTTGACGAAGTTGGTCCAAGAGTCCTGCGGCCCGAACGGCAGGACACCCATCTTCTTCGACCAGTCGGCGAAGCCAGGGTCATCCTGTGCGAAGTGGTTGGCTGCGATCTGGACGTATGGTCCAGCGCCAACCGGAAGTGCACCGTCACCGTTGTTCAGGACCAGCTCAAGGCTGGACATCGGAACGACGAACGAGGCATCCTCGTCAAGACCAAGGGCCTTGTTGAGCTTCTTCCCACCCAGGTACTCGGGAACCTGGATCAGCATCTTCCTGTCCGTGTACGAGGTGAGCTTACGCTCACCCGTCAGAGGGTCAGTGCTGTATCCGGCACCGTCGACCGGGTTACCGTCCTGGTCCACCACGAGACCGGCGCGAGCTGGTGCTCCGTAGACCTGAGCCACATGAGGCAGAACCTGCGGCTTGTCCGAGATGATCCTTGCCCAGCGGTTCCAGCTCTCCTGCTGCGCCCCGAAGAACGCGCCGAAGTTGCGGAGCATGTAGCTCATCTTGGACTCGGAGTCAAGCGTGAAGGTGAACTTCTTGACATCGTCGAGCGCACCCTTGCGGGCGTTCTCCTCCATCGCCTTGCGCATAGTGTCGTCAAGGTGGGTTACACCCTGAGCGCGCATGATGCGAAGCTGGTCAGCCAGGTGAGCCTTGTAGCTCTGGCCGAACAGCGGGTGGCGAAGGAACTTCTGAGCGGGCAGCTGGTTCGCCCACTTGTAGAAGCTGTTGATGCTGGAGTTCATGAGCTGCGCGACAGGGCTGGTACCCTCCGCGTACCTCCACGTCTCACCGTTGACCATCGGCCTGTTGGCGAGTGGCGTGTCCTTCAGTAGCTGGGTGATGCTCTCGCCCTTGGCTGCTGCGGCCCTGATCTGATCCATGCCTGGAAGGGCAGGGTTCATCACGTGGTCCACCTCGGCCTTGATGAGGCGAGCCTGCTCATCCACGCTGCGAGCGGAAGGCTTCACGTCGTGAGCGTAGCGTCGACCCTCTGGGGTCGACCTCATCCAGTGAGCCAGCTCGGATTCGGACTTGCCAGCCATTGCCAGCTTGCCGACCTCGGACTGAGCGATCTGACGGGAGATGACACGCTCCCACGCCTGTAGGTGCTTCTCGGCTCCGTGAGTCACGGGGTCGATGTGCTCCCAGTCGCGACGACGAACCTCCTTCAGGTACCAGTCGGTCTGGGTTCCCATCAGGTTGAACATGTTGCGACCACCGCTGGAGAGGTCTGCGAACAGCTCTCCCTGCTGGCCTCCGAAGTACGGAGAGAAGACCTCGCGGCCGATCCTCACGTCCTTCTTGGATGCACCAGTCGCGGCAATGGCAGACAGGTTCGCGTGCTCGTCACGCACGCGCATGGTGTCGTCAATCAGAGTGGTTAGGTCATCCTCAAGTGAGGTGACGTCCTGGCCCTTGGCCTTCCCTCGGGTGATCTGCGCCTTCAGGTTGGCCTGCATGGTTGCCATCTGGCTGAGCTGAGTCTCCTTGTTGGCCATGTCCAGCTTGAGCTGAGCCGTCCTGTTGCGACGGATCGTTGCGTTGAACATGTCCTTCATGCCGTCAGCCGTACCGGAGGCGGTGCGCATCAGCATGGCAGCCCCACCGAAGCGGGCTACCTGACCAAGGAAGTCGTCGGCCAGCGCCCTCGGCGCGTAGCCGATACGGAACAGCTGAGCGAACTTCCAGTAGGTGGTCAGCTCATCGGTTACCTTCTGGGTGCGAGTCCATCCGGTACCGAACTTCTCCCTCATCTTCGCCCAGTTGGAACCATTCGCGAAGACTGCCTTCTCGAACAGGTCGAAGTCCATCAGGACGTGGTGGTTGGCCATCTGAGACTCGAACAGCGGAGTCGGAACCAGTCGAGCGCCGTCACTGTCCACCGCTGCCGTACGAACTGGCAGGCCAGTCGTCGGGTCGGTCGTGGTGGCGGATCCGTACGTACGACGCTGAGAGGACTCGGCCTGCGCATTCCTGCGCATACGAGCAAGCTCACCATACAGCTCACGGCCCATGGCCATGTCGAGCGGCTTGCTTGGGTTCTTCGCGTTGTACCTGCGGATGACATCAGAGGCGATGTCATTCTCGATCTGGATCAGCTTGAGGTTGCGGTCGTTCGGAGATGCGGTGATGTAGTCAGAGACCCACTTCTCGCGAACGTCCCGTGGGACGTTCTTGTTCTCCTGGAGTGCAGCGTCAAGCTCCTTGTATCCGTTCTCTGCGTGTACGTCGATGTAGTACGACGGCTTGATGCCGTTGTACGTACGGACCAGCTTGATCGGGAAGGCAACCGACCCGTTGTAGATCAGGTTGGTAGTCCCACGGATGAAGCCCTGTCCGGTCACCTTCTGCCAGTTGGCATCCTGTACGGCACGAGATCCCTTCACCTTCATGCCGAGAGGCGTGGTCACCCTGTTGTAGTTCAGGTTGTCCAGGGAGGCGAAGCTGTCGATCTTGTCGGAGACAATACGAGACTGGCCGTCCGCCTTGGCGATCAGCTTGGTCTCGTTGTCAAGCATCGCCTTCACGCGCTGACCGTGGGAGGTCAGCTTGGATGCGTCACTCATGCTGTCGTAGTACTGGCCGAGCACGGACTGCTTGGCGGTTGCGCCGTCGATCTGCATCTTCAGGGTCGCGTTGCGAACCTCAAGGGCATCCTTGGCGGCTACGTCACCGATGGACACACGGAGAACGTCAGAGACCTCGTCCGCGTCCTTCGCGGACGTGAGCAGTCGAGCCAGTACGTCACCGTTCGCAGACTTGGCGATGGTTGGCATGTCGCGACGGAGGATCAGTGCGGCGTTGTCCGGGTTGGCGGTCTTGACCTTCATGACCTGGTTGACCATGGACTGGAAGCTGCTGTGCTGAGAGAGGACGTCGAACGTTCCCTCCGGTCCCAGCCCCTGCTTCTCCGCTACCTTCGAAGCCTTCTCCACCATGGGCGCAGTCGGCTTGGTAAAGGTGAGAGCCTTGGCCGCACCGAGAGACTTACCTCCAAGCACGAGCGGGTCGAGGTACCAGGAGACCGCGAGGTCAGTGGCACCAGACACGTACTTGGATGCACCGGAGCTGAAGTATTCCTCGGATGCGATGCGTGCACCGAACGGGTCGTTCAGGGTTGGCTTGTCCCTGTACTGTCCCTTCAGCACGAGGTCCTTGTCGCGAGCGATCTGGTCAGGGCGGATGCCCCTGTCCTTCAGCTCCTGGTCGTTCATGCCGAGCATCCAGACGGCCTGGCCTGGACTCACCTTGTGAGCTAGGTTCCAATAGTCCTGGAAGGCGTCCCACTCGCCATCCTCGCCGATGTAGTCCGGACGTCCGTAGATGACGCTGTGCAGCGACATCGTTCCGGCAGACAGGATAGGAGAGACCGTTGCGGAGTAGAACTTGTAGAGCTTGGACCCTACCCACTCGATAGGCTTGAGAAGCCACGGAGTGCCGCCACCCTCGGCGGCACCACGCTGACGGGCCAGCTCCGCGAGCTGAGCCTGGGTCATATCAGAGTTAGGGTTGGACATGTCGATGCCCTGCCCTGCCCAGTAGTCGGCTAGCTTCGCCTGGACATTCGCAGGTAGCTGCTCCATGGAGCCGACACCAGAGAGCACGCCGTCACTGATGACCTGCATGTCCTTTGGGTTGTACTCAGTACCCGCCACCGATCTCTCCGATCTCTGGTTCTGGCAGCTCCGCCAGACCAGTATCGTCATACGGAGTGATGCCACTGTTAAGAAGGTTCTTGGCCATGTCGTTGGCCTGGTCCCTGGACACGCCGGAGCGTGCCAGGGAAATGCCCATCACTGGGGCGTCACCGAAAGCTAGAGCCAGGGCTCCCATGTCATCGAACCACTGGCCGCCGTACTTGTAGTCCAGGTCGGCCATCACTGGCTCGCCTTCACCTTGCGCACGGTGTTACGCATGGCCCATGAAGCCCCAGGCTGGTTGGCCATGAACTCCAGGACCGGAAGGTAAGGAGCGAGGGACTGTAGATCCTCCTCGCGCTGGTTGACCAGCCCAAGGGCCTCCTCGCCTGCGCCCGCTCCCATCGCAGCTCCGTCAGTGACAGGAACGTCGGGCTGGGCAGAAGGGGCGTTGAGCCCCACCACCCTGGATGCAGGGTCGCCGAATAGCGAGGCAAAGTCTACGTTGCCTCCAGGGCTCTGGGCCACCTGTGCGCCCTGTCGCTGATCCTGGTAGGCAGCCTGCTCACCATAGTCAGCGTTGGGCAGGCTACGGTTGGCCTCGCCTACTGCCTTATCGGTCCTCTTGCTGAACTGTCCTGGTCCGGATACCTCAGCCATTCTCTTCCCCTACGATCTCATAGAACTTGTCCTCTTCACGCTTGTGAAGATTATGCTGTGCCGCAGCGATGGAGACCATCTGAAGTGTCTCAGCGGTCTCCCGCGCTACTCCTGCTAGCCAAGAAGCACCGAGGACGAGGAGCGTCCACTTTGTGTGCTTGAGCGGTCGGATCTCCACGTACTCTGTGGTTGCTTCCTCGTCCACGGTATCTCCTTACTTGGCCATAGTCCCGCCACCACGGGTCATGCCCGTGTTGACGAGGATGTGCGTCTCCCACCCGATGGTAGGCGCAGGTGCCTGTGCACGGCTGTCGCCGTGCGAGGTGGAAGTCATCGGCTGCTGGGTGTGAGGCTCCAGCATACGACCCTTCAGGGTCTTCCAGTCGCCCTCGGGTCCGTGGTTACCCCCGAACCATCCCTGCTCGCTCATGCCTTGCTCCTTGTAGTTCGCTTCGGAACGGTC